>ERZ1066123.2225-NODE-2225-length-10284-cov-18.946622_pt1 | contig 10284 bp, 10 predicted proteins | sample MGYA00382770_ERZ1066123 | MGnify/ENA primary metagenome ERZ1066123 (study PRJEB33369, sample SAMEA5778353) | biofilm metagenome | biome: Industrial cooling water; feature: Water cooling tower basin; material: Biofilm | place: United Arab Emirates | collected...
TCGGTCACGACCAGAACGGCGATCCGGTGATGCTCGCCGACCTGTGGCCGACCAATGCCGAAGTCGCCGAGCACCGCGCCGCCAACATCGACCGCTCGATGTTCGAGAGCCGCTACGCCAACGTCTATGACGGTGACGAGCACTGGCAGGCGATCACCGTGGAACCCTCGGACACCTATACCTGGCGCGCCGGTTCCACCTACGTCGCCAACCCGCCCTATTTCGAGGGCATGACCATGACCCCGGCGCCGGTCACCGACATCGTCGATGCCAAGCCGCTGGCGATCCTCGGGGATTCGGTCACCACCGACCACATCTCGCCGGCCGGTTCGATCAAGGAGGACTCGCCTGCGGGCAAGTTCCTGATGTCGAACCAGGTCACGAAGAAGGACTTCAACTCCTACGGCTCGCGCCGCGGCCACCACGAGGTGATGATGCGCGGCACCTTCGCCAACATCCGCATCAAGAACGAGATGGTGCCGGGCGTCGAAGGCGGGTTCTCGACCTATGGCGGCGAGACCATGCCGATCTACGACGCGGCGATGAAGCACAAGGAAAACGGCACGCCCCTCGTCGTCATCGGCGGCAAGGAATACGGCACCGGCTCCTCGCGCGACTGGGCGGCCAAGGGGACGATCCTGCTCGGCGTGCGCATGGTGATCGTCGAGAGCTTCGAGCGCATCCACCGCTCGAACCTCGTCGGGATGGGCGTGCTTCCGCTGCAGTTCAAGGAAGGCGACACCCGCGAGACACTGGGCCTGAAAGCCACCGACAGCTTCTCGATCCGCGGTCTCGCCGACCTGACCCCGGGTCAGGACGTCACCGTCGAAGTCACCCGCGAAGACGGAACGCAGTTCAGCTTCACCGCGCTGTGTCGCATCGATACCGCGAACGAGATGGAATATTACCGCCACGGCGGCATTCTCCATTACGTTCTGCGCAAGCTTGCGGCATAAGGAGAGGCATGACCCGCACCGACTTCGCCTTTCTGATGTCGCCCCTGCCGCTCGCGCCGCTGATGCTGGCGGTGGCGGCCTGCGGGGGTGAGAGCGGCGAGGGCAGGAAGGGCGATGCCCCGGCCGGGCCGCTCGGCTTCGAACTGGCGATGGCCGCGACGACGGACGATGCGGCAGCCCCGCTGCCCGCGCCGGCGTCGCTCGTGTCGCTCTCGCCCGAGGAACTCGCCCAACGGATCAAGGCGGGCGATGTCCGCCTGATCGACGTGCGCACCGACGAGGAAGTGGCCGAGGGCACCATCCCCGGCGCAGAACACATCGCGCTTGACCGCTTCGATCCCGCCGCGATCGCCACGGATGACGGGCGCGAGGTGGTGTTCTACTGCCGCTCGGGCCGCCGCTCGGCCATCGCCGCCGAAAAGCTGGCCGAGGCGACAGGCGCGCCCGCGACGCACCTCGAGGGCGGCATCCTCGCCTGGGAGGCTGCGGGCCAGCCGGTCGCCAAACGCTGACCGGGCGTTAACCCTGCCGTGCTAATGCGGCGGGATGACCGGGACCCTCACCGCCTTCGATCCGATGGCCGACCCGCGCAAGCTCGCGTGGTTCGGGCACATCGTGCGCGAACGTCTGCTCCGCCATCCCGCGGTCGAGCGCATCGCCACCGACCGGGCCGAGGTGTTCCGCGTGAAGGGCTTCCTCAAGCGCAGCGATTGCCGCGAGATCGTGCGCGTCATCAACCACGAGGCGGCGCCCTCGACCCTCTACCGCGGCACCGAGCGCGAGGGTTTCCGCACCAGCTTCACCCACCATTTCGGCCGCAACGACCCGCTGACGCGCAGCTGCGAGCAATACATCTCGGACCTGATGGGCATCGACGACAACCACGGCGAGGTGATGCAGGGGCAGCGCTATCAGGCCGGGCAGCAGTACAAGCACCACTTCGATTTCTTCGCGGTCGGCGAAGGCTACTGGCAGCAGGAAGCCAGCCGAGGCGGTCAGCGCACTTGGACAGCGATGATCTGGCTCAACGAGCCGCGCGAGGGCGGGGAGACCGATTTTCCCAAGCTCGGCCACAGCTTCCGCCCGGAGACCGGCACGCTGATGCTGTGGAACAACATGACCCCCGACGGGCACCCGAACATGGCGACGCTGCACGCCGGGATGCCGGTCAAGCGCGGCATCAAGCACATCATCACGCGCTGGTACCGCCAGGAGCCCTGGCGCCTGATCAACCCCGCCTGAGCGGGCGGCGCGCGCCGCCCTCTATGCGCCGGTGATGTGCCGGCGCCGCAGGATCGCCGCCGCCGCGAGGCCGAACAGGATCGTCATCGGCGGAGCGGGAACATCGTGACCGCCCGAGGTCGAGGAGGAGGAGCTGCTGCTGCTGCTCGACGAGGACGACGACGAACTGCTGCCGCTCGAGGAGCTCGATCCCGAGGACCCGCTGGAGCCGGAAGACCCGCTCGAACCTGTCGAGGTCGAGGAGCTCGAGCTCGACGAAGAGCTGGTGCTCGAGGAGCTGCTGGTGCTGCTGGTCATGTCACCCGAGGTGCTGCCGCCGCTGGTCGCCCCGCCCGAAGACGAGGAAGACGAGGAGCTGCTGCTCGACGAGGAGGACGAGGACGACGAGCTACCGCCCGAGGAACCCGAGGAGGAGCTGCCGCCCGGCTTGCCGCTGCTGCTGCCCGATGAGGACGAAGACGAGGACGACGAGCTGCCGCTCGACGATCCCGACGAAGACGAGGACGAGCCCGAACCGCCCGAGCTGCCCCCCGGCTTGCCGCTGCTCCCGCCCGACGAGGAGGAGGAAGACGACGAGGAGGAGGACGACGAACTCGACGAGGACGAAGACGACGAGCCCGAACTGGTCACGGCGCCGGTCGAGGAACTGACGTTGCCGGACGAGCTCGACACGTTTCCGGAGGAGCTGGAGACGTTACCGGATGAGCTGGAGACCCCGCCGGTGCTGCTCGAGACATTGCCGGAGGTGCTGGTGCTCGACACCGCACCGGTGCTGGTCGACACGGCACCGGTCGACGTCGAGGTCGACACCGCCCCGGTCGACGAGGTGATCTGGCCCGAGGACGAGGTCGTCGAGGTCGAATTGTCGATCCGGATGTCGATCACGATGCCGCTGCTGGTCGTGCCGCTGCTGGTGGGCGGTGCCGGCGGGAAGCCTGACGAGGTCGGAGGCGCCGGAGGGAAGCCCGACGAGGTCGGCGGGGCCGGCGGGAAATCGCCCGAGGTCGTGCCGCTGGTGCCGCCGCCGGTGGTGGTGGTGCTCACCACCGAGACGTCGCCCGAGGACGAACCGCCGCCGCCGAAGAAGCCGCCGAAGAAGCCGCCACCGCCGAAGCCCAGGCCGCCGCCGAAGCCGCCGAAGCCGCCGCCCCAGCCGCCACCCGGCCCGCCGCCGCCCGAGATCGGCGGGAGCGGGGGAAGCGGCGCGGGCATATAGGCGATCTGCGCGATCGGCGGGCATTCCTCGGGATTGAAATAGGCCTGGACGGCGCCTGCCGGAACGCTCGGCGCGCCGACGGGCCCGGGGCCGACCGGCTGACACTCGATAGTGCGCTCGACGATTCGCCGACGACGCTGCTCGGGCACCTCGATGATACGCGGGTTACCCTTGATGTAACGCGCCCCCGTGACCGGATCGACCTTCACCAGCTTGCCGTCGATGTTGGTCGAATAGTCCGGCGCGTCGGTGTTCATCGGCTCCGCCATGCGCACGGCGCCGCCCTGAAGCAGAGCGACACCCGCAGCAGCGGCGGAAAGCTTCGCGATGGCCAGTTTGAGCGACATTATCGTTACCCTGTTGCCTGCGAGGGCCGGAGCGCGAAGATCGCACCTCCCCCAAATCCAGCCTTCTTTTGATGTGAGAAGTCGGACAGGAGCAATCGCGTTAACGCTGTGCAGGCGCTTCAAATGGCCGGAATTGCCGCGATTTCGCGGGATTTCGGGCGCGCTGTCCCGAACTGGCACCGAAAAGGGGGCGGCGGTTAGCCGAAGGGTTAACGCGGACGAGCCAGACTCAGTCCTCGAACAGCCCGCCCTGTCCGCCGGGCGATTCCCGCGGGGGAATCAGTTCGAGATGCGCCCAGCCGGCATCGTTGAGCACCCGCCCGCGTGCGGTGCGGGCGACCAGTCCAAGCTGGATGAGGTAGGGTTCGACCACCTCCTCGATCGTGTCGCGCGGCTCGGCGAGGCCCGCGGCGAGGGTCTCGATGCCGACCGGCCCACCCTTGTAGGTGGTGGCGATCATCGAGAGGTAGCGGCGGTCCATCGTGTCGAGCCCGAGGCGGTCGATCTCGAGCCGGGTCAGCGCCTCGTCCGCCACCGCGCGGGTGACGGTCGCGCTCCCGGCGACATCGGCAAAGTCGCGCACGCGTCTAAGGAGCCGCCCCGCCACACGCGGCGTGCCGCGGCTGCGACGGGCGATCTCGTGCGCACCGTCGGGCGCGATGGCGAGGCCCATCAGCCCCGCCGCGCGGGTCACGACCCGCTCCAGCTCCTCGTGGGTGTAGAAGTTGAGCCTTACCGGAATGCCGAAGCGGTCGCGCAGCGGCGTGGTCAGCAACCCCTGCCGCGTGGTCGCGCCGATCAGGGTGAAGGGCGGCAGGTCGATCCTGACCGAGCGCGCCGAGGGCCCCTCGCCGATGATGAGATCGAGCGCGCGGTCCTCCATCGCAGGGTAGAGCACCTCCTCGACCACGGGCGAGAGGCGGTGGATCTCGTCGATGAACAGCACGTCATGCGGCTCGAGATTGGTGAGCAGCGCGGCGAGGTCCCCCGCCTTGGCGATCACCGGGCCGCTGGTGGCGCGGAAGCCCACGCCCAGTTCGCCCGCGATGATCTGCGCCAGCGTGGTCTTGCCGAGGCCGGGTGGGCCGAAGAACAAGGTATGGTCCATCGCCTCGCCTCTTGCCCGCGCGGCGGCGATGAAAACGGCGAGGTTCCCCTTGGCCGCCTCCTGCCCGACGAATTCGGCGAGGCGTCGCGGGCGCAGGGCCGCGTCAGGGTCACCGGGCTGGCGGGTGGGGGAGTGGAGGGGGGTAGAGTCAGTCATTCACCAAGCCGAGTGGTTCGGATACCAGATGCCGCGGACGAGGAAGTTGCCCATGTTTGGCCTCACATGGTTCTGTTCGACCTCCTCCATCGACCGGATCCGGCTCGACGAGCCGATCTCGCACGGGCCGAGCCTTTCACGAAGCAGAGCCAAGGCATCGTCTAGGTCGCGCGCGGTAACGCCCATGCCGAAGGCTGCACCCTGCGGCAGGTCCGGTCCGGTTGGTTCGATCCAGAAGATTTCCATCACCCCGCCGCCTTCTTCAGCGCCACGCGGATCAGGTCGCCCTCGCTCGCGCCCTCGCCCAGTTCTTCGAGCGCGCGGGCCACGGCCTGTGCCGCCACTGCGGGCTTGAAGCCGAGGTTCTCCAGGGCGCTCGCCGCATCCGCGCCCTTGCTGCCTGCGGGGGCTGCCGCGCTCACCGCGAACCCGCCCGAGCCGCCCGGCATCGCGCGCGCCTTGTCCTTCAACTCGTTGACGATCCGGCCCGCGAGCTTCGGCCCCACGCCCTGGGCGCGCGCTACCATCGCCGCGTCACCCTTGCCGCAGGCGTCGCGCAGTTCTCCGGTCGAGAGGGCGGAGAGGATCGCGAGGCCGACCTTGCTGCCCACGCCCTGCACGCCGGTCAGCAGCCGGAACCAGTCGCGCTCGGCCTGCTCGGCGAACCCGAGGAGGCGCATGTCATTCTCGCTCACCTGCAATTCGGTGTGGACGGTGCAGGCCTCCCCCGCCTCTCCCAATGCTGCAAGCGTGCGGCTGGAGCAGTGGACGAGGTAGCCCACCCCGCCGACATCCACGACCGCCCAGTCCTCGCCGGTCGCATCGAGCCTGCCTGAGAGCTTTGCAATCATGGTTTGTTCCTGCCGCAATCGGGCACGCTTGGCCAGAGCGAAGCCCGCACAATCCCCGTTCGCTTCGAGCGTAGTCGAGCGGCATTCATCAAGGTGTCTCGACTACGCTCGACACGAACGCCGTTTCAGGAGGGTCAGAGCGCTCGACACGAACGGGAGTTTGGGTAAAGAACCGTGCCCATGAGCTGGAATACCTTCGGGCGCGTGCTGCGCTTCACCACCTGGGGAGAAAGCCACGGGCCTGCGTTGGGCGCGGTCGTCGACGGCTGTCCGCCGGGGCTCGCGATCTCGGAGGAGTTCATCCAGCCATTCCTCGATGCCCGCAAGCCGGGCACCAGCCGCTTCACCACCCAGCGGCGCGAGGATGATCTGGTGCGGATCCTCTCGGGCGTGTTCGAGGGCAAGACCACCGGCACGCCGATCAGCCTGATGATCGAGAACACGGACCAGCGATCGAAGGACTATTCCGAGATCGCCCGGCAATACCGGCCTGGCCACGCCGACTACGCCTATGACGCCAAGTACGGCATCCGCGACTATCGCGGCGGGGGGCGCTCGAGTGCGCGCGAGACCGCGGCGCGGGTCGCGGCGGGCGCGGTGGCGCGGCTGGTGATCCCGGAAGTCACCATCACCGCCTATGTCTGCGAGCTCGGCGGCGACCGGATCGACCCGGCGGCGATCGACTACAGTGAAATCGCCAACAATCCCTTCTTCTGCCCCGACCCGGCTGCTGCCGCGCGCTGGGAAGAGAAGGTCGATGCCGCGCGCAAGGCCGGATCGTCCCTCGGCGCGATCGTCGAATGCGTCGCGGGAGGCGTCCCCGCAGGCTGGGGCGCGCCGATCTATGCCAAGCTCGACAGCGATCTCGCCGCCGCCATGATGAGCATCAACGCGGTGAAAGGCGTCGAAATCGGCGACGGCTTCGAAGCCGCACGCCTGACGGGCGAGGAAAACGCCGACGGGATGCGTCCGGGGCCGGACGGCAAGCCCGTCTACCTCGCCAACCATGCGGGCGGCACGGCGGGCGGCATCTCGACCGGACAGCCGGTGGTGTGCCGGGTGGCGTTCAAGCCAACCTCATCGATCCTGACCCCGGTAGAATCGATCAATTCAGCGGGAGAGGCGGTCGAGGTCGTCACAAAGGGTCGCCACGATCCCTGCGTCGGCATCCGCGGCACTCCGGTGGTCGAGGCGATGATGGCGCTGGTGCTGGCCGACCACAAGCTGCTGCACCGCGCTCAAGTAGCGTAAGCGGTAGCGCGAGAGGGACGCGCCCTCGCGCTCCTCAGCTTCTATCGGCGGAACAGCCGGCGATAGGTGTAGTGCTGCGCCGCCCAGCGCAGGCCGAGCCACACGGGCGAAATCAAGCAGACAAACACCGCCAGCCTCATGGCGCGGGCAGCGAGGCTCGTGTCCTCGGCTGCGGCGGCCATGTCCGACAGCGCGAAATAGCCCTGCATCCACGCGATCCCGAACACGACAAGGCCGCCATAGATCACCATCATCTGCCGCCGCGGGACCGGGAGGAACTCGCTGCGCAGATAAGCTCGCACCGTCGCGGTCGCCTGGTTGATCCACCAGCACCAGAAGGCGATCATCGCCGCGCAGCCTGCCATCATCTTCCAGTACTGCCCGACATCGTTGAGATAGGCGCCTATCGCCGCAAGCAGCACCCCGATCCCGAACAGGTTGAAGAAGATGTTGCGCATCTGATCGCGCGCCTCGACCATGTCGGGAGTCGTCCCGTTCCATTCGGGCGTATCGACCCACACGGTGCCGTGGAACACCTCGGGATAGCGGGCATAGAAGGCCCGGTCGTTCGTGACCTCGTGCCCGCGGAGGCTGCGGATCATGTCGGGATGCGGGCGGAACGGCGGATCGGCGATTTTGGCGCAGTCCCGCTCCATCGCCTCGTAATCAGCGATCCTGCCGGGCTCGGCATCGAAGGCGATCCGGCGGCGCGTGTAGGTGCCGGCGTGGAGGCGCTGCGCGATGCAGGCGATGATGTCGATCTCGTCGCGGTGATGGACGCGCTCGCCGCGCGCCATCAGCATGAGGTCCCAGCCCGGCTCGCAGCGCCAGAACACGTCGAGCGCGGTGGCGAGGTCGCACTCGTCCTGCATCACGATCCACAGCAGCGGCTCGAGCCGGTTGCTCCAGTTGAAATCGAGCGCCGCGCGGTGCCAGTCGTCAGGGCTGGCGGTCTTCAGCCAGTCGATATGCGCCATGACGTAGTCGTCGCCGTCCGGCTTGATCGTGCTCATCCAGTCGACGCCGGTCAGCATCTCGTTCATGTCTGCAATCCCGCTTCGCCCCGCCGCGATGCACGCCTGCATCGGGCTGAAGCGGGAGGGGCCTAGCGCACGGCGGGTTACTATCCGGCTAACCTGTTCATTTCCTTCGGTGGCACGTAGCCGGGATCATGCGCGAAGGGCAGAGGTCCGCCCGCCTCCAGCGCCTTCAGCACTGCCGCGAAGTCCGTCCGGCAGCGAAAGCCCAGGTCGCGTTCGATCACCGAGGGATCATAGACGCGCCCGATGCTCTGCGGCAGCTGCCAGCCGCGCGCGGCGTAGAGCGTGGGGGCTTCGGGGAAGCGTTCGGCGATCAGGCCGGCGGCGTCGGTCTTCAGCCGCGCCGCGTCCGCACGGGTGAAGGGCGGAGGCGCGCTCACCACATAGACTCCCCAGCCGATCCGCGGTGCGGCCTCCAACGCAGCGAGGTGCGCAGCCGCGCAGTCCTCCACCGTCAGGCGGCGGTTCAGGAACTCGTTGGCCTTGAGGTTCTCACCCGCCGGCACGGCGTCGGTATCGTCATCCTCGGGGAAGAAACGCGCGACCCTCAGGGCGATCACCGGCAGGCCGTGGAGGTCATGGGTGAGGCGGCACAGCTCCTCGGCGGCGCGCTTGGTGACGCCGTAGATGTTGCGCGGAGCGAGCGGGCCGCTCTGTTCGTCGAGCCACACCGCTTGCGGGTCCACCTCGTCGCGGATGTCCTGCGTGATCATCAGCGAGGTGGTCGAGGTGAAGACGAAGCGCTCCGCCCCGTGCCGCACTGCCGCCTCGAGCAGATGCAGCGTGCCGGTGACATTGACGTCGACGAAGGCCTGCGCGGGATAGCGGACGATGTCGGGCTTGTGCAGCGCCCCCGCATGGACCACCGCCTCGTAGCGGTGTTCGGCGAAGATGCGCTCGACGAGGCCTGCATCCGCGACGCTCCCGATCGTGTCGGTATGGGCTCCCGGCGCGATGTCGAGCCCGGTGACCGCGTGGCCCGCACGGGTCAGGAGCGGCGCGAGAAAGCGCCCGAGCCAGCCAGACGATCCGGTGAGAAGCACCCGCATGACGCGCCTGCTAGCAGGCCTGGTCCCACAGGCAAGCAAGCGGGCGGCGGGTCAGGAGCAGCAGTTGCAGCAGGCCTTGCCCGCGCCTACGATGGCAGTGCGCAGCGCATGGGCGAGGCGCCCCTCGCTCACTTCACCGAGTACGTCGCGCTTGACCCCGATGAACCGTTCGGTCTGATTGCCAAGTTCATCGAAGGCCGAATGGACGATGCCGAGCACATCCTTGCGTGACAAGGTCATGGTGGCCTCGTTCTGGGAAAGCGCGGAATTCTCGAAGTCGAACCCGATGGGTGTGACCCCGGGCTCGCCATAATCCTTCGACATGCAACCCTCTCTGGCTCTTCTAAGCCACGTTTCCCCGCCCGGGCGGGTTCATGCCACGCCGCCCCAAGGCTGGCAAATTGTGCACCGGCAAAACGGCTCGCAAGGAGCCTGTTCAGTCTCAGGTTATTTTGATCCAGCGCAATTTTCGCCGATAGAAATCCTTTGCGAAAGATACTTCGTTACACACCAACTGCTGCGAAACTCGGTTCGCCTCGCGAGCAGCGCAGTTCATGGCTATTTAGCTGATTTTGCGGTCGTCCCACCGTTGCCCGCGTCCACTAACGCGGCGGTTTACCATAAGCGCGTCAGTTCCCGCCGCCACGATTGAAATTTCCGATTTTCGCAATCGCACAAATGATCTTTTGTGCAGCGCAAAAGGGCCTATCTGGGCAGTGTCGGAAACGACCCCTCTTCATCAAGACCCAACATAAGGACAAACTCCCATGGGTATCATCGGTTCGACCATCAAGCCGTTCACCGCCACTGCCTTCCAGAAGGGCAAGGACTTCTTCACCGTCACCGACGCGGACCTCGCGGGCAAGTGGTCGGTGTTCTTCTTCTACCCGGCCGACTTCACCTTCGTGTGCCCGACCGAACTCGAGGACATGGGCGAAAAGTACGCCACCCTTCAGGCGATGGGCGTGGAAGTCTATGCCGTCTCGACCGACACGCACTTCAGCCACAAGGCGTGGAGCGACACCTCGGACAAGATCGGCAAGCTGACCTTCCCGTTCCTCGGCGACC
>ERZ1066123.2228-NODE-2228-length-10271-cov-7.839272_pt1 | contig 10271 bp, 9 predicted proteins | sample MGYA00382770_ERZ1066123 | MGnify/ENA primary metagenome ERZ1066123 (study PRJEB33369, sample SAMEA5778353) | biofilm metagenome | biome: Industrial cooling water; feature: Water cooling tower basin; material: Biofilm | place: United Arab Emirates | collected...
CGCATGCCTGGTGACCAGCCCGCGCGCCTGCGCCAGCGCCTGGCCGATCACGGCCACCGCCAGCGACGCGCCGGTCATGACGCCGAGCGTGGCACCCGCCAGGGCATCGACCCGCTTGGCGTGCAGGTCGGGCCCGTACAGGCCGCCGATGAAGCCGCGCACCTCGCCAAGACGCGCCGTCTTGACCATGATCCCACCCCATCCCCCGATACCATCGGGGGTCTACGGGGGGCGGACGAATCGGGGCTATACCAGCGGGCGCGGAAATGAGGGGATTGGGGAGGGCTGCGGCAGGTCTTGCCACCAACGAGCAGGTCGCGAAGCAAGTGTCCAGCGCGATGGTCATGCTCGCCGACTATCAGGAGAATGTCGGGCCAAGACCGATAACCATGCTTCCAGCACTCCCCTCTGACCCCGCCGCCACCGACCCAGCCCAGTTGGCAAGACAGATCGTGGAGCACAGCAAGAATAGCACATACCAGACCTTTCAGCCGCTCGTGGAGGCTGATCAAAAGCGGCTGAAACGCCTCGTCGATCGCGCCTTCGAAGTCAGGCGGAAGCGCAAATCAGGGTAGCACCGGCGCGCGCCGGTGCCAGTCCGTCACGCGCTGGTAGGCATCGGCCGCGCGCAGCACGGTGCCCTCTGCGAAGGGCCGCCCGGCGAGCTGCAATCCGATCGGCAGGCCCCGATCGTCGAAGCCGCAGGGGACGCTGATGGTCGGCAGGCCCAGGTAATTGAACGGCCGCGTGTTCGCCGAGACCGCCATGAAGCGGTCCCAGTTGGCGGGATCGGCGTCGATGTCGGTCTCCGCCAGGGTCGGCACGCGCGTCTTCAGGGTCGGCGTCGCCACCAGGTCGGCCCCGCCCATCACCTCGGCGACGAAGCGGCGCAGCAGGGGTCCGCGGCGGGACAATGCCTCCACGTAGGTGTGGCCAGGCATGGCATAGCCGCCATAGAGCCGCGCGCTGAGATGGATGGCGTAGTCCCCTGCCCGGCCGCGCATCCAGTTGCCGTGGATGGTCGCACCCTCCACGCGGCTGATCACCGCGGTATAGGCGTTCACCGCGCGCATGATCTCCGGCGCATTGGCGCGGGTGACGATCGCGCCCTGCGCCGTGAGCGCCTTCATCGAGTCCTCGAAGGCGGTTGCGACCGGCGCGTCGGCGCCGTCGAGGAAGCCCGTCTCCAGCACCACGATGCGCAGCCCCTTCGCATCGCCGTTCAGCGCCGCCTCGTAGTCCGGCACCGGCTCGCGCGCGCTGGTCGGATCCTCCGGGTCATGCCCCGCGACAACGCGCAGGAACCGCGCCGCGTCGCGCGCCGTGCGCACCAGCGGCCCGACATTGTCGGCGCTGAACGACAGCGGCATCACGCCGGCGCGGGAGACGCGGGTCTGCGTCGCCTTCAGCCCGGTGACGCCGCAGATCGTCGCGGGCAGGCGGATGGACCCGCCGGTGTCGGAGCCCAGCGCCGCCGTGAAGAAGCGGGCCGCGACGCCGGCGCCGGAGCCGGAGGAGGAGCCGCCCGTGCAGTAGGGCAGGTTCCACGGGTTGTGGCAGTCGCCGAAATGCGCGTTGTGGCCGGTGGGGTTCTGCGCGAACTCCGCCATGTTCAGCGTGCCCAGGTCGATGGCGCCGGCCGCGTCCAGCCGCTGCAGCACCGTTGCCGTCACCGGCGCCACGAAGTCGCGGCGGATCTTCGAACCACAGGTGCTCACCTTGCCGGCACGGTAGTACATGTCCTTGTGCATCATCGGCGCGCCGGCGAGCGGACCAGGCGTCTCGCCGGCGGCGCGTGCCCGGTCCTGCGATGCCGCGGCCTCCAGCGCCGCCTCCCGGTCGAGGCGGATCACGGCGTTGACCGTTCGGTCATGCGCGTCGATGCGGGCCAGGCTGGCGCGCGCCAGCGCCTCGGCCGAGACCTCGCCGCAGGCGAAGGCGTCGGCGGCCTCGGTCATGGAGAGGGCGGTGAGATCGGCGCTGACCGGGGCGTTCATCGTGCGGGCTCCTTCAGGTCAGCCAGCGCCGCCTCGAAGCTGCTCGGCTCGTCCTCGAACACCATGCCGGCGCGCACCGCCTCCACCTCGGCGATCAGGCCGGCCATGTCGGCCAGGCCCTGCCGGGCCGCGGCATTGGGCACGGAGACGCCAGCCCAGCGCCGGATCGCCTCCATCGTCGGCACGACAAGATCGGGTTCCATCGGTTCCTGCTCCGCGGTTGCGCAGACTCGTGGCATCCTCGCGCGATCCGGCGGGTTCGGACAGGGGCTTTGCAAGCGCGGAGCCCGCCTTGCCGGCCCGGGGGACGCATGGCAGCCTCCCGGCCAAGCAAGTACCGGGGAACGTCCATGAAGGTGACAGGCATCACCTGCCACGTCCTGCAGGCCAAGGTGGACAGGCCTTTCACCTCCGCTCGCGGCTGGGTCTACGGCACCCGCTCCTCCTGCGTGGTCGAGATCGCCACCGACGAGGGCATCACCGGCTGGGGCGAATGCTACGGCCCCGCGGCGGTGAACAAGGCGCTGATCGAGACGCAGTACGCGCCCCGCGTCGTCGGCCGCGACCCCTTCGACGTGGAGGCGGTGTGGGAGGATCTCTACAACCGCATCAAGGATTACGGCGCGCAGGGCTTCTCCATCACGGCGCTGTCGGGCATCGACATCGCGCTCTGGGACATCATGGGCCGCGCCGTGGGGAAGCCGATCCACAAGCTGATCGGCGGCGCCTATCGCACCGAGGTCCAGGCCTATGCCACCGGCCTCTATTTCATCGACATGAACCGCCTGGTCGAGGAAGCCGTGGAGGAGGCGCTGGCGTACAAGTCCCAGGGCTTCCGGGCCATCAAGATGAAGATCGGCCTCGGCGACCCGAAGCTGGACCATCGCCGCGTCGCTGCCGTGCGCGAGGCGATCGGGCCGGAGGTGGCGCTGGCGGTGGACGCCAACCATTGCTTCTCGGTGCCGCAGGCGATCCGGCTCGGCCGCATGCTGGAACCCCTCGACCTGATGTGGTTCGAGGAACCGATCAGCCCCGAGGACCACGACGGCTATGCCGAGGTGACGCGCGCACTCGACATCGCGGTGGCCGGCGGCGAGAACGACTTCACCCGATGGGGCTTCCGCGACATCATCGCGAAGAAGGCGATGGACATCGTCCAGCCCGATGTCTGCGCCGCCGGCGGCATCTCCGAGATGCGCAAGATCGCCACGCTGGCCTCCGCCTTCGGCGTGGAATGCGTCCCCCATGCCTGGGGCAGCGCCATCGGCCTGGCGGCGACGGTGCAGTTCCTCGCCGCCCTGCCGGACCAGCCGCCCGCGCTGCGCCCCATGCCGCCCATGCTGGAATTCGAGCAGACACCCAATCCGCTGCGCGACATCCTGGCGACGGAGCCGATCGTCCAGCGCGGGGGCATCGTCGCCGTCCCCACCGGCCCCGGCCTTGGCATCGAGATCGACCGCGAGGTCCTCAACCGCTTCAAGGTGGCCTGACCCATGAAGATCGTCGAGATCAAGGCCTATCCCACCAGCTTCCCCGTCCCGCGCGACGGCGGCGTGCGCCTCGGCATCGGGCAGGCCGTGAAGCGCGACGCCGTCATGGTGAAGGTGGTGACCGAGGACGGCATCGTGGGCTGGGGCGAGAGCCATCACGGCCGCGCCCACACCGCCATCGCCAGGCTGATCGAGACCACGCTGAGCCGGCTCGTCCTCGGCATGGACGCCTTCGACACCACCGGCGTCTGGGCGAGGATCTACAAGTTCCAGCTCGGCAGCCACGGCATGGGCGCGGGCTGCGCCATGGCGATGTCGGGCATCGACATGGCACTGTGGGACATCCGGGGGAAGGCCACGGGCTGGCCTCTGTATCGGCTGCTCGGCGGCACGCGGCGCCCAGTCCCCGCCTATGCCGGCGGCATCTCGCTCGGATACCAGCCGCCGGCCAGCCTGATCGACGAGGCGCATCCGATGGTCGAGGCCGGCTACAAGGCGGTGAAGCTGCGCATCGGCGACACGGTGCGCACCGACATCGAGCGCATGGAAGCCGTGCGCAACGCCTTCGGCGACGGCCTCGCGATCCTGACCGATGCCAATACCGGCTATACCATCAATGACGTGCGCCGCGTGATGCCGGCCATGGATCAGCTCGACATCGGCTGGCTGGAGGAGCCATTCCCCGCCCACGATCACCGCAGCTACCGGGAGGCGCGCGGGCTCGGCCGCACGCCGCTCGCGGCCGGCGAGAACCACTTCACCCGCTTCGAATTCACCCGCGTTCTGGAGGACGACGTCATCCGCATCTGGCAGCCGGACCTCTCCAAGGCTGGCGGCATCACGGAGGTCATGCGCATCGCCGCCATGGCCTCGGCCTTCAAGATCCCGGTGCATCCGCATTCCTCCATGACAGGGGTGAACCAGGCGGCCTCGATCCACCTGCTCGCGGCCATCGAGAATGGCGGCACCTTCGAGGCGGATCTCTCGAAGGGCAACCTCTTCCGCGACGTCATGGGCAGCGAGCCCTGGTGCATCGGCAAGGACGGCAACGTCCTGCCGCTCGATGCGCCCGGCATCGGTGTCGAGATCGACGAGGAGTTCCTGAAGGCCCACCCGGCCATCGAAGGCCCGGGCTACGTGTGACGGAGGCCGAACCCATGCGACGTCTCATCATCGCCGCCGCCCTCGCGCTGCTCGTCGCGCTGCCGGCGCGGGCACAGGATTTCCCGTCGAAGGACATCCGCTTCGTCTGTGGCTTCGCCCCGGGCGGCACCTGCGACCTGCTCTCCCGCTTCATGGCGGAGCACCTGGCGCCGATCCTTGGCCAGCGCGTGGTGGTGGAGAACCGCACCGGTGCCTCCGGCAACATCGCCGCCGACATGGTGGCGAAATCCCCGCCGGACGGGCACACGGTGCTGCTGGCGACGATGGCGCTCTACACCGTGATGCCGCAGATGCCGGGCATGAACCTGCCCTTCGACGTGGACCGCGACCTCACGCCGATCAGCAACCTCGCCAACATCACCAACGTGCTCGTCGTCTCGCCGCAATCGCCGATCCGCGCCGTGCCGCAGCTCATCGAGATGGCGCGCGCCCGCCCCGGCGGCCTCACCTATGCCAGCGCCGGCAATGGCGGCAGCCAGCACCTGGCGGCCGAGATGTTCAAGCGGATGGCCGGCATCGGCCTGCTGCACGTGCCCTATCGCGGCGGCGCGCCGGCAATCGTGGATATCACCGCGGGGCGAACGGACATGATGTTCGGCAACCTGCCGGAGTTCCTCGGCCAGATCCGCGGCGGCGGCCTGCGGGTCATCGCCTATGGGGCACCCGACCCCTCGCCTCTCTTCCCCGACCTGCCACCGATCTCCGCGACGGTGCCGGGCTTCGTGGTGCCCAACTGGTTCGGCGTGGCCGGCCCCGGCAACATGCCACACTCCGTTCTGGGCCGCTGGGTCGCCGCCGTGACCCGAGTGAACGAGGATCCCGTCTTCCAGCAGCGCCTGCGCGAGAACGGCATGACCAGCCTCATCCAGGGCCCGGACGCCTTCCGCGCCGACATCGCGCGCGAACGCGGGCGCTGGGGCGAGGTGATACGCGGCGCCAACATCCGCGCCGACTGAGGCTCACCCCCCGCCACGCCGGCCGCGCGCCTGCAGCGCCTCGCACTGGCTGTTCTCGCCGACGCCGAGCTGGATGGTCGGCAGCAGCGCCAGCGGCGGCAGCAGCGCCGCCAGGCCCGCCGCGGCGCCGGCCCGTGCGCCCAGCTCGCCGAGCTCCGGCGCCGCACTCGGGTTGACGAGCGTGCCGGTGATCGCGATGGGTGTGGGCAGCGCGCCGATGTTGAGCCGCTTCGACTGCGTGCGGATGCGCAGGTCCAGCCGTTCCGTCGCCAGCGCCACGCGGCCGCCGCCGGTGACGACGGCGCTGTCGGTGTCCAGCAGCAGGCTGCGCGATTCCAGCACGCCACGCCGCAGCGCGAAATCGCCGATCAGGCATTCCACCCGCTCGCGCTCCGGCAGGCCGAGCAGGGAGAGCAGCGCCGTGCCGAAGCGCAGCCCCGAGAGATCCACCAGGAAGGCGCTCAGCGTGCCGCCGACCATCACCACGGTCAGCGCGCCCTCCCCGCGGCCGAGGATCTCGCCGATGGAGCGGCCCGTGCCCTCGATGCGGCCGACCCCGCCCATCGTGCCGCTGCCGCGCGCGCCGGCGGCGTTGACCAATCGAGCGAAGTCCACGCGCCGCAGCTCAATTTCGCCGCGGGCGTGCAGCGCATCGCCCTCGCCCCGGGGCGTGAGCGTCACGCGCGCGGCAAGCTGCCCGCCGCCGATCGGGAAGACGAGGCGCTTCACGTCCACCACGCCATCGACGATGTCGAACTGCGTCACCAGGGAGTCGAAGGGCATGCGCCGGCCCTCGATGCGGTCCGCCGTGTAGTCCACATGAACGTCGGCGGCCTGCAGCTTCGGCAGGTTCAGCGGCTCGCGCGGCAGCAGGAAGGGATCGGCGCGCTGCTGCGCCAGCGCGCGGCGCTGCTCCGGCGTCTGGCCCGGGTCGCCGGGCCGCCCCGGCTCGGCGCCGATGAAGCCCGCCAGGTCGCGCAGGTCGACGCGGCGCGAGCGCAGTTCCGCCGCGAAGACGGGCCGCGGACGACCGATGGTGACGATCAGCCCGCCGGCCACGTCGGTGCGGCCAATCAGCCCCTCCGCCCCCATCAGCCGCACCCGCCCCGCGGCATAATCGAGCTGGCCGGTGAGGCTAAAGGGTGGCGTGGCCGGGAAGGGGATGCCGGAGAGCGGCCGCAGCAATTCCATGTTGGGTCCGGCGACCTCCAGCCGCAGGTCGGCGCCGCGCAGCGCCAGCGGCTCGCGCAGCGTCCCTGCGAGGGTGAGGCGCGTCGGCCCGTTCGCCACCTCCAGCCGCAGCGGCCAGGGTTGCGTCGCGTCCTGCAGCGCCAGCACGGCGCCGCCGTCGAAGCGCGCCGTCACCGGCTGGCCCGCATAGGTGCCGCTGGCTTCACCGGCCAGGCGCGGCGCCTCTCCAGGCGGGTCGATGGTGGCCAGGGTCACGCCGAAGTCGGCACCGAGGGTGGCGATGGCGACATGGCCGCGGCCCTCGCGGATCAGCAGCGTGCCGATCTTCGGCCCGGTCTCCTCCCCCGCCTCGCCCGGCGGCGGCGGGCCGTGGAAAAGGTAGTTGGTGCGGCCATCCTCCAGGCCGCGCGCTTCCACCTGGGGCCGGTCCAGTTCGATCCGCGGCAGGATGAGCCCGCGGCCGCGCAGCCAGTCCAGCGCCTCCACCACCGCCACCACGCGCGGGATGCGCGCGAGCCACGGGGTTGCCTCGGCCGGGAAGCCCGGCGGATTGCCGATGACGACGTCCTCCGCCGTCGCGGTGATGCTGCGACCCAGCGAGAGCCGCAGCCGGCCGATGCTGACCGGGCGCTGCAAGGCGTCCGACAGCGCTGACTCCACAAATGGCCTGGCCAGCGGGCCGGCGAAGGCGATGGCCGCCCCGCCGAGCACCACCAGCCCGGCCACGCCGATGCCGGCCACCCGTAGCGCGCGATGACTGCGCCTTGCCATCCTGCCTCCCGCCGGGCGGGGCAGCCCGTTCGGGTAGAAGCGCCTTCCGTCCTCCCCGGTTCGCCGGGGGCCGTGGCTTCGCCGCTATGCGATCTCGCGGATCAGCTTCGCGCGCAGGGCGCGGGCGATGTCGCGGCGGTCCTCGGCCGTGAGCACGAAGGCGCCGGGGCCGCCGATCACCTCGCGTCGGTAGGTCTCGGCCAGGGGTTCTCCGAAACGGGTCACCTGGCCTGCCGCCGCGACGGCCAGGGCATTGATCGAGATTCCCGCCGCCACCGCGTCGTCGCGCGCCACGGCCGCCGGCCGGATGCCGCGCAGGTCAGGTCCGTCGCCGGAGAGGTCGATCACCCGCTCCGCAGCGCGGAAGGGCGCGGCCAGCAGCAGGCGCGCGGCATGGTCCAGCGCGTCGCCAATGGCATTCCAGCTCTGCCGGGTGCGGGGCGCGTCCCGCACCGACGTGGCCAGCGCGCGGGCGGAGGCGGCATCGGCCACGCGCATCCAGTCCACCACCGTCGCCGCGCCGCCGGGGCTGCCCCATTCCACCATGGCCACCGCGATGGCGCCGCGCGGCTTGCCGGCGATGGCGGCGAGCACGGCGGGGTGGGCGATCGCCTCGGCATAGCCCTCGCGCTGCAGGCGGAACTCGTCCGGGTCGATGGAGCCGGAGGCATCGACAGCGAGCACCAGCAGCAGATCGACCTCCGGCACGGGCTGGGCCGGCGCACCGGGCGGCGCAAGCGCGCCGCTCAGGGCGAGAAGGCTGCGGCGCCGCATGGGATCTCCGGCATCACACATTGCGTCGCCGCAGATGGCGGTGCGGCGCCGATCCGCCAAGGTTGGCAGCGTCGGGGGGCCGGCGCAGGATGGGCGCCGCACCGATGCTTCCGGGAGAGACCGCCATGCCCAGCCTGCACGCCAACGGAGCCGACATCGCCTATGCCGAGGCCGGCGCGGGCGGCCAGCCGCTGCTGCTGGTGCACGGCACGCTCGGCGACCAGCGCAGCTTCGCCGCGCAGATGGCGCCGCTGGCCGACGCCGGGTTCCACGCGATGGCGCTCAGCATGCGGCATTGCTGGCCCGGGAGCTGGCCGGCGGAGGGCGGAGATTTCCGCATCGACACGCATGTCGCCGACGTCGCCGCGTTCATCACCGCGCTGGACAAGGGGAAGGTCGCGCTGCTGGGGCACTCGCGCGGCGGGCACATCGCGTTCCGCGTCGCGGAGCGGCACCCGGCGCTGCTGCGCGCACTGATGCTGGCCGAGCCGGGCGGCGGGCTGGACGAGAGCCTGGGCGGCACGGCTGGCGGGGTGGAGCAGGCCGGCGCCTTCGCCAAGGCCGCCGACCTGGTCGCCGCCGGCGACGAGGAAGGCGGGCTGCGGGTGGTGGCCGAGCATACCGGCGGCCCGGGCGCCTGGGAGCGCCGGCCGGAGGAGCGCCGCGCGATCAGCCGCGCCAATGCCCGCACCATGCTTGGCCAACGCAACGAGGAGCGCCGGCCCTATTCGCGCGCCGCCGCGGCAGGTATCCGCATGCCGACGCTGTTCCTGTACGGCGCCAACACGCAGCCGAATTTCGTGGCGAACGTGATGGCGCTGTCGGGCGCGATCGCGGGCTCGCAGGTGGTGGTGATCCCGGAGGCGACGCACGGGCTGCCCTACGAGAACCCGCGCGACTTCAACGCCGCCGTCGTCGATTTCCTGCGGAACCATTGAGCATGCTGACCGTCCATCACCTCGGCCGCTCACAATCCGAGCGCATCGTCTGGCTCTGCGAGGAGCTCGGCATCCCCTACGACCTGATGCGCCACGAGCGCGACAAGGCGACGCTGCTCTCGCCGCCGGCGCTGAAGGCGCTGCACCCGCTCGGCGCGGCCCCGGTGATCGAGGATGGCGAGGTGCTGCTGGCGGAATCCGGCGCGGTCATCGAGTACATCATCGCCCGGCACGGCGGCGGGCAGCTGGCGCTGAAGCCCGACCACCCGGACTACCCGCAGTACCTCTACTGGCTGCACTTCGCCAACGGGACGCTGCAGCCGGCGATGGGGCGGATGATGATCCTCGCGCGGCTGGGGCTGCCGGCGGGCAACCCGGTGCAGGCGGCGATGCGCGGGCGGCTGGAGCGGGCGCTCGGCCTGGTGGAGGCGCGGCTCGCCGGCGGCGCGGCCTGGATGGCGGGGGCGGAGTTCACCGCCGCCGACATCATGATCGTCTTCACGCTGACGACGATGCGCAGCTTCTTCCCGGTGGACCTCGCGCCCCGGCCGGCGATCCGCGCCTACCTCGCGCGCGTCGGCGCGCGGCCGGCCTACCAGCGCGCCATGGCGAAGGGCGATCCGGGCATGCCGCTGCTGCTCAGCTAGCGATCGCGTAGGCCGGCCGGCGCGGATCGGCGCCGGCGGCCAGCATGCCGCGGCGCGGGTCGGTCATCACCACCTCCACCGTGCCCGCCAGCCAGGTGCGCTCCGGCCAGTCCTTCACGTCATGGCCCTGCGCGGCCAGGCGGTCGCGCGTGGCCTGCGGCACCCGCGCCTCCACCGCCAGGCGCCCCGGGAAGTAGTCGAAGGGCGCAAAGCTCGAGGGGAAGGCGTAGCTGGCGACGCGCGGCGCCTCGATGGCCTCCTGCACCTCCATGCCGAAATGCAGCACGTTGAGCATCACCTGCAGCATGGCCTGGATCTGCACGTCGCCGCCCGGCGTGCCGAA
>ERZ1066123.2233-NODE-2233-length-10252-cov-17.044915_pt1 | contig 10252 bp, 9 predicted proteins | sample MGYA00382770_ERZ1066123 | MGnify/ENA primary metagenome ERZ1066123 (study PRJEB33369, sample SAMEA5778353) | biofilm metagenome | biome: Industrial cooling water; feature: Water cooling tower basin; material: Biofilm | place: United Arab Emirates | collected...
GCTGGCCGCCCGAGAACATCGAGGAAATGGCCAAGAAGCTCGAGCAGGAGCTGCTTGGTTGATGAATTCGGGAGCCCTCGCGAAAGCGGGGGCTCTCCGCAAGGGCAGGTCGGACCCTTTCCGACCAGAACCGGGCTACCTCATACGGGCCCCTTTCGAACGAAGGATGAAGTAAAATGCGTCATGGTATTTCGGGCCGCAAGCTGGGCCGTCGCACGGGTCACCGCAACGCCCTGTTCCGCAACATGGCCGCCGCGCTGATCAAGCACGAGCAGATCACCACCACCCTGCCCAAGGCCAAGGAACTGCGCCCCTACGTCGAGAAGCTGATCACGCTGGCCAAGCGTGGCGGCCTTTCGAACCGTCGCCTCGCGATGGCCCGTCTGGGTGACGAGACGCAGCTAAAGAAGCTGTTCGAGGTCCTCGCCGAGCGTTACTCGGATCGTGACGGCGGATACACCCGCGTCCTGCGCGCCGGTGTCCGCGCCGGTGACGCCGTGCAGATGGCGATCATCGAACTCGTCGACCGCGACGAAGCGGCCAAGGGTCAGGACAGCGGCCCGGTGCAGTCGGAGGACGAATACGAAGACGCGTAAGTCGCGCTTCGGGATATAGCGAAAGGGCCGGGGCGGTAACGCTTCCGGCCCTTTCCTTTTGTGGGCGGCCAGATAGGTTGCGCGCCATGATCCGCACCGCCTTCGCAGCCGCCGCGCTGCTCCTCGCCGTCGCCGCCTCCGCCCAAAACCAGCAGGAGGCGCTCGACGCCCGCTACGAGCGCGCGCTTGCGGCTGGGTACAAGGCGCTGATGCTGTGCAGCGCCATCGCCAATGCCGAGCGCAACGGCGCGATCCGCACGCCCGAGAGCGTCGCCGCATGGGAGCTGGTAGGCATCCAGTCTCCGCAGGCGGCCGTGATCGGCGACCTGCCACACACGATCCTGCGCAACGTCTCGGGACAGATCGCCGAAGTGCAGGTGCGCTGGGCCGAGGGCATGCCGGCGCGGGTCGCCGTTCATGACGGACCGGACACCGGCTGCGCGATACGGCCCCTTGGCGCGCCCGAACGGTCGCTTCCGTCGGAGCCCGCGCAGACCGTCCCGGCAACCGCGGCGCAGGAGCCGTCGGACGACAGCGGCAAATCCCGCGGGCGCATCCGTCGGCCGGTGGATGATCGCGGAAGGAAGGTGATAGTCCTTGCCGCCCGGGCGTTCGACCACACGCGCACCGAAACCTACGGCAAGGGCGCGCGCACCACGGCGCTTGTCGTCCGCAGCTTCCATCCCGATGGCTCGCGGGATTTCAATGCCACGTTCTATTCCGACGGCTTCTTGGAAGCGACCCCGCAGCGCACCTGGTCGGTCGCCAAGTCCATCGCCGCGACGCTGGTGGGTGCCGCTGTCCAGCGCGGCGAGGCGGATGTGAACGCCTCCGCCGGTCTCGGCCTGTCTGCCGCCGACCCGCGCCGTGCCATCACCGTCGACCACCTGCTGCGCATGGCTTCGGGCCGCTACTCCGACACGCCGGGGAACCGCACCGATCCGCTCTATTTCGGCGGGGCTACCGTCGCGGAGGTCGCGCTCGACTGGCCGCTGATTGCCGCGCCGGGCAGCACCTTCCGCTACGCCAACAACGACACGCTCGCCGCCGTGGCTGCCATCAAGGGGACCTTCGAAGCCCATCCTCCCGCCAGGTTCTTTGCAGAGCTGGGCATGAAGGGAACGGTGGCCGAGACAGATTGGCAGGGCGACTACATCCTTTCCTCGCAAGTCTGGGCGACGGCGGAGGACCTGGCGAAGCTCGGCCAGCTCTATCTCGAAGACGGGGTTTGGAACAACAAGCGCATCCTGCCCGAGGGCTGGGTGAAGTACGTCACCACCCCCAGCGGGCCGCAGCCACCCACCGGCACCTTTGGCTATGGCGCGGGGTTCTGGCTCCTGAACCGCGAGGAGGGCGTGCCGCCCGACACCTTCGCCGCCATCGGCAATCGCGGACAATATGTGGTGATCGTGCCCTCGCGGAAGGTCGTGATCGTGCGCCGGGGCGAGGATCCGGCAGGCTCGGGCTTAGACATCTCGGCCTTCACCCGCGATGTTCTGGCGGCTCTGGAAGAGTAGCCCATTTCGGCGATACGTTCATCAAAGCGGCTATGAAACTTAACAACACCTGACATCCCGATTCAGCTTCGCCACACCCCGAATCACGCAAAACGGCCTCGACACCTGCGGCAATCCCGCCTCCGGGTGATGGACGAGGACCTTACGATGACCACCACGACCAACCGGCTGGCCTCCGGCAAATCGGCCCGGCTCGTGCTCGGCGCGGTCGCGGCCACGGCGCTGACCGCAGCCTCGGCGACCCCTGCCATGGCGCGCGACCGCGACCGCGACGGCATCAGCGCGGGCGAGATCATCGCCGGCGCCGTGGTGATCGGCGGCATCGCCGCGCTGGCTGGCGCCTTCGACGGCGACCGCGACCGTTGGGACCGGCGCGACTTTCGCGGCGACCGCTGGGATCGGCGCGGCGACTGGGATCGCGGGGGCTGGGGCTTCGCCGGTGGTCCGCGCGCCGCTGTCGACCGCTGCGTGCGCGCTGCCGAGAACCAGGCCCGGCGCTTCGGCGGTTACCGCTTTGCCGACGTGATCGACGTGCGCGACATCGACCGGACCCGCGAAGGATTCCGCGTGCGCGGTCGGATCGATGTGGGCGGCGGCTGGAACCGCAGCGACCGCGGGCGCTTTACCTGCCGCATTGATGGGCGCGGTGCGCCGCTGATCGACTTCGACGGCATCCGCGGCCTGCGCTGATCCCTCATCTCTTCCCCTCGCGCGCGGGTCTCCTGCCTTATCGTCCCGCGCGCACCCTTGCCGCCCCGTCAGCGCTCCACTCGCTGGCGGGGCGGCTTCATTTCGGGTCGCCTCGGCCGGTTCAGCCCAGCGCAAGCCTCGCACGGCTAGTCTCGTCCGCATCCGGCCTTGGTGGGGGCCACAACATCGACAGGAGAGAGCAGCAATGGCTCTGATGTTTCGCGCGACCCTGATCGCGGGCGCGCTTGCCGGCACCACCCTTGTTTCCGCGCCCGCCGCCGCTGCGCCGCTTTCCGCGACGCCGGCGTTGGGCAGCCCTTCCGCCGTCCTTGCCCACAGCCGCTTCGATCCCGCCGCTGACAGCGCCGAATGGCGCCGCTGCGGCTGGGGCTGGGGGCGCCGCTGCGGCTGGGGCGGTGGCTGGGGCGGGCGTGGCTGGCGCCGCAACCGCATCGACGGCGGCGACGTCTTGATCGGCGCCGCCATCATCGGCGGCGCCATCGCCATCGCCAATGCCAACAACCGCCGCCAGCGCGACCGCGACGTGGTGATCGTCGAGCGCGACGCCGATTTCCGCGACCGCGACTGGGAACGCGACCGCAACTGGGACCGCCGCGACGATCGCCGTTCGGCCCCGCGCGGTACGGGCGCCTCGGGCCTCGATAATGCGGTGAACATCTGCCTCGACCGGATCGAGCGCGACGTGCGGGTCGACACGGTCGACAATGTCGAGCGCACCGGAGCCGGGTGGCGGGTGAGCGGGGCGCTCTATGATGGCTCCGCGTTCCAGTGCCGGATCGGCAACAGCGGCCAGATCGACGGCATCGACTATGGCCGGGGCTTCTCGGGTGTCGGGTTCAACGGCGGTGATGCTCCAGCTGCGCCGCGGGCCGCCGGCCAGTTCGACGACAGCTACTACGCCGATGCCCGCGCGCGGGTCGGCGGGACGGTGCGGCCCGACATCGCGGTGAGCGAGACCACGGTCCAGGTCGCGCGGGTGCCGCAGGGCAGGGCTGTGAGCCCGACTCCTGGCGCGGCGATGCCTGCCTATCCCGGCGGACCGATACCGGGCGAGGTGATCCCCGAGACGATTGACGGCGATATCGGCGGCTGATGCGAGCGAGAGGGGCCTCAGTGCCCCTCCCGGTCCCCGCCATAGCTCGGCAGACCCCATTCCCAGCGGATCGCGGCGCTGCGCAGCGCGAATCCGCAGGCAAAGGCGAGCGCCCATGCGGCGGCATCGGCAAGACCGAGTAGAGGCGCCGCGAGCATCCCTGCCACGCACAGCGCCGAGGCGAGGGCGGCAGGGGTGACGTAGAGTTCGGGGCTCATGATGATCGAGGGGCGGCCGGCGACCACGTCGCGGATGATGCCGCCGACGCTGCCGGTGATGACGCCCATCAGCGCCGCGGGCACCGGCGGGATGCCGTAGGCGAGCGCCTTGGCGCTGCCGAGCACGGCATAGGCGGCAAGGCCCGCGCCGTCGGCGTAGTCGAAGCCCTTGCCTTCCCACCAGCGCACCGGCGTGAACCACGCGATCAGCGCCGTGCCGAGGCATACGGCGGCGACCCAGGGATCGTCGATCCAGAACACCGGCGCCCGGATCAGCAGGTCGCGCACCGTCCCCCCGCCGACGCCGGTGACGAGGGCGAAGAAGGCCATCGTCACGAAGGTCTGCCTGAGGCGCGCCGCCAGCACCGCGCCCGACAGCGCGAAAATCGCGATGCCGGCCAGGTCGAGAAGGTCGAGGATCGGGGTCAGGACGGTCGGGGTCATTTCGTCCCTGCGGCCACCGGACGCGCCTTGCGGCGGCGGAACATCAGCACGCAGCCGATCAGCGCCCCTGTCAGCGACAGGGCTGAGAAGAGGATCAGCACCGGGTGGCTGGTGTCCTCGCGTTCGGAGAGGTCCATGATGTGAAGGCCCCACGCGAAGTCGAAGGCGCGCCACCAACGGGTGCGCACCGCCTCGATCTCGCCGGTGTCGCGCCCGACGTAGACATTGGTGCCGTCCGTCAGCGCCACCTGCCACACTGCCAGCGGGCGGCGGAAATCGAAGGGGGTGCGCTCGGCGGGGAAGAGCGTGACGCGCGCGACCTTCTCCCCGCCCACGATCCTCTCGGCCACCAGCGCCCGCGCCGCAGCGGCGTCGAGCGGCGCGAGCGCGGCCCCGGTCGCGAAGTCGACCCGCCGCGTGGCACCGTCGAGCGTCGTCAGGATCGCCACCGCGCGCCCGTCCTGCATCGTGACGCGCATCTCCTTGAGGCCCGCCTCGGGCGCGGCAAGGGTGCTGCCGGGGATTACGAGCGGGCTTGCCGGCCGTTCGCGGCGCAGGTGATCGCCGCGCACCTCGTCGATGGGGCGCGCCACCATGACGAGGCCGGTCGCCAGCCACATGGCGATCGGCACGCCGACCAGCCAGCCGAGCCAGATGTGCCACTTGGCAAGGGAGCGCATGGAGAGAAGCTTCATTCCCACGCCATGACGAAGGGCGCTCAGCCGTGCAAGATGTTCCCGATCGCCTCGGCGGCGGCGATGCAGTCGAGGTCGGCCCATCGCGGTCCGATGACCTGCATCCCGCAGGGCAACTCGGCTCCCAGATAGGTGCCCGACCCGATCGGCAGGACGGTCGAGGGCAGGCCCGGGAAGGTCGCCATGCCGGACCACACGAGGCCGCTCCCGCCCGGTTCCTCCTCCCCGTCGATGGTCAGCGTCCCGCGGAACACCGCCTTGTCGGCGTGGGGCACGGCGAGCACCGGAGCGGGCGGGGCGAGGACGAAGTCGTATTGGGCGAACAGCGCCTCCCACTGCGCCATGCAGGTCGCCTGCGCGTTCATCAGCGCAAACCAGTCGGTCGCGGTGGCGCGCTTGCCGTCGGGGGCGGGGGCGCCGCCCGACATGGTGATGTTCATCATCTTGAGATAGCTGCGGTAATGCGTCGCCTGATCGGGCAGGAGGTCGCTCGCGCGGTCGATCCGCACCCCGGCACGCGCCAGCGTTTCGAGCGCGGCTTCGGTCGACTCAAGCACGCTGGCATCGACCGGCGCGCCGGGCAGCTGCGTGACCGCCAGCAGGCGGCATTCCTTCAGCGGCTTCCGTCGGCGGCGCAGAGGTACCTCGGCACCGACCTCGACCAGCACGGCGAGGTCGGCGGCATTGCGGGCGAGCGGCCCTGCGATGCTGAGCGGACCGTCGGCGGCGGCGACGAAGCCCTCGCGGCGGCTCATCGCGGGGTGATCGTGGCCGTGCTTGGGAACAAGGCCCCAAGTCGTCTTGTGCCCCCAGACGCCGCAGAAATGCGCCGGTACCCGCACCGATCCGCCAATGTCCGTGCCGTAGTCGCACGCAACCATCCCGCTCGCCACCGCCGCGGCGCTCCCACCCGAGGAGCCGCCGGGGGAACGCTCCGGATTGTGCGGATTGCGCGTGCGGCCATAGACCGGGTTGAAGCTCTGCCAGTCGGTGAGATCGACCGGCACGTTGGTCTTGCCGATGATGATCGCGCCCGCCGCCTTCAGCCGCCGCACCAGCAGTGCATCGCGCGGGGCCGGCTGATCGCGGAACTGCGGATGACCCCAGGTGGTGGGAAGCCCCGCAACGTCGAAGCTCTCCTTGATGGTCATCGGCACGCCATAGAGCGGCTGGTCGTGCCGAGGACCCGCAGCATCGAGCGCGCGGGCTTCGGCGTAGGCCGCCTCGAAGTTGGGCACGGCGAGCGCGTCGATCTCGCAATCGAGCTTTTCGACCCTCACGATTGCGGCATCGACCGCCTCGGCAACGCTCATCTTGCCCGCGCGCACGGCGGCGCTGGTCGCGAGCGCGCCCGCCTTGTCGGTGAGTCTCGGATAGGCCATGCGTGATCCCCCTCAGCCCTGATGGTCTAGCGGGCGGCGCGGGCGGGCAAAAGTGTCAGGTTTGCGGTTGTCGTCAGTTCAGGCGCTGGAGCCGCGCCGAGACACGCGCGGTGACATCGACGGGCAGGTAGAGCCCTTCGCCGTGCGCGGTGATCTGCCCGGTCGCGATGTTTTCGATGGCGATGGAGTAGTCGGTGATCCGCCCCTTGCGCGCTGCGAGGGCGCGTTCGATCTTGCTCCGCAGGCTTTCGAAGTCCTTCTCGAAATTCTGCGCGAGGGCATCGCTGATGGTGCTCTGGAATTCGGGAGAATTGGCGAGTGCGAAAAGAAAGGCCTCGCCGACGATGTCGGTCTCGCCCGTGATCGCCACGTCGGCAAAGCCGACCGCGCGCGAGCCCGGGGTGCTCACGGGCCGCGCGGTGAGCCAGATCGTGCCGCTCGCCTGCTCGATCACGGGAAGGTCAGAAGTTGCGGTGAAGCGCCCGCCGACAGCAATCCGGCCCTTGCCTGTGCCATAGACCCTGATGTCCTCGAAACGCGCCGTGACCGAACCGTAATCGCGGATCGCAAAGGGCCGTGCCGCGCGCTTGGCTAGGGCCTTGGCGATCACCGGCTCAAGCACGGCATAGTCGGCGACCACCGGTATGTGCAGCAGCGAATCCGTCTCCGCCGCGTCGCGCCGGGCGAGCGGCGGGAGCGGACCGGGCGCGTTCGCCTCGGGCTTGATCCCGACATATGACTCGAACAGCGCGTCGAGCCCGAGCCGCAGCGTCAGCTCGCGCCCGCGCACCTCGTAGCCGCCGAACCGGAACGCCTGCGGGGTCAGTCGGCCCCACACCGCCGGGTTGGCGCGGTTCAATTCGATCACCTGATGCGCCTCGCGCCAGCCTGCCCGCGCGGTCGGCTTGACCGGCAGACGCGCGAGCTCGCGGGCGACGATCCGTTCCACCTGCCGCTTCACCGGAGCAAGCTCGCGGTCGGCCTCGCTGGTGAATGTGATCCGCCGCCCGAGGAAGTCGATCCCCGGCGCGCGGGTCCAGCGGTAGTCGATCCGGCTCTGCCCGGCGAGGGTCCAGTCGCGCGTCAGGTCGAGGCGGAGCGACATCGCGACCTCGGCGGCACCCGTTCCGGTCTCGCCCTTGAAGATCCCTGCCACATCGCGCGCCGCCAGCGTGCCGCTGACCGGCATGGTAACGAGCAGTGCCTGCCCCTTGCCGCCGAGCCTGATCCGCCCGCGCGTCACCTGGCCGACAATGCGACATTCGATCTTCGGCGACTTCACTTCGAACAGCGCGAGATCGACCTTCTTCGAGGCAACGCATTCGCTGCCCGGGCGGTCGATCTGCCACAGCCGGCGGGGTAGCTCACGCTCGAGAGCGCGCTCGAGATCGGCGAGGTCGACCTTGAGATCGACGGCCACCTGCGAGGGCTCCTGCGGCAGGGCGATGCGGTCGGTGGCGCGGGGCGGGGCGGCAGGCGGACGCTCGGCCGCACCTGAACAGGCGGCGAGCAGCGCCAGAACGGCCGCCGCGCCTGCCATCGCGACCCTGCGCAGCGCTCCCACGGCGTATTCTCCTGCCCCGTTGACCCGACGCTGCCATAGCCCGTCACGCATCTGTGCGAAAGCCGCCTTCCCCGATCGCCTCTCCCCTTCCTGTGCGGCGGCTTGCCCCCAGTGCCAGGCCGAAGCCGAGGATCGGCGCGGCGCCATGGCCGATCAGCGGATAGGGGAAGGGCGCGATCACCGCGATCGCGCCCAAGGCGATGAGCAGGGCGGCCAGTACCAGCCCTTCGCTCCGCCCGGGTTGGGGATCGACCACGAGGTGCCAGAGCGGGAGGATGAAGAGCATCAGTGCGAGCGCAGCGGCGCTCAGCGCCGAGCGTCCGGCAACCTGCGGCAGGACGTTTTCGGTGTAGACCTGCGGCTCCAGCGTCCCCGCGCTAAAGGTAAGGACGGCCATCGCCGATGCGCCCGCGGCGACACAGGCGAAGCCGATGCTGCGGTGGATCAAGGCCAGCACCGCGCTCGCGGCCGCAAGCGCCGCCAGCGCGGCTGCGTCGGGTTGCAGCGCGAGTGCCGCGCCCGCCAGCGCCAGCAGGGCCGGGCCCCATGCCCTTTCCCGCGCAGCCATGACGGCTATCATCGGCAGGAGCAGCGCGCCTGAATGCAGGCTCACAGGCCTGGCAGGCAGCCACCGCGCAACGCCGCCGATCTCGGGACCGATCAGCACCGGGAGGAACAGCGCCAGCGCCGCACCGCCGCCCAGTACAAGCCGCGCGCCCTGCCTTTCGGGCAAGCGTCCGACCAGCACCCAGACAAGCGCCACGGCCAGCGCCCCGGCATTGATGGCGATCAGCCGCGCAGGCGCTTCGAAGGCGGCAAGGTAGGCCAGCCCGCCGACCGACGGGATAGCAAGGGGCAGGGTGAGCCGCCAGCGATCGGACGCGCGCGCGCTCACCCCCGGGTTCGGATCACATGTGGATCGGCTTGCCCGTCACCGCCATCGCCGCTTCCTTGAAGGCTTCGGCGTGGGTCGGGTGGGCGTGGCAGGTGTAGGCGATGTCTTCCGAGGTCGCGCCGAATTCCATCGCCTGCGCGGCCTGGGCGATCATCGTGCCTGCGAGGCTGTTGATCATCCACACGCCGAGGACGCGGTCGGTTTCGGCATCGGCGATCACCTTCACGAAGCCGTCGGTGTCGCGGTTGGCCTTGGCGCGGCTGTTGGCCATCATCGGGAACTTGCCGACCTTGACGGCGAGGCCCTTTTCCTTGGCCTGTTCCTCGGTGATGCCGACGCCCGCGATTTCCGGCGCGGTGTAGACGACGCTCGGGATCACATCGTGGTTCACGATCCCGGTAAGGCCCGCGATGTTCTCGGCTACCGCGATGCCCTCGTCCTCGGCCTTGTGGGCGAGCATCGGACCCGGCACGACGTCGCCGATGGCCCAGATGCCTTCGACGGCGGTGCGGAAATCGTGGTCGATCTCGATCTGTCCGCGGTTGTTGACCGAAAGGCCCGCTTTCTCGAGCGCGAGGCCATCGGTGTTGGCGCGGCGGCCGATCGCCACCAGCACGTGACTGGCGGTGATGGTCTGCGCCTCGCCGCCTGCCGCCGGTTCGACGGTGAGGTTGACGGTCTTGCCGTCGACCTGCGCGCCGGTGACCTTCTGGCCGAGCATCATCGCCATGCCCTGCTTCTTGAAGATCTTGCCCGCTTCCTTGCGGACCTCGCCGTCCATGCCGGGGAGGAGCTGGTCGAGATATTCGATCACGGTGACCTTGGCACCGAGACGCCGCCACACCGAGCCGAGTTCCAGCCCGATCACGCCGCCGCCGATCACCACAAGGTGCTCGGGCACTTCATCAAGATCGAGCGCGCCGGTGGAATCCACGATGCGCTTGCCCGCGTTGTCGACCGGCACGCCGGGGAGCGGGGTGACGCTCGACCCGGTGGCGATCACGATGTCCTTGGCGGTGACCTTCTCGCCCGCGACGGTGACGGTGTGCGCGTCCTCGAACGCAGCATGGCCCTTTAGCCAGGTGACCTTGTTCTTCTTGAACAGGAACTCGATCCCGCCGGTCAGCTCGCCCACGG
>ERZ1066123.2234-NODE-2234-length-10244-cov-17.614388_pt1 | contig 10244 bp, 10 predicted proteins | sample MGYA00382770_ERZ1066123 | MGnify/ENA primary metagenome ERZ1066123 (study PRJEB33369, sample SAMEA5778353) | biofilm metagenome | biome: Industrial cooling water; feature: Water cooling tower basin; material: Biofilm | place: United Arab Emirates | collected...
GTCCTGCAGTTCGCTGCCGTTCCTGCCGTTTCCCTCGCAGTTGCCGTTCAGCGGTTCAGCGGTTCAGCGGTTCAGCGATCCCGCCCCGGCGCGACCGCTAGAGGCACGGACACGAGCCGCCCGGAACGATCGAGCACCCAGCGCGTCCCGTCCGACGCCGGGACGCCGGCATCCATGAACTGCGGCGGGAGCGGCGTCGGCCAGGCGAGGATGCCGTCGCCGGGGGTGCGGAGGAGGGCGAACTCGACGACGCCGCCCGGCAGCCGGGCGCGGGCGCGCCAGCCGCCGGAGAAGTCCTTCCAGAGCTCCATGCCGCCCGCGCCGGGGCGGGCGAGCGCGGGGAGGAGCGTCGGGAGCCAGCGCTGCACGCGCGCGCTCAGGCCGGCGAGGTCGGTGATCGGGAGGGGCACGTCGGACATCGCGGCCGCCGGAGGGCGCGCGCCGTCGCGCGCCCGGTCGAGGGAGGAGGGACCCGTCCCTACGCTACGGGGTCCGACCTCGGTCGCGCCGTCGGGTGACTCACCCAGATGCGACGAAAGGGAGGATGCTCCACCTGCTTCGGACCGTGGGACGCACGCCGCACGTAGCAGGCTCGACCGTTGCGCCCGGTCGACACGGGCCAGCGTTGCTGTTCCGAATCCGCCTTCGCCGAGCAGGAGCGAAAACACATGAAGTCGCTACACGACAGCATCTTGCGAATGCTGTCGACCAGCGGCGGAGTGGCCGGAGTCTTTCTGCAGAGCTCGGCATGCGCGGTGCGTTCGGCGGACGCGAACCCGCCTCGAGGCCAATCATGTCGTTCCGTCGCGCATTCCTTCCCACGCTCACCCTGGCCGCCATCGTTGGCGCGCCCGCAGTCACGCAGGCTCAGTGGCAGCGCACCATCTACAACGTCACGGCAAACGAGGCCGTCGACTTCAACGGCTCGCCCGACGGCAACTCGAGTGGTTGCTGCTCCGGGCTGCAGACCGGATGGGTGAACGGCGCGCTCGATGTCGGCACCGGGCGTCCCACCCTGTCCGCCACCGGTGCGACGTACTCGGGGAGCAACGAGATCCGTTCGGTCGGGGCGAATGGCGTTCTCGGTTGGTGGACTCCCGGCGCGCTGCCGGGCGGTGGCACCGTCACCCTCGAGTCGTCGGGAATCTTCGGATCGGCGACCAACCCCAGCTTCGACACGGGCGCCGGGTGGTTTCCCACGGGACAGTCGAACAATCGGAATCTCCAGCGCACCGCGCTCTTCAGCGCCTTCGCCACGAACATGGGATCAAGCACCTGGCGGGTGAGTGGCGATGACGACACGTGGGTCTTCGTCAACGGGCTCCTGCGCCTCGACAACGGCGGCGTGAAGTCCTTCGGCACCTTCAGCGCGCAGAACGTGTCGTGGAACGTCGGTGACCGCATCGACATCTTCTTCGCCGATCGCAACGTGTCCGAGTCGCGCCTCAAGTTCGAGGCGGCCGGGCTCAACATCCAGCCGGTTCCCGAGCCGGGCACCTACGCGCTCATGGCGACCGGGCTCGCCGCGCTCGGCGTCGTCGCTCGTCGTCGCCGGCGCGCCTGACGTCGGCCCGCTGGTCGTCGCACCCCGGTCCCGGCACGACGCCGGGGCCGGGGTCGTTCGCGTGGGAACCCGCCGCGCATGGACGCGCTCTGGGGAAACGAAGACCCGACGGCACGGCGTTCGCCTGAGGATCGCCGTCGACTCGCTTCCGGAGCCTACGTGTCCCAGTTGCCCGCCACCCTCGGCGCGCTCAAGCGCTCGCCGTGGGGTGATCCCGCCCGCATCGCGCGCACCGTCAAGGACGAGCTGCGCCACAACCTCATCGTCCGCCTGCAGGCGGGGGACGCCGTCTTCCCCGGCGTCATCGGCTACGAGGACACCGTCCTCCCGCAGCTCGTCAACGCGGTCCTGAGCCGCCACAACTTCATCCTCCTCGGGCTGCGCGGCCAGGCGAAGAGCCGGATCCTGCGCGCCCTCGTCACGCTCCTCGACCCCGAGATGCCGATCGTCGAGGGGAGCGAGATCAACGACTCCCCCTTCGCGCCGATCAGCAAGTACGCGAGGCAGCGGCTGGCCGAGGCGGGCGACGACACGCCGATCGCGTGGGTCGAGCGCGACGCGCGCTACCTCGAGAAGCTCGCCACTCCCGACGTGACGATCGCCGACATCATCGGCGACGTCGACCCGATCAAGGCGGCGCGCGGCGGGCACCTCCTCTCCGACGAGCTCACGATCCAGTTCGGGATGCTCCCGCGCGCGAACCGTGGGATCTTCGCGCTCAACGAGCTCCCCGACCTGAGCGGCAAGGTGCAGGTGGGGCTCTTCAACATCATGCAGGAGGGGGACGTCCAGATCAAAGGCTTCCCCGTCCGGCTCCCGCTCGACGTCCTCGTCTGCTTCACCGCGAACCCCGAGGACTACACGGCGCGCGGCAAGATCATCACGCCGCTCAAGGACCGCATCGGGAGCGAGATCGTGACGCACTACCCGCTCGCCGTGGAGCTCGGGATGGCGATCACGCGGCAGGAGGCGTGGACGACGCGCGGCACGACCGACGTGCACGTCCCCGACTTCATGGCCGAGGTGATCGAGCGGATCGCCTTCGAGGCGCGCGAGGACAAGCGCATCGACCGTCGGAGCGGCGTGAGCCAGCGCATGCCGATCACGGTGCTCGAGAACGTGGTGAGCAACGCCGAGCGGCGCGGGCTGCTGACGGGCGAGGACAAGGTGGTGCCGCGCATGAGCGACGTCTACGCGGCGCTCCCGGCGATCACGGGGAAGCTCGAGCTCGAGTACGAGGGGGAGCTGGTGGGCGGCGACCGGATCGCGCGCGAGCTGATCCGCCGCGCCGCCGACGCGACGCTCGCCAGCGTCGCCGACGGCATCGACAGCGACGAGATCGTGATCTGGTTCGACGGCGGCGGCGCGCTGCAGGTGAGCGACGACGTCGCGGCGACGACTATGGTGCGCGCCTTCGAGACGGTGCCGACGCTCGTGACGCAGGTGCGGAACCTCGGCCTCGCCGACGGCGGCGACGACGGGACGCTGGCGGCGGCGTGCGAGCTGGTGCTCGAGGCGCTGGTGGCGCGGCGGAAGATCTCGCGGTCGGATACGGGGGCGTACGGGCGTGCGGCGCCGGAGCCGCGGAAGCGGCGCCCGGCGGACGAGTTCTGATCGGCGGCTCCGACGCGGTCGTGTGGTCCCCGCGGGAGCGCGTGCCAGCGGACCACACGGAAGCGTCGGGTTGCCTCGGTTCTCGCGAGCAAGGCTCGAGGGATGCTCGCCAGTGGGTCGCGGGCTTGCTTGGGGCGGTCGGTCAGCCCAGTACACCCTCGCACGGCGCGCCGCCTCGCGGCTCCCGACCCTGACGGCCCACGGCACCATCGGCGCGAGGCGCGTCGATCGGTACCGTGGGCCGTTCCGCCGTGGGCCCTCCGACCGTGGGCCGCGAGGCCCGTGCTCCGGCGCTGTCCGACGGTCGCGCACCGGGCCCGGATCTGCGGCTCGATATCGCACGCCGCGCGCAGGACGCGACGCTAACGTCGCTCCTGCCACCCCGCAGCCCGTCCCTGCCGGAGATCGAAGCAGGCGAGGACGACGAGCAACGACGGCGAGACGATCTCGTACACGAGCGCGCACGGGAAGCGATGGAGCAGCGCCCGCCGAACCGCCTGCTCGCCCTGGTCGAATGCCGGATACATCTCCGGATGCACGAGGGCGAACGACGGCACGGTCTCCACCTCGGCCGTGAACGCGCGACCGAGACCCGCGCGGCGGCTCGCGTACCAGCGTCGCGCGGCCCGCAGTTCCTCGCGCGCGAGCGGATGGACGTGCAGCCGCGGCGCGCTCACCACCCCGGCTGGCCGCTCCCGTCGCCGGTCGCCGCGTTCTCGTCCGCCTCCTGCTCCGCGGCGAGTTCGGCCCGCACCTCGTGCCACGGCGCGATGTCGTCCGGATGTCGACGCAGCGAGGCGCGACGTTCCGACACGACCGTACGCTCCATCTCGGAGACCGGCACCGCTCGCGTGTCGATCAGGAGCGAGTCCCAGAGCGCCTGCACGAGCGCGAGCCGCTCGGCCGGCGGCAGGGCGACGAGCGCGGACAGGTCGGTGGACGCATGCTCCATGGCCGCAATCTGCCGGTGCGAGGGCAGTCAGGCAACGGAAACGGGCTGCGGCGGACGTCCGGACTCCGTCGTCGGCGAATCGCCCCCGACCACGCGCGGCGGCCTCCACCCCGTCCCCGCGCGTCGCTGCAGGTCACGTCCCTTTCGGCCAACGGCACCATCGGTGCGACTCGCGCCGATGGTACCGTGGGCCGTTCCGCCGTGGGCCCTCCGACCGTGGGCCGCCAGGCCCGTGCTCCGGCGCTGTCCGACGGTCCCGCCCCAAGCCCGTATCTTCCCCCGCGTGCCGAGGACGACGACGAGGACCACGAAGCGCCAACACGCGACACCCCGCACCCCGCTCGAGGCGGCGGAGGCGATCGACGACGCGCGGCTCCGCCGCTTCGGGCGGCTGCTGCGACGGTGGTACCGGCGGCACGCGCGCGACCTGCCGTGGCGGCGGACGTCGGATCCGTACGCGATCCTCGTCTCGGAGCTGATGCTCCAGCAGACGCAGGTCCCGCGCGTGATCCCGCGCTGGCACGACTTCCTCGCACGCTTCCCCACGCTGCACCACGTCGCGGTGGCCGAGCCGCACGAGGTCGAGGCGGCGTGGGCGGGGCTCGGCTACTACGCCCGCGCGCGCAACCTCCATCGCACCGCGCGCCTCGTCACCCGCGACGGCGCCGACCCGGCGGCGACGCTCCCCGCCGACGTCGACGCGCTGCGCACACTCCCGGGGCTCGGCCGCTACACGGCGGGGGCGGTGGCGAGCTTCGCCTATCGGCGGCGCGCACCGCTGGTGGACACGAACGTCGAGCGCGTGCTGCGCCGCGTCTTCCTCCCCACGGCGGCCCCGAAGGCGAGCGCGACCCACCGGGCGACGTGGCGGCTGGCTGAGCGGTCGCTCCCGGTGCACCGGGATGCGATCTGGACGCACAACCAGGCGCTCATGGAGCTCGGGGCGTTGGTGTGCACGGCACGGGTGGCGCGGTGCGAGGTGTGTCCGGTGCGGGGCGTGTGTGCGACGGGTGGGGCGGGATAGCCAGGGGCGGCCGAATGGGCCCAAGCCTCTGGCTGGCCACGACCGAAGGCAAGCACCGCTGCGTCACCGCACCCCGCCCGCTACCCCCCGGAGCGACTCCTCTTCGGGTGCCCAGTCCGGCGCGATCCGCGTGCCGTCGAAGCCGATGCGCTTCTTCACGAGGTAGATCGGGCGTCGCTTCGTTTCCTCGAACAGCCGCCCCATGTACTCACCGAGAATCCCAAGGCAGAACATGTTGATCGCGGCCAGTGAGAGCATCACCATCATGAGGGACGTCCAGCCGCGCGCCGCGCGCGGATTGTAGCCGGCGATCGCAGTGTCCGTGACGTATTGGAACAGCACCACGGCGCCCACGCACAACGCGAGCGCGCCCACGGTGACACCCAAGAACATGATCGCCTGGAGCGGACGGTAGCTGAAGTTGACCACCCCGTCCATGGCGAGTCGGAGCAACTTGCCGAGCGTGTACTTGGGCTCACCAGCATATCGCGCGCTCCGCTCGTATGCCATGCCCGTCTGCCGGTAACCGACCCATGTCCGCAGCCCACGAACGAACCGATTCCGTTCGGGCAACTGGTTGAGAGCATCGACCACCTCCCGACGCATCACGCAGAAGTCGCCGGCATCCAGCGGGATGTCCAGCGTGGCCAGGCGCCGCAGGATCCGGTAGTAGAGATGGTACGCAAGGCGCTTGAGCATCCCTTCCTTGCGTTTCGTCCGGATCGCGTAGACGACGTCGTACCCGTCCTGCACCTTGGCGATGAATTTCCCGAGCTCCTCGGGAGGATCTTGGAGGTCGGCGTCGATGACGCACACGATGTCACCGGCAGCGTGCTGCAATCCCGCCGTGAGCGCCACCTGGTGCCCGAAGTTCCGGGAAAGCGCGACCACCCGCACCCGTTCGTCGGCTGCGGCGATCCGTTCGAGGAGCAGGAGTGTGCGGTCCTTGCTCCCGTCGTCCACTACGACCAGCTCCCAGTCGTCATTCCAGCCGTCCCCTGCAGCGCTCACGCGGCGGTACAGCTCCTCGACGCCCTGCTCTTCGTTGTATGCCGGAACGACCACCGAGATCATGCAACCCCGCCTGCGTGCGATGAGGACCCCACGATCCGAGCGATCGTGCTGCGGGAACCGACGACCGGTGATCGGATTTGCAACACGATGCAAACGCACCGAGTGCTCGGCACGACGGGGCCTCCTGCCTCGACCGGCTGACATCATCCAGACTGGCGAAATCTGGAACAGCTCACTTCACGCATGATTGCATCGCTTCGCTGCACCGAACAGCCGGCCTCGAGGCTGCATCTGCGACGCAAGTGCATGAATAAGCAGCGTCAAGGTAAGGATTCGCGCTCTGCATACTCACACGACAGGGGTGATCCACCGCGCGCAGGAGCAATGAGGCACGCCATGCATGCACCGGTTCGCTTCGTTGAAAGGGTTGCCTCGACCGCCCCGCGGCGTCATTCCGGCGTTGCTGTCGCCGGAAACCGCTTGGTCCTGGGCCCTCCATTCCACCTCCCTCGTCATGTCAGTGCCCAAGCCCGATCGCTTGGCCCCCTCGTCCGTCGTCGCTCTTGCAGCGGTGACGCTCGCGCTACTCGGGGCGTGTGTCATGTCGCTCCCGACCACGATGGCACCAGGCGGGTTCACTCATGACTCGGGATACATCGGCGTGGTGGCTCGCCACCTTCTCGCCGGACGCGGCATGGTCAATGACGCGCTCTGGTTCCTACCTGCCCACCCAGCGGCACTCCCTGCACCCCACGTCAACGCGAATCCCGGGTACCCCGCACTGATCGCTGCCGTGTCCGCGGTCAGCGGGGTGTCGATCATGAAGGCCGGGTTCCTGATCAGCGGTGCAGCAACGGCACTCTGCGCGCCGATGCTCGGCGTGCTTCTCCTACGTCTCGGTGTTCCACTCGCCGTCGCCGCGCTCGTCCCTGCCGTCGTCGTTCTGTCGCCCGTATTCGCGGCATCCGCGACCAGCATGCTCCCTGACGCGCTCGCCACGCTCTTCATCCTCGGGAGTGCGCTATGCATTCTCGGCCGTGTTCCCGCAGCGATATGCGGCGGAGTGCTCCTGGCACTCGCGTGGATCGTGCGTTCCTCCAGCGTGCTCGCAGTACCGGCGGCCCTCGCCTGCTTCGCGGTCGCGGACGCGCCGTCGCGGACTCGTCTCCGCGACGCCGGTCGGTTCCTCGTGTCTTTCGCCGCTCCCGTGGTGCTCTACGTGCTCTGGCGACGGTTCGAGTTCGGTGATGCATACCGATCGATCGACTCCTCGATGCTGCTGCAGGACTACCTGGCCCGGACGCGACATGATGGGGATCTGCTTCGCGTATGGACCGACATCGGACCGCCGGTCCAGATCGCATCGCTCCTTCGCAACGAGGGCTGGACGTTGGTGACGTTCGTCCTCACCAAGGCCCCCAGCTACGCGCTCGACGTGCTGCGCGCCGCTTCATGGGGGAGCGAGGCTGCCGGCCTCGCGATCGTAGCCAGCGGCGGCATGCTCGCGTGGGTGGTGTGGCGCGAGTATCGCTGGCGCACGCTGCCACTCTCCCTGCTTCTCCTCGCGTTCTTCGGGGTCTTCGCCGTGCGCCCCGTCTCGGTCGAGGTGCGATACCTGCTGTTTCCGCTGCTGCTTCTCCAGACCGCGCTCCTCGCGGCACCCTGGCTTCCGGCCGTGCGCAGTGCGCCTCGAGGGCGGCTCGTGGTCCCGCTCGGCGCGCTGGCGTTCGTGATCGCCGTTTGCGATGGGCCCATGCAGGGCTACGGGATCGCGCGGGATGGACGGCGTGAGTCCAGCGAGGTACGCCTCGCCCTTGAGGAGTGCCGCCGCATCACGGGTCAGCAGCCAAGGGTGCTGGCATCGGGTACGCCGAACTATTGCGCGTGGGCAAGCGGTGGCGCGAGCGTGAACATTCCGTCCGCTTCATGGCATGATGCCCGGTGCTTTCTCGCTCGCTACGGCGTGACGCGACTCGTCGGCGACTCTGCGGTGCTCGCACGGCGCATTCCCGACATGCCGGGCGCCGGCACTGAACGGCGGGAAATTCCCGGAGCCCGACGGATCGTGGCCGTCGCGCTCGTTCCAGCCGGTGCTGGGGACCCCTCGTGCCTCTCCGATGCGGCCCGCGTGGTCAACGCGAGACCGATGCCGGACGCAGGCCGCCCGGCCGTTCCTGCCGAGTAGACGAGCGCGCCTAACCCCGGAGACTCATGCGTCAAGGTGCGATGATGCGTTGAGTGCCCAGAGCCTCCCTATGGAAGCCCCGAAGGCGGGCGCGACGCACTGGGCGACATCGCGGTTGGCGGAGCTGTAGCTCCAGGTGCACCGGGCGGCGATCTGGACGCACAACCGGGCGCTCATGGATCTCGGGGCGCTGATGTGGTGTGCATGGCGCGGGTGGCGCGGTGCGGGGGGTGCGGCGACGGGTGAGGCGCCGGCACAGAAATCGGCGCTTCGGAGCACCGGGATGGCGCGAGGGTGCACGACCCTGACGGCAGCACACCTTGCCGGTGCCGCGCCGTAACCGGTCACCGCAGAGATCAGCGAATCAGGTGTGCTTCAGCGTCCACCCGCCACTGCGCCGTAGGGCGCCGTCCCCACGCGATCGCGAGGACGAGCACGCCGGTCAGCATCACGACGAAGTAGCGATGTACGGAAGATGTTGCACGAGGCTTTATGGATGTCACCTAAAGCGACCGGGAACTGATCGGAAACGCGGTCCACCATCGCGAGCGTCACGCCCACTTCCCGGGGGAACTCATGTCCGAGTCCAACGCGCTCGCGATCGTACCAGTCGAACGCTCGCTTGAGGCCCCGACGCGCCCCGGCTTCGATGTACAGCCGCTCCGGAACGGGGCCGAGCGGCGCCTGACCTACCACCTGCGCCACGGGATGGCGTCCATCACCTGACGCCAAGACTCGCCGAGGTCGCCATCGGAAAGGGAGGCACGACGGCGCCGAAGCTCGGCGACCTGCTCTTCGTCCGGGTCGACCGCGCGGCCGTAGAAACTATCCCGCAGCTGGCTCGAGAGTTCGATCCGCTCGTCGGCCGTCAGGTGGCTGAAGTCGAAGATGGGCGCGGCCATGTCCGGGAAACTGCGATCGGCATGGCATCCCCGGCAAGGTGCGTCCTCCACCAGCGGGCGCGCCCCTCGCATCGGCGCGGCAGCCACGGCACGCCCGCCCCCCCGCCGGGGTTTAGACTCGTCGGAGGGGGCGGCGGCGCGCGCCGGCGAGCGGCGCGTGCGCCCCCCGCGGATGGGAGAGGGCGCGATGCGGAAGCACACCTACACCAAGTACAGCCCCGAGCTGGCCGACGCGGTCGACCTGCAGGCGCTGCTCGAGAAGCTCGGCGACTTCCTGCTGCAGAGCGGCTTCGCCGACGGCGGGGGGTACAACCCCTACTGGGGGGAGCCCGACGAGTCGGGCGACAAGTCGCTCGACGCGCTGCGCCAGGCGATCCTCGACGCGCTGATCGAGAGCGGGCAGTTCACCCCCGAGATGCTCGAGGCGCTGCGCGGCGACGGCGACGAGGACGCGCAGGCGAAGCTCGCCGCGCTCCTGGACGAGATCGTGCAGCGGCTGATGGCCGAGGGCTTCCTCAAGATGGAGGCGCCCCCGCAGGTGCCGGCGAGCCACCAGGCGGTGACCGGCAAGGGGAGCCTCGCGCACGCGGCGAGCCGCGACGTGCAGTTCAACCTGACGCAGAAGGGGATCGACTTCCTCGGCTACAAGAGCCTGCGGAGCATCCTCGGCTCGTTCGGCAAGAGCAGCATGGGGAGCCACGACACGCCCTACCTCGCGACGGGGATCGAGAGCGACGCGTGGAGCCGACCGTACGAGTTCGGCGACGTGCTGAACCTCGACGTGAACGAGACGCTCAAGAACGCGATGCTCCGCACCGGGAGCCTTGAGGTGCCGATGGACCTCGACTACGGCGATCTGATGGTGCGGCAGAGCGAGTACCGGAGCAGCTGTGCCACGGTGCTGATGCTCGACACGAGCCACAGCATGATCCTCTACGGCGAGGACCGGTTCACGCCGGCGAAGAAGGTGGCGCTGGCGCTGACGCACC
>ERZ1066123.2235-NODE-2235-length-10231-cov-21.575767_pt1 | contig 10231 bp, 4 predicted proteins | sample MGYA00382770_ERZ1066123 | MGnify/ENA primary metagenome ERZ1066123 (study PRJEB33369, sample SAMEA5778353) | biofilm metagenome | biome: Industrial cooling water; feature: Water cooling tower basin; material: Biofilm | place: United Arab Emirates | collected...
GAGCGTGTCGGGGCCGAGGGCGGTCACGGCGCCTCCGCGAGCACGCGCTCGAACTCCGGATCGCCGCGGAGCGGCGCGAAGGTCGGATCGAGGCGGATCCACGCGGCGGTCTGCAATCCTCGCCGCGCGAGGCATTCACGCGTCCAGCGCACCGCGAGTGCACGGTCGCCGACGATCGCGGCCGTCTTGGCCGCGACATAGTGGTAGTACGCGACGAAGGCCGACCGGTCCATCGACGGCCGGGCCCGCGCGAGGGCGAGACCGCGCTCGGTCGCCGCCAGCGCCTCGGCCCGCCGCCCGGCATGCGCCTCCATCAGTCCCACGAAGAGGTGCCGCTGGGCGTCGCCGGGAGTCGCACGCAGGACCTCGCGCATCATCACGAGCGCCGAGTCGGCGTGCACGCGCGCCATGGCGGTGCCACGCCGGCCGAGCCACGCCTGGGCGCGCACCGTGTGGTACGCGGTCGCCACGTCGAAGGCCGCTGCCGGGAGCTCGGTCATGCGGGCGGCATCGTCGCCCGCGGGGACCCACCAGTTGTCCCAGTAGGTCCCGAGGTAGGCGAGCATCCGGTCGCGCGGGACCTCCGCGACGCTCCGCGCGATGATGCCGCGCGCCCCCGCGAGGTCGCCGGCGGCGAGTGCGATGACGACCTCGTTGCTGATCAGCGTGAGCGCCGACGGCGCGAGCGCCCGGGCCCGTGCGATCGCCGATCGCGCCTCGTCGAAGCGTCGCATCCGCAGCAGCAGCCGCGAACGCGACGAGTGGGGCGCAGGGTTCCGCGGGTCGAGCCGCACGGCCGCGTCGAAGCTGCGCAGCGCCTCGTCGAACCGGCCAAGGTCCGTCTGCGTCCCGCCGAGCGCGCTCAGGAGCAGGGCATCGTCGGGCGCGAGCCGGCGGGCCGCCTCGAGATCGCGGAGGGCGGCGTCGAGGTCCGGCTCGATGGCGCGACGGAGCGTGCCACGGACGCGCAGCGCCTCGACGCTGCCGGGCGCGATCGCCTCGACCCGGGCCAGGGCGGCGCGGGCGCGGGCGGCGTTGGTGGGCGTGGGGGACTCGTTGGAGTACAGCAGCGCGTAGCTCTGCGCGATCCGGCCGTGCGCCTCGACCAGCCCGCTGTCGCGTGCGACCGCCTGCTCGAGGAAGGCGAGCCCCGCCCTGAGCGCCGCCGGGCTCGGATTCGCGCCGCCGCTCGTGGCCGCGAGCCCGCGCAGGTAGAGGTCGTACGCCTGGCCGTCGCGGGTGGGGACGTCCACGAGCCTCGCCCGGTCGCTCCCACCGACGGCGACCTCCATCGACGACACGACCTGGGACGCGACGTCGCCCTGCGCCCTGACCACGTCGCCGAGCGGCCCGTCGAAGGGCGTGCCGCCCTTGCTCTGCAGCCGCCCGTCCGGCGTCACCTCCACCAGCTCCGGCCGCACCAGCACCCGACGCTGGTCCCCCGTCCCGAGCACGCGCACCGTGCCGGTGAGCAGCCAGCGGACGCCCAGCTCCTTCGCGATCTCCTGCGGCGACTTGCCCTTCCCCTTGTACTGGTTCGAGCTCGCCCGCGCGATCACCAGCAGGTTCGGCACGCCGGTGAGCTTGTTGCGGATCTCGTCGGTGATGCCATCGGTGAGGTACGCGTCGGCCGTGTCGCCCTGGTGCTCGAAGGGGAGCACCGCGAGCGAGGGCGTCGCCGCGTTCGCCGCCGCGCCGCCGCCACCCGCACCGCCCGCGTCGCCGCGCGTCGCGAACCATGCGCCGCCCGCACCGAGGGCGAGCACCGCGATCGCGGCCGCGAGCATCCCCGTGCGCTTCGGTGCCGCCACCGCCACCGGCGCCCGTCGCCCCGAGGTGATCGCGAGATCGGTCGTCGCGCCGCCGAGCGCCGCCAGCACGGTGGCGATGTCCGCCGGCCGCGCCTCGGGCGCCTTGGCGACGCACGCCATCACCAGCGTGCCGAGCGCGGGCGGGAGCCCCGGACGCACCGTGTCGAGCGGGGCGGGCATCTCGGTGAGCTGCGCCGCCATCAGCTGCGCCGCCTGCGTGCGCGGCGCGAACGGGTGCCGCCCCGCCAGCAGCTCCCACGCCATCATCCCCCACGCGTACAGGTCCACGCGGTGGTCCACCACGTCGCCCGCGGCCTGCTCCGGGGCCATGTAGGCCGGCGTGCCGAGCGAGAGGCCGATGCTGGTGAGCGTCCCGTTCGGCACCGACGCCCGCGCCGCGCTCATCGCCTTGGCGATCCCGAAGTCGGCGACGACCGCGTTGCGGCCGGAGAGGAGGACGTTCTCGGGCTTGATGTCGCGGTGGACGATCCCGCGCGCGTGGGCGTACTCGAGCGCCTCGGCCACGTCGCGCAGGATCCGGAGCGCCTCGTCGAGGGGGACGGGGCCGCGCCCGATCCGCTCCCGGAGCGACTCCCCCTCGATGAAGGGCATCGTGTAGTACGGCAGCCCGTCGGCGGTCGCGCCGGTGGTGAGGACGGGGACGATGTGCGGATCCTGCAGCCGCGCCACGAGCGCCACTTCCCGCGCGAAGCGCTCGGCGCTCACCCCCTGCAGCAGGTCGGGCGAGAGCACCTTGACCGCCACCCGCCGGCCGAGGGCGGTCTCGGTGGCCACGAAGACGCGCGACATCCCGCCTCCGCCCAGCTCGCGCTCGAGTTCGTAGGCGCCGCCGAGCGCGGCCATGAGCGAGGGGAGGAGATCGCCCCGCCCGCCCCCCGACGCCGGCGGGAGGATGGCCGAGAGGGCGCCGAGCTCGGTGCGGAGCGACTCGGAGCGGGCGGGGGCGAGCGGCGCGGCGAGGCCTTCCGGCTGGTCGGAGCCGGGGGCGTCGGAGGGCGGGAGCGAGGCGGACATCGCGGGGAGGCGAGGGTCACGCGCCGGCCGGCCGGAATGGTCGCCGCGCGCGCACGGGCCAACCTGCGGCGATCGGCCGCGGGCGGCATCCTCTCCGTTCGCGCGACTTGACTCCTATTGGCGGGATCCAGGCAAGTCGTTGCCGTCGTGTCGCTTGGCTGCATTCCTCCGCCCGCGTCGCGGCGTGCCGGCGGCCTCCGTAGGGGGGGGAGGGCGAACCACTGGAACTACAGTGGGCGGCTCCGCCGTGTCCCCCGTGGCTCCAGCGGTCGGTGCGGTGCCGGCGATCCGGCGGTTCCGATCCCGCCGCGCGAGGCGTGCGCCGATGGGGCTCGCGGGCGCGAGCAGGGCGCGAACGGATTCAGGGCAGCTCGGCCGCCGGAACCGCCTCCCCCCGCAGCACCGCACTCGGCGGTACCCCGAACCGCTCGGCGAACGCCCGGCTGAAGTAGCTCAGCGACTCGAACCCCACCGAGTACGCCACTTCGCTCACGCTCCCCGCCCGCGCCGCCAGCAGCGCCGCCGCGCGCTCCACCCGCACCCGGCGGATGAACCGCGTCGGCGACTCGCCGGTGGCCTCCTTGAGGCCGCGGTAGAGCTGGTGGTACGAGAGCCCCGCGAGCGCCGCCAGCCGCGCATGGTCGAGCGTGCGCTCGGTGAGGCGCGGCTCGAGGAGGGCGCGCAGGCGCAGCTCGAACGCGGTCGGCTCGCGCGGCGGCACCGCGTCGTCGTCGATGGACTCCGGGACGGCCGGCATCGCGTCACCCGCATCATCGCGGTCGGCGTCCGTACCGCCGGCGACATCGGTGGGCCGCGCCGCCTCCACGACTCCACCGGGTGCCACCGCCGCCTCGCCGGCGAACCGCTCCCGCAGCCGCCGCCGCTGCGCCAGGAGCGACGCGACCGTCGCCGCCAGCACCGCGGGCTCGAAGGGCTTGAGCAGGTAGGCGTCGGCGCCGGTGCCGAGCCCCGCCACCTGGTCGGCGGTGTCGGCGCGGGCGGTGAGCAGGACGACCGGGATCGCGTCGGTCATCGCGTCGTCCTTGAGCGCGCGCGCGAGCCCGAGCCCGTCGAGCTCCGGCATCATCACGTCGGCGACGATGAGGTCCGGCAGCGCCCCGCGCGCGAGCTCGAGCCCCGCGCGCCCGTCGGCCGCCTCGATCACGCGGTAGGTCCCGCCGAGGATCGAGCGGACGAAGGCGCGCACGTCGGCGTTGTCGTCGACGTGGAGCACCGTCGTGCGGTCGTCGCCGTCGCCGGGGGCGTCGTCGGCGCCGGTCTCGATCGGCGCCGCCTCCTCGATCGGCACGGGGGTCGCCTGCATCCCCGCGTCGCGCGCGCGCTCGACCGCCGCCACCGCCGCGGGATCGCGCAGGAGCGGGAGCCGCACGGTGAACGTGCTCCCCGCACCGACGGTGCTCGCGACGCCGATCGTCCCGCCGTGCAGCTCGACGAGCTCCTTCGCGAGCGCGAGGCCGATGCCGGTCCCCTCGTGCCGGCGCGTCGCCGAGGCGTCGGCCTGCCAGAAGCGGTCGAAGACGCGCGGCAGCACGTCGGCGTCGATGCCGATGCCGGTGTCGCGCACCGCCACCACCGCGTCGTCGCCGTCGGCGCGCACCGTCACCAGCACACGGCCGCCCGGGTCGGTGAACTTGAACGCGTTCGACAGCAGGTTGAGCAGCACCTTCTCGAGCTGCTCCCCGTCGAACGCCACCGGCACCGGCGCGGGCGGTGCCTCGACGGCGATCGCGATGCGCCGCCGCTCGGCCAGCGGCGCGAAGGCGAGCGTCGTCGTGCGGACGAAGGCGCCGAGGTCGCGCGGCGTGCGCGCCAGCGTCACCGCGCCGGCCTGCAGCCGCGAGAGGTCGAGCACCTGGTTGATGAGCCGCAGCAGCCGCTGCCCGTTGCGCTCCATCAGCTCGCCCTGCTCGCGCACGGTGGCGCCGAGCGGGCCGTGGCGCCCGTCGAGGAGCGAGCGCAGGGGGCCGAGGATGAGCGTGAGCGGGGTGCGGAACTCGTGGCTCAGGTTGGCGAAGAGGCGCGAGCGCGACTCGACGAGCTCCGCGAGCTGCGTGTTGCGCGACGCGAGCTGCGCCTCGCGCTCGCGGAGCGCGCCGGTGCGTTCCGTCACCACGCGTTCGAGCTCGTCGGCGCGGCGGCGCAGGAGGCGGAGTCGCCACTGCACGCCCGCGACCGCAGTGACGAGCGCGGCGAGGAGCGCGAGCACGCGCGCGGTGGTCGTCTCCCACCAGCGCGGGGCGATGTCGAGGGCGAGCGTCGCGGGGCGTGCGCTCCAGCGCCCGTCCTCGGTGCCGGCGAGGACGCGGAAGGTGTAGCGCCCCGGCGGCACCCTGGTGTAGAACGCCGTGCGGCGCGCGCCGGCGTCGACCCACCCGGTGTCGTAGGGCTCGAGGCGGTAGCGGAAGCGGAGCGCGCGCGGCGCGACGAAGCTCGGCGCGGTGTACTCGACCTCGAGGTCGCGGCGGCCGATGCCGGGCGCGACGAGCGTGTCACCCGCGGTGATGGTGGTGTCGCCGGCGCGGATCGCCGCGATCGCCACCGGGGGCGGGACCGCGACGCGTGCGACGCGCGCGGGATCGACGATCGCGACCCCCGCCTGCGTCGGGAACCAGAGACGCCCGTCGGCGGTGCGTGTGCCGGCGGGCTGCGAGCCGCCGTTCCCCTCGCGGTTGGCGAGGCCGTCGCGCTCGGTGTACGACACGGTGTGCACGCGCGCCGTGCGCCCCGCGACGAAGTCGTCGAGCTCGCGTCGTGCGACGTGGAAGATCCCGCGGTTCGTGTTGAACCAGAGCCGCCCCGCGTCGTCGGGGAGGATCATGTGGAGCACGTCGTCGAAGAGGCCGTGCCGCGAGTCGATGACCGTGATCCGCCCCTGCCGGCCCGGCGCCCACGCGCGCGGGTCGAGGTGTGCGAGACCGCGCCCCTCGGTGCCGATCCAGAGCGACCCGGCGGCGTCGACGTGCAGTGAGCGCACGAGCATCGTGGGGAGGCCGTCACGCGTGCCGACCTCCCGCCACGTGCCGTTCGCGACACGCGCGAGCCCGCCGCCGGCCGTCCCCACCCACAGCGCCCCGTCGGGCGTCTCGGCGAAGGCGCGCACCGTCGCCGTCGGCACGCCGGCGCCCGCCACGCGACGCCACCGTCCATCGGGCGATCGCGCGAGCAGCCCGATGTCGGTGCCGACCCAGAGCGTCCCGTCGCGCGCTTCGTGCAGTGCGACCGTGGTCTGCCCGTCGCCGAGCGACACCTCGGGCACCGGCGTGCACCGCATCCGCGGCGCGCCGTGCGCGTCGCAGCGGGCGAGAAAGCCGCCGCCGCCCACCCAGAGCGCGCCGCGCCGGTCCTCCAGGATCGTGCGGATCCACCGCTGCGGGAGTCCACCGGCCAGGAGCGGGATGCGATCGGTCCAGCGGGTCGCGCGTCCCGTCGCCGGATCGAGACGCGTCAGGTCGCCCTCGTTGGAGCCGTACCAGATGGCGCCGTCACGCGTGGCGGTCACGGCGTACGTGATCGCGGTCCCGAGTCCCGGCGGCAGCGGCGCCATCGCGATCGGGGTCCGCTTGAGGTGGAGGAGTCCGTTGTCGGAGGTCCCGACCCAGACCGTTCCCTCGCGATCCTCGATGGCGCCGATGGCGAGGTGCTCGCCGCCGATGAGCGTCCGGACGCGCGGCGACGCGCCCGCGACGGTGTGCCCGACGTGGAGCACGGCGGCCGGGGTGATGAAGAGCGCCCCCGAATCGCGCGTCGCCCGAGGCCGCACCAGGGTGCGGAGCGAGCCCGCCGGCCAGGTGTGCACGCGCGCCGGCGGCCCGGGGATGATCCGCCAGATGCCGGTGGCCATCGACATCCACGTCGTCCGGCCGTCGGCGCTCCGCGCGAACTCCACCGGTTCGGCCGCAATGCGGCCGTACGTCCCGCTGTCGGCGACGACGAGGCGCGGCGTCGCCGTCCAGTGCACGAGGCCGCGCGTGGTCGCGATCCACATCGCGCCGTCCGCCCCCTCGTGCATCCCCACGATCTCGCTCCGCGCGGTGGTGCCGGCGTCGTCGAGCCGCACGGCTCGGCCGTCGCGGACGCGGAAGAGCCGTCCCTCCTCCTCGGCGATCCACATCGTGCCGTCGGTGCGCTCGACCATGGCGTCGACGCGCCCGCGGACGACGCCCGGCGCCACCCACCGCCAGCGCCCGTCGCGCACCGCCGCGACGCCGCGGTCGGTCGCGACCCACCAGGTGCCGTCGCGCGCCTCGGTGATCGAGCGGACGCGCGCCGGGATCCCGAATGCCGTCGCCCGCCCGTGCGCGAACCGCACGAGCTCGCGCTGCTCCGTGACGAGCCAGAGCGCCCCGTCGCGCCCCTCCTGCATCTCGATGAGGCGGTTGGTCGGGAGCCCCGGCGTGTTGGCGATCGACCACGTCGTGAAGCGGACGCCGTCGAAGCGTGCCAGCCCGTCGAAGGTCGCGATCCAGAGGAAGCCGTCGCGCGCCTGCAGCACCGACGTGATCGCGTTGACCGGGAGTCCGTCGGCGACGGTGTAGCGCTCGAGCACCGTCGGTTCGGCCGCACGTGCCTGCGCCACGACGGCGACGGGGGCGGTCGTCCCCGCGAGGGCGGCGGCGAGCGGGATGGCGAACGCGGCGCCACGCGCACGAGGCGCGCGACCGCCGGGACGTGCACGATCAGGCATGCAGGAGCGCGGGCGGGTCGGCTGGCGTGTGCGGCCCGGGCGTCGTCGCCCGCTCGCCCGCGCGCCGGAACTCGAGCGCGGGGTCGTCGACGCGCGCGATGCGGAAGCGCGCGAGGTCCTTCAGGTAGCTCTGCTCGAGGCGCCACGGCGCCCGGTCGCCCTGCCGCGGGAGCCCGCCGAGGGCGCGCTGCACGTAGCCGGACGTCAGGTCGAGCACCGGCGTCTCGGCCATCGGCGTGCGCGGGCGCCGCGGCGTCACCTGCACGTAGCCGTGGTCGGCCATGTGGCGGACCAGCCGCGACGCATGCCCGGCGATCAGGTCGCACTTGAGCGTCCACGACATGTTCGTGTAGCCGACCGCCGCGGCGAAGTTCGGCACGTCGCTCAGCATCGCCCCCTTGACGACGAGCGTGCGCGGGAGCGCGACCGGCTCGCCGTCGACCACGAGCGCCACGCCGTGCAGGAGCTCGAGCTCGAGCCCCGTCGCCGTCACCACGACGTCGGCGTCGAGGTGCGCCCCCGACGCGAGCCGGATCCCCGTCGGCGTGAACGTCTCGATCGTGTCGGTGACGACGCGCGCCTTGCCGTCGCGGATCGCGCGGAAGAAGTCGCCGTCGGGGGCGAGGCAGAGGCGCTGGTCCCACGGATCGTAGCGCGGGACGAAGTGCGGATCGACCGGGTGCGCGTCGCCGAGGGCGGCGGCGACCTCCTTCGTGAGCGCCCGCCGCACCACCACCGGCGCGACGCGCGCGAGCCGGTAGTAGAAGGCACCCCGCGCGATGTTGAACCAGCGCGCCGCGCCGTGCGCGAGCCGCCCCGGGAGGAGCGTGCGGAGCGCGTGCGAGACGGGATCGCGCGAGGGGCGGATGGCGATGTACGTCGGCGACCGCTGCAGCATCGTCACCGACGCCGCCGCGTGCGCCCCCTCGGCCAGGCTCGGCACGAGCGTCACCGCGGTCGCGCCGCTGCCGATGATCACCACGCGCTTGCCGGCACAGTCGAGATCGGCCGGCCAGTGCTGCGGATGCACGAGGCGCCCCGCGAAGGTCTCCATCCCCGGCCACGCGGGCGTATGGCCCCGGTCGTAGCGGTAGTAGCCGGTGCAGGCGAGCAGGAAGCCGCAGGTGAAGGTCGCCGGCGTGCGCGCGTCACCGACCTCGCAGTGCACCGTCCAGCGCGCCTCGGCGCTCGACCACTCGGCGCGCACCACGCGGTGCCCGAAGCGCACGTGCCGGTCGATGCCGAACTCGCGCGCGGTGTCCTCGACGTACGCGCGGATCGCCGGCCCGTCGGCGATGTCCCTCGCGCCGGGCCACGGCCGGAAGGCGTAGCCGAGCGTGTACATGTCGGAGTCGGAGCGGATGCCGGGGTAGCGGAAGAGGTCCCACGTCCCGCCCATCGCCGCGCGCCCCTCGAGCACGAGGTAGGTGTGCCCCGGGTTGCGCGCCTGCAGGTGCCACGCGGCGCCGACGCCGGAGAGCCCGGCGCCGACGATGATCACGTCCACGTGTCCCTGCTGCGACATCGCCCCTCCCGCGGCCGCGTCGCGCGGCGCCGGGCGCCGGCGCGCCGGGCGCGTCGTGCGCTCGCCCGGATGCTACCCCGCGGGTCGTCGCCCGCGCGAGGGGGCGCGGTGATCGCGGCGGCGCGGGGGCCGCATGGACCCGATGCCGCCCCGCCCGGCCCCGCCGGCTCAGCGGAAGACGCGCGCCAGCGGCAGGGTGAAGCCCGGCAGCACCCCATCGCCCTCGAGCGCACCGTGCGCGTCGAGCACGGCCACCGACCCGTCGGCGCGATGGACGCGCGCGGTGCGCCGCTCGGGATCGACGACCCACACCAGCGCGCTCCCCGCACGCAGCCAGGCCGCGACCTTCTCGCGCACGGCACGCGGGCGGTCGCCGGGCGAGAGCACCTCGACGGCGATCGTCGGCGCGGCCTCGAGGTAGCGGTGGAGCGGCCGCGACGGCAGCCGCTCGGCCGCGACGTAGGCGACGTCGGGGGCGCGCACGGTGTCGGGATCGCGCTCGATCCAGCAGCCGGGATCGTTCGTCGCGACGTCACCGGGACGCATGCCGGTCGCCTCGGCCTGTCGCGCGAGGTGCACTTCGAGCGCGAACGCGATGGCCGCCACCACGCGCCCGTGCTCGAAGCCCGGCGGCTCCGCCACCACGAGCCACCCCCGCACGAGCTCGACGCGGCGGTCGGAGGGATCGTGGTAGGCGAGCAGCTCGTCGGCGGTCATCCGCGTCGGCGGGACGGCGACCGGTGCGCCGGGAAGGCGTTCGCGGCGCAGGCGACCGCTCACGGGGCGCGATGACATGACGGTGTTCTCCGTGGCCAGCGGGCGCGCCGGCCGCCGCGACCGACAGGCGGCGGCGGTCGTGTGGCGTGCGCCGCACCGACCAATGTGCGCCCGACCCGATCGACGTGCATCACCATTTCACTGCGGCCGTTCCCGTATTCGCGCACGGCACCGGGAACGGCGCAGGGCACCACGTTCCGAAGACGCGGCACCGCGCCGCGCGCCCGCTCAGCGCGGCGCGACCACCGTCACGGCGCCGCACGCCGGCGGCACGTCGCGCGTCCACGACGGCAGCGCCGCCCGCGCCCGCGCCACCGGCCACCGCCACCCGCGCCACTCGCCGCCGGCGTCGGCTCGCACCGCGGCCCGGTGCAGCGC
>ERZ1066123.2236-NODE-2236-length-10229-cov-7.344702_pt1 | contig 10229 bp, 8 predicted proteins | sample MGYA00382770_ERZ1066123 | MGnify/ENA primary metagenome ERZ1066123 (study PRJEB33369, sample SAMEA5778353) | biofilm metagenome | biome: Industrial cooling water; feature: Water cooling tower basin; material: Biofilm | place: United Arab Emirates | collected...
GCCCGGCACCGCCCAGATGTGCGACTCGTGCTACGCCCTGACCGTCTCGGAAAAGCTGATCCGGCACGGGAGTATCCGCCTCGATTCGCTGATTCCATCCGACGCGGCCGCCCGGGCGAAACTGCCGGGGTTTGTCCCCGAGCTCGGCCACCCGTACCACCTGCGAACCGTCCCCGCGACCGGCGGAATCGTGTACGCCTACCCCCTCGGCACGTCCGTGTTGTCCGTCCCCGCGGTGGCGTACTACTCTTGCGTGCGCGGCACGTCGTCGCTGAACGACGACGAAGGGTACGACCCCGACGGCGAACGAATCCTGCAACTCAAAGTCGCCGCCGGCGTCAGCGCGGCTGCCGTTGGCGTGTTCTTTCTGATCGCCCGCGTGTTCGTTCAGACTCCCATCGCCTTTCTGCTCGCCGGCGGGTTCGGCTTCGGCTCGATGGTGTGGAGCACGCTGTCCCGTGCCCTGTGGTCGCACACGTGGGCGGTGTTGCTGCTGTCCCTCGCGGTGCTCGGAATCGTGCGCCTGACCCGTGAACCGCGGTCTCCGCTGACGCAGTTCGCGTCCGGGCTCGGGTTCGGGACGCTGCTCTTTTGGATGGTGCTGGTCCGCCCGCAGACGGCGATTTCCGGGCTGAGCGTCGTCGCGTTCCTGGCCGTCTGGCACTGGCGAGCGGCGCTCGCGACTTGCCTCACCGGGCTGACGTGGGTCGGGCTGTTCGTGGCGTGGTCGTTCGCCACCTTCGGGACGCCTACGCCGCCGAGCACGTATTCGGGGGAAAAGCTGGACCTCGCGGAGATGCTGTTCCGCTGCGGGGCGCTGCTCGCATCCCCGAGCCGCGGGCTGCTCGTCTTCTGCCCGTACCTTGCCGTGTTCGGGTACCTGCTGCTCGCCCACCGGCGGACGCTGCCGGACGCCCGTTTGTTGGTACCCGCGGGGCTGGCCGTGCTCGGTTACGGCGCCGTGTTTTCCGGGTACAGCGGCTGGCACGGCGGGTACTGCTACGGCCCCCGGCACCTGTCCGACCTGCTGCCGTGGTTCGTGCTCGCCGGTTCCATCGCGGTCGGCGGCTTGATTCGCTCGCCGATCCCCGCATGGCGGAAGGGCCCGGAAGCCGCGGTTCTCGCGGCGTGCTTCGCGTTCGCCGGGTTCGCCCACGGCCGCGGGGCGGTCAGCGATGCAACGTGGTGGTGGAACTACCGCTGCCGGGACCACGCCGAGCACGTCGCCCACGCCGTCGACTGGCGGCACCCGCAGTTCCTTGCCGGGTTGACGTACCGCGTGCTGCCGGACGGGTCGTTCGCGGAGAAATAGCCGGTTCCCCTCAAGATTGGCGGGGAATTTGCGAATACCATGGCGGAGTGCAACCCGATCGCACGCCGTGGGAAGACCCGCCATGCCGACCGCGACCGAACCCATCGAACTGCCTCGGTTCCCGCCGCTGGACGCCCCTCGTGCTGACGGGGTGGTTTCCGACCCGCAAGCCCTCGAACTCGTTCGGGCCATCGCCAAGCTGTTCGACAACGCAATCCCGATTCCGGGCACGAAGTACCGCATCGGCTTGGACGTGCTCATCGGCCTGATCCCCGGCGTCGGCGACGCCGTCAGCGCGGCTGTCAGCGCTTACATCATGATGGTGGCCGCCAAGCTCGGCGTGCCGAAGGCGGTGCTGCTCCGGATGCTGATGAACGTCGGGACGGACGCCGTGGTCGGGGCGGTGCCGTTCGTCGGGGACGTCTTCGACGCGGCGTGGAAGGCGAACGCCAAGAACGCGGCCCTGCTAGAACGGGCACTCGTGGAACCGGCGGCGACCCGCCGGTCGAGCACGTGGCTCGTGGTGGGGATGGTCGCGGCCGTGCTGGGAATTGCGGCGAGCGGGGTCGCCCTCACCGTGCTTCTCGTGCGGGCACTCGTCGGCTGAGGCTACTTCTTTTTCTTCTTCGCCTTCGCGTCGTCCTCGGACTTTGGTGGGGGTTCCGGTGCAGGCGTCACGCCCGGCGGGGTGGGGCCGACGAGGTATCCGAGCGGCTTCAACATCGCTGCCAACTTCGTCGCCTGGGCGAGCGCCTGCGGGCTGTCGACCTTCGCGAGGCCGATCGCCGAGTACCACATTCGCTGCCGGTCGCGGGGCGAGAGGGTGTCGGGGTCGGCCCCGAGTTCGCGGACGAGTTCCTTGTCGAACCGGCTGTTCTTGAGCAGGTTCGACAGTTCCCGCCAGGTGACGCCGGTCGAGATCACGTCCCCGGAGGTAGTAGAAATTCGCCGGCCGATGAGAATGTGAAACAGGCCGCGGAGGTGCCCGGACGCGATTCCCGCGTCGCGTACGGCTTCGAGAAGCGCTTGAAGTCCGTCCATTCCGTGACTCCGATCGCGGACAGGGTCTGCACCCGGCGGCGACAGACAGGCGTCCCCCACGCTCACGAACAGTGCCGTCATGGCTTATCCATCTCGCGTATTTTATCAGAGGTGCAGGGGCCGGCGAAAACCCCACGGCTGCCTATCTTCTTCGGATTTCGCACTCCCCCGTGTGAAGGCGGATTTCACTTCCCGGTTCGCGCGAGCAGCTCTTTGAGCGCCGCCGCCGCCCGTCGGGGTTCCTCCGCCTGCGAAACGAACGAGCTGACCGCCACCCGCGTCGCCCCGGCCGCGATCACGTCCGGCAAGTTTGCTGCCGTGATGCCGCCGAGCGGGAAGGTGGGCAGCGACGTTTCCGCGGTGGCCCGCCGGACGAACTCCAGGCCCGGGAAGTGGTCGAACCGCTTGGTCTTCGACGGGAACGTCGGCCCGACGCCGAGGTAGTCGGCCCCGTCCCGCACCGCGAGCCGGACCTGTTCGACGGTGTGGGTGCTCATCCCGATGAGCGCGTCCGGACCCACGATCCGCCGCGCCGCCGCGATCGGAACGTCCGTCTGACCCAGGTGAACGCCGTCGGCCTCCGCGAGCCTGGCGATGTCGGGCCGGTCGTTGACGAGGAACAGCACGCCGGCTTTCCGCGTCCACTTCCGTACCTTGCAGGCACGCTCCAGGAATTCCGCGTCGGTCAGCGTCTTCTCGCGGAGCTGGATCGCGTCCGCGCCGCCGGCCGCCGCCTCCGCAATGGTCCAGTCCAGGGACGCCACGCACTGCGAGGCCGTGAGCAGGACGTAGACCTTCGCTTCCGCGAGCCGACTGCGGACCGCCGCCCCGACGACGACGGCCCGTTCCAGCGTGTACGTCTCGTACCGGATCGCCTCGATCGCCTTGCCGAACTCCGCCCCGAAGACTTTGCCGAACTCCTCGACCGACCGCAGCGACTCTTGCAGCCGCTTCAAATTGACGGCCCCGACCTGCGCGGGGGACGTGCGGTCGTACTCGCCGGCGGCGCTGACGGCCGTGCCCACGTCGCCGGGGGTGTGACGGGCGGCGAGGAGCGTTCCGGCGGGAAGCTTGTCAGTCGCAGCGGCGAGGCGGTGGCGAAGGGACTTCACGGTTTCGGTCAAAAAGGCATCGGCGAGCACGAACCGGCAGTAGTCGTCGAGCACCCGCAGCGACTCCCGCGCCCGGTTCAGGTTCGCGTCGACGACCCGTGCGGCGTCCATTTGCTCGCGCGGTTCCGTGATGGCCAGTACCGGACCCGCATCAGCTGCTGCTTCCGTCGCAAGGCGGTCGGAGCGCAGCCGGTTCTCCACTTCCGGCACGGAAATGCCGTGCTCCGCGACGACGGCCCGGAAGTTCTTGTCCGCGGTGAGCACGGCCAGGAGGACGAACTCCGTCGTGAGCTGCGGTTCGCCCCGGAGCGACACGGCGAGTTCGACGGCGGACTGGAACAGCGCCTCGTCCCGCGGGGCGGCCGGCCAGTTGGACTCGTTCTTGGTCAACGCGGTGCGAACCGCGTCGAGCTTGGCCCCGAGTTGCACGACCAGAACCGCGGGCTTCCCCTCGTCGTCGTCGAGGAGGCCGAGCAGCCAGTCCGACAGCCGCACGGCGTCGCGGTTCCGGCGGTTGGCCCGGACCATCGCCGCGGCACTCGCCCGCTGCACGGCGGGGCTGACATCGTGCGACATGATCGCCTCGTTACCGTTCTTGTAGGGTGGGTCGAGCGCTTCGCGAAGACCCACCGAAACGGCAGCGAGCGATTGCCACCCCGGTGGGTCTTCGCCGAAACGGCTCGACCCACCCTACAAGAGATTGACGATCTTGCTCGTTGCCGCAACATCCTGCTTGAGTTGTTCGACGAGTTCCCCGACCGAAGCGAACGGCCTCGTGTCCCGCAGCTTCGCCACGAAATCGACCGCGAGCCGCCGGCCGTAAAGGTTTCCGGCGTAGTCGAGCAGGTGAATCTCGATCTTCCTCGCGTCCTCGCCGAACGTCGGGTTCGGGCCGATGTTCGCCGCCGCGGCGTAGACGCGGTCGTCGACCCGCGCCCGGGCCGCGTAGACGCCGACGCCGGGAACGAGCGTTTCGACCCCGCCGAGGTTGGCGGTCGGGAAGCCGATCGTTCGGCCGCGCTTCGCCCCTTCGACGACGGTGCCCGCGAGGCGGTACGGCCGCCCGAGTAGGTCGGCGGCGGTCGCGACGTCGCCGGCGGTCAGCACCGCCCGGACGCGGCTGCTCGAAACGGCGTCGCCCCGGACCGCGACGGGTTGGACCTCCTCGAACGCGACGCCCGCCGCCCGGCACAGGTCGCGGAGTTGCCGGGTGTCCCCGGCCCGCCCCCGGCCGAACCGGAAGTTCGACCCCTCGACGACGGCCCGCGCCCCGAGCATCCGGGTCAGCACGTCCTCGAAGAACGCCTCCGGGCTGAGGCTGACCAGGCCGGGGTCGGTCTTCAAGATGACGACGCGGTCCGCCCCGCCGGCGTGCAGCAGGTCCGCACGGTCGGCGGGCGTCGTCAGCGGAACCTGCGCCGCGGCGGGGTTGAGCAGCGCGGCCGGCGGGGCGTCGAACGTGACGGCGACGGTCGGCCCCGCGAGCGAGGCCGCCCACCGCTTCGCCGCAGCAAGCAGTGCCGCGTGCCCGCGGTGAACGCCGTCGAAGTTGCCGACCGTGACGGCCCCGCCGGTGAAGTCCGGGGGCGGGTACTCGGTCCAGCGGAGGGATAGCGTCGCCATTGCGGCGATATTCTACGTCGAAACCGGTCCGGGGGCGAACGCGGGCCGAGTTGCGGCCGCCCCCGGATTGCTACGATGACTTCACCCTCACCCGGAGCCGATATGAAGACCGCGATCGCCATCCACGGAGCCTGCGGCCGCATGGGCCAACGGCTCGTCGCTCTCGCCAAGGACGAGCCGACGCTGCACGTCGTCGCCGCGATCGATTCCCCTTCAAATCCCCGGCTCGGCGAGGACGCGGGCGTCCTCGCGGGGGTCGGGCCGATCGGCGTGCCCGTCACGGGCGAACTGCCCCTCGGCACCCTGGTGGAATCGGTCATCGACTTTTCCTCCCCCGCCGGGACGATGGCGATCCTGAAGACGTGCGTCGACCGCAAGTTGCCGCTCGTGATCGCGACGACCGGCCACACGGCGGAGCAGAAGGCCGAGATCGCGGCGGCGGCCCACTTCACGGCGATCCTGTTCGCCCCGAACATGAGCCTCGTCGTCAACCTGCTGTTCAAGCTGACGAAGCTCACCGCGGAGGTGCTGGCCGGGAAGGGTTTCGACGTGGAGATCATCGAGCGGCACCACCGCTTGAAGAAAGACTCCCCCAGCGGCACGGCCGAGCACTTCGCCCACATCATCCGCACGGCGATGAACCTGACCCACACCCGGCACGGCCGCGAGGGGATCGTCGGCGAACGCACGATGGACGAGATCGGCGTCCACGCGGTGCGGACCGGCGACAACGTGGGCGAGCACACGATCGTGTTCGGGGCCCCCGGCGAGACGCTGGAACTCGTCCACAAGGGGACGAGCCGCGACAGCTACGCCCGCGGGGCGCTGATGGCCGGCAAGTACCTCGCCGGCAAGGGGGCGGGCTCGTACACGATGAACGACGTGCTCGGGATCTGACTACGGTTCCTTGTAAAGCGTGCCGGTCTTCATCACGAGCCGGACCTTTCGCAGCGCGGCGACCGTCGCGGTCGGGTCGCCTTCGACGGCGATCAGGTCCGCGAGCAGGCCCGGTTTCACGCGGCCGACTTTCGCGTCCAGGTGAAGCGCCTTCGCCGCGACGCTGGTGGCGGCCTTCACCGCTTGCGCGGGGGTCATGCCGTATTCGACGAGCAGTTCGAGTTCCCGCGCCCCGTCGCCGTGGGCGAAGACGCCGACGTCGCTGCCGTTGACGACCGTCACGCCGGCTTCGAGGGCGGCCTTGAAGCTGGCGCGCTTCGACTTCAGGTCCGCGGGCTCGGCGGTGCCGGGCTTCCACCCGGCGTACTTCGCGTAGGCCTCCGCGGCGGCCAGGGTGGGGCAGTACCCGACGCCCTTGTCCGCGAGGACGCGAAAGGTCTCGACGTCCCCGCCGTCGCCGTGCTCGACCGTTTCCGCGCCGGCGAGGGCGGCCCGCTTCATGCCCTCTTTCGACTGCGCGTGCGCCACCACCGGAACCCCGGCGTCTTTCGCGGTGGCGACGATCAGCTCGAGCTCGTCGAGCGAGAACGCGGGCTGCGGCTTACCGGTCGGGCCGTGCGGGGTGTCGGCGTAGACCTTGATCCAGTCCGCACCCTTGCGGATCTGGTCGCGGACGACCTTCCGCAACTCGTCGCCGGACGCCTCTTCCGCCCCCTGCGGCAGCCGCCATTCCGGGGCGTGCGACCGCGGCGCGTAGCTGCCGGTGGCCACGATCGCGCGGGTGACGACGAGCAGCCGCGGCCCGGGGACGACGCCCTTGTCGATGGCGGACTTGATGCCGACGTCGGCGTAGCCGGCCCCCTCGGTGCCGAGGTCGCGGAGCGTGGTGAACCCGCTGAGCAGGCCCGCCTTCGCGTGCGCGGTCGCCCGGCAAATCCGCTCGGCGGCGGGTTCCTTCAGCACCTGATCGTCCCACGTCGCCTCGCTGTACGGGTGCAGCAGCAGGTGCGAGTGCGCGTCGATGAGCCCCGGCAGCAGCGTGCATCCCGGCAGAGGGATGGTCTTCGCGGTCGGGGGCAGTTGGAGGGAGTCCGCGGGGCCGGCGGCGGTGATCTTTTCCCCCGTCACGACGACGACCCAGCCCTTGTGGGTCTCGGTGCCGTCGAAGACGCGGTCCGGCTTCAGCACGACCGCGTCGGCCGCGAACGCGGGGGAGGCCAGCAGCAAAGCGGCGAACGCGACGCGAGTCATGCGATGGCCCCCCAATCGAGGCGGTCCTTGTCCAGCGCCGGCAGGTCCGCCGGCAGCGCTTCGAGGTACTTGGTCGCCGCCCCGGTGTTGAACACGACGACGGTTTCGTCCGGCGTTACTTCCCCCGACGCGACCAGCCTTTCGAGCACGTCGAAGCACACGGCGGTTTCGGGGCAGACGCCGATCCCCTCGGCCGCGCTCGCCCGCCGCATCCACGGGGCGATAGCGGCTTCGCTCCCGGCGACGGCCTTCCCGCCGCTCGCGCGAATCGTGTCGAGGATGAGGAAGTCCGCGACCGCGACGGGTACCCGCAGCCCGCTGGCGACGGTGCGGGCGTTCGGGAAGGGGTCGGCGTGCTTCGTCCCCGCTTCAAACGCGCGAACGATCGGGGCGCACCCCTCCGCCTGGCAGGAGTAGAAGCGGGGCATTCGGAAAGGCAACCCCTCCCCAGGCCCCTCCCCGAAACGGAGAGGGGAGGAAGAGTGAAGGCTTTGCTCCCCCTCTCCGCTCCGGGGAGGGGGTAGGGGGGAGGGGTTGCCTTTCTGCCCCTTCAGCCACCCCAACTCTGCCAGTTCCGCGAACGCCTTGCCCATGCCGACCAGCCCCGTCCCGCCGCCGGTCGGGTACAGGATCACGTCCGGCAGCGTCCACCCGAACTGCTCCGCGAGTTCGAGGCCCATCGTCTTCTTCCCTTCCAGGCGGTACGGCTCCTTCAGCGTAGACAGGTCGAACCAGCCCATCTTTTCCGTGCCGTCCTTCACGATCTTGCCGCAGTCGTTGATGAGGCCGTTGACGCGGAACGCCTTCGCCCCGTAGAGGTGCGGCTCGAACTGGTTCACGACGGGGGTGTCGGAGGGCATGAAGACGAAGCACTCCATCCCGGCCCGCGCCGCGTAAGCCGCCGCCGCCCCGCCCGCGTTACCCGCAGTGGGCAGGGCGACCCGCTTGACGCCGAGCCACTTCGCCATGCTGATCGCGGCGGTCATCCCGCGGCTCTTGAAGCTGCCGGTGGGAAGCGTCGATTCGTCCTTGACGAACAGCCGGCTCAGCCCGAGTTCCCGCCCGAGCCGCCGGCACGGGATCAGCGGCGTCATCCGCTCGCCGAGCGACACCGGCTCCATGTCCAGCGGCAACGGCAGTAGTTCCCGGTATCGCCACATCCCCGGTTCGCGGGTGCGAAACACCTCGGGCGTGATGCTGTCGCGAATGCGGGCAAGGTCGTACCGCACGGCGATGGGCCGCCCGGCGTGCGTCCCGGCGAGTTGCCCGAACGGCAGCCGGGTGCCGTCGATGGTGCCTTCGAGGTGGGAGACGAAGTGGTTCATGCGGGAACTCGGGGCGACCGGGAACCGTCGGCGGGCGGGCTTCGGGTTGGTCTTAGCAAGACGAAGGGCTTCCGCCTTCCCGGCCCGCGCCGGAAACATCGGGGGGGACGGATCCGTCGGGCGGCCCGGTCTTGATGTCGACGGCGGATCGTCTCACCTTGGCGGTTGTCCCGGCAGGAGTTCGCCGTCCGGACGACGACTTCCGAGGCACGGTGCCTCGGAATCGTGTAGGCTTTCGCTGTCGTCCACTCCGGGGAAGAGCCATGCGGTATCGTTCGCTGATCGCCCTTCTCGCGTGCTCGTTCGCGGCCCCCGCCCCTGCCGCGGAACCGGCCCCGCCCGCACCCCGGTACTACGTCCTGATCTTCGGCAGCGACGCCGGCGACCTCAAGAAGGGGAAGACCCACACCTGGGCGACGTTCGTGAAGGCGACGCCGGTCGCGGACGGGAAACCGGCCCTGGAGAGCTTGACCATCTCCTGGCTGCCCGCGGACGGGACGGTCAACGCGATCCTGCCCTTGAAGCGCGAGTGCGGCAAGAACTACACGCTCGACGAGACCTTCGCGTTCGCCTGCAAGAACAAGGAGAGCGTCGCCCTGTGGGGGCCGTTCGAGACGTCGGCGTGCGCCTGGGAGTCCGCGGTCGCCCAGAAGCAGCGGTTGGAAGGGGGCGGGGTGACGTACCGGGCGGTCGACGCCTACCGCCGCAAGCCGGACCGCAGCCACTGCGTCCACGCGGTCGTCGACATCGACCCGAAGCTGACGGGCACGGCCCTCCCCCCGCTTCAAGTCGGCATCAAGGGGACGGCGAAGACGATGGACCTGCTGACGGGCGGCACCCTCGTCCCGGACCGGTGCAAGACCCACGACTGGCTGATCGCCGCTCTCGGTTTGGAGTGTTACTCGTTCTGCCGGATGAAGTGAAGCGCTGGTGAGGTAGTGGGGTGATGACGGGGTGGCGAGTGGCGGGATGCGGCGTGGTGAGAACAGCCACCCCACCCCCTCTCGACCTCACTACCCTACCGCCCCGCCCCCGCATATCCTATCGGTCATCCCGACTCCCACGCCCCGCTTCCTCCGAGGGGAAGATGACCGAAGTCCAGTGGCGGACCGTGCCCGACCCCGCCAAGATGTTCGCCGAATTCGCCCTGTGCGAGCACCAGCGGAAAACCCGCCTGTTCCTCGTCGCCCACGCCCGTGCCGCCTGGGACCTGCTCTCCGACGGGAGCAAGTCCGCCGTCGAAGTCGCGGAGAAGTTCGCCGACGGCGAGGCGACCGACGCGGACCTCACCAAGGCGGAAGCGACCGCGATGGCGGAGGCCGCCGCCCGCGACAAGCAACTCAAATCGACCGAGCAGCACCTGCAAATGGGCAACCTCCCCGAACCGTTCGGCCTGCCGCGGTCCGTGGTCGCGAAGCTGCAAGCCGATGTCGACGGGTTGAAGGCGAAGGTGGCGGCGGCGCAGTTCGCCCTCGCCGCGACGTTCCCGCACTACTCCGTGATGGACACGTTCCCCTGGGACCTGACGCCGGCCACGAAGGAGCACGACGCCGCCCTCATCCGCGACATCTACGGCAACCCGTTCCGCCCGGTGACGTTCAACCGCGCCTGGCGGTCCGAAACCGTGGTCACGCTGGCGAAGGGGATGTACGCGGAGAACAAGCTCGA
>ERZ1066123.2237-NODE-2237-length-10229-cov-6.267348_pt1 | contig 10229 bp, 6 predicted proteins | sample MGYA00382770_ERZ1066123 | MGnify/ENA primary metagenome ERZ1066123 (study PRJEB33369, sample SAMEA5778353) | biofilm metagenome | biome: Industrial cooling water; feature: Water cooling tower basin; material: Biofilm | place: United Arab Emirates | collected...
CAAGCTGAGCCGGTGATCGGCCGCCGGTTCTTGCTTGGAATTTCCCTCTTTTCGCGATACGATGGTGTCCAGTTCGACACCCGCCGGGCAACACTTTTTACCCGCCCCTTTGCCCCCTCGCGAACCATGATGCCGCTCTCTCGCCGGGAATTGCTCTGCCGCTGCGGCCTCGGGATCGGGGCGCTCGGCCTCGCCGACCTGTTCGCCGCGGAAGCCTCCAGCCCGCTGGCCGCGAAGAACCCGCACTTCAAGCCGAAGGCGAAGCGCGTTTTGCACATCTTCGCCGAGGGCGGCCCGAGCCACGTCGACACCTTCGACCCGAAGCCGGCCCTGGACAAGTTCCACGGCCAGCCGGTGCAGGAGGTGTACGCGGACTACATCAAGAACGCCCCGAAAGAGGCGTCCGACATGGGCCGGCTCAGCGGCAAGCTGCAACGCTCGGCGTTCAAGTTCGGCAAGCACGGGAAGTCCGGCACCGAGGTGTCCGAGCTCTTTCCGATGCTCGCGAAGCACGTCGACGACCTGTGCGTCGTCCGGTCGATGTTCACGAAGAGTAGCGTCCACGAGCCCGCCCAGCTCATGATGAGCACCGGCGAACTCACGCTCGTCCGGCCGAGCATGGGATCGTGGGTGACCTACGGCTTGGGCACCGAGAACCAGAACCTGCCGGCGTTCGTCGCCCTCGCCCCGAGCGGTACGACCGCGAGCGGCGAGAAGCACTGGAGCAGCGCGTTCCTGCCGAGCTACACCCAGGGCACCGGCATCGCCACGCGGAACGCCACCGCCGAAAAGATGATCGAGAACATCCGCAGCGGCAGCACGTCACTCCGCGAACAGCGCCGACAAATCGAACTGCTCAAGGCGATGAACGCCGACTTCGCCGGCAAGCGCGGCCCCGGCGAGGACGCCCTCGACGGCCGCATCCACGCCTTCGAGACCGCCTTCCGGATGCAGGTGGAAGCCCAGGAAGCCTTCGACATCACCCGCGAGCCGACCGCCGTCCGCGAACTGTACGGCGACACCGAGCAGGGCCGGCAACTCCTCCTCGCCCGCCGGCTGCTCGAACGCGGCGTCCGCTTCGTACAGGCCTGGCACACCGGCTGGGACACCCACGATTACAACGACGAGGAGCACAAGAAACTCGCGAAGGCGTGCGACCAACCCCTCGCGGCGTTGTTGACGGACCTGAAACGCCTCGGCATGTTGGACGACACGCTGGTCCTGTGGGGCGGAGAGTTCGGCCGGACGCCGACTTCCGACAACAACGACGTGGCGAAGAAGAAGAGCATCGGCCGGGACCACAACGCGGGCGCGTTCACCGTCTGGATGGCCGGCGGCGGCGTGAAGCCCGGCACCGTCTACGGCAACACCGACGAGTTCGGCGCGATCGCCGCCGAGAACCGCACCGAGGTCCACGACCTCCACGCGACGATTCTGCACCTGCTGGGGATGGACCACACGCGGCTGACGTACCGCTACGCGGGGCGGGACTTCCGGCTGACGGATGTACACGGGCACGTGGTGAAGGGGATTCTGGCGTGATTCGTAGGGTGGGTCGAGCCGGCTTTGCGGCGAAGACCCACCGGTACGGGCGGGGAGCGATTGCCGTTTCGGTGGGTCTTCGCCGAAGCGGCGCGACCCACCCTACAAAACCGACTTGCGGGCGTGAGATGGAAGTCGTTCCAGCAGACTTGAATGAGACGGCGTTACTTTCGGAACAGTCACTGGCAGTAGATTGGTTGCGGCCGGAAGAAGATCAGGCGTGGCAGCATCTTCTTGTAGGTCGGGTCGAGTCTTCGAGGCCCGACGGAAGCGCAACGTCGGGCCTCGAAGACTCGACCCGACCTACAAAACCGCGGACGTAAGGATGCCGAAATTCGCACACCTTGCCGAACGAGTGCCGTGTCCGCAGTGTGGAGCAGACTTGGCGTTGAATGAACGAGTCGGGTTCCAGTGGGGGTATTGCTCGTACCCGTTTTCGGATAGCGACCGACCGAGTTATAACATCGGTGACGAAGTAGTATGGCGGACGGATGTCAATGGTCGCATCCATCCCTGGAAGTATTTCGACGACGACACCTGCAACATTGGCGACCCTACATTCGCGGACGTGATTGTTCGCGAATGCGAGATTGCGATACAGGAGTGTGCGAGTTGTGGTTTGGAGTTCAGCGGAATCGGGATCGTCATTCGCGGCGGAGTGATCGAATCTTTGAATCTTCAAGTTGAGTGGCCAGAAGGTGTCGAAACATTCGTGATCAATCCGAACGATGAATTGGTCCCTCAACCGGAATGGACAACCAGACCAATGGCCTGGGGCGTGCGAGGCGGACCCCGCACTCAACTTGTCAAGAATTCGCAGGCGATGCAGTTGCTGACGTTGGAGTAATCGTGGTTAGCCGCGAGGCGACGCCGAGCGTGGACACCAACCCGCCGGATGCGACGGCTCCTGACAATTTACCCTGCGATTTCCCCGCGGGAGCGCCGCGCTCGGCGTCGCCTCGCGGCTAACCGGATGACATCCATGTTTCGCCCGCTCGCTCTCATCGCGGTTCTGCTCGCCGGCCCCGCGTTCGCCGCAGAACCGACGCCGGAACAGATCGAGTTCTTCGAGAAGCGCGTCCGCCCCGTTCTCGTCGAGCACTGCTACTCCTGCCACGGAGAGAAGAAGGACAAGGGGGCACTCCGCCTCGACACGCGCGACGCCATCCTCAAAGGCGGCGACAGCGGGCCGGCACTCGTTCCCGGCAAGCCGGAGGCGAGCCTGCTCGTCAAGGCGGTGACGTACACCAACCCGAACATCCAGATGCCCCCGAAGGGGAAGCTTCCGGCCGAGCACATCGCGGCGCTCACGGAGTGGGTCAAGATGGGGGCACCCGACCCCCGCACCGGCAAAACCACGGCCGACAACCCTTACGACATCGCCAAACACCTCGCGGCGGCGAAGGATCACTGGTCGCTGCAACCGGTGAAATTGCCGGCCGTGCCGAAGGTCGCGGGGGCGAGCCGGGTCTCCACGCCCGTTGATGCGTTCCTGCTGACGAAGCTCGAAGCGGCGGGGCTGACGTTCGCGCCGCCGGCGGACAAGCGCACGGCGTCCCGCCGACGCCGGAAGAGGTGGACGCCTTCGAGAAGAATCCATCCCCGAACGCCTACGCGGAACTGATCGAGACGCTGCTGAAGTCCCCGAAGTACGGCGAACGCTGGGGCCGGCACTGGCTCGACGTGGCCCGCTACGCCGACAACCAGGGGGGCATCTTCGGCGCGAACAACGCCTACCCGTACGCGTGGACTTACCGCGACTACGTCATCCGCGCGTTCAACGACGACCTGCCGTTCGACCGGTTCGTGACGGAGCAACTCGCCGCCGACCTGCTCCCCGCGAAGCCCGGCGACAACCGGCACCTCGCCGCCCTCGGGTTCGTCACCGTCGGCCGCCGGCACGACGGCAACGTCGACGACAACGTCTACGACGACCGCATCGACACGATCTCCCGCGGGCTGCTCGGCCTCTCGGTGGGGTGTGCCCGCTGCCACGACCACAAGCTCGAACCGATCCCGACGAAGGACTACTACGCCCTCTACGGCATCCTGAAGAGTTCGCAGGACCCGGCGGTTCTGCCGGTGATCGAGCCGCAACCCGACACGCCGGACGCGGTCAAATACCGTGCGGACTTCGCGAAGCTGCGCGGCGAACTCGTCGCGGTGACGGCCAAGCACGTCGCCCCGGTCATCGCCGAGCACCGGGCACGGGTCGGGGATTATTTGCTCGCCGCGAAGGATGCGGAGTTGAAGAACACGAACCAAAACCCGCGGGTGAACCCGGACGTTCTCGTCAAGCGGAAGCTGACCTACGCGATCCACAACCCGCTCGTTCAGCGGTGGAACGACTGGGTGGTGAAGAACCCCGGCGCGTTCGGGCCGTGGCTCGCGTTCGCGAAGCTCACGCCCGCCGAGTTCGCGGACAAGGCGAAGCCGCTGGCCGAGGGGTACGCCGCGGACAAGACGTTGAACCCGCTGGTGGCGAAGGCGTTCGCCGGCGACCCGCCGAAGACGCTGGAAGACGTGGCGAAGCGGTACAACGCCCTGTTCGCGAGTGTCGATTCCGCGTGGCGGGCGAAGGCGAAGGACGCGCTCGCGGCGGCGGGGAAGTCGGTGCCGGACGACGCGAAGTTGCCGGCGGACAAACTCGCGCACGCGGCCATCGACCGCCTCTACGCCGCCGACACCGCGGTGTCACTGGACGGGAAGGACGAGGAAGCCCTGCGAAAATTGTTCGCCGGAAACTCGCCGTTCCGCAGCCAGCCCGGTGAGTTCCTCGCGTTCCAGACGGCTTACCTGTCGGAGCCGGCCCGCAAGGACATCGAGAAGGCGGCGAAGGACGCGGCCGGGCTCGACAACCACCCCGGTGCCCCGTCCCGCGCGATGGCCTTGCAGGACGCGCCGAAGCCGTACAACGGCAAAGTCTTCGTCCGCGGCAACCCGCAAACCCAGGGGCCGGACGCGCCGCGGGCGTACTTCACCGCCCTGTCGCCGACCGACCGCAGCGTGCTGTCCGCCACCGGCAGCGGTCGGCTCGAACTCGCGAAGAAGATCGCCGACCCCGCGAACCCGCTGACGGCGCGCGTCTTCGTGAACCGCGTCTGGGCCTGGCACTTCGGCAAGGGGATCGTGACCACCCCCAGCGACTTCGGCTACCGCGGCGACCGCCCGACCCACCCGGAACTGCTCGACTACCTCGCCGCGAAGTTCGTGGCCGAGGGCTGGAGCGTGAAGAAACTCCACCGCGAGATTCTGCTTTCCTCCGCGTATCGGCAATCGTCCCGCCCGGCTGATGCCGTTCCGACCGCAGCGAAGGCCGACCCGGAGAACAAGCTCCTCGCCCGGATGAACCCGCGGAAACTGGAGTTCGAGTCGTACCGCGATTCGATGCTGTCGGTGGCCGGACGACTGGACACCACCCCCGGCGGCAAGCCGGTCGACGTGACGAAGGCCGACACGAAGCGCCGCACGGTGTACGCCTTCGTGGACCGCAAGACGCTGCCGGGACTGTTCCGCAGTTTCGACTTCCCGGACCCGAACTTCTCGTCGCCGGGCCGCAGCAGCACGACGCTGCCGCCGCAAGCGTTGTTCCTGCTCAACAGCCCGTTCGTGGTCGAAAATGCCAAAGCCCTCGCCGCCCCGGTGAAGCCGAAATCCGAGGGGGAAAAGGCCGACGCCGTCCGCAAGTTGTACCGTGCCGCCTTCCAGCGGGACGCTTCCCCGGCGGAGGTTTCGCGTGCGTTAAAATTCCTCGAACTGTACCCCGCGAACGACGTGGTGGTCCCCGAGGCAACCGCCTGGAGCTACGGCTTCGCCGACTACGACGAGGCCGCGAAAAAGGTGACCGCGTTCACCCCACTGGCGTTCGCCGGCAACGTCGTGAAGGGGACGAAGGTCGGCCCCGTCGACGCGACTGGCATCGAAATTGGCCCCGACGGCGGAAAGACGACGAAAACGAAAGCGACCTGCCGGCGGTGGACCGCCCCCGACGACGGCAAGATCGACGTGGCCGCCGAACTGAGCCACACCGCCCCGGCGGGCGACGGCGTCCTGTGCCGGGTCGTGTCTAGCCGCACCGGGCTGCTCGGCGAGTGGACGGCCGCGAACCAGAGCGTTCCGACGAAGCTGAAGGCGATCGAGGTGAAGAAGGGGGACACGCTCGACTTCCTGACGAGTTGCCGCACCGACCCGACCGGCGACACCTACCGCTGGGCCCCCACGATCACGATGCCCGGCCGCGAGATGGCCGCGATGCCCGGCATGATGATGAAGTGGGACGCGAAGACGCACTTCCTCGACACGACGAAGATGCCCGCCCCGCTCGGCCCGTGGGAGGAACTGGCGCAGGTGCTGCTGCTGTCGAACGAGTTCGCGGTCACGCTGTCACTTCACGTACTTCCCGAACCACGCCAGGTCCCACTCCATCTTCGCCTTGCGGTTGGCGTATTTCGTCAGGCCGTGCGGCTCGCCGGTGTAGACGATCAGTTCCGTCGGCACCTTCTTGTACTCGCGGAGTGCCCGGTACAGCATCTTGCTGTGCCCCGGCGGGCACCGCTCGTCGCCGCCGCCGACGTGGATGAGCGTGGGCGTCGTCACGTTGCCGAGGCCGTAGGTCGGGGAGGTTTTCTTGTAGAGGTCCGGCTGTTCCCACGGCAGGCCCTTCTTGAAGACGATCGGGTACGCGGGCTCGTCGTTGAAGCCCCACTCGGCGACCGTGTCGAGGATGCCGGCCCCGGAGCTGGCGGCCTTGAACTTCACGGGCGAGTCCTTCAGCGTGATGAGGCAGTTCGTGAGGTAGCCGCCGTTGCTCCAGCCCATGACGGCGACGCGGTCGGGGTCGGCGATGCCCTCCTTCACGAGGTGCTGAATCCCGGCGAGGATGTCCTTCACCTCGACGTCGTTCTCGTTGCCGATCAGGTCCGTGACGAACTTGTCGCCGTAGCCGACGGACCCGCGGTAGTTCGGCAGCAGCGTGGCGTACCCCTTCGCCGCGAAGTACCCCCGGCCGTTGTGCGGGTCGACGCTGAGTTCGCACTTCGTCGCGGTGGTCGGCCCGCCGTGGATCGCGACGACGAGCGGCAGTTTTCCGCTGGTGCCGGGCTTGTACCCGTGCGGCAGTTCCAGCACGCCGCCGACCTTGGTGCCGTCCGGGGCGGTCCAGGTGACGTGCGACACGACGGGGAGCTTCCAGGTTTCCGTCTGCGGGTTCAGGGTCGTGATCCGCTTCCCCTCCGGGCCGCGGGTGTGCAGGTCGGGGAACCGGGTCGGGGCCGATTCGAGCGTGACCGCGCCGCCGTCCGGGGTGACGTCGAACAGCGACACGACGACGTTCGGCCGGAACTCGCCGAGGGTTTGCCGGGACTCGATGCCGAAGGCGAGCACGTCGACGAAGCCCTCTTTTTCGCCGAGGTAGCCGAGGGCCGCGTCGCTCAGCCACCGCAGCGGGCTGCCGTACCCGCGGACGTGGACGCCGTCCCGCCGCTTGACGCGGACCCCCTTCCAGGCGTCGCGGACGACCTCCTGGATGATGATTTCCGTCGGGTAGGCGTCGAAGATCGTGCAGAACGCGAGGCGGTCCCCGGCCGGGTTCCACGCGAGGTGGTCGAGCCACGGGTACGGCGACGCGGCCGAGTCCTTCCAGCCGCTGTCGGTCTCGGTGACTTTGCCGGTCTCCGCGTCCCACACGTCGACGCGGGACTTCCCCTCGGAGGCGACGACCGTGTCGTCCGGGGCGGTGATCATTCCCACCCGGCGGCCGGTGTCGGACACGGCGAACGACCGGACGTACCGCTTCTCCGCAACGACCCTGGTTTCCCGCCAGGTGACGAGGTCGAGCCGGTGAATCTCGGACACCTTGTGCGGCCCGTGGCCGTACTCGACCTTGCCGTACTTCTTGCGGAGTGGGGAGAACTCGTCCTCGTCGTGGGCGGTCGTATCGGTGCTGTAGAAGAGCACGTCGGCTTTCGGGGCGTAGTCGAACCCGGTGACGCCGCCCTCGACGCGGGTGACGGCAACCGGTTCGCCGTCGCCGACGGGGACCCGCCAGACCTGCGTTGACCCGTCGAACGGCGGCTTCTTCTCGGCCTCGCGCTTGCGGTTCGCCAGGACGTAAACCGCCCGCCCGTCCGCCGCCCACTGCGGGTGCCGGTCGTTGGCCCGGTCGCTGGTGAGTCGCCGCGGCCGGTCCTTCCCGTCGACGCCGACGACCCACAGGTCCGACCGGCGGTTGTCCGCGGCCGCGTCCCACCGCGCCTCGGCGAACGCGACGTGCTTCCCGCTCGGGGACACCGCGAGGTCCGTGACGGCGGACAAGGAGAAGTAGTCTTCGGGGACGATGTCGTGCGTGCGGTCCGCGGCCGGGGCGAGACACGCCGCACCGATCAACACGACAACTGCGAATGAACACAGACGGGACATGGAGTTCCTCGTGGTGTCGGCGGCCGGGTCATCCGGCCGACGGGACGTCGGATGAAGGTTGGTGGACGGCCAGAAACAAGGTCGGAGCGCCGGGGCACCGGAAGAACCCGATCGCGTCGAGGTGATGCACCGCCAGCGCGGTCAGATCCAGCGTGTCCGCTTCCGACGCGGGCAACCCCGGCGAAACGAAAACGCGGAAGCCCGTCACGTCGAGCAGCCCGCGAACGCGGCCCGCGTCGTCTCGAGCCCGCTGGGGGAAGTCCTCGTTGGCCCACGCCCAGAGCCACGTTTGCCGGTCGTGACTGTAGGTGCCGATCGGGGTCATCCCGAATCGGGTCGCGCTGATCGTCAGCGATCCGTCTTGCATGTCGTAGAACCACTTCCCACCGGCGGCGATCCGCCGGTTGAAGGTCGCTTGTTTCCGGGCGAGTTCCTCGCGGCATCGGGCGACGAACGAGGCGAACTCGTCATCGGACAACGAGCCGTTCACCGGAAGACCGCGGCACACCGGGCAGGCGGAGGAGTCGTGCATCACGTCTCCGGTCGAGGGCGGTTGAAAATGAGTGGCGGCTCATCAGGGTCGCAGAATGTGTTATTGGGTTAGTCTAGCTGTTAGCTGTCAGCTTTTAGCAGTTAGCTCGAACCGGAGAAAATCGTCTGCCGCCCATTCGCGCATCACTCGTCCGGGGGCAACGGCGTCACGAACCGGCCGCGGTTCGGGGGCGGGCCGAGGTCGTTCGGGCGGACGCCGAGGCGGACGGTGTAGGTCTTCACCTCCCCGTCGCGGCGGACTTCCACCTTCAACAAGCTGCCCGGGCGGAAGGAACTGATGTGCTCGGCGACTTGCTCGAACGTGGCGGGGGTCAGGTCGCCGATGCGGACGATCTCGTCGCCGGGCTGCAGGCCCGCTTTCGCGGCGGGGGTTTGCGGCTCGACCCCGGCGAGGCGGAGGGTGCCGGAGTCGACGCGGACGCCGAGGTAGCCCCAGGCGAGCGGGTCCGGCGGTGCCTCCAAGGGAACCGGCGTCAGCCCGATCGACACGGTCAGCAGCACCCCGCCGAGTACCCCGCTCATCGTCCGGTTCCTCCGCTCGCGATTCCGGTCAGATGCCGTACACCTTCGCCGCGTTGTCGTGGAGCAGCTTCTTCTGGTCCGCTTCCGGGCGGTCCGCGATGATCGCCCGCAGGGCGGTCAGCCAGTCCTTGTAGCTGCCCGCGTTCAAGACGACCGGCCAGTCGCCGCCGAACATCACGCGGTCCCAGCCGAAGGCATCGATCGTGCCGTTGACGGCGGGGGCGAGGTCGTCGGGCTTCCACTTGCCCTTCTCCCAGCCGTTCACCACGAACCCGGACACCTTGCAGACGACGTGCTTGCGCTTCGCCATCTCGGCCATGTTCTTCCGCCAGCCGTCCCACTCGTCGGCGGTCCACTTCGCCTGGGGGTTGCCGCAGTGGTCGAGGATGAACCGCGTGTCCGGGCACTCGTCGACGAGCTTGATGAAGTCCGGCAGTTCCTTCGGGCGGATGCACAGGTCGAAGCTCAGCCCGAGGTCGCCGAGCAGCCGGACGCCCTTCACGAACTCCGGCTTCAGGCACGTCCCCGGCGGCGTGCTGTCGGCCTGCAGCACCTGCCGGATGCCCTTGACGTACTTGCTCCCCTTGAACTGCCCGGCGTACTTCGCGAACCCGTCCGACGCGACGACCCCGCCCAGGACGGCGGCGCACGTCGGCGTCTTGCCGGACTCGCACAGGGCGATCACGTAGTCCGCTTCCTTCTGCTTGTCCTCGGGGACGACGTCGACCTCCATGTACACGGCCTTGACGACGTTCAGCCCGTCCGTGGCGGCGGCGTACTCCTTCGGGGTGTAGCTCGCGTCGAGCGGCGAGCCCTTCTTCAGCCAGCCGAGTTTCACCTGCGTCAAGTCCCACAGGTGCTGGTGCGTGTCGATCACCGGGAGCATCTTCGGCGAATCCTTGGCGAAAGTGGGGAGGGTGACCGCGGCAGCGCCGGCGGCCAGGAACTCACGGCGGTGCATCTTCGGGCGTCCTTGGCAGGCAACGGGCGGGGGAGGGTGGTCCGCACGGACCGATCGTACCATCCGGGAGGGGGGAATCCTAGACCGGGCGGCGGGATGACGGGATGACGGGATGACGGGGTGACTCGGTGACGGGGTGACGGGGTGGGCGGAATTCTCTCGAACCCGAGTCACCGAGTCACCCCGTCACCGAGTCACCCCGTCACCGAGTCACCCCGGTCACCCCGTCACCGAG
>ERZ1066123.2241-NODE-2241-length-10218-cov-7.202794_pt1 | contig 10218 bp, 9 predicted proteins | sample MGYA00382770_ERZ1066123 | MGnify/ENA primary metagenome ERZ1066123 (study PRJEB33369, sample SAMEA5778353) | biofilm metagenome | biome: Industrial cooling water; feature: Water cooling tower basin; material: Biofilm | place: United Arab Emirates | collected...
CCCCGCTGGGGAGAGGGGCCGGGGGTGAGGGGTTACACTCCACCCCATTACGTCACAACCCACGGATTTGTAGGTCGGGTCGAGTCTTCGAGGCCCGACATTGCGCCACGTCGGGCCTCGAAGACTCGACCCGACCTACGAAGCAATCTTTGATTTGGCCCTCTCCCCAACTGGGAGAGGGGAAATGATCCCAACAACCGGAATCGTCAAGACACCGACACGTCCGTTTCAAAGACTGTTCGGAGCCCGTTCGCCATGTTTCCTCTGAAAGCAGTGCTGGTCGGTTCGGACGCCGGGGTCGCGGACCTCGGCAACGCCCTCGCGGGGTCGGGGGTCGAGATCGAAACCCGGTTCGCGGACGCCGCGGCCCTGCGGCGGTCGTGGGCCGAGCCGCCCGCCGGGCCGCGGATGGTCGTGTCGGTCCTCGGGTCGGAAGACGACCTGCTCCAGTTCCGCCAGCTGTGCGAGTTCCTCCCCGGTTGGCCGGCCCTGGTCGGGCTGTCCGGGGACTACGACGCGCGGGCGGTGGTGCGGGTGAACCGGGCCGGGGCCGCGCAGATCGTGCCGGTCCCGTGGACGGAAGACGACTTGCACCAGGCGCTGGACCGGGTCGCCGCCCAGGCCGGGTACGCGGCCCGGCCGGGGAAGCTCATCGTGGTGGGCGGCGTCGCGGAAGGGTGCGGGGCCGTCACCCTGGCGGTGAACCTCGCGGCCGAGGCCGCCGCCACCTGGCACAAGCCGACGATTCTGGCCGAACCCGCCCACGCCGTCGGCCGCCTCGCCGACCGCCTGGACGCCGCCCCCGAGCAGACCGCCGAACAGCTCTACGCCCTGGGTTCGCCGAGCCGCAACGCCTTGCGGGCCGCCCTGACCCCGGTCGGGGAGCGGTTGCGACTGCTCGCCGGGCCGCGGTACAAGCTCCCGGCAAAACCCCCGGACCCGGCCCGCGTGACGGCCGCCGTCGAACTCCTCCGCCGCTCCGCGGACGTCACCGTCCTCGACCTGCCGTACACCTATGACGAACTCTACTTCGAGTTACTCGCGATGGCCGACCACGCCGTCCTCGTCGCGGCCCAGCAGGTGCCGGACCTGCACGCCCTGCTGCGGGTCCGGGAGGCGCTGCTCGGCCGGCCGCACGTCTGCCAGGACCACGCCGTCGTCACCCGCATCGACCCGGACCTGGAAGGGTTCGAGGTGCCGCGGCTGAAGCAAATCCTGCAGGTGAGCGAGTTCTGGACGGTCGCCGACGACGCGAGCTGCACGGTCGCCCTGAACGCGGGGAAGCCGCTGCACGAGACGGCCCCCCGGTCCCGGTCCCGACAGGACATTCTCGCGCTGGCGGCACGGCTGTTCGGCGAGCCGACCCCGGAGGCCCCGAAGGAGGGGTCCGGCTTCTTCCGCTGGTTGCGCGGGGGCTGACGTGTCCGAACACCGCATCCGCCTCCGCGGGTTCTGGACGGCAACCCCGCTACCGGACGGCCGCACCCGGCACACCCGCCACTTCGGGGAACCCCGCACCTCGCCGGGGGAAACCGTCTGGGTCGTGGGGGACGTGGCAGGCCCCGCCGAGGTGTCCGTCAACGGGCAGCTGCTGGGTTCCGCGTCCGGCCCGTTCGCCCTGGAAGTGACGGGGCGACTGCGGCCGCGCAACGAGCTCGGGATCGAAACCGCCGACAAAGACGTCGGCGAAGTCGGAATCGCGATCCGCACCCCTTGATTTCGGCACATCGGTTGCAACCATACAAGTCGTGGACGACGCACATCACGGCCACGCCCTCGGCCGATGACTATAGTCCGGAGTGACCCCCATGTTTCGCACCGTGTCCGCCCTCCTGCTGGGGGCGGCGCTCGCGCTGCCGTGCTACGCACAGGCCCCGCTGGAAGCGGAGGCGCGGGTGTTCGAACTCCGCACGTACACCGCCGCGGATGGCATGCTCGACGCCCTGCACGCCCGGTTCCGGGAGCACGCGGCTGCCGTGTTCGAGAAGCACGGCATGACCAACATCGGCTACTGGGTACCCGCGTCGAACGACGACAACGCCGTCGTCTTCCTCCTCGCCTACCCGAGCCATGCCGCCCGGAAGTCCGCGTGGAGTGCGGTCGCCGCCGACCCCGAATGGCTGCGCGTCCGCACCCGGACGGACGGCAAGGGAAAGCTCGTCGAACACATCGACGAACTGTTCCTCACGCCGACCGCGGACTGCCCGGTCGTCAGGCCGACCCGCGGAATCGCCGCCCGCACGTTCGAGTTGCGTGCCGCCGGCCCCGATTGCAGCGGGACGGTTCTCGGCCGGTGGACGACGGCGAACGGCGAGCAGCTCGAACTCGTGGCCAAGGATGCGTCTGCGTACTCTTCCCTCGTCCCGACCGGCGAGATCCTTCTCGCCCCGGTCGGGACGGACAGTGGGGCGACCGTGAAGACGCCAGCGGTACGGGCACTCGTCCCGACGGACTACTCGCCGCTGCGGTGACGCCGGGGTAAGCTGTCGGGGTCCACCCCCGCCTCCCCGGAGTTCCCATGCGAATCCCCGCCCTCGCGGTGGCCGTTCTGGCCGCCGCGTCCGCCTCCGCCGCCGACAAAGACACCCGCGTGTTCGAGATGCGCGTCTACTACGCCCCGAAGGGCAAACTCGACGCCCTCAACGCCCGCTTCCGCAACCACACGCTGAAACTCTTCGAGAAGCACGGCATGACGAACCTGGGGTACTGGACCCCGGTCGACAACCCGGACAACAAGCTGATCTACGTCCTCGCCTACCCGGACACGGACGCCCGGAAGAAGTCGTGGGAGGCGTTTCAGGCCGACCCGGTCTGGAAGGCCGCGAAGGAAGAGTCCGAGAAGGACGGCAAGCTGGTCGAGAAGGTGGAATCCCACTTCCTGACGGCGACCGATTACTCGCCCGCCGTGAAGGTCGCCGCCGGGGACAAGGACCGCGTGTTCGAGCTCCGCACCTACACCGCCTCCGCCGGCAACCTCGCCGCCCTCCACGCCCGGTTCCGCGACCACACCGTGAAACTGTTCGAGAAGCACGGCATGACAAACCTCTGGTACTGGACCCTCGCGGCGGGCCAGCCGGGGGACGACGTGACGCTCGTCTACCTGCTCGCCCACCCGAGTGCCGAGGCCCGCGACAAGTCGTTCAAGGCATTCGCGACCGACCCGGACTGGCAGTCGGCGCGCAAGGCGTCCGAGGAGAAAGCCGGTGGGTCGCTCACCGCCAAGGACGGGGTGAAGGCGGTGATGCTGAAGCCGACGGACTACTCGCCACTGAAGTGAGTTTCCATTCCACGCCAATGACATCGATTCTCAACTGACTTGCGGCACCGGCCTCTGGCCGGTGCTGTCTTCACCGGCCAGAGGCCGGTGCCACAAAGTCTGAGAGTTCTGTCCGAATCTCCCGCCCTATTCGCTTGTTACGACTCACTTCGCCTTGAGCGCCAGCACCGCGTCGAGCGGGGACGCGGTTCGCTTAGCCGTCACGTCGGTGAACCCGGCGGCGGTCAGGAGGGACTCGTACTCGCCGAGGGTGCGTTCCTTCCCCTCCGTGCAGACGAGCATGTTCAGCGACTGGAGGACGGCCCACTCCGGGCCGGCCTTGTCGTCGTGCAGCAACTTCTCGGCGATCAGCACGCCGCCGCCGACGGGCAACGCGGCGTGGATCTTCGCGAGCAGCGTGCGGATCTTCGGCTCGGACCAGTCGTGCAGAATCCGGCCCAGGGCGTACACGTCGCCGGGCGGGAGCGGGTCGGCGAAGAAGTCCCCGCCGACGAACCCGATCCGGTCCGCGACTTCCGTCGCCCCGACGACTTCCCGCGCGAGCGGGACCGCTTCCGGCAGGTCGAACACGACTCCCCGCAGGTGCGAGTACCGCCGGCAGGCCGCGACCGTGAGGTGCCCGGTCGCGCCGCCGAGGTCGACGAACGTCGCGAACCGCGACAAATCCAGGGCGGTCACGACGTGCGGCGACGACATCAGCCCGAACCCGTGCATCCCGAAGAGGAACTCCCGCTTGGCGGCCTCGTCGCGGAAGAAGTTCTGGAAGATCGGCCCGTCCCAGCCGTAGGTCTGCTTCCAGCGGTGCGTCCCCTCGCGGACGGCGTCGTCCAGGTGGGCCCACAGCTTCCACAGGACCGCGTCCGAGTAGTTGGCGTACCCGAGCATTCGCAGCGGGCTGGAGGTGGTCAGGTACGCGGCGGCCGCCGGGGTGTTCGCGTACCCGCCGGGGGCGTGTTCCAACAGCCCGAGGGCCACGCAGCCGTCGAGCATGCGTTCCAGTGCGTCCGCGTCCGCCCTCAGGTCGGCGGACAGTTCCGCGCCGGTCTTCGCCCCGGCCGCGAGCGCGTCGAAGACGCCCAGGGACGACGCGGCGAACATGACCTTCGACTTGCGGAAGGCGTTCAGCAGGTCCAGAACCGGCGTCGGGTCGGGCGGGGTCAGGTCGCGGGCCACGGGAAAACTCTCTCGGGTAGGGGGAGGGGTGTTGTACGCCCGGCGACCGCGGGCCGCTACAATGGCCCGTGTTTCCCCCCGGTTTCGGAGCGCGACCATGACCCGCACCGCGTTCGCCCTGGCCGTCCTGTTGACCGCGACCTCCTTCGCACCGGCCGGCAAGTTCAACAAGACCCTGTCCGTCGGCGACGCGGCCCCGGCCTGGGAGGGACTGGAAGGGACCGACGGCAAGAAGCACGCCCTCTCGGACCTCAAGGAGAAGGACGTGGTCGTCGTCGTGTTCACCTGCAACTCGTGCCCCGTCGCGGTCGGGTACGAGGCCCGGCTGCTGGACTTCGCCGCGAAGCACGCGGCCCCGGAGTCGAAAGTGGCCGTGGTGGCGATCAACGTGAACACGATCAAGGACGATGCCCTGCCCGCAATGAAGGAGCGGGCGGTCAAGAAGAAGTACCCGTTCCCGTACCTGTACGACCCGAGCCAGCAGATCGCGAAGCAGTTCGGGGCGGACTACACGCCGGAATTCTTCGTGCTGGACAAGGACCGCAAGGTCGTCTACCTCGGGGCGATGGACGACAAGAGCCCGCCGGCGGAGGCTTCGACGAGCTACCTGGAGGCGGCGGTGAAGGCCGCCCTGGAGGGGAAGAAGCCGGACACGGGCGAAACCCTCGCCCGCGGCTGCCGCATCCGCTGGGAGCGGAAGAAGGAGGATTAAGCACGGGTCCGCTGATTGCGTCGTGTTCTCGTGGTCGGGAGGGGAGCATAGTCTTGTGGCACCGGCCAGAGGCCGGTGCCACAAGACATGTCATCCACTGACAAAACTTGATATCGCTGAACGCCTCCTAACCCGCCTCCGACCGTGCGATCACCAGCTTGCTCACGGCCTTGAACTGCGGGTGGGCCGCGTCGCCGACCCACTCGAAGGCCACCGCTTCCGCGGTCGTGACGACTGCCCCGGCGCGGTCGAGCCGGCGGAGCGCAACCTCATGGTCGAAGGCGGAGCGGCTCGCGACGGCGTCCGCCGGGACGAACACCTCGAACTCCGAGTCCAGCAGGTCGAACGCGGTCTGGGCCACGCAGACGTGGGCTTCCATTCCGACGAGCACGACCTGCCCCCGCCGCAGGGTCCGCAACTCGGTCAGGAACCCGGAAGCCCCGCAGCAACTGAACGCGGTCTTCGCCGCGATCGGGGACGGTAACCGCTGTGCGACCTCCGGCGTCGTCGGGCCGAGCCCTTTCGGGTACTGCTCCGTGCCGACCGCCGGGACGCCGAGCAGCGCCGCCGCGTCGAGCAGGAACGCCACGTTCCGGACGAGGGCCGGGCAGGTCGGCATCTTGGCGAGCAGCCGGTCCTGCACGTCGACGACCAGGAGGACGCTTCGTTCGCGGCTCAGGCGCGGCACGGGCACGGGTCAACTCCTCGGGGGCGGAAGACGGCGGAGGGCGACGGCGAACTCCTCCACGGCGGCGGACAGCGCGGCTTCCCGGCCGGCGTCCGACGGGGTGCCGGCGTAGCGGACCGCGTAGAACGCTTCCGTCAGGGTCACCGGAAGGTCGGCCAAGGCCGCGGTGGCCGGGGCCGCCCGGAACGCGGCCGCGACGGCCTCGGCGTATTCCCGCGGGGTCTTTCCGAGCGGCACCGGGTAGCCGCGGGCCGCGAGGACGTCCAGGTAGCGGTCGTACCAGCCGACGCCAGTGTGCCGCGGGCCGGCGAGCCGCTCCTGCCGGCGACGCCACCACCGCAGCCCCGGCTTGCCCAGGAGGTAGGCCACCAACAGCGCCCCGACCGCCCCGAGTTCCTCGCGGTATTCCGCCGCGGTGGAACGGACCTTCTGCACGGCGTCCCGGTGCTTGTCCGCGTTGTACCCGATGATGAAGTCGTGGAAGAACTGCACCCAGTTCTCGCGGGCCGTGTCGAACCACCCGGCCAGGTTCGACGGTTCGGTCGTTTCGGTGGTCCCGTCGGGCGTCGGATCGAGGGTCAGCCAGTGCCACAACTCCGAGGGCGGCGGGTCGACCTCGCCGGTCGGCCGCGGCGGCAGCCGAAACCCCTCCGGCGTCGGCCGCGGGACCAGGATCTCCACCCACGCGTGGGCGTGCTCCTGCCGGATGACGTACCGCCCGTTCCCGGCGGCGTCGCACCCCTTGAACCCCATCACGAACGCGGCCGGCACCCCGACCGACCGCAGCATCAGCGCCAGCGCCGACGCGAACCGCTCGCAGTGCCCGGTCTTCGTGTTGAACAGGAAGTCCTCGATCGGGTCGAGCGCCTTGTCCTGCCGGCGGAGGTTCAGGTCGTACTTGAACTCGCCGGACCCGCCGAGGTACTCCCGGAACGCCCGGCCGACGGCCTCGTAGTCGGCCGCGTCCACCTGCACCGTGCCGCGGTCCCTGGCCCGGACCAGCACGTCCGGGGACAGCCGGCCGGTGCGGGCGAACTCGCGGAGCTTCTCGACCGACCACTCCCGCAGCCGCCGCAGCCGGGTCGTCCGCAGCGTCGTCATCCCTTCTTCCGCCCGCGACCCGAACCCCGACTGGGTGGCGAGGACGAACCCCGGTCCCAGGTCCGGGTCCGCCGCCGGGAGGCACGCCTGCCGGTACCGGGCGTCCCGCACGAACGCGGACCCGAGCGGGGCGAACGTCCCGTCCGGCTTCAGGCTCCACCCGCGGGTGCCCCGCGAACTGACGGAAATCAGCGGAATCGGAGCCCCGCTCGTCCACGCGATCGGTTCCGCGACGACCGGCCGCGTCAGCTTCGGGGTCGGGTAGTAATCGAGGGTGTACTGCCGGCCGCCGAGGTCCGGGAGCCGGTCGCCGGTCACCGCGTTGCCGACGAGGAACAGGGTCACCGACCCGGTCGGGCTCCACCGCCCGGACTCGTACACCCCGAACGACTGCCCCCGCCACCGCTGCACGCCGCTGAGGTCGTCCATCGGCTTCCCGTCGGCGTACCGCGCGTCCACCTCCGCGACCACCTCCCGGTCGACCTGCAGTTCCCCCGTCCGGTTCAAATCGACGTGCTGGTCGGCCGAGTACCCGACTTCCATCTGCTTGCCCATCTGCCAGCGGGTGCCGTTGCGGGGCGTCAGGAAGAACACCGGCAGGGCCAACCCCGCCGCGACCGCCGCCCAGACGCCCGCCTTCAGAAAGTACCCCCGAGGCTGAGCCGGCGCGACGACGCCCGCCAGTTGCACCGGCGGCGTCCCCGTGACTGGCGGCACCATGCCGGCCGACCGGCGGAAGAAGAACAGCCCCAGGCTCCACACCCCGCACACGGCGTACAGCGTCAGCAGCGTGCCGAACGCCCCGTCGTCCGCCATCGCCCCGGCGAGCGCGACCGACACCATGCCGACGGCCAGCAGCGCCCACCAGTCGCCGGTGTGTTTCGGCCGCAGCAGCTTCGCCGGCATCAGCACCATCAGCAGCGGCCCGATGTACGGCAGCAGCCCCGCCGGCCACGGCAGCGTGTGCATCAGCGAGGTCGGCCGGACGTAGTGCCAGCCCACCCACAGCGCCGCGATCAGCCCGATCGTCAGCCCGAGCCGGTTCGCCTGCGGAAGGGTCAGTTCGATGCTCGACCCTGTGCGGAACGAAATGACCAGCGTGACGATCACCAGCGCCGCGAAGACGCTGACTTCCGGGAGAAGCTCCCACTCCCCGTACCCGAGGCACACGCACGCCAGCCCGAGCGTGAGGTAAGCACTGAGTCGGAACGCGAAGTCGGTCGGCATCGGGGTTCTCGGATAAACTAATACACGATCTGGAGGAGCATTGCGTCTTGTGAAGCTGACAGGGCGTTCAAGCCGTTGCGAATCTTGGGATTGGTAGGTCGGGCCGAGTCTGCGAGGCCCGACGTTGCGCCTCCCGTCGGGCCTCGCAGACTCGGCCCGACCTACAAGAACTACAAGAACAGAACTCCGCACCGTAGGGTGAGCCATGCCGCGTCTTCCGTCTCTCGTCATTCTAGCCGCGCTCGCCCTCACGCATCAGGCGAACGCCGCGGAACACCTCTCGCCCTACGGTGCGGCGAAGCCGGTGCTCGTCGTGGCCGGCGAGTTGCCCAAAGACTTCGCGAACCCGGACGACACCCCGGTATTGAACGCGAAGAAGGACGCGCCGCCGGCCGGGTTCCAGTTCCTGAAGTCCCCCGACGACCAGCCGGACGCGGGCAACGTCGGCCTCCACGTCCCGGCGGGGGCGGTGTTTCAGATCAAGAAGCGGACGCTGGCGAACGTCGGTGACGACGCGGTGACACTGCGGCTGGCGAAGTCCGCGAACCGCGACGCGAGGTCCGTCGAACTCAAGGGCAAGGCCACCGCGGACTACAACGAGATGCGCCGCTGCGCCTTCGAGCGGGCCACGGGCAGCCCGTACCCGCCGAAGGAACCCGGCGTGCCGAACGTGCCGAAGGGGACGCTCGTCATCGTCGGCGGCGGGGGGATGACGCCGGACATCGGGCAGGCGTTCATCGACGCGGGCGGCGGCGAGAAGGGGAAGTTCGTGGTGCTTCCCGTGTCGATGCCGGACCCGATCAAGACGCAGGCGGAAGAAACGTACCTGAAGCGGATGGGCGCGAAGAACGTCACGGTCATCCCGCACCGCGAGCAAAAAGACCTGGAAGACCCGAAGGTGCTCGAAGTCTTCAAGGAAGCCACCGGCATCTGGTTCGGCGGCGGGCGGCAGTGGAACTTTGTCGATGCGTATGAAGGCACGAAGTTGCCCGCCCTCTTTCAGGATGTATTAACTCGCGGCGGCGTCATTGGCGGCAGTTCGGCCGGTGCCACCATACAAGGGGATTACATGGTCCGCGGAGCACCCGCCGGGCCGCACATCATGATGTGCGAGGGGTACGAAAAGGCCCTCGGCTTCCTCCCCGGCGTCGGCATCGACCAGCACTTCAGCGCCCGCAACCGCTACAAGGACATGACCGCCTTCGTGACGAAATACCCCCAATTCCTGGGCATCGGCCTCGACGAGGCAACCGCGATCGTGGTGAAAGGCAGCGTCGCGGAGATCCGCGGAAAGGGCAAAGTCCACTTCTACGACCGCAACAAGCCCGTGAAGGACGGCGAGCCCGACTACGAAGCCTTCCCCGCGGGGACGAAATACGACCTGGCGAAGCGGAAGAAACTTGCGGATTGAGCCGACTTGACGCGGAGGCGGAGCGATGACGGAAGGGGAGTGGCTGACGGCGACGGACCCCGAGTTGATGTATTTCGCTGTACTCGACAGCCGCCCGAGCGACCGCAAGCTCCGGTTGTTCGGCTGTGCGGTTTGCCGACTTGTCCCCGCACTCATGTCATCCCTTTCCGGCCGGGCGGGTGTCGACCTCACTGAACAGGACACCGACAACCCTGGAGCGGAGGTGCGATTCGAGGGGCTAGAGGATACGTTCGACTTCCAGTGGAATCGCCGTGATGGGCGGGACTTGGCGGACCGGGCTTGGGATCTGCATTGGTGCGAGGTCTGCCTACTTGGGTTCCCGGCTGGTGCCGACCTATCTTCGCACCCTGAAGTGTTGGATCGACAGGCGAAGTTGAAGCCACTCCTTCGCGACATCTTCGGCAACCCCTTCCGCCCCGTGACGTTCGCCCCCGAATGGCGAACCGAAACCGCTGTCTCGCTCGCGCAGACGATGTACGACGCCCGCGACTTCGGCAACCTGCCCGTCCTGGCGGACGCGCTGCAAGACGCGGGGTGCGAGAACGCCGACGTGCTCGACCACTGCCGCGGGCCGGGGCCGCACGTCCGCGGGTGCTGGGTCGTCGATC
>ERZ1066123.2245-NODE-2245-length-10205-cov-7.088177_pt1 | contig 10205 bp, 6 predicted proteins | sample MGYA00382770_ERZ1066123 | MGnify/ENA primary metagenome ERZ1066123 (study PRJEB33369, sample SAMEA5778353) | biofilm metagenome | biome: Industrial cooling water; feature: Water cooling tower basin; material: Biofilm | place: United Arab Emirates | collected...
CGTCGCCCGCCGGGGACTGACCCCGTTCGAGCGGGCCGGCGTGTCGGTGGCCGTCCTCCACTGGCTGAATACGACCGTAGACAACTCGACGTGGGATGTAGCGGTGGCGGACTTCGGCCCTCGGGTCCGGCGGCTGCTGGCGGCGGGGTTGCTCGACCATGAGCCACTCGTCCGCTCGGCAGCCGAGTCATTCCTGGCTTCCGAGTCGGGGTTCGTCTCCTCTCTCCGGCCGGTGTACGAGCGGGTCGTCAGGCGGTGGGCCGCAGACGCCGAACCAGGCGCTGCAGCAGACGGCGGGGAATGATGCTTTTCCTGACCAAAGCGCACCGGTCCGACGCCGCGAGAGGGCTGGGTGGTTAGATCACCAGCCCGTGCGGGAGCACCGCGCTGCGGGGGACGCACACGATCCCGTCGCGGATGTGGTAGAGGCCGGACGGCTCGTCGTACTCTTGGTGGCCGGCGGTGTTCAGAATCTTCACCCCGTTGCCGATCTTGCAGTCCTTGTCCAGGATCGCGTCGCGGATCTCGCAGTCGTTGCCGACGTTCATGTACGGCCGGCCGGACGAGGCCAGCGCCGCCGTTTCCGCGGCGGTGTCGAAGTGGTCCGAGCCGAGGATCAGCGTGTCCGACAGCTTGCAGTTGTTCCCCACCCAGCTGCGGACGCCGAGCAGGCAGTGGTCGATGACCGTCCCAGTCCCGATCCGGCAGCCGTCCGCGATCACGGTGCGGTTCACGGTCGCCCCGGTGAACTGGCTCGCCGGCAGGTTCCGCATCCGGGTGTAGATCACCCCTTCCGGCTGGAAGAAGTCGAAGGGCGGGTTCGGCTCCGTCAGCGCCAAGCTCGCGTCGTGGTAGCTCTTGATCGTGCCGAGGTCTTCCCAGTAGCCGTCGAACAGGTGGGCGTGAATCTTCTTCGTGGCGACGTTCCGGGGGAACACCTCCTTGCCGAAGTCCGTCGCCAGCGGCTTCGCGTTCAGCAGTTCAAAGAGCACGTCCGTGTTGAACAGGTAGATCCCCATGTTCGCGAGGTAGTGCCGGCCGTTGCACGGGATGCCCTGCTCCTCGATCCATTCCGCCTTCGTGAAATACGGGTCCCGCTCCGCGGCGGTCTTGGGCTTCTCGATGAACGAGGACACCCGGCCGCTGTCGTCAATCCGCATGAGCCCGAAGCCGGGGGTGTCCTTTTCCGGGACCGGGATCGCGGCGATGGTCACGTCCGCGCCGGAGTCGCGGTGCGTCTTGATGAGGGCCTGGTAGTCCATCCGGTAGAGTTGGTCGCCAGACAGGATCAGCGTTTCCTCGGCCCCTTCGTTCTTGATGTAAAGCGAGTTTTGCCGGACGGCGTCGGCGGTGCCCTGGTACCAGTCGGACGCCTCGTAGGTCTGCATCGCCGCGAGGATTTCGACGAACCCGCGGTTGAACATGTCGAACTTGTAGGTGTTCGCGATGTGCCGGTGCAGGCTCACGCTGAGGAACTGTGTGAGGACGTAGATCTTCGTGAGGCCGCTGTTGATGCAGTTCGAGATGGGGATGTCGATGAGCCGGTACTTGCCGGCGACCGGGACGGCGGGCTTGGCCCGGAGCTTGGTCAGCGGGTAGAGGCGAGTGCCGCGACCGCCGCCGAGAATGAGGGAGAGGACCTGGCGTGGCTTCGACATGAGGGAAGAGCCTCGGTTGAGCGTGTCGCGGCTTCCGCGGGGGCTGAAGCGTGTTATCCCAACCGGACCGCGGCGGGGCAACGGCGGGCGGCGGGATTTTCTCCGGGTCGGACGCCGCGGGTCCGGTCGGATCGGTTTTGCTCCCTCCCCCGGACCGGACGCGGGCGTACAACCCACTCCTGACGACCGTCCCCGAACGCCCGAGGTGCCGATGACCGCCTCCCCCGGTCCGGACGACGCCCGCCCGAGCCCGTGGCGGTGGTGGGTGTGCGGCCTGCTGTTCCTGGCGACCACGCTGAACTACATGGACCGCGTGGCGCTGAACCAGCTCGCGCTGCGGATTCAACTCGCGTTCGGGCTCGACAACCGGGACTACAGCCGGCTCGAAACCGGGTTCGTCCTCGCGTTCGGCGTCGGCACGCTGTTCTTCGGCTGGCTCGTCGACCGCGTGTCCGTGCGGTGGGTGTATCCGCTGGCGGTGTTCGGGTGGTCGGCGGCGGGGTTCCTGACCGGGTTCGCGCCGGGGTACTGGACGCTGTTCGCGTGCCGGATCGGGCTCGGGCTGTGCGAGGCGGGCAACTGGCCGTGCGGCATCCGCACCACCCGGCAGGTGATGGCCCCGGCGGAACGCTCGCTGGGGAACTCGCTGTTCCAGAGCGGCACCGCGATCGGGGCGGTCGTCACGCCGTTCATCGTGCTCGCCTGCGTGACGTGGGCCGACCCCGGCGAGGCCGAGCGGAACGCACACCTCGCCGTCGGGGGCGGCGCGGCCGTCAGTGCGACGGGAGTCCCGCCGGACGCCTGGCAGGTTCCCTTCCGCGCGATCGGGTTTATCGGGATCATTTGGGTCGCGCTCTGGGTCGTGACCGTGCCGAACTCGATGTTGCGGCACACGCCCACTTCGACTTCGCAAACCGCGCCGCCGTTCACCGCCGTCTTCCGCGACCGCCGGTTCTGGGTGCTGGTCGTCGTCATCTGCGGGGTGAACACGTGGTGGCACACGTATCGCGTCTGGCTGCCGCTGTTCCTGCAAACGCAGCGCGGGTACACGGAAGCGGAGATGAGCTACTTCACGATGGGCTACTACCTGTTCGCCGACGTGGGTTCGTGGGCCATCGGCTTCGCGACGCTGTGGCTGACGTGGCGGGGGTTCACGAACCACCGGGCGCGGGTGCGGGCGTTCGCGGCCTGCACGGCCCTCGTCCCGCTGTCGTTCGCGGTACCGTGGCTGGACGGGTGGGCGATGTCGGTGGCGGTCTACGCGATCGGGTTCGGGGCGCTCGGCCTGTTCCCGACGTACTTCGCGCTGAGTCAGGAGCTGTCCGCGGCCCACCAAGGGAAGGTGACGGGGACGCTGGGGTTCCTCAACTCGCTGTGGATGGGCGGCGTCTACGCGGTCCAGGGCTGGGCGATCGACGCGGCGGGCAAGGACTATCAACCGGTCCTCGCCCTCGCGGGGTTGCCGGCGGTCGCGGCACTCGGCGCACTTCTCGTGTGGTGGCGGGAGCCGGCCGCCCCCGTCACCCCAGCGGCGGCCGTCACTCCTTCGGCGGGGTGAAGTCCGCAATGTAGAGTTGCGTCGGCGACCGGCCGTCGCGGCTGCTCGTCCACATCACCTTGGTGTAGTCCGGGCTGAACACCGGCAGCACGTCCTGGCCGGGGGCGAACGTTAGGCGCGTCACTTTTTTCGTCTCGATGTTCATCCAGTACAGGTCGTAGTTCGGCCGGGCTTTCTCGTCCGAGTGGTCCGCGGCCGTGTAGATGATGTGCTTGCCGTCCTTGTACCAGTACGGTGCCCAGTACACCCACTTATCGTCTTCCGTGAGAGCCTTCTCGCCGGTCCCGTCCGCGTTCACCACGTACAACTGGAGGCGGTCTTTCTCCTTGCGGTCCGAGCGGAAGATCACCTTCGTGCCGTCCGGCGAGAGGAACGGGCCGCCGTTGTAGCAGCCCTTCGCGGTCGTGAGTGGCTTCGCGTTCTTCCCGTCGGCGTCCATGATATACAACTGCACGTTGCCCGCGTTGCCGGCGCTGTACACGATCTTGGTGCCGTCCGCGTTATAGCTTCCTTCGGCGGTATACACCTTCGCGTCCGGCGTGAGGCACTTCAAATCCGTGCCGTCCGGGGCCGCGGAGTAAATCTTCATGTACGGGTCGAAGTCCCACGAGTACCGCCGCCGCTTGCCGGCCTTGGCGTCCTCCTCGCGCTGCTTCACCTCGGCGTCCTGGTGCGCCTTCGCGTCCGGGTCTTCGTGGCTGCTTGCGAAGATGACGCGATCCTGTTTGGGGTGGAAGAACGCGCAGGTCGTCCGGCCCTTGCCGGGGCTGACCCGCCAGAACTTGCCGGTGTCCAGTTCTTGAATGAAGATCTGGTAGAACGGGTTGCCGGTCTCCTTTTCCTCGGCCTGGTAGATGATCCGCTTGCCGTCCGGGGAAAAGTACCCTTCCCCGGCTCGGGCGAAGCCGGTCGTCACCTGCTTGATGTTCTTCAGGTACGCCGACTCCTGCTCTTTCCAGTCTCCGGCGGGGTCGGCCCCGGCCACGAGCGCGAGCGTGACGAGAAGCGGGTTCATCGGGGTCTCCGAGGCGGTTCGGGGGCGGGCCGGTCGACAGGCTTATCATTCGCGGAAAGGCGCTCGAAAACCAGCCCCCGGCGTGCGAAGATGGGCGTCGCGGGAAACTCGGGTCCGATCCGGTGGGTGCGCCATGCGATTCCGGGGCGGCTTCACGCTGATCGAGCTACTGGTCGTCATCGCGATCATCGCGATCCTGATCGGGCTGCTGTTGCCGGCCGTGCAGAAGGTCCGGGAGGCGGCGGCCCGCTCGAAGTGCCAGAACAACCTGAAACAGGTCGCCCTCGCCGCTCACAACTTCCACGACGCGCGGACCAAGTTTCCCCCGACCGTCTACACGTCCGGGGCGGTGTTCACCCACACCTGGGCCCCGAGCCTGCTGCCGTACCTGGAGCAGGGACCGGTTTCCGATCTGTACCGGTGGGACAGGCCGTGGAACGACGCGGCCAACTTCCCGGCCACGGCGGCCGTCGTGCCGGTGTTCCTTTGCCCGTCGTCGCCGGCCCCGCCGCAGCACGACGCGGCGGGCGGGCAGAAGGTCGGGGCGTGCGACTACTCGCCGGTCACCAACATCGACCCCGCCCTGGTCGCGAGCGGACTGCTCGGCGGATGGGCGGGGAACCCCGCCGGGCCGATGGAGAACACCAGCCCCGCGGCCATCCAACACATCACGGACGGGGCGTCGAACACCCTGCTGTTCGCCGAAGTCGCCGGCCGGCCGCAGGGGTTCGTCAACGGCAAGCGGGCCGGCGACACGGACGCGGCCGGGTGGGCCGTGGCCAACGGCATCAACCCGATCAACCTCGACGGGTGGAAGGCCGACGGGTCCGGGCCGGTCGGGCCGTGCGCGGTCAACTGCGCCAACTTCCACGAGGTCTACAGCTTCCACCCCGGCCTCACCAACGCCGCGTTCGCGGACGGCTCCGTGCGAACGGTCCGCGCCGACGTTTCCATCGTCGTGATGGCGGCGGTCGTCACCCGGGCCGGGAACGAAGTCGTCAACACCGGGGACCTGTGAACCCCCGCGTCTTCGCCGCCGCCGTCCTGGCCGCGGCCCTGCCCGCCGCGTTCACCCTCGACCCGACCCCGGACGCGGACGTGTGGTGGCACCTCCGCACGGGGCAACTCGTGGCCGAGTCCGGGCCACCCCGGACCGAGCCGTTTTCCCGACTCGGCCGGGAGACGCCGGTGCCGTGGGTGGCGTATTCGTGGTTGTTCGAATGGGCGGTGTTTCGGTTCCACGCCGCCCTCGGGCTCCCCGGCGTGATGGCGTTCCGCGTCGTGCTCGGCACGCTGAGCGTCGCCACCTCCGTCGGGTTCACCTTCCGCAGGCTCGGTGCGACGCCCGCCGGTTGCGTCGCCGCCCTGCTCGTCGCCGTGACGCTGATGCCGATGATGAAGGAGCGGCCGTGGCACGTCACGGTCGCGCTGACGACGCTGACGCTGGCGGTCGTCTGCCGGCTGCGCGAAGCCCCGGACACGCGGGCTGGGTGGCTGCCGCTCGTCTTTATTCTTTGGGCGAACCTGCACGTCCAGTTCGTCCTCGGCTGGCTGGTCCTCGGGATCGCGTGCCTCTTCCCCGGCGTCGCGAGCCGGCGGTACTTGCTGCTCCTGTTGTCGGGGTGCGTCCTCGCGACGCTCGTAAACCCGTACCACGTCCGGCTGTGGGGCGTGATCTGGGAGTACGCCACCCAAACCGGGCCGCTGCGGACGGTGAACGAACTCGCGCCGCCGGAGTGGACCTCCGTCTGGCTGTGGGCCGCCCTCGGGCTCATCGGATGGGCCGCCGTGCGAGCGATCGCTCGCCGACCGGTCGACGGGTTCTCGCTGCTGCTGCTCGCGGCAGGGTTGTTCTTCGCGCTGCGGATGCGGCGGGACGGGGGGTTTGGGGCGGTGGCGGCCGTCGCGGTGCTGGGCGGAAGCGGCAGCGTCCCCCGGATGTCGTCGGGACTCCTGACCGGACTCGTGGCGGGAACCTTTCTGCTCGTCCGCCTCGTGAACCTCGCCGGGTTCGGCCCGCCCCCGGAGTTTGCCGCCGCGACCCGCCGCGAGTACCCGGTCGGCGCGGCGGAGTGGGTCCGCGACCACCGCCCGCCGGGGCCGCTGTTCAACCCGTTCGACTGGGGCGGGTATTTCATCTGGGCATTACCCGAATATCCCGTTTCGATCGACGGCCGCACCAACGTCTACGGCAGCGACGCGGTGTCCCAATCGATGCGGACGTGGCTCGCCGAGCCCGGCTGGGACGCGGACCCGAATCTCACCACGGCCAACGTGGTGATCGCGTACCGCCACGGCCCGCTGGCCGCCCGCCTGAGCGAACGCAACGACCGCTGGGCCATCGCCTTCCGCGACGAAACGGCGGTCGTGTTCGTGCGGAAACCGGAATAGCCGCACCTCCGGACATTGCGGATTCGTCCGCCCTCGGTCATCCTCTGCTCACCCGAAAAGCACGGCCGGCGGCGCAAGGAATTGCCCGCCGGCGCGAACATCCCGTAGGGCGGCGTGTCCTTTCGGGCGACGGCTGACCTGATGAGGAGAACGAACGTGATGACGAAGAACCGATCGAACGGAACCGCAGTCCGCACTCCGGCCGACCGGTCCAAGGCCCCGCGGGTGGTGCTCGCCACGGCCGGGGCTCGAACGCCCGAGTGGGACCGCGTCTTCCGCCGGCTCGGGTGGGAGGTGGCGGTCGCCGACGGGGAGGAATCGCGCCGGATCGCCCACCGGCTGCGAGCCACGGCCGTCGTGCTGCCGGTCGAGCCGGGCACGGAGTCCGGGCTGCTGACCTGCGCGAAGCTCGTCCGCGAACTGCCGATGTGCCGGGTCGTGCTGGTCGGCCCGGAGAACGAGGAGCTCGAACGGTTCGCGCTCTTCGCGGGGGCAGCGGCCTACGTGGTCGAGGGTGCCCCCGGCGACGACCTCGTCCGGGCGGTGACGGGCCAGAACGTGTGGGAGAACTGACCCAGGCCCCAACCCCCTCGGGGCCAGGGTCGGTCCGGCGGCCGCGGTCTTCCGACCGCGGCCGCCCGCGTTTCGCCCGTGGCTTTTCCCTTCCTGCCTTGACGCGGCCTCAGACTCGGCGAGAATCAATTCAACGGACTACGGAACCCCGCCCGACTTCGCAGCGTCCAAGGGGTGTCTGTCCTTTCTCGTCGGCCTACACTCAGGAGCCGTCGCCATGTCCCGGCGTTCCGTCCGGACGACCTTTGTCGTCGCCGTCGCTTGCGTTGCGTTCTCCTCCCCGTCGTTCGCCCAGGCCCCCAAGGGCGGCGCGAGCGGGGAGTTCGAACTCCTGCAGGGGCTCCGCGAGGCCGGGATGCCGGACCTCGCGCTCGATTACATCGACGAAAAGCTCGCCAAGAGCACGGACCCGGCCGTGAAGGCGGAACTGCCGCTGGAGCGGGCGCGGACGCAACTGGAACTGGCCGAAATCGAAACCGAGGACGGCAAGCGGGACGCCCTGATGAGCCAGGCCCGCAAGGGGTTCACGGCGTTCATGGCGTCCGCCCCGCCGGACCACCCCCGCCGGCCGGAAGCGGCCATCTCGCTCGGCCGGCTCACGTCGCTGAGCGCCCGCGGGGCCCTGGCCCGTGCCGCGAACGAGCCGGAGGAAGCCAAGTGGAAGGCGATGTCCGCCGCGACCCGCCCGGAGTTTGAAGGGGCGGTCAAGCAGTACAAGGCCGCCGTCACCGCGCTGGCCGGGCTGATCGCGAACGCCGGCACCCCGGCGCAGAAGGCCCAGCTCGAGCGGGCGAAGATGCAGGCCGAACTCGAAACCGCGATCGCGCAGTACCAGATCTTCCGGACCTACGTCAAACCGGACCTCCGCAGCGGCGACATCCAGAAGCGCGGCGACGCGCTGCTCGAAGCGGTCAAGCAGTTCGAGGCGATCGCGAAGGCGTACCCGAACACCGCCACGGCCGCGACCGCGATGGCGTGGATCGGCCAGTGCTACGTCCAGCTCGACGACCCCAAGAAGGCCGAGGCGGCGTGGACCGACGTGATGAAGTTGCAGAACGTCAGCGCGGGGGCCGGCAAGCGCATGGTCCGGTTCTTCCAGGCGCGGCAAGCGTTCGAGAAGGTCCTGACGAACTGGAACGAAAAAGACCTCGGTGCCGCCTACGCTGCGATCGGGGGGTGGCTGAACGACTTCGGCGGCGGCCGGCAGACGAACGAACACTACGCCCTCCGCTTCTCCTACGGCACGCTCCGCCAGCAACAAGGGCTTCGCGCCTGCATCCCGGACAAGGACCCGCAGAAGCCGCCGAAGGTGACCGACGCCGCCCGCGACTACTTCCGGCAGGCCGAACGCGCCTTCGCCCGCGTCACGGAGAACGACAACGAGTACTCCGACCGCGCCGCCAAGAAGCGGACCGAGTGCATCCGCTTCATCGTCGGGGACGCGAACCAGAAGGTCGCGGACATCAAGACGTTCGACGAGGCCCTGATGACCGGGCTGGTTCAGTTCGACCGGTACATCCACGGCGAGAACGAGAAGGTCAAACGGGACTCCCTCACCCGCGCGATCCAGCTGTTCGAGCACGCCCTGAAATTGCCCCCGCCGGCGGGGTCGACGCCGGGCTCCGCGGAGCACGCCCGGGAAGTGCTCAACACGAAACTTCGGCTCGTGTTCGCCTACCTGATGAGCGGCAACCCGACCCTCGCGGCCGTCTACGGCGACAACCTCGCCCGCACCACCCGCGGGTCGAACGGCGCGAAGGCCGGGCTGTACGCCATCCAGGGCTACCTCGCCTCGATGGACAAGTACGTCAAGGCCAGCGGGCTGGCCGGGGCCGGCGGCGCGGACAAGGACCGCATCCTGATGCTGGCCGCCTACCTCGACAAGGAGTTCCCCGCCGACCCGTCGACCGACTCCGCCCGGATCGTGCTCGGCCAGCTGTACAACCGCGACGGCAAGAACGCCGAGGCGTTCGACGTCCTCGCGCGGGTGAGTGCGAACTCGCCGAAGGTCGCGACCGCCCGGCTCATTCAGGGCCTCGCGGCGTTCGCGCTCCTGCGGGCGACCGAAGGCGTGACCCCGGAGAAGAAGGGCCAGGTTTACGCCAAGATCACCGCGGACATCAACGCCGTGCCGGAACCGCTCGGGACCGCGTCCGCCGAGGACGCCGCCGTGTACGTCCGCCTTCGGCTCCTCCTCGCCCAGTTGCAACTCAGCAGCGGGGCCGGCGGCTACGCCGCCGCCGAGCAGACGGCCACCGCCGCTACCGGGCTTCTGGATCCCAAGAAGTTCGCGAACCTGTCGCCGGAAGAGCGGCTGGCCCTGCAGTTCTCCGCGTCCGAAACCCGCCTCCGCGGCCTCTACGGACAGGCGGCCGCCGCCTACAAGGACGGCAAGTACGCGGAGGTGATGGCGATGCTGAAGCCGGCCCTCGGCGAGATCGCCGGCGTGATCGGCGCGGAAGGCTCGTCGGTGAAGATGGTCGAAGCGATGAAGGATCTGCCCGCCGACGCGAAGGAGCTGGTCAAGCCGAACGCGCAAAAGCTGGACGAGTTCCGCCGCGAGACGATTCTCGTGCTGGCCCTGCAAACGGCGATCCGCATGGCGGACGTGGCCACGGCCGACGACCTATACAAGATGCTGGAGCGGTTCGGCGGCAGTGCCGACGCCAGCGTCAACGCCCTGACGCAACTGGTCGGCGTGGTCAAGCCGCAGATCGAGACCCTCCGCCGGGAAAAGAAGCCCGAGGAGGCGAAGAAACTCGTCGACGGCGTGGCCAAGCTGCTCGACAACGTGGCCCGCGGCTCGAACCTGACCCCCAAAATCCGGGTGTTCCTTGGCCGGTCGCTGAAGGACATCGGCGCGTTCGACCAGGCCGCGTCGATCCTGGCGCTCGTCCCGAAGCCGAACCCCGTCGCGGACCTGGACCTGCCCCGCGCCCAGCTGGAGACGCTCGACAACGATCGGCGGCTCGCGGTCATCTTCTACCGCGGAGCCCAGATCGAGTACGCC
>ERZ1066123.2246-NODE-2246-length-10202-cov-6.851385_pt1 | contig 10202 bp, 10 predicted proteins | sample MGYA00382770_ERZ1066123 | MGnify/ENA primary metagenome ERZ1066123 (study PRJEB33369, sample SAMEA5778353) | biofilm metagenome | biome: Industrial cooling water; feature: Water cooling tower basin; material: Biofilm | place: United Arab Emirates | collected...
TTCTGCTCGTGGTCGGCGTGCAGCACCAGGATGCGGTCCATGGCGCGCGACAGGATCGGATTGTTGACGTAGGGCTCCGCCGGGACGGCGTTCAGCATGTAGAGGAAATTCTCGGCGTAGTTCAGGTCGTTGCGTGGATACATGAAGGGCTGGCCGAGCGCGTACTTGTAGGCCCAGGCGGCGATCGTCGGCACCTTGGCGATGAGGCGGAAGGCCGCGATCTCGCGCTGGCGCGGGTCGTTGATGTCGAGGCTGTCGTGGTAGAAGGCCGAGAGCGCGCCGACCACGCCGCACAGCACCGCCATCGGGTGCGCATCGCGGCGGAAGCCGTCGAAGAAGCGGCGCAGCTGCTCGTGCAGCATGGTGTGGCGCGTGACGCCGGTGCGGAACTCCTCGAGCTGCGACGGCGTCGGCAACTCGCCGTTCATCAGCACGTAGCAGACCTCGATGAAGTCGGACTGCTCGGCGAGCTGCTCGATGGGATAGCCGCGGTAGAGCAGGATTCCGGCATCGCCGTCGATATAGGTGATCTTGCTCTCGGTGCTGGCGGTTGCGCCATAGCCCGGATCGAAGGTGAAGACGCCGAGGTCGCCGTAGAGCTTGCGGATGTCGACCACGTCCGGGCCGAGCGTGCCGGAGAGGATCGGCAGGGTCGTGCTGCGGTTGGTTCCGCTGAGCGTGAAGGTGACGCCGGCACGGTCCGCCGCCGTCTTCGCCGTGCTGCTCATGGCGCGTGTCCTCGATGGTATGGGCTCGCGCAGTCGCGGAGCCGTCATGGTGCGGTGCACGATATCGAGCGCGCCGCATGCTTGGCAACGCGGCTTTGGAAAAAAAGCGACGATGCGTCCCGGACGGGAGGAAAGGTCGCGGCCGGCGCATGGCCTTCGCGTCGCGCCACGCCCCGTCGCCGAGCCTGATGCCGGGCGTGGCGGCGAACCGGCTCAGAAGCCGCGGCGAACCTGGTCCACGTCGCTCGCCGTGGCCCAGAGGCCGCGCCGCCCATCGCGTGCCATGGCCTCGAGCGACAGCATCGCCGACGCCCCGGCGCCCGCCAGCACCCAGCCATCGGCGACCAGGGAGCCGTTCAGCTCGGCGCCGCCGGCCCGGCACTGCCCGAGCAGCCGCCCCTGCGCATCGCGTCCCTGGACGCGGCACTCGACGTCCCGGCCATTGACCAGCCGCGCCAGCGCGGCCGCCGCCGCCGCGCCGCAATCATAGCCGCGCCCCGCGGCGTCGTGGCAGATCTGGCCACGGCCCGGCGCCCGCACGCCGGCCAGCCGCATCACTTGGCCATCGAGCGCCAGCGTCTCCCCATCGATGATGCGGACGGCGGCGCCGGCGGCCCGGAGGTCCTGCCCGCGCGGCCCCGACCCGAAGAGATCGCTGGGCAGCGCCACCGCTAGCCCGACCACCGCCCCGGCGGCCAGGGCGCCCGCCAGCAGCCGGCCCCAGGGGCGGGGATGATAGGCGGGGGTGAAGATGCGGCGCACGCGCATGGCCGACCCCTACCGCAAGCTGCCCTCGCCCTGCAACCCGGGCGCGAGAAGAAATTGCGGTTGCAATTTCAACAGCTTAGACATCACTCCAGAAAGTCTTCGCAACCCTCAGATCTTCCCAGGCTTTCAGGCTCCTGCGCCGTGCACCCGTACCGCGGGCGGCGGCGAAGCCTTCGACCGCGCCGGCGGCCCAGGCCGGTGCGGCCGTCCCGAGCCCGGCGACGAGTCCGCGGGCCACCACGACGTCGTTGGCCAAGCCCAGCTCCTCCTGCAGCGCCGCAAGGCGCTTGAGGAAGCGGCGCCCGGCCTTGCCCGGCCAGAGCGGCGCGAAGAGTTCCGCGGCATAGCGCAGCCGCTTGGCCATCAGGCGCAGCTCGTGCAGCGCCGCGTCGTCGAGGCGGCGGATCTCCTCGCCCTCGGCGCAGAGCTTGTGCCAGCGCTTGTCGAGCAGCGCCGCGGCGAACTCCGCCAGCGGCTCGGCCAGTACCTCCGCCTGGTCCGGCGCCTGTGCCGCCTCGGCCTGCCAGGGCCGCTCCAGGATCAGCGCCAGGCCGTCGAGGACCAGGGCGCGGAACCCCGGCCCGTCGAGCTCTGTGCGCAGCGCGGCATAGGCGGCGACGCGGCGCGCCTCCACCGCGCGCAGCAGCTGCGCGATGCGGCGCTCGCCCGGCAGCGCGGCCGCGACCTTGGCGCCGATGCCGCGGAGGAAGACATCGAGGTCGCGCGCCGTGCCGAGCAGCCGCGCCAGCGCCTGCAGGCCGTCGTCGAACGCCCGCACCGCGTCGCAGCGGACCGCCGGGCGGAAGACCCGCAGCACGGAGCGCAGGCGGCGCAGCGCGACGCGCATCTGATGGACGCCCTCCGGCCCCGCCTGGGCGCGGCAGAGTGGCGCCTGGATCAGCATCACCCCCAGCAGGTAGCCCATTGCCGCGGCCAGCGCGTCCTCCACGCGCCGCGCCCCGCCGAGGTCGGGCGGACCCTGGCGGCGCGGCCGGCATTGCTCGGGCCGGGCGAGGGCCCGGGCGTCCTCGGCAAGGTCAGCCGCCGCCGGCAGCAGCGGCAGGTCGGCGGCCAGCCGGCGGGCCAGCGCCAGCACGGGTGCGACATCGCCGGCCAGCCGCAGCCGCGCCACCGGCTGCTCCGCCGCGACCGCGCGCAGCTTGCCGGCCAGCAGTTCCGCCGTGAGCGGCGCCGCCTCGCCGCTCAGCGGCAGCAGGCTGCGCCGACCGCTGAAGGCGGCCATCGGTACCAGACCCTCGCGCTCGGAGGGTTCGGCGGGCACCAGCGGCGCGGGCATGCCGGGCAGCCGGGCCTCGCCGCGGTCCGCCAGCGGCGTGACCCAGCCGGGCGCGCCGCGCCGCGGCACCTCGAGGGTCCGGCCGTGGCTGGCCGGGCTGCCTTCGGCACCGTCGTACCAGATCACCTCCTCGGCCGTGCTGCGCATCCTGCGGCCGGCTCGCGCCGCCGCGAGGGCGGGATGGCGTGCCAGCCGCGGGGCGGCCTCGGCGTCGAGGGTGAATTCCAGCGCGAGCCCAGGCGGCGCCGCGACCGGCAGCGCGCCGTCCGGCGGCGGATCGTCCGGTGGCCGATCGTCCGCGCGGCGTGCGGCGCCGGCCGGCGCCGCGTCGAGCCGAGGCGTGAGCGCGGCGGGGGCAGCGGGGGCAGCGGTATCGGCGGCGCGGATCAGGCGGAAACCTCCGTTGCCGGCGCCAGGTCGCGCGGCACCAGGAAGCGCACCAGCCGCCCGCCTCCGGCTTCCAGCAGCGGCCAAGGCACCGCGATGCTGAACTCCGCGAGCGCGGCAGTGGGATAGCCTTCGGCCAGGCGCCGAGCGTCGGGGCCACCGGCGGTCGCCGCGGCGGGGCCGACCAGCGCCATCGCCAGGTCGTGCAGCCCTGGATTGTGCCCGATCAGCATGACGCTGCGCGCGGTCTCCGGCGCATTCCGCACGAGGCCGAGCAGCGCCTGCCAGGATGCCAGGTAGAGCGCGTCCATGGGCTCGATGAGGGTGCCCGCCTCGAGGGCGGGGCGGATCAGCTCCAGCGTCTGCACCGTGCGGCGGGCGGAGGAGACCAGCACGACCTCCGGGCTCAGCCCCAGCTCGCGGATCGCCTGGCCCACGGCAGCGCCGGCCCGCCGGCCGCGCGGGTTCAGCGGCCGCGCATGATCGGCGAGGCCCGGATCGTCCCAGGAGGACTTCGCATGCCGCAACAGGAGGAGCTGGCGCATCGCCGCGAGTATGCCAGCGCGCGGCGCGGATGTCCCGCCCCCGCTGGCCCGGCCGGGTCACGGAATGGAGCCCCGTGCCGCCGCGTCCGCGCGTGATATGAGGGCGGCCATGACCAGGCTCCCGACGCGCCGCGCAATCCTCGCCGTCCCGCCCGCCCTCCTTGCCGCCAGGCCGGCGCGTGCCGCGCTGCCCACGCCGCTGCGCTTCCGCATCCTGCGCGAGGGCAGCGCCATCGGCATCCACCGCGTGAGCTTCGCCGAGGCCGGCGACGGCGGGGTCGCGGCCCAGATCGATGTGGACATCGCGGTGCGGCTCGCCGGCATCACAGTGTTCCGCTTCACCCACCGCTTCCAGGAGGTCTGGCGCGGCGCACGGCTGGTCTCCGTCGCCTCCCGCCAGGATCGCAACGGCACGGTCACCGAGATGCAGGCCCGCGCCGAGGGCGACGCGATCCACGTGCGCGGGCCGGACGGGGCGGCGCGGCTGCCGGCCGAGGCGGCGCCGCTGTCCTGGTGGGACGTGACGCGCATCGAGGCGCAGCGGCCGCTGTTCGAGAACAGCACCGGCCGTCCGCTGCGGCTGAGCTGGACGCGCACGCCGCTGCCCGGCGGGGGCCGGCGCTGGCGCTGCACCGGCGACCGCGACAGCGCCGGCGACTGGGCGGCGGACGGCACCTGGATCGGCTGGACGACGAAGGGCGATGACGGCTCGACGGTGACATACGAGCGGGCCTGAAGGACGGCGTGGCACGGACGCGCTACGCTGCCCGCCGCACAACACAGGGGCGCCGCCGCATGACCGACGAAATCGAATGGATGCGCCTGACCGCGGAGGAGCTGCGCGCGCGCCGCGGCCGACGCGCTGGTGATCATCCCCGTCGCCTCGCTGGAGCAGCACGGGCCGCACCTGGCGACCGGCGTCGACATCGTGCTCGGCGGCAATGTCGCGCTGGCGACCGCGCGACGCCTCGCCGCGGCGGGGCAGCCGGTGGTGGTGACGCCCCCTGTCTGGTCGGGCCTGGCCGAGCACCACATGGCCTTCGGCGGCACCGTCACGCTGGACCCCGCCGCCTTCCTCGGCGTGCTGCGCGGCATCGTGCGCAGCGCGGCGCGCTGCGGCTTCCGGCGCGTGATGCTGCTGAACGGGCATGGCGGCAACGCCGAGGCGATCGCCGTCGCGGCCGCGGAATTCGCCGTGGAGTTCGGCATCCGCGTGGCCGGCGGCACCTACTGGCACGTGGTGCCGGAGGCGATCGCACCGCTGCTGGAGCGCCAGCCCGGCCTGATGCACGCCTGCGAGGCGGAGACCTCCATGATCATGCACCTGGAACCCGGGATGGTGCGGCGCGAGCGGCTGGCGGAGGCGCATGGGCCATCCTCCACGCGGGTCGAGGGGCAGCCGCCGGGCCTGGCGATGCGGCGCTCCTTCAGGGATCTGACGCCGTCGGGCGTGGTCGGCGATGGGCGCGTCGCCACGGCGGAGAAGGGCGAGGCGCTGCTGGCGGCGATCAGCGCGCGCATGGCGGAGGTGCTGCTGAACCCGAAGCTCTGGGCGTGACATGGAGGCGGGCGCGGTCTTCGGCGGCGTCGCCGCGCCGCCGCGCCGGCTGCTCGTCACGGAGCTGCGGGCCTTGGCGACGTGGCGGCCGCCGTCGCCCGATCCCCGCAGCCTGCCACGCGGTGATGGCGGGCCCGTGCTGGTGCTGCCCGCCTTCCTCACCGCGGACGCCTTCACCGCGCCGCTGCGCCGCTTCCTGGATGCATGCGGGCATCGCAGCCATGGCTGGCGCCTCGGCGTGAACTGGGGCCCGACGCCGGCGCTGCTCGCGGGGCTGGCGTCCCGGCTGCGCCGCCTGTCCGACGAGGCCGGCGGCGTGCCGGTCGCGCTGGTCGGGGTCAGCCTGGGCGGGCTGCTGGCAAGACACCTGGCGCATGCGGCGGGGCCGCTTCTGGTGCGGCACGTCGCGACGCTCGGCAGCCCGCTGCGCCTGCCCACGGCAAGCCCGCTGGCGCCCATCGTGCGGCCGCTGCTGCCTCGCTACGCGCGGGATGTCGACCTCGCGCGCCTCGCCGCGCCGCCGCCGGTTCCGGCGACCGTGATCTGGACGCGCGACGACGGCATCATCGCCCCATGCAGCTGCGTCACCGACGATGACGCGGGGGACCGGTTCGAGGTGGGTGGCGCGCACATGGTGATCGCGCGCAACCCGGCGGCGCTGGCGATCCTGGCGCGGCGGCTGGCTGCATGAGGCACACGCCCGGCGATTGCCGTGGCGAGCGCCAGGACCTTACCTTGCCGCAGGATCCCACGGGAGGAACGCCATGATCCGCATCAGCCGGCGCGCGCTGCTCGCCGCCGCACACGCCATGGCGCTGCCGCGCGCCGCCCTCGCGCAGCCCGGCGGCTTCCCGACGCGCAGCATCACCTGGATCGTGCCCTTCGCCGCCGGCGGCATCACCGACACCTCCGCGCGCACCCTGGCCCAGCACATGACCGGCACGCTCGGGCAGAACGTCATCATCGAGAACCGGCCCGGCGCCGGCGGCACGATCGGCGCCGAGTTCGTCGCGCGCAGCGCGCTGGACGGCTACACGCTGCTGTACGGCAGCCAGGGCCCGATGGCCTCGGCGGTGACGATGTATCCGAGCCTTCGCTACGACCCGCGGCGCGACTTCGCGCCGGTGCACGGGATCGGCGCCTCGCCGCACCTCATCGTCACCAATCCGAATCGCCCGTGGAAGACGCTGGCCGAGTTCGTCGCCGCGGCGCGGGCGCGGCCGGAGGGGCTGACCTATGCCTCGGTCGGCGTCGGCACCTCGCCGCACCTCGCCGCCGAGACGCTGCAGCGCGCCGCCGGCATCGGCATGGTGCACGCGCCCTATGCCAATGGCACCCAGGGCCTGAACGACGTGATCGGCGGGCGCGTGGACGTCATGTGGGACTACCCGCTGACCGGCCTGCCGCATGTGCGCGACGGGCGCCTGCGCGCGCTGGCCGTCACGGACCGGGAGCGGGTGAAGCTCGCGCCCGAGGTGCCGACCGTGGCCGAGGCCGGCGTACCGGGCGCGGAACTGGTGCCCTGGGCCGGCCTCTTCGTGCCGGCCCGCACGCCGCGCGAGGCGATCCTGCGGCTCTCGGCCGCGATGCGGGCGGCGATGGCGGACCCCAGGGTGCAGGCCTTCTTCGACGGCACCGCGACCGTGCTCTGGCCGGAGATGGGGCCGGACGACCTGGCCGGCTTCCTGGCCGGCGAGATCCCGCGGCTGGCCGAGATCATCACCCGCTCCGGCGCCAGGCCGGGCTGAATCGCGGCGCGTCCATGCTCGCGCCGCATCGCGATGAATGCCGCGCGGCATCCAACCGTGGCGGCAGCGCCGGCGAAGCAGGGGGGTAGCGGGGGTCGGCAAGGGGCCGGCCCCGTTGCCGGAGACCACGCCCCATGCGCTTCGCCCCGAACCGTCTGCTTGCCGCCGCGGCGATCGCGGCTGCCGCCGTCCTTGGCGCCGCCGGTGCCGCCCAAGCCGGGCAATGCCCCGCCGATAAGGTGCTGGCCACGCCGCGCGCGATCCGCGACGCGCCCGATGTCGGCGTCTCGCGCCAGATCCTCGCGATGGTGCGGCTGCAGGGCTGGCGCGGGGTCGGGGACCTGTTCCTGCGCACGCGCCGCCTGGTGGTCGCGCCGCGCGGCATCGTGCCGACGCATGGGCACGACGACCGGCCCTCCATCGTCTACATCCAGGAGGGCGAGATCTGGGAGCACAGCGCGCTCTGCGCGGTACCGATCCGCCACCGCGCCGGCGAGTGGTCGCCGGAATTCGGCCCCGGTCACCGCCACTGGTGGGAGAACCGCACGGGCAAGCGGGTGGTGATCATCTCCTCCGACGTGGTGCCGCCGGAGATGACGGAGGATCCGCACATGTGACGCCTCCAGGCCCCGCACACCGCGTCCGCGTCGTGCAGAGCCTGTTCTGCCGGGGCAGGTGCCAGGGCAGGTGCCAGGGCAGGAGCCGGGGCAGGTGGCGGTGCCGGCCGCGGTACCTATCCGGCCAGCTTCGCAGCTACCCAGGCCCAGAGCCCGAGCCCGCCCAGGGTGGCGGTTCCCCAGGCGGCGATGCGCAGCCAAGTCCGGCGCCCGCCCTCGGCGGCCGGCGCGAGCGGACCACGCTGCGGCCGCCGCGGCGCCGCGGCGGCCGCGATCAGCCGCCGGCGCTCCTGCGCCGAGAGGTGCAGCATGCCCTCGCGCCGGATCAGCGGCACCCGGCCCCGCGCCTCCAGGATGCGGTCCCGGTAGAGGCCGGTGGCGTCGTCATGCACCACGGCCACCAGCACCGGCACCACGAGCGTCCCCGGCGGGAAGTCCCGGCACAGCGCCTCGTACTCCGCCTGCGCGTCGAGCCGCTCGGCGAAGGGGCCGAGCTGGTACCAGCGCGCCGCCATCCCGTACCGGGTTCCCGGCAGGGTGTGCAACAGGACCTCGAAACTGCGATCGCTGCGGGTCAGGAGGTCCATCGGCATGCGCAGATCCGACGGCATGGACGGAGTGTCGCAGCCAGTGCTGAAGGAAGCGTGAGCGCCTTCAGGGCAGCGGCTTCGCCGGCCGCGCCGCCGCAGCGGTCTCGCACGTCGTCCGACACCGGTCGGCGCGAGCGGCGGCGGTCGGGCCCGGCCCGGCCCCGCCGCCCGTCACCACCGCAGATCGAGCCAGGACAGGTGCCCCCCCTTGCCCGCGCCGGTGTCGAGGAACATCGCCAGCCCGCCCAGCGCCCCCTCCTGCACATAGGGCCGCCCGTCGGGCGAGCGCCGGTCGTGGCCGCAATGCACCGTCAGCCCGGGCGGAATCCAGTCCACCCAGTCGTAGACGCGCTCGGGGTAGCCGTCCGGCCGGGTCCGCCCCGTCACCTGGCCGAACAGGGCCCGCGACAGCACGGGGTCGGGCTTGCTGGTGCCCGCATCCCCAGGTGGCGGCAGGTGCCGCATGCGCGGGTGCCAGGCCGCGTGCACGAAGAACCAGGAGCCGAGCCGGAGCCAGGGCGGCGCCACCGCGATCTCCGCCACCGCGCGGGCCTTCAGGGCCGGCCCGTCCGGCGCGCGCGCCAATTGCTCGAGCGTGCGGCCCAGCCCGTCCATCGGGTAGCGCACGGGCTGCCCGGTCAGCGCGCGGCGCAGCTTGTGGTCGTGGTTGCCGAGCAGGAAGCGGCCCTGGCGACGATCCAGCACGCCGAAGATCAGCCGCAGCGCCTCGGGGCTGTCGGGCCCGTAATCGGTCAGGTCGCCGAGCTGCAGCAGGTAGAGCCCCTCGGCCTCGGCACCGGCGATGGCGTGCGCGAAGGCGACGGCCTCGCCATGCACGTCGCCGACCACGCGCAGCCCGACGAAGCCGCGGCTGATCAGGGGAATCGCTTCCGGCGGCGGGGCCGCGGCGGCGGGTCGGCTCACGGTGCCGGGCCGCGGACCGCGGCCGGGTCGCGCATCGCGGCGAAGGCGGCGAGCGCACGCGCCCGCCCGGCGGCGGCATCGATCACCGGCGCCGGATAGTCGCGGCCGGGCGTGACGCCGGCGGCGCGCAGCACGCCCTCCGGCGCCTCCCAGGGACGGTGGATCCAGCGGTCCGGCAGGCCGGCGAGCTCCGGCACGAAGCGGCGGACGTAGCGGCCGGCGGGATCGAATTTCTCGCCCTGCAGCACGGGGTTGAAGACCCGGAAATACGGTGCGGCATCGACGCCGCTGCCGGCGATCCACTGCCATGAGGCGCTGTTGTTGGCGAGGTCGGCATCGACCAGCGTGTCCCAGAACCAGGCCGCGCCGTCGCCCCAGGGCTGCAGCAGCTGCTTCACCAGCAGGCTCGCCGCCACCATGCGCACCCGGTTGTGCATCCAGCCCAGGCGCCAGAGCTGGCGCATCCCGGCATCGACCAGCGGATAGCCGGTGCGGCCGCGCTGCCAGGCGCGCAGCAGCGCGGCGTCGGGCTGGAAGGGGAAGCGGTCGAATTCGGGGCGCAGCGGCCGCTCCGGCAGCTCCGGCCGGTGCCACAGCGTATGGAGGGAGAATTCCCGCCAGAGCAATTCGCCCAGGAAGGGCCGTGCCGCCGCCCTGTCGCCGCCGGCCGCGTCCATCGCCGCGTGCCAGACCTGGCGCGGCGAGACCTCGCCCCAGCGCAGGTGCGGCGACAGGCGGGAGGATCCCTCGATCCCGGGGGCGTTGCGGGCCGTCGCATAGCCACCGAGCGGCGCCTCCAGGAAGCGCGCCAGGCGGGACCCGGCGCCAGCCTCGCCGGGGGTCCAGAGGGTGGGGAATTCCGCCGCCCAGTCGGGCTCGCCGCGCCCGGGGTAGAGGCCGAGAAGCGGATCGCCGGCCGCCGACGGCGCGCCCGCGACCGCCGCCAGCCGTTCGGGCCGGGGCAGGGGCGGCGCGGGGTCCCAGTCCGCCGTAAAGGCGCGGGCAAAGGGACCATAGACTGCGTAGGGCCGGCCCGATCC
>ERZ1066123.2249-NODE-2249-length-10193-cov-42.399290_pt1 | contig 10193 bp, 9 predicted proteins | sample MGYA00382770_ERZ1066123 | MGnify/ENA primary metagenome ERZ1066123 (study PRJEB33369, sample SAMEA5778353) | biofilm metagenome | biome: Industrial cooling water; feature: Water cooling tower basin; material: Biofilm | place: United Arab Emirates | collected...
CCTTCGGCATGTACTCGCGCATGATCTTGTAGCGGCCTTTCGGCATCCACGGCATGTCGTCGCGGCGCCACTTCGGCTGGAAGCCCATGCCGAGGAAGCCGAGCCGCAGCGGGTCGGCGGCGGCTTTCACTTCGTACAGGTGCTGCGCGGTTTCGCGGCAGGTGTCGTGGATGGTCTCAAGGGGCGCGCCGGAGAGTTCGAGCTGGCCGGCCGGCTCCAGCGTCACCGAGGCCTTGTCCTGCACCAGCGCGATCAGGTGCCCGTTCTCTTCGACGCGCTGCCAGCCGAACTTGGCGATGCCCTCCAGCACGGCGCGGATGCCGCGCTCGCCCTCGTACGGGATCGGCTTCAAGTCTTCATGGCGGAACCCGAACTTCTCGTGCTCGGTGCCGATGCGCCAGTCGATCGCGGGCTTCGAGCCCGAGGCGAGGTAGTCGACGAGCTGCGCGCGGCCCTCGATGGGCGTGGTTTTCTCCGCACTCGGTCCGGACATTCGTGACGCCTTGGATGGAATCCCGCGACGATGGGGGCGGCACGTGAAGACCGCAAGGCAGCCGTCACGCGCCCCTCGCGGCCCCGGCTTCGCCGCTGCGCGCGGCGGCGCCCGCGCGGGCGTCGACCGCCGTCGCGGCGGATCAGCTCTCGGTCGGCGCGGAAGCGCCGAGGCCGAGCCAGCCGCTGATCACCGACCGAGCCTCCTCGACGCCCACTTTGTCGGGCGACGAGAACAGCTGCGCCGAAGCGACACCGCCCAGTTCCTTCCGCACCTTGGCCAGCGTCTGCGCCTGCGCGCTGCGGGTCAATTTGTCGGCCTTGGTCAGCAGCACGTGGCAGGCGAGGTTGCGGCGGAAGGCGTAGTCGACCATCTGGCGGTCGTAGTCCTTCAGCGGATGCCGGCTGTCCATCACCACGATGAAGCCCGACAGCGACCGCCGGCTCTGGAAGTAGCCCTCGATGAACGCCTTCCAGTGCTCCCGGAGGTGCAGCGGCACTTCGGCATAGCCGTAGCCCGGCAGGTCGACGAGGTAGCGCTCGGGGCGCACCTGGAAGTAGACGAGCTGCTGGGTGCGGCCCGGCGTCTTCGACGTGCGCGCGAGGCCGTTGCGCTGGCAGATGGCGTTGAGCGCGCTCGACTTGCCGGCGTTCGACCGTCCGGCGAAGGCCACCTCGAGGCCGGTGTCGTCGGGCAGCTGCGTCGGCAGGTGCGCGGCCTTCAAGTACTCGGCGGTCTGCAGGAGGTTGGTGGCCATGGCGAAGTCCGGAAGCGCGGCCCCGGAGTGTGGGGCCGGCATCGCCGCGCAGGAAGCCCGCCGCTTCTTCACGACGGCCCTTCGTTGACCCCATGGCAAGCCGGCTGGGATAATCCGCCGTCCTGCCGAGGCCGTCCCGGCCCGCCGCATCCTCACGATTGATCGACCGGAGTCCCGAATGACGCTGAAGCGCATCCTCGCCCTTGGAGCCGCCGTGGGGACGGCGATCGCCCTGGCGGGCGTCGCGATCGCCCAGTCGTCCGAGGCACCGGCGGCAGCGCCAGCCGCTGCGCCGGCGGCAGCGCCCGCGGCAGCGCCCGCGGAGGGCGACGCGGCCGCGGTCATCCCGACTGGCGAGGCGTCGGCCATCGTCGCCGCCGAGCTGCCCGACGACGGTCCGGCGCAGCCCGGCGATGCGGCCCGCGGCGAGCTTGCGGCGGCGGCCTGCGCCGCCTGCCACGGCGCCGACGGCAACGCGGCGGATCCGCAGTACCCGAGCCTCGCCGGCCAGCACGAGCTCTACATCGCGCGCCAGCTCGCGCTGTACAAGAGCGGCGAGCGCGACAACGCGATCATGCTGGGCTTCGCCGCCGGACTCTCGTCGCAGGACATGCGCGACATCGGCGCCTATTTCGCCAAGCAGACCCCCCGCCCGGGCGTGGCCGACGAGACGCTGATCGCCGAGGGGCCGAACGCGGGCATGAAGTTCTACGAGGTCGGCAAGCGCCTCTACCGCGCGGGCGATCCGGCCCGCGGCATCCCGTCCTGCGCCGCTTGCCACGGCCCGGCGGGCGCCGGCGTGCCCGGTCCGTCGTGGCCGCGCCTTGCGGGCCAGCACGCGCAGTACACGGCGCTGACGCTGCGCGCCTTCCGCGACGGCGCGGTGTGGGGCAAGGACGAGCGCGCCAACGCGATCATGTCGGCGGCCGCCCGCAACCTCACCGACGAGGAAATCGACTCGCTGGCGAGCTACCTGCAGGGCCTGCACGACCTCCGCGACGTCGCGCCGGCCACGGCGGCGCGCTGAGCGCACGCCGGCTGAACGGGCGCGGGAACTTTCCCCGCGCCGTCCGCTCCGAACGCTCCAGCCGGCGGCCCTCCGCCGGCTTCGCATTTCAGCCCATCCGAGGTTCACCGATGCTCCGCTCGCTTGCCCTGCTCGCCGCCATCGCCCTCCCCGCCGTCGCCAGCGCCCAGGCGCCCGCCGCCGCACCCCGCGCCGGCGTCGATTACGAGGTGATCACCCCCGCGCAGGCGCCGTTCGGGCCGCCGGGCAAGATCGAGGTCGCGGAGCTCTTCAGCTACCACTGTCCGGCCTGCGCTGACTTCCAGCCCCACCTCTCGCGCTGGAAGGCGAATCTGCCCGACGACGTGCGCCTGACCTACGTCCATGCGGCGTTCGGCGGCGCCATCGACAACCTGGCGCGCGGCTTCTTCGCGGCCGAGACGATGGGCGCAACGGCGCGCACGCACGAGGGCTTCTTCCGCGCCTTCCACGTCGACCGCAAGATCACGACCGGCAGCGTGGAGGAGGTCGCCGGGGTCTACGCGTCGCTGGGCTTGGACCGCCAGCAGGTCCTGCAGACGATGAACAGCTTCGGCGTGACCTCGAAGGTAAACCGGGCCAAGCAGTTCGCCCAGCGCACCGGCGCCAACTCCACCCCGACCCTCGTCATCAACGGCAAGTACCGCTTGAACGCCACCCGCGAGGGCGGCTGGGCGGGCCTGCTGCGGACGGCCGACGTCCTGATCGCGCGCGAGCGCGCAGCGGCTGCGGCTGCGGCCGCCGTCCGCGCGCCCGCCACCCCGGCCCGGCCGGCCGCGAATCCCGCCGCCCGCACGCCGGCCCCGGCGCGCTGACGCCCTGCGCATCCTCAGCGCCAACATCCAGGCCGCGCACAGCACCCGCGCGTACCGCGACTACGTGGTGCGCGGCTGGGGCCACGTGCTGCCGAACGGCAAGGCGCGCAACCTCGACGACATCGCCGCCCTGGCGCGACCGTTCGACGTCGTTGGCCTGCAGGAAAGTGATCCGGGCAGCCTGCGATCGGGCTTCACCAACCAGACCCGCGCGCTGGCCGAGCGCGCCGGGTTCCCGTACTGGACGCACCAGCCCAACCGCCGCGTGGGCGGCATCGCCAGCAGCGCGAACGGACTGCTCGCGCGCTTCGTTCCCACGGCGGTCTTCGACTATGCGCTGCCGGGCCGCATCGGCGGCCGCGGCGTGATGCTGGCGCGCTTCGGCGAGGGCGATTCGGCGTGGGTGCTGGGCGTGACGCACCTGTCGCTCGGCGTGGCGGCGCGGCGCGCGCAGCTCGACTTCCTCGGCGAATTGTTCGCCGACCACCCGCGCGCGGTGCTGATGGGCGACTTCAACTGCCCGGCCAACGCGCGCGAGATGGAGGGCCTGTACCGCCGCACGGCGCTGATGCCGCCACCAGCGGCGCTGGCAACGTTCCCGAGCTGGGAGCCGAAGCGCTCGCTCGACCACGTGTTCACGGCGGGCTTCGCCGTTCGCGACTACCGCGCCCTGCCGGCAGCCGGCTCGGACCACCTCGCGGTGGCGCTCGATCTCGACCCCGCGGCCTGACGGACCCTCAGGGCCAGAGCAGCCAGGCGCCGACGAGCGCAAGCGCCGCAGCGAACACCCGGGCGAGGGCGCGGCCGCTGAGCCGATGGGCAAGGCGCACGCCCCACGGCGCGGCCACGAGGGCGCCGAGGCCGATCCCCGCTGCGGCGGGAACGTGCACGAAACCGACGACGCCGGGCGGCAGCGCCGTCGGAGGGTGGCCCTCGGGTGCGCCGAATCCGTAGGCGGCCGCACTCGCCAGCGCGATCAGCACGCCGCAGGCCGACGACGTGCCGACGGCGCGCACCGTGGCCACGCCGCGCGCCACGAGCAGCGGCACGGTGAGGCTGCCGCCCCCGATACCCACAACCGCCGACACGGCGCCAACGCCGGCGCCGGCCGCCGAGAGCCAGGCGCCTCGCGGCGGCGGCACGTCGCGCGCGGGGGGTGCGCCCGTGCCGGGCCAGGCCATCCGCGCGGCCATCAGCAGGCAGAACGCGCCCACGAGCAGCGCCAGCGTGCTGCCCGGCACCCGCACCGCCCAGCGGGCGCCGATCGCCGCGCCGAGCACGAGACCCGGCCCCAGCCACGCCACGGTGGGCCACAGCACGCTGTCGCGCCGGCCGTGCGCGCGCGCCGACGCCGCCGCGGTGACGGCGATCGAGGCCAGCGACGTCGCCAGCGCCACGTGCATGACCGATTCGGCCGGTACGCCGAGCAGCGGCAGCAGGGCCACGAGGGCCGCCACCAGTACGATCCCGCCCCCGATGCCGAGCAGTCCGGCCAAGACGCCGGCCACCGCACCCAGCATCGGGAACGCCAGCCACTGCGCCGCTTGCGCGATCGTCTCAGGCATCGAGAGGACGCTCCGCTACACTGGTGCCCATGCGCATGTTTCGTCTCCTGACTGCCCTTGTTGGCGCCATTGTCGCGGCCGGTTCGGCCCACGGCGATCCCCTCGATGCCCGGCGCGCCGAGGTGCAGGCCGCGTTCGCGGCCGCGGACCGCGGCGAACTGACGCTGCGCGACGCCGCCCGCCTGCAGTCGCATCCGCTCGGCGGGTGGCTTGAGGTGCTGGTGCGCGAGCGCGACCTCGCCGCCCTGTCGGGCGAGCGGCTGGCCGAGGTGCTCGACGCCCTTGGGCCGCAGCCGGCCGCGCGCCGCCTGCGCGAGGCCTGGCTTCGCAAGGCCGCCGCCGACGGCCGCTGGGCCGACGTGCTGGCGCACGCCGGCGACGTGGCGGCCACCGACCTCCGCTGCGCGGTGCTGCAGGCGCGTCTCGCGGTCGGCGATGTCGACGCCGGCTGGGTCGGCGACGCCACGGCGCTGTGGCTCAGCGCCGCGTCGCAGCCCTCGCAGTGCGACCCGGTGTTCACGGCGCTGGCGGCGCGCGGCGAACTCACGCCGGCCCTGCGCTGGCAGCGCATCGAGCTGGCGGCGCGGGCGCACAACACGGCGCTGATGCGCGCGGCTGCGCGCAGCCTCCCCGATGCGGAAATCGCGCTGATCCGCGATTTCGCCGCCTTCATCGACGCGCCGCACGGGCGCGCGGCGAATTGGCCGAAGGACGCCCGCAGCCGCGCGATGGCCGAGATCGGCCTCGCGCGCCAGGCGAGGCGCGATGCCGGCGCGGCGGAGCGCGCGCTGGCCGGCCTCTCCGGGCTGCTGCCGCCGGCGAGCCCGGAGCACGGCCGGGTCCGCGCCGCCATCGCGCTGTGGACCGCGGCCAACTTCGGTGCCGAGGCGTCGCGACGCATCGCGGCGGTGCCGCCCGCGGCCTTCGACGAAGCCCTGCACGGTTGGGCCGTGCGCGAGGCGCTGGCGCGCGCCGACCGCCGCGCGGCGCTGGCCGCCATCGAGCGCATGCCGGCAGACCTTCGCGGCACCGCGCAGTGGCAGTACCTCGAAGCGCGCCTGCGCGAAGACCTCGGCGACGCCGCGGCCGCCGCCCCGCTGTTCGCCGCCGCCGCGCGCAGCCCGACCTTCCACGGCTTCCTCGCCGCCGATCGGGCAGGAACGCCCTACGCCCTGTGCCCCCTCGAGCCAAGCGCCGACGCCGCGCTGCGTCGGGCGGTGGCCGCTGAACCCGCGCTGGTCCGCGCGATCGAACTGTTCCGCGTGCGCCGACCGCAGCTGGCGACGCTCGAATGGCAGGCGGCCGTCGCGGGCATGGACGACGCGCGTCGCGTACTGGCCGTGGAGCGCGCCATCGCGGCGCGCTGGTACGACCGCGCGATCTTCGGCATGCCCACCCATCCGGAGGCGCTGCGCTATTACTCGGTCCGCTTCCCCCTCCACCATGAGTCGCTCATCCGTCGCGAGGCGAAGCGCAATGGCCTCGAGCCCTCGCTGGTCGCGGCGCTCACGCGCGCCGAGAGCGCCTTCATGCCCGAGGCGCGCTCGCCGGCGAATGCGCGCGGACTGATGCAGCTGCTGCCGGGCACCGCCGAGGGCGTGGCCCGACGTCGCGGCCTCGCCTACGGCGGACCGGACAGCCTGTTCCAGCCGGAGATCAACGTCCCCCTCGGCACCGCCTACCTCGCCCAGCGCATCGGCGACAACGGCGGGCTCGCCTTCCGCGCCATCGCGGCCTACAACGCCGGCCAGGGCGCGGTGAACCGCTGGATGGCCGCGCGACCCGCGCTGCCCGCCGACTACTGGATCGAGACGATCCCTTTCCGGGAAACCCGGGAGTACGTTCCGCGCGTACTGGCATTCAGCGTCATCTACGACTGGCGCCTCGACGGCCGCACGCGCGCCATCACCGATCGCCTCGAAGGGCGGGATGACGACAATCCCCGCCGCTTCGCCTGTCCTGACAAGGTCGCCCCATGAACATCACCGTCCTCGGCGGCACCGGATTCATCGGCCGCGTGCTGCTCGCCCGCCTCGCGCAGGAAGGCCATGCCCTCACCGTGCTGTCGCGCAATCCGCACGCCCACCTCGTGCGCCTGCTGCCGCCCGGCACCCGCGTCGTCACCGGCGACGTCTACGACCCCTCGCTGCTGAAGTCGGCGTTCGCCGGGCAGGACGCCGTCATCAACCTCGTCGGCATCCTCAACGAGTCGGGCGACAACGGCCGCGGTTTCCAGCGCGCCCATGTCGCGCTGACCAAGCTGGTCATCGCCGCCTGCCAGCTCGCCGGCGTGCGCCGCCTGCTGCAGATGAGCTCGCTGAACGCCGGGCGCGGCGACAGCTTCTACCTGAAGTCGCGCGGCGAGGCCGAGGCCGCGGTGAAGGCCAGCGGCCTCGACTGGACGATCTTCGAGCCGTCCGTGGTGTTCGGCCCGGGCGACGGCTTCTTCTGCCGCTTCGGCGCGCTGCTGAAGCTCTCGCCCTTCCTGCCGCTGGCCAAGGCCGGCACGAAGTTCGCGCCGGTCTACGTCGGTGACGTGGTCGAGGCGATGCGCCGCGCGCTGCACGAGCGCGGCACCGTCGGGCAGGTCTACGAGCTCTACGGCGCCGAGACGTTCACACTGGGCGAACTCGTGCGGATGACCGCGCGGCAGCTCGGCTTCAAGCGGCTCGTGGTGCCGCTTCCCGACGCGCTCGGACGCCTGCAGGGCCTCGTGTTCGACTTCGTTCCCGGAAAACCGTTCTCCTCGGACAACTACCGTTCGCTGAAGCTCGATTCGGTGGGCGCGGTGGACGGCCTGCACCGGCTCGGCATCACGCCAACGCGCATCGGGCCGATGCTGCCGGCCATCCTCGGCTCCGACGCGGTGAAGCAGCCGCGCTATGACCGCTACCGTCGCAGCGCCCGCTGAGGCCCGCGTCTACCTTGTCGGCGGCGCGGTGCGCGACGCCCTGCTCGGCCGCGCGCCGGGCGACCGCGACTGGGTCGTCGTCGGCACCGATGCGGCGGCCATGCGCGCGGCGGGCTTCAGGGCCGTCGGCGCCGATTTCCCGGTGTTCCTGCATCCGGTCACCGGGGAGGAGTACGCGCTGGCGCGCACCGAGCGCAAGGCCGGCCGCGGCTACACGGGGTTCGTCGTCCACGCCGATCGCGGCGTGACGCTCGAGGACGACCTGCGGCGCCGCGACTTCACCATCAACGCCATCGCCCAAAGCGCGAACGGCACGCTGGTCGACCCGCTCGGCGGCCAGCGCGATCTCGCTGCGCGCGTGCTGCGCCACTGCAGCCCGGCCTTCGCCGAAGACCCGCTGCGCGTGCTGCGCGCCGCGCGCTTCATGGCGCGCTTCGCGCCGCTCGGCTTCACCGTGCACCCGGACACGCTGGCGCTGATGCGCGGCATGGTCGACGCCGGCGAACTCGCGCACCTCGTGCCCGAGCGCGTCTGGCAGGAGCTGAAGCGCGCGCTCGCCGAAGCGCGGCCGTCCGCCTTCCTGCGCACGCTGCGCGACGCGGGCGCGCTCGCCGTCGTGCTGCCCGAGGTCGACGCGCTGTACGGCGTGCCGCAGCGCCCCGAGTACCACCCGGAAGTCGACACCGGCGCGCACACCGAGATGGTCGTCGACATGACGGCGCGGCTCGCGCCCGGCGACGCCGCCATCGGCTTCGCCGCGCTGACGCACGACCTTGGCAAGGCGCTGACGCCCGCCGACGTGCTCCCGCGCCACCCGATGCACGAGCACGCCGGCCTGAAGCCGCTGGCCGCGCTGTGCGCGCGCCTCAAGGTGCCGAACGCCGAAGCGCAGCTCGCCGCGGACGCCTGCCGCGAGCACCTCAACGTGCACCGCTTCGACGAGCTCCGCGACGCCACCGTGTACGAGCTCATCGAACGCTGCGGCGGGCTGCGCCAGGGCTCGCGCCTCGACGCGCTCGCCCTCGTCTGCGAAGCCGACAAGCGCGGCCGCCTCGGGCATTCGGAGGCCGACTACCCGCAGGGCCGAGCGCTGCGCATCTGCCGCGACGCCGCGCTGTCGGTACAGGCCAAGGACGTCATGCGCGAGGGCCTCGAGGGCCCGGCCGTCGGCGAGGCGCTGCGCAAGGCCCGCATCGAGGCCATCGGCGCCGCGCGCCGCGCGCTCGCGGACGACGCTTTGCGCCGCTGATTCGAGGCCGCTGATTCGAGGCCGCGGAGTCAGCGGCGCCGCAGCGCGCGCTCGATCCGCAGCGGAAGGTTCATCCACAGGCCCAGCGCGGTGCCCACACCGACGCCGACCGCATTGGCGACCATGTCGAGTCCGTCGCGCTGACGATCCGCCGTCAGCGCGCCCTGCGCCCACTCCATCGCCGCACCGAGCACGAGCAGCGACAGCAGCGCGCGGCGACGGCCCGCTATCGAGTCAAAACAGCCCATCGCCCACCACGCCAGCGCCGCATAGGCCAGCGCGTGGTTCAGCTTGTCGGCATTCGGGAACAGCGGCGCGGCACCGGGCACCGGCGGCCCCAGCGACAGCGCCACGCACAGCGCGAGTCCGAACGCCCACACCGCGATCCACGAGGCGCGCCAGCGCAGCGCGGCCTCACCGCCATCAACACCCATCACAGCCGCCGCGACAGCTCGCCGAAGGCGAACGCCGCCGACAGATCCACGTCGCGGGTGAAGCCCATCACCTGGAAGCGCTCGCCCATCTCGCCCGGCAGCGTGAGCTTGCGGATCTCGTTGACGCGCCGATGCCGCTCGCGGTCGTCGACCACCGCTTCCGCCTCGGCGATCCGCTGCGGCAGGCCGTTCGCGATCAGAAAGCTCGACTGGCTGCAGTAGCCGGCGAAGTCGAAGCCGGCGTGGACGCCGGCTTCCGCCAGCGCGGTGAAGTCGACGAAGGCGGTGATGTCCTGCAGCCCCGGCAGGAAGAACGGATCGCCGTGCGCGCGGTGCCGGTAGTGGCAGACCAGCGTGCCGTCGTCGCGCTCAGCGCGATAGAACTCGCGGCGCGGATAGCCGTAGTCGACGAACAGCATCGCGCCGTGCTTCAGCAGGCCGCCGATGGCCTGCACCCAGTACGGCAGCTGCGGCAGCAGCTCGGAGCGGTAGCCGTCGGGCAGCGGTGCGCCGAGCGAGCGCTCGACGTGCCGCACCGCGCCGCGCACCAGCGCGTCGGCGGGCTGGTCGACGCGCATGAACTCGCCGTTCGCGTCAAGGCTGACGAACTCCTCGTACACCTCGCCCTCGTGGATCGCGAAGCGCGTCGTCGGCAGCGCGTCGAGCACTTCGTTGGCGAACAGCACGCCGGCCCACTCGCCTTCGGGCGGGCCGTCCAGCCAGTCGCAGCGCGCGAACACCGCCGCCGGCAGCTGCTCGCGTAGCCGCTGCTGCTGGCGCTGTCGCAGGTCCGCGCTCGGCTCGAGGATGGCGTAGCGCTCGGGCAGGACGCCCAGCCGCTCGGCGTGCTTCAGGAACGCCACCGCGAAGGCGCCGCTGCCGCCGCCCAGCTCGAGGAAGCCCGGATGCGGCAGCCCGCGCAGC
>ERZ1066123.2251-NODE-2251-length-10192-cov-7.284009_pt1 | contig 10192 bp, 9 predicted proteins | sample MGYA00382770_ERZ1066123 | MGnify/ENA primary metagenome ERZ1066123 (study PRJEB33369, sample SAMEA5778353) | biofilm metagenome | biome: Industrial cooling water; feature: Water cooling tower basin; material: Biofilm | place: United Arab Emirates | collected...
TCCACGAGGCGCGCAGCCGCCTGCTGCGCAACGTCAGCAGCATCGCCTTCGGCGGCGTAGACCGGCGCACCGCCCATCTCGGCTGTCTGGCCGGAGAGCGCCTCGCCACGTTCCGCGCGCCTTTCGCCGGCGTGGCGCCGGTCCACTGGGACGCGACAGGGAATTGAGGGAGGGAATGGCGTCATGATCCATCGCCGCACGCTGCTGGCCGCGACAGTCGCAGCGCCCGCCGCCGTCGCCCAGGGCCGCGGCGGCCCGGTCAGGCTGGTCGTCGGCTTCCCGCCCGGCGGCTCGGGCGACCTCTTCGCACGTCTCATCGCGGAGCCGCTGCGCGACGAGCTCGGCCGGCCCGTGATCGTGGAGAACCGCCCCGGCGCGGGCGGCGTCACCGCCGTGGAGTACTTCCTCCGCCAGCCCGCGGACGGCTCCGTGCTGATGATGCACACGGGGTCTTCCGCGGTGGCGGGACCGATCTCGCGACGCAACCCGCCCTACAATCCGATGACGGATTTCGCCTGGGTCGCGCTGCTCTCCAACGCGCCCTTCGCCGTCGCGCTGAACCCGCGCGTACCGGGCGAGGACCTCCGCGGCTTCGTGGCCTATGCGAAGGCGCAGAACGGCGCGCTGTCCTACAGCAGCGCGGGGATCGGCACGACCGTGCATCTCGCGGCAGAGGCGCTGAACGCCGCGACTGGCATCCAGGTGCAGCACGTGCCATACCCCGGCAGCGCACCGGCGATCACCGATGCGATCAACGGGACCGTCGCCTACAACATCGAGACCTACGGCACGCTGCTGCCGCACCACCGCGCCGGCGCGCTGCGCATCGTCGCCACCCTCGCGGAGGAGCGTACCGCCATCGCGCCCGAAATCCCGACCGCGAAGGAGCAGGGCTGGGATGTCTCGGCCGGGACCTACAACCTGCTCGCGGCGCCGGTCGGCACGCCCCGCGACGTGATGGAGCAGGTCTCGGGCGCGATCGGCCGCGTGATGGCGAAGCAGGAGATGCAGGCACGCCTGGCGGCCCTCGGCATCACCGGCTACGCCCGGTCGAACCCTGACGAGGCCAAGGCCTTCGTTGAGGCGGAGATCGCGCGCTGGCGGCCGATCGTCCAGCGCCTCGGCATCGCGTTGTAGCGGATGGGCAGCTCGGCGCCCCTCGGACTGCTGCGGCCGCGCTCCATCGCGGTGCTCGGCGCGTCCGACCGCTCCCGCTGGTCGGAGGCCGTCTTCGCGAACCTTGCCGCGGCGGGCTTTGCGGGCGCGGTGCACGCGATCAATCCGCGTGGCGGCACGGCGCATGGCCGCCCTGCCGCGACGAGCTGCGCCGCGTTGGGCGAGGCCGTGGACCTCGGCGTGCTGATCGTGCCGGCGCAGGCCGCCGCCGACGCGCTGCGCGACCTCGCGGCATCGGGCGCGCGGCATGCCGCGATCCTGAGCTCGGGCTTCGCCGAGACGGGCCCGGCCGGCGCCGCCGCGCAGCGGGACCTGGCGGCGCTGGCGCGTGATCTCGGGATACGCCTGCTCGGGCCGAACAGCCTCGGCTTCATCAACTTCGTGGACGGCGCGCATGTCTGGACCACGCCCGTCCGGTCGCCCAGCCGGCGCGAGGGCGTAGCGATCGTCTCCCAAAGCGGCGCGACGGCCTACTTCCTCTCGACTCTGGCCGCGCAGTGGGATGTCGGGCTGTCGCATGTCGTCGCGACCGGCAACGAGGCCGATCTTGACCTGACCGCCTTCGGCCATGCCCTTCTGGAGGACCACGCGGTCCGCTCCCTCGCCTTGTTCATCGAGACGGTGCGCGACCCCGCCGGCTTCGTCGCCCTGGCCGAGGCCGCGCTGCATGCGCGCAAGCCGGTCGTGGTGTTGAAGGTCGGCGCCAGCGAGGTGACGGCGAAGGCGGCACTCGCGCACACCGGCGCACTGGTCGGGGACGACCGCGTCTTCGACGGCGTCTGCCTCCAATACGGCGTCGTCCGCGTTCACGCGATCGAGGAACTGCTCGCCACCGCCGAGATCGCCGGCCGCAGCGGCGCGCTGCGGAAGGGCGGGCTCGGCGTCGTCTCCAACTCGGGCGGCATCTGCGAGATCGCCGCGGATACCGCGGCGGCGTGGGGCATCGAGCTGCCCGCGCTGACGCCCGAAGCCGCGGCCGGGCTCCGCGAGACGATCCCGGGCTTCGCGACGCCGCACAACCCGCTCGACCTCACCGGCGCGATCACGCCGGAGCAATGTGGCCGCGTCGTCGAGATCGTCGGCGGTCAACCCGACATCACGCTCCTGCTGTGTCCCTACTACGAGGTGCCCACCAGCCCCGATGACGTGAACGATCGGCTTTCGGCGCTGCATGCCGCGCTGGCGCGCAGCCTGAATGCCGCGGCGGTGCCAGGCTTCGTCGTCAGCTACACGGCAACACACCAATCCGCGCTGTCGCGCGACATCGTCGCCGGCATCGGCCTGCCCTACCTCGCCTGCGGTCTGGATCGCGCCATCGCGGGCGTCGCCGGCACCATGGCCTGGTCCGCGCGGCTGAGCGAGGGCGCCGGCACGCAGGCCGGGCCGCCGCTGCCGATCACCGAACGCCCGCGGTCCGAGCACGCGGCGCTGCGCTGCCTCGCATCGGCCGGCGTGCCCGTGGTACCGATGACGCTCGCCGCCACCGAGGACGAAGCCTGCGAAGCCGCGCGCCGCATCGGCGGGCGGCTGGTCGTGAAGATCGCCTCGCCCGACATCGCGCACAAGACGGACATCGGCGGCGTCGTGCTGAACGTCGAAGGCGAGGCCGCCATGCGCGCGGCCTACCGCGGCGTCATGGCGGCCGCGTCGCGGCACGCGCCCGCCGCCGCCCTCGAGGGCGTGATCGTCGCGCCGATGCGGCCGCGCGGGCTCGAGCTCCTCGTCGGCATCTCGCGCGACCCGCAATGGGGGCCGGTGATGGCGCTCGGCCTTGGCGGCGTCTGGGTGGAGGCGCTGAAGGACGTCGCGCTGCGCCTGCTTCCGCTGTGCGCGGCCGAGGTGAAGCGCGCGCTCGCCGGCCTGCGCGGCGCGGCGCTGCTGCGCGGCGGTCGCGGCGTGCCGGCCGCCGACCCCGACGCGGTGGCGGACGCCGTCATGCGCATCGGCCAGGCGGCGCTCGGCTTCGGCCGTGACCTTGCCACGCTGGAGGTGAACCCGCTCTGGGTCCACGGCGACCGCGTGGAGGCGCTCGATGCGCTGTGCGTCTGGAACGAAGGAAACTGAGGACATGTCCCTGCGCAACAAGGTCGCCATCACCGGGATCGGGGAGACCGTCTATCGCCGCGGCGCCACGCGCGGCTCGACGGAGCTGCAGCTGGAAGCCGCGCTGCTCGCCATCGCCGATGCGGGCCTCGCGCCGAAGCAGATCGACGGCATCATCCCGATCGGCATCACCGGCGCTCCGGCCGAGGAGATCGCGACCAATCTCGGCGTTGCGGAGCTGCGCTATTCCGCCCTGACGCCGATGGGCGGCGCCAGCTCCATCGCCGCGATCCAGACCGCGGCCGCGGCGATCGCCGCGGGGCTGTGCGAGCATGTCCTGATCGCCGCCGGCCGGAACGTGACCTCCGGTGCGCGCGCTGGCGTGCGTATCCATCAGATGCCGCAGTTCCACCTGGTCACCGAGTTCGAGCTGCCGCTCGGCGCCATCGCGCCGGCGCAGCTCTATGCTCCGATGGCGCGGCGCCACATGGAGCTCTTCGGCACGACATCCGAGCAGCTTGGCGAGATCGCCGTGACGATCCGCGAGCACGCGCTGCTCAACGACAACGCGCTGATGAAGAAGCCGATCACGCTGGCCGACCACCAGTCCAGCCGCATGATCGCGGACCCATTCCGCCTGCTCGATTGCAGCCTGGAGAGCGACGGCGGCGCCGCTTTCGTGATCAGCGCCGCGGATCGCGCGCGCGACATGCGCCAGCCCCGCGTGCTGGTCTCCGGCATCGCGGAGGGCCATCCGGACAGCCCGAGCGCGATCACGCAGCGGCCGGACATGACGCGTCTCGGCATCGCCAAGGGCGCGCCACGTGCCTTCGCGATGGCCGGCGTCACGCCGGCCGACATCCAGGTCGCGGAGATCTACGACTGCTTCACCTGGGTCGTGCTCTGCCAGATCGAGGACATGGGTTTCTGCGCCAAGGGCGAGGGCGGCGCCTTCGTGCAGGGCGGGGCGCTGAAGCTCGGCGGCAGGCTGCCCGTCAACACGCATGGCGGGCTGTTGAGTCAGGCGCATATGCTCGGCCTCAACCATGTCGTGGAACTCGTGCGCCAGCTGCGCCACCAGGCGGATCGGCGCCAGGTTCCGGGCGTGCAGCTCGGGCTGGCAACGGGCTATGGCGATCTGGGCGACGGTGCGATCGCCATCATGCGGCGGGGATGAGAGAGATGAGCGAGACGAAGCCGGCCCCGCATCCCTCGCCGCTGACGCAGCCCTACTGGGACGGCACTGCGGCGGGCGAGTTGCGCATCCAGCATTGCGCGTCCTGCGGCAAGCCGCGGCACTATCCCCGCTACATCTGCGACGCCTGCCATTCCTTCGACGTGGCCTGGAAGCCGGCGAGCGGTCGCGGCACGGTCCACAGCTGGACGATCGCCCACCACGCCTTCCATGCCGGCTTCAAGGACGAGCTGCCCTATGCGCTCGTCGTGGTGGACCTGCCCGAAGGCGTGCGCGCCCTGGGTCGGTTCAGCGAGCCCACGGGCAAGGGGCTGCGGATCGGCCTGCCCGTGCGGCTCTCCTTCACGCGGCACGGCGCGGGCCACGCGCTCCCGATCTTCTCCCCGGAGGGCTAAGTCTTGCGCACCGCCATCGCCCGTCGCCTCGGCTGCGAGGTTCCGATCTTCGCCTTCTCCCACTGCCGCGACGTGGTGGTGGAGGTGACGAAGGCCGGCGGCTTCGGCGTGCTCGGGGCGTCCACCTTCTCGCCCGAGCATCTCGAGCACGAGCTTCGCTGGATCGACGAGCATGTCGGCGACCGGCCTTACGGCGTGGACATCATCATCCCCACCACCTACGACGCCGAGGCAGAGGCGCAGGACGACCCAGAGAAGCTGATCCCGCGCCAGCATCGCGAGTTCATGGAAGGCATCCTCGCAAAGGAGGGCGTGCCGGAGCTTCCGCCGGAGGAGCGCGAGCGCGTGCGGCGGGAGATCGTCACCGGTCGAGGCGCGATGACGCCGGACGGAGCCCGCCGCCTGCTCGATGTCACGCTGAACCATCCGCGGGTGACGCTCGTCGTCAGCGCGCTCGGCGCCCCGCCGCCCGATGTGGTGGAGCGGCTGAAGGCGCGCGGCATCATGATCGGTGCCCTCTGCGGCAAGGCGGCGCATGCGCTGCGCCAGAAGGCGGCGGGCGTGGAGCTGATCGTTGCCCAGGGCACCGAGGCCGGCGGCCACACCGGCGACATCGCGACGCTCGTCCTGGTGCCGCAGGTGCTCGAGGCCTGCCCGGACATCCCCGTGCTTGCCGCCGGCGGCATCAGCCGCGGTAGCCAGATCGCCGCCGCGCTCGCCCTCGGCGCCGAGGGCGTCTGGACCGGCACGATCTGGCTCGGCACGCGGGAGAGCGAGCTGACGCCCTTCGAGAAGGACGCCGTCTTCGCCGCCCGCGCGGAGGACGCGGTGCGCCGCAAGGCGCGCACCGGCAAGACGGTGCGCATGATCCGCAGCAAGCTCTCGGAAGCCTGGGAGCAGCCCGGCGCGCCGCCCTATCTGCCGACGCCGCTGCAGGGCATCCTCTACAACGAGATGCATGCCCGCGTGGTGCGAGCGCAGCGCCGCGACCTCTATTCCTTCCCGGTCGGCCAGTCCGTCACCTCGGTGAACGAGGAGACATCGGTGCGGGAGGTCATGCTGCGGCTGCAGAACGAATATCTCGCGGCGGTGGAGCGCTTCATGACGATCGTGGAGGCCGAATGAGCGAGGAGATCCTGGTCAGCCAGGAAGACGGCATCCAGATCATCACGATCAACCGGCCGGAACAGCGCAATGCGGTGAACCGCGCCGTCTCCTATGGCGTCTGCGCGGCCGTGGATGAGATGGATGCGCGCGATGACCTTCACGTCGGAATCCTGACCGGCGCCGGCGGCAATTTCTGCGCGGGCATGGACCTGAAGGCCTTCCTCCGTGGCGAGGTGACGCGCGTCGAAGGGCGAGGGATCCTCGGCATCGCGATGACCCCGCCACGCAAGCCGCTGATCGCGGCGGTCGAAGGCTATGCACTCGCCGGCGGATTCGAGGCGGTGCTGGCCTGCGACCTGCTCGTCGCGTCGCGCGACGCGAAGTTCGGGCTGCCGGAGGCGAAGCGTGGCCTGGCCGCGGCAGCCGGCGGCCTGATGCGCCTGCCGCGCCTGATCCCCGCCCGGATCGCCATGGAGATCGCGCTGACCGGCGATCTAGTCCCGGCCGAGCGGCTGGAGCGCTTCGGCCTGGTGAACGAGGTGGTGGAGCCCGGCCAGGCGCTCGAGGCCGCGATCCGGCTCGCGCGCCGCATCGTCGCCAACGCGCCGATGTCCATCGCCGCGAGCAAGCGCGTGATCATCGAGAGCCGCGACTGGCCGATCAGCGAGATGTTCGTGCGCCAGCAGCCGATCACCGGGCCCGTGCTGGCCTCGGCCGACGCGAAGGAAGGCGCCGCCGCCTTCGCGGAGCGGCGCACGCCACGCTGGACGGGACGGTAGCGGCTACTCCATCCGGATCGCCGCCGACCGCACCACCTCGCCCCAGCGCTGGCGCTCGGCCGCGACGAAGCGCGCCGTCTCTTGCGGCGTCGAGCTGACGGCGCGGCCGCCCGCGGCCAGGAAGCGCCGCTGCACGGCGGGATCCGCCGTGATCTCCCGCACCTCCGCCGCCAGCTTCGCCACGATCGGCGCCGGCGTGCCGGTCGGGAAGGCGAAGGCGCCCCAGCTCGGCACTACGAAGCCGGGAAGGCCGGCTTCCTCCATCGTCGGCACGTCCGGCAGCGTCGGCCAGCGCGTGGCGGAGGCGACGGCGATGGCGCGCAGCTTCCCTTCCCGGTGCAGCGCCGTGTAGGTCGCGACATTGTCCACCGAGAAGTCCAGCGCGCCGCTGACGAGGTCCAGCACGCGCTGCGAGCCTTCCCGGTACGGCACGTGCTGCGCGGGGATGCCGATGCGCGCCTTGAACATCTCGCCCGCGAGATGCGGCGTGGTGCCGGCGCCGGCGGAGCTGAAGGTCAGCTCCCGCCGCTGCGCGCGCGCCCAGGCGATGAACTCCGGCAGCGTGCGCGCCGGATTCTTCTCGGCGGAGACGAACAGGCAGTTGGCGCCTTCCCAGATCAGCGTCGTGGGCACGAAGTCGCGGCCGGGGTCATAGGGAAGGCGCGCGTAGAGATGCTCGTTGATCGTCAGCGTGCCGATGGTCGCGGCGTAGATGGAATAGCCGTCCGGCACCGCGCGCGCCGCCACCTCCGACCCGATGCTGCCGCCGGCGCCCGTGCGGTTCTCCGATATGAAGGGCTGGCCGAGGCGCTGCTGCATCTGCTCGCCGAGGATGCGCACCAGCACGTCGTGCGAGGCGCCCGGTGCGAAGGGATTGATGATCCGGACCGGGCGCGACGGCCACCCCGCATCCTGCGCGGCGGCGTGGTCCCGGAGCCCAGCGATACCGAAGGTGATGCTCGCGCCGAGCAGGCCGCGTCTGCCGATCATGACGGATCCTTTCCCAGGTGCACGCGCCGCTTGCACGGCGCTTCGGAGTGGATCATACCAGCAAGTAGCTTCCTGAGCGAGCCGGAATCCCACATGGCCTACACCGTCGGTGACCTAGTGGCGGAATTCCTGGCCGCGGCGGGGGTCACCACCGCCTTCGGCATCGTCTCGATCCACAACATCCCCATGCTCGATGCGATCGGGCGGCGCAACGCGATCCGCTTCGTCCCCGCGCGCGGCGAGATGGGTGGCGGCCATATGGCGGACGCCTACGCCCGCGTCTCCGGCGGCCTCGGCGTGCTGGTCAGCAGCACGGGGCCGGGCGCCGCCAACGCCGTGCCCGCGCTGGTGGAGGCGCGCTTCGCCGGCGCCCCGCTGCTGCACGTCACCGGCCAGACCGCGACCTGCTTCCTCGGCCGCGACACCGGCGCGGTGCACGACATCCCGACGCAGGGCGAGTTGCTCGCCGCGGCCTGCAAGTCCGTCCATCGCATCCGCGTGGCGGAGGAAGCCTTCGGCGCGCTGCTCGCGGCCGCCGCCGAGGCGCTGGCGGCCGCCACGGGCCCGGTGACGGTGGAGATCCCCACCGATCTCCAGCGCGCCGCCGTCGCGCGGCCCGCCGCGCTCGACCGCCTGGCGCTGCCGGTCCGCCCGGGGCCGGTCCCGGCGGGAGGCGATCTGGACGCCGCCGCGGAGCTGCTTGCCGGCGCGAGGCGTCCGATGCTCTGGCTCGGCAACGGCGCCAAGGGCGCAGGGGCCGAGGCGCTGGCGCTGCTCGACCTCGGCTTCGGCGCGGTCACCTCCTGGAACGGCCGCGGCACCGTGCCGGAGGACCATCCCCGCAGCTTCGGCGCGCTGCACGGCAACGACGCGCCGGCCATCCAGGCCTTCTACGAGACGGTGGACGCGATGCTCGTCGTCGGCTCGCGGCTGCGCGGGCATGAGACGCTGGACGGCACGCTCAAGCTGCCGCGCACCCTGCTGCAGGTGGACGTGGACCCACGCGCGAGCGGCCGCACCTATCCATCGGCGCAGTTCATCGCCGGCGACGCGGCCGCGGTGCTCGGCGGCCTGGCGCGGCGGCTCGACGGCCGCATCGCGGTGGAGCCCGGCTTCGGCGTCGACCTCGCGCGCACGCGCGCCGACGCCGCCGAGGCCTATCGCCGGACGCTCGGGCCCTATGCCGACTTCCCCGCCCAGCTCCGCCGCGCCATGCCGCGCGACGCCATCTGGGTGCGCGACGCGACCGTCGCCGGCGCCACCTGGGCGCATCGCCTGATGCCGGTGTACGGGTCGCGCGATTCCGTGCATCCCGTCGGCGCCGGGATCGGCCCGGGCCTGCCCTTCGGCATCGGTGCCGCGCTCGCCGCCGGCCCGCAGGGCCGCAAGACCGTGATGCTCGCCGGCGATGGCGGCTTCGCGATGAACATGACGGAGCTCTGGACCGCCGCGCAGGAACGCGCCGAGCTCTGCGTCATCGTGATGAACGACGGCATCTACGCCGCCATCGGCCACATCCAGGACGCGTTCCAGGACGGCCGCCGCTACTACGGGGAGCTGCGCCACCCGGACCTGCTCGGCCTCGCCGCGCTGGCCGGCATGCCCGCCTGGCGGGTGGATCGCGCCGACGCCTTCGGCGAGACCGTCGCGCGCGCGCTCGCCACCGGCGGGCCGACGCTGGTCGAGGTGGACATGCGCGCGATTGGCCCGGTGCCGGCCTACGGCCCCTACGCGAAGCGGCAGGCGGCATGAGCTTCGATCCGGCCGCCGAAGGCTGGCAGCGCTTCGACGATCCCGCGCTGCCGAAGGTCACGCCCGGCCACTGGCATCGCCCGGAAGGCGACGGCTTCGCCTACGGGTTCGAGACCGGCGAGGGCCAGGCCAACGGGCACGGCATGATCCATGGCGGCATCCTCGCGACCTACATGGACCACACGATCGGGCGCGTCGCGCGCGAGGCCGCGGGCGGCCGCGTCGCGACGATCCAGCTCGACCTGCACTACCTCGCGGCAGGACGGCCGGGCCAATTCGTGGAGGCACGCGCCGTCGTCGTCCGGCGGACGCGGTCGGTCATCTTCCTGCGCGGCGAGCTGACGGCGGAAGGCAAGGCGATCCTCTCCGCCAGCGGCATCTGGAAGATCCTCGGCCAGCCCTGAGCGGCCTACAGGCCGAGCGCATGCTCCCGCGCCGGCCGCAGCTCTCCCGCTTCGATCCGGCGCATGATGGCGTGCACCTTCGCGTGCAGCGAGGCGTCGACGCCGGCCTCCTCGCCGCGCCGCGCGACCAGCCCGTTGATCGCCTCGCTCTCGGTGCGCCGTCCCTTGCGGATGCCCTGGCCCATCGAGGGCCGCGCATCGTCGCTGCGCGTGGCGTTCACCGCCAGGATCTGCGCCTCCACCTCGGCCAGCGCCGCCGCGTTGTGCTCGGCGCGCGCCAGCAGCCCGATGTCGAGCCCGCTCACTGGTGCACCTTCGGGCTGTCGGGCGCGGAGCCGCGGAGCGGCGTAG
>ERZ1066123.2252-NODE-2252-length-10191-cov-6.577940_pt1 | contig 10191 bp, 8 predicted proteins | sample MGYA00382770_ERZ1066123 | MGnify/ENA primary metagenome ERZ1066123 (study PRJEB33369, sample SAMEA5778353) | biofilm metagenome | biome: Industrial cooling water; feature: Water cooling tower basin; material: Biofilm | place: United Arab Emirates | collected...
CGCCTGTTTCAGCCGGGGGAAGAAGTGGTCCCAGAACGGCCGGCTTCGCCCCACCTGATTTTCCCAGAATCGAGACTGCGACTCGTGAATCCCGAGCGAGCAGTACGACCCGACGGGCAAGCCGAAATGTTCTGCCGGGAGACCCTGCTCGTACATCCCGTGACCGGCCTCGTGCAGGACGCCGAAGAACGCCTCGTTGAAGAAGTTCGGGTTGTACCGCGTCGTCAGGCGGATGTCGCCGGGGCCGAGCGTCGTGCAGAACGGGTGCGTCGTCGTGTCGAGCCGGCCCGCGTGGAAGTCGAACCCGATCGCGACGGCGGCGGACTCGGCGAACCACCGCTGCCGGTCGACCGGGAAACTCCGGGTGAGCACGTCCGAGCGGGTCTTCGACGTGATCTTCTGAATCAGGGGCACGAGTTCCCGAGTCAGTTCCGCGAACGTCGCTCGCACCTCGGCGGCGGTCGCGCCGGGCTCGTACTCGTCCAGAAGAGCGTCGTACCGCTCCCCGCCGTGGCCGACGCAGTCGGCTTCTTCGCGTTTCAGGGCGAGGATTTTTTCCAGGTGCGGCCGGAAGCTCGGGAAGTCGTTCTTCGCCCGGGCCACCTGCCAGACTTCCTGCGCCGCCGTCGTGACGCGGGCCAGTTCCTCGACGAGCCGGGAGGGCAACTTCGTGGCCCGGTCGTAGGTGTGCCGCAGTTCCCGGACGTTCGCGGCCTCGTCCGACTCGGGGTCGGCGACGAGGTCCGACCCTTCCACGGAAGCGAGCAGTTCTCCGATCCGTGGGTCGGTCGCCTTCTGGTGCGTCAGGGTCGCCAGGAGGGCGAGCTGTTCCCCCCGGTGGCCGGCCCCGCCCTTGGGCATGTACGTCTTCTGGTCCCACCCGAGGGCGGCCGAACACGAGCCGAGAACGGCCACTTCGCGCGACAGGCGGACGAGTTCGGCGTAAGCGTCGGCCGGTGACATCGCGGATCCTCCGGGGGTGAGACAGAGGATTCTAGCGGGCGGTCCCGGGTCAGTTCATCCCCTTGCGCTTCGGCCGCGGGTCCGGGTCGCGGGGCAGGTCCTCCGTCAGCCCGATCCGCCGGAGGCTGGACGCGGCAGCCGGGGCCAGCGCGGGACCCCGCAGGGCCGCCTGCCGCAGTGCGGACACGACGGCGGCGTCGGACTCGCCGATCCGGCCGAGGGCGACGACGGCGGCCAGGGCGACATCGGAGTCGGAATCGCGGACGAGTTTGACGACCTCCGGGACCGCCGCCTTCGCCCGCGGGCCGCACTCGCCGGCGGTTTCGACCGCCGCCTTCCGCACGCGGCCGGACGGGTCGCGGAAGAGCGTGACGAGTTTCTGGACGTCGGCCGGTTCCATTGCCGCCAGGAGGGGGAACGCGGTCGCGGCCGCCAACTTCTCGGCGGCGGACCGGGAGTCCAGCCCCGCCCGGATCGCGGCGGCGGCGTCCGCGTCCTTCACGTCCATCCGGGCCAACGTCACTTTCGCCCACAGGACAACGTCCGGATAGTTGCCTGCCGCGAGCGGCTCGATGACGGCGCGGGTCGAGGCGGCAGCCGGCCCGAGTTCGGCGAGGGACCGGAACGCGGCGAGGCGGACGGCGAAGTCCTTGTCGTTGCCCGCGAGTTCGCCGAGGCGGGCGACGGCCGCCGGGTCGTGGGGCTTGAACCGGGCCAAGGTGAGGGCGGCCGCCGCCCGGACCTCCGGGGTCTTCGCGTCCTGGGTCGCCTTCAACGCGGCGTCCGCGGCGGCTTTTTCCCCCGGTGCGACCACCACGAGAGCGTGGATCGCCTCGACCCGCACGTCCGGCCGGGACAGGGGGTCCGCGGCGGCCCGGATCAGCCCGGCGAGCCCCGAGCGGCCGGCCGGCCCGATCGCGCGAAGGGCTTCGACCGCGGCCAGTTTCACGGTCGGGTCGGGGTCGCCGCCGACGGCCTTGCCGAGCGCGTCGGCGGCGTCCGCCGCGGCCGGCCCCAGCTGGGCCAGCACGTCCGCGATGCGGCGGCGCATCCCGACGCCCTCCGTCCGGCCCGTCAGCAGTTTCCCGAGGGGGACCACGATCGGCTTCGCGTCTTGCGGCGGGATCGTCCCGGCGAAGTCGACGACGGCCCGGCGGATGTCGTCGTCCTCGTCGGACAGCAGCGGGAAGATCTGCGCGGTGAACTTCTGCCCGGCGGGGCCGAGCCGGCCGACGAGTTGCAGCACGGCGACCTTCGTCTCCTTCTCGTCCGTCTTCAGCGCCGCCTCGATCAGCGGCGCGGCCTTGGCCGCGTCCCCGCCCAGGCGAACGAAGGCCCACACGCACTCGGCGACGACCGGGCCGCTGTCGTCGGCGAACCGCTTCTCGAGCTTCGGGATCGCGGCCGCCGCGGGCTTTCCGATCATGCCGAGGACGTGAGCGGCCTGCCACCGGACGGCCGGGCTCGGGTCTTCGAGTAAGCCCGTCAGCGGTTCGACGGCGGGTTCCCCGATCGCGGCCAGGGCGCGAAGGATCGGGAAGTAGACGCTGCGGATCGACCCCTCGTCGTCGAGTTCCGCTTCCGGGAGCGCGGCGAGGAGGTTGTCCAGCGCGGGCCGGGCGGCCGGCCCGAGGGGGACGAGGGCGGTCGCGGCGGCGGCCCGGACCTGGGCGTTACGGTCCTTCAGCACCTTCGCCAGATCCCCGGCCGCGTCCGGCGGAAGTTTCGGGAAGTCGGCGGCGTGCTCGGAGGCGTGGTCCCGGACGCGGGCGTCCTTGTGGGCGAGCAGGGCGGCGTAGGGGCGGCTCGACTCCGGGCGGATTTCCCGGAGCGCGTCGTAGGCCGCCCCCCGGACGAACCCGTCCGGGTCGGCGGCGAGCGTCCACAGCGGGTCCGCCGCCGGGCGGCCCTTCTCCCCCATCCGGGCGATCGCCGACGCGGTGTGCTCCCGGACCGCGGGGACGGGGTCCGTCAGCCCGGCGATCAGGACCGGCAGCCCCTTCTCGACGAGCACGGCTTCCCCGGCCGGGCCGCACCGCAGCAGCGCCATCACCGCGGCTTCCCGGGTGCTGGCCGGCTCAGACGGCTTGAGTGTCCCCAGCCCCCGGTTCCCTTTTTCCCCCAGGGCTTCGAGCAGGCCGGGGACGACGGCCGGGTCGCTCGCCGCGGCTTTCCCCAGCGCGTCGATCGCTTCCAGTTGCAGGGATGCGGTCGGCGACCGCAGTTTCTTCAACAGGGCCGGGACGTTCGCGGCCGGCGGCGGGGGGGCCGGGACTTCGGCCTCCTCCTCGACGGGCGGCTTCGATTTCTGGCACCCGGTCGCCACGAACGCGGTGAGAAGCAAGAACGCAAGGCGGGTAGGACGCACGGGGCACCCCACGGGGGAGAGGGGGAAGGAGCAGAAACCGCAGTGTACCGCGCCGCCCGGCCGCGTGGGGGGATTTCCCGTGTCTCAGTGGCCTTGTGGCCCACCGGCCCTCCGCCGCTGGGTCGGGTATTCGATTTGACTTCGGGCCACGCGCGGGTAAAAAGGATAAAGTCGTCCTGAATTCGATCCGCCTCCCCGGACGAACCCGCCATGACCCGCCTGACCTCCCATCTCGTCGCCGCTTCTGTGTTGAGTGTGTCGGTGACATCCGCGTGGGCCGTCGACCTGGACCGGCCGCCGATCCGGTACGCGACGGCCCCGGCGGACAACCCGGTGTCGCAGCTGGACGCGCGCGTCCGGAAGGGCACGGCGACCCTCGCCCACACGGAGGACCACGGCTACCTGCGGGCGGTTTTGAAGGAGTTGCAGGTCCCGGAATCGTCGCAGGTTCTCGTCTTCTCGAAGACGAGCCTGCAGCGGGGCCGGATCGGCCCGAAGCGGCCGCGGGCGATTTACTTCAACGACGAGGTCACCGTCGGGTTCTGCCGGTCCGGGGACGTGCTGGAACTGACCGCCGCCGACCCCAAGCTCGGGACGGTCTTCTACACCCTCGACCAGAACCCCGCGAAACGCGCGGCGTTCACCCGACAAACGGACCACTGCCTGATCTGCCATGGGTCGTCCGCTAACCAGGGGATGCCGGGGCACCTGGCCCGGTCGCTGTCGCCGGACGCCAGCGGGGAGCCGATCTTCAGCCGCGGGAGCAAGCGGGTCGACCACTCGACGCCGTTCGCGGACCGCTGGGGCGGGTGGTACGTCACCGGGAAGAGCGGCACCCAGGAGCACATGGGGAACCAGGTCGTCGGCGGCTGGCCGGGGCTGGACGAGGGGGCCGGCGGGGCGAACGTCACGGACCTGAAGCCGTTCTTCACGGTCGCGGACTACCCCACGCCGCACAGCGACCTCGTCGCGCTGATGGTGCTCGAACACCAGAACGAGGCCCACAACCGGCTCGCCCGGGCGGGCTACCTGACCCGGCTCGCGCTGTACGAACAGGACGAACTCAACCAGGCGTTCAAGGAACCCGGCCGCCGCAGCGACGGCATCAACCGGCGGATCCACTCCGCGTGCGAGGCGGTCGTCCGGTACTTCCTGTTCTGCGAGGAAGCGCCGCTCGCGGGGGAAGTGTCCGGCACGTCCGGGTTCGCGAAAGAATTCGCGGCCCGCGGGCCGTTCGACGACCGGGGGCGGTCGCTCCGGGAGTTCGACCTGAAGCGGCGGATGTTCAAGTATCCGCTCAGCTACCTCATCTATTCCCGGGCGTTCGACGCGCTTCCCACGGAGGCGAAGGAACGAATCTACGTGCGGCTCTGGGAGGTGCTGTCGGGCAAGGACGACTCGAAGGAGTTCGCCCACCTGACCGCGGCGGATCGGAAGGCGGTGCTCGAAATCCTGGGAAGCACGAAGAAAGACTTGCCCGCGTGCTGGAAGCAGTGACGGATTCCCCTCGGGACGCAAGGGGAATCGGACCGCCGGGGACGTTCAGGACTCGATCGGCTGCTTCACCATTTGCAGGTAAAACGTCTGCTTCTTCTCCTCGATCTTGCGGGCGAGCAGGGCCTCGGCCTCGGCCTTTTCCTTGAACGCGAACTCGCCCTGCGGCTTGCCGGAGTTGTCGTAGACGACCCACACGGCCTTCATCCGCGGGGCCTCCTTGACGCGGGCCTTCCGGGGCTTGGCCGGGGCCTTGACCTTGGCGACCTTTGCCTTGGCCTTCTTCTTCGGCTTGGGGGAGTCCTCGTCGTCCGCGTCCGCGTCCCCGGCGTCCTCTTCGGACGCCTCGACCTCCGCGTCGGGGTCGGCCTCGTCCGCGTCGTCGTCCTCGTCTTCGACTTCTTCTTCGACGACTTCGTCCCCGTCCTCGCGCTCCCGGGCCTCGGCCGCTTCGCTCTCACGCCGCAGGTCCAACCGGCTCGGTCCACTCTTCCGCCCGCGGGCCATCGGAACTCCTCCGCTCGGTGCGTTCGCCAGACTATCAAGTTACCGCCGACCGCCGGCGCGACAAGCCCGCCCCGCCTCCGGTGTCAGATCCCCGTTCCGAGTTCGCCTTCTTTTTTCCCCGCGAGGACCGACTTCGCGGCCGCGTCGAACAGCTTCTGGGCGAGGGTCTGCGTCGCCGCCGCGAACTCGTCCGCGGCCCGCTGAAGCGCGGTCACGTCGGTGCCGGCCATCGCGGTCCGCAGCGCGTCCGACGCGGCGTCGATGCGGGTGCGCTCTTCCGGGGTCAGGTCACTTCCCGCCGCGGCGAGGGCCTTCGCCGTGTGCCGCAGGTCGGCGTCGGCCTTGTTCTTCAACTCGATGAACCGCCGCATCGAGAAGTCCGCGTGCGCGTGCTCGACGCTTTCCAGCACGAGCCGCTCGACCTCGTTCGGGCTCAGCCCGTGGGCCGCCCGCACCTCGACGCCGGCCTTCGCGCCGCTGCGCTGCTCGACGGCGGAGACGGTCAGCATCCCGTTCGCGTCGACCAGGAACGTCACGTCGACTTGCGGCATCTGCGCGGGCATCGGCGGGATGCCGGTCAGCTTGAACTCGCCGAGGAGCCGACAATCCTTGGTCAGTTCGCGCTCGCCCTGGTAGATGTTCACGGCGATCGCGGTCTGCCCTTCCTTGAAGGTGCTGTACCGCGCCGTCGCCCGGCACGGGACCGTCGTGTTGCGGTGAATCAGCTTATCCACGACGCCGCCGAGGGTCTCGATCCCGAGAGACAGAGGCACGACGTCGAGCAGCAACATCGACCGCTTGCCGGACGTGAGGATGTCCGCCTGCACCGCCGCCCCGAGGGCGACGACTTCATCCGGGTTCAGGTCCGTGTGCGGCCTGCGGCCGAAGAACTCTTCTACCTTCCGGCGAACGAGCGGGACGCGCGTGCTGCCGCCGACGAGGACGACTTCGCGGATGTCCTTCGGCGCAAGCTCCGCGTCGCGAAGGGCAGCCCGGCACTTGTCGAGCGAGCGTTCCACGAGCGGCGCGATGAGAGCTTCAAACTCCGAGCGGGTGACGGTCAGTTTTGTAGGTCGGGCCGAGTCTTCGAGGCCCGACGGAAGCGCAACGTCGGGCCTCGAAGACTCGGCCCGACCCACAAGAACCGTCATTTCTGTGGACTCGGCTGTGCTCAAAGCAATCTTCGCCTTCTCCGCCGCGTCGCGGAGGGCTTGCAACAACTGCGGGTCGCGGTTCGACACGTCCAGTCCCAACCGCCCGGCCGCGAGGGTCATCAGTTCCCGGTCGAAGTCGTCGCCGCCGAGGTACGTGTCGCCGTTGGTGGCGAGCACCTTGAAGACGCCGTCCGCGAGGGTGAGGATCGAGCAGTCGAAGGTGCCGCCGCCGAGGTCGTAGACGGCAACGGTGCCGGCGTTGGCGCGGTCCAGGCCGTAGGCGAGGGCCGCCGCGGTCGGCTCGTTCACGATGCGGAGCACGTCGAGCCCGGCGATCCGGCCGGCGTCGCGGGTCGCCTGCCGCTGGGCGTCGTCGAAGTACGCGGGGACGGTGACGACCGCCTTGGTCGGGTTCCCGGCCCGCTTGCGGACTTCCTTCAGGATGAGCGCGGACAGTTCCTCCGGCGTGTGCTCTCGCCCGCCGACGACGACGCGCAACACCTTGCGGCCGTCGCCCGCGTCGCGTTCGACGATCTGATGCGGGATGTGTTTCAGTTCCCGGCCCAGGTCCGCGAGGGTGCGGCCCATCAGCCGCTTCACGCTGAAGATGGTGTGCTCGGGGTCCGAGAGTGCCCGGTCCCGCGCGGCCGACCCGACGAGGACGGTGCCGTCGTCGTGGAAGGAGATGCACGACGGCACGAGCGCGACGCCGGCGGCGTCGCGAACGACCTGCGGCCGGCCGTCGCGGGTGAACGCGGCGAGCGAGAAGGTGGTGCCGAGGTCGATGCCAACAACGGTGGGAGGGGTCATGGGGTCCGGGGCCGGATGTCGAAGAGGTTCTGGCGGGCGCGGAAGCACACGTCAAATACGCGGAAGAAGTTGTAGTATCCGAGAATCAGCGGCAGGTCGTCCGACTTGGCCCACGCGAAAAGGAGATCGACCGTGGGGAACGACGCAACTGTCCCACGAACCGCGAGAAACTTGGCCGGAAGTCCCCGCGCGATGCCGCCGAGTGGTGCATCCGGAAGAGAAGCCCACTCAACGCCGAAAGCCGCTCCGACCTGATCGGGCAGAACGGACAGCATTGCGCCCGAGTCGACCAGTCCGCTGACGTCGATCACTCTCTGGTCGCGTTCCAGGCGTATTGGCAGCATCGGCCGCGGTGCGAGATCGATGGCTTGGCGTTGGACGTAAGGGAACGTCGCGGGGTTCATCCGTCGATGCCCTCAAGATGCCCGAAGTGCGATTTGAGTGTAGCCAGCGCCTCGGCAGTCAACTCCGGGCGGCCCACGTCCGCGACTCCGGGAGGAATCGAAAACATCGCTTCAGGGGGAGTCGGAATCCGTGCTTCCATTTCCTCAAGCAAGAGCCGTTTTAATTCCTGCCGTTCACACATCGGCAGCGCCCGGATCGCGGGCAAGAGTTCGGCCAGTGACATCGCGTCGCCCTCCGGTTCCTGCTGCAATTATAGCCCCGCCCGCGGCCCGGCTATTTTTCGCCTCCCGTCACGGGTAAGATGACCACGCCCGCAGGGTTCGCGGGCTTGGAGGTATAGTCATGAAGCGGACGACTGGGTTACTCTCCGCTGGCGTCGTGGTGCTATTCCTGCTCTCCGCTGGGTATCTCGTCTCATTCTGGTTCATGCCATCGGAGTTCATAATCCCGGATTCAGGGAACCACAATATCGCCACGGCCGCACTTCCCCCAGGCCCTGGGTTTGCGGAGGACCGCGTGCCCAAGAAGCTCGACGTCAAGCCGATCCCGTTCGACGGCGACCGGGCCATCAAGTACCTGAAAGCCCTCTGCGACCTCGGCCCCCGCGTCAGCGGCTCGGACGCGATGACGGCCCCGCAAAAGCTCGTGACGAAGCACTTCGAGGCCCACGGCGCGAAGGTCGTTCGCCAGGAGTTCGCCGCGAAGCAGCGGAGCCGCAGCCGCGACGTGCCGATGGTCAACCTCGTCGCGAAGTGGAACCCGGACGCGAAGGCGCGGGTCATCTTCTGCGCCCACTACGACACCCGGCCGTTCGCCAGCGAGGACGAGGCCCGGAACTGGGCCAAGCCGTTCGCGTCCGCCAACGACGGCACGTCCGGCGTCGCGTTCCTGATGGAACTCGCCCACCACATGACGGACTTCCCCACCAAGGTCGGCGTCGACTTCGTCCTGTTCGACGGCGAGGAGTACGTCTTCGACCGCAACGACAAGTACTTCTTCGGGTCCGAGCACTTCGGCGCGGAGTACGTCAAGCACAAGGCGAAGCTGCCGTACCGCTACGACGCCGCGATCCTGCTGGACCTGTTCGCCCACGCCGACGCCCGGCTCGCGATCGAGGGCAACTCGTGGGAGGCCGCCGCGCCGCTGGTCGATCAGGTGTGGAAGGTCGCCGAGGCGGTCGGGGCGAAGTCCTTCAAGTACGAGCGCGGCTTCCGGCGGGCGATGGCCGTGTCGGACGACCACATCGCCCTGAACCACGCCGGCATCCCCGCGATCGACGTGATGGACTTCGACTACCCGGACTGGCACAAGATCACGGACACCCCGGACAAGTGCTCCGCGAAGCAAATGGAGGAAGTGGCGAAAGTGCTGACCGCGTGGCTGCAACTGCAGAAGTGACAGCGAGGATCGCCTACCTGCGACTCGTAAACGTCTCGTCGAGGCGAATCGCCAGGGAGCGAATGTGATCCCGGCCGAGGGCGTCGTTCTCTAACTTTTCCACGAGTGCGGCGGGAATCGCAGCGATTCCACCGAACGCCCCGCACAGCGCGCCTGCCATCGCAGCCAGGGTGTCGGTATCGTCGCCCAAGGCAATCACGTTTCCGACTGCCGCCTCGAAGTCGCCGGGGGAGGCCGCGAACGCAGCGATCGCCGTGACGACAGATCGGTGAGCTTCCAGCGTACTGCCGAGAACGCCGATCGAATCGCCTCGCCGGAGGCTCAACGCCGTCCGAAGTGCCCGCGTCATTTCTTCCGTTGTGGACCGACGCAGTAGCTCAGAAAGAACCGCTTTCCTGCTGATGCTCTCGGCCCTTGTCGCGAGTGCGACGGCCAAAGCCATCACCTGGGCGGCCTCGATCCCGACCGGGTGGCGGTGCGTGGGAAACGCGGAAAGCCGGGCTTGCTCCCACACGCGGTCGAAATCGTCATGGAAGAACACGCCGACGGGTGCGACTCGCATCGCCGCCCCGTTCCCGAGCGATCCGCCGGGGAAGACGGTTTCGGCGATTGCGTTCCAGTCGCCGCCGGTCGCGACGGCTTCGATAATCCGCCGGGCCCCGCGGCCGTATCCGCGATCCGGGTGGTAGTTCCGTGCGAACGCGCGAATCAGCGATTCGCCCTGGATTTCGCCGTGTTCCACGAGCGTCTCGGCGACGCTCACTGTCATTTCCGTGTCATCGGTGTAGTAGAGCGTGTCGCCGGTCGGGTTCGTGACCAGTACGTGAGCGGGTCCGCCGAGTTGGTAGATGTCGAACGACGTGAGGCCTTCCCACGGCGAGCCCAACCCGTCGCCGACGGCGGACCCGAGCAGGCATCCCAGGAAGCGGTCTGAGAGCGAAGCATGTGACGCGACCGGCGGCATCAGGGGCCTCCGGATGCTAAAGAGATCGGTCCCGCACGAATCGCGCGGGACCGGCTGACCGGGCAGTTTGTCAGGCTGCGGGCGGGGCCGGGGGCGCGCCGGCTTTCGCCCAGCGGGCGGCGAGGACA
>ERZ1066123.2255-NODE-2255-length-10183-cov-7.700237_pt1 | contig 10183 bp, 10 predicted proteins | sample MGYA00382770_ERZ1066123 | MGnify/ENA primary metagenome ERZ1066123 (study PRJEB33369, sample SAMEA5778353) | biofilm metagenome | biome: Industrial cooling water; feature: Water cooling tower basin; material: Biofilm | place: United Arab Emirates | collected...
AGGACCAAGGGAGTCAGACATCAGCGCGCCATGCAAGATGTGTGAATGCCGTAGGGTCGCACCGGGAGGGATCTTCGCCTACGAGTTCGAGGCCACGGACGCCGGCACCTACTGGTACCACCCCCACGTCCGGAGCCTCGAGCAGGTCGGACGGGGCCTCTACGGCCCGCTCGTCGTCGAGGAGCGCGAACCGCCGCCCACGATCGACCGCGACGTCACCTGGGTGCTCGACGACTGGCGGCTGCTGGAGGACGCGCAGATCGCGGGCGGCTTCGGCAACGCCATGGAGGCCGGGATGGCGGGTCGCGTCGGCAACACCGTCGCGATGAACGGCCGCGTCCCGGACGGGGGCTTCGCGGTGCGGTCCGGCGAGCGGCTGCGGCTGCGGCTGGTCAACGCCGCCAATGCGCGCATCTTCGGCCTGGTCTTCGAGGGGCACGAGCCCGTGGTCGTCGCCCTCGACGGCCAGCCGGTCGCGCCGCACGCGCCCGAGGACGGGCGCGTCGTGGTCGGGCCCGGGATGCGCGTGGACCTGGTGCTCGACATGACCGGCCGGCCGGGGGCGCGCGCCCGCGTGCTCGACACCTGGTACGCCGGGCTCGAGTACAGGCTGCTCGACATCGCCTACGGGGCTGAGCCGCTGCGCGGTCGTCCGCCCGCAGCGCCGGTCCCCGCCCTGCCCGCCAACCCGATCCCCGAGCCGGACCTCGCGCGGGCCGAGCGGCACGCGGTGGTGCTCGGCGGCGGGATGATGAACCACCTCGAGGGCGCGCTCGTGGACCGGCGCTGGCTGGACGCGCGCGAGATGATGCGCCGGGGCCTGACCTGGACGGTCAACGGGACCGCGGCGGCGCCCGGCGGCCATGTGCACGATCCGCTGGCGGTGCTGCGCCGCGACGCCTCCTACCTGCTGGCGATCCGCAACGAAACGGCCTGGCCGCACCCGATGCACCTGCACGGGCACTCCTTCCGGGTGGTCGCCCGCAACGGCGTCCCGACCCGCCACCGCGAGTGGCAGGACACCGTCCTGATCCCGCGGCGCGAGAGCGCTGAGATCGCCTTCGTCGCCGACAATCCCGGCGACTGGATGTTCCACTGCCACGTCCTCGAGCACCAGGCCGCGGGGATGATGGGCTTGGTCCGCGTGGCCTGACCGAAACCCAGACAAAGGAGAATCAGCGAATGATGCCCACCACCCGCCGCGCCACCTTCCGCGCCGTCCTGGCGGCCACCGCCGCCGCCGTCCCGCTGCTGACCCGGCCCGTCCGCGCGGCCGCCGCCCAGCCCCCGGCCGCGGCGCGGGAGGCCACGCTCTTCAAGAACCCGAACTGCGACTGCTGCGAGGGCTACGCGGCCTACCTGCGCCAGAACGGCTACCAGGTGCGGGTCGTGCCGAGCCACGACATCGCACTGATCAGCCGACAGCAGCAGGTGCCACAGGATCTCGAGGGCTGCCACATCACGATGGTGGACGGGTACACCGTCGTGGGCCACGTGCCGGTCGGGCCGCTCGACCGGCTGCTCGCCGAGCGCCCGGACGTCCGCGGCATCTCGTTGCCAGGCATGCCGATGGGCTCCCCGGGCATGGGCGGCCCGAAGGTCGAGCCCTTCACCATCTACACGATCCCGCGCGACGCGGCGGCGGAGCCCGCGGTCCATGCGGTCGAGTAGCGCCGCCGAGGGCCGGGTGCGGCCGTTCCACGGCGGGAGACGCCGACGACGTGCGCCATGATGGGTGGCGGGACGATGGGGACCGCGATGGTGTGGGGCATGGGGCTGGTCGGGCTCCTGCTCCTCGTCCTGCTCGTCCTCGCGGTCGCCGCCCTGGCCAAGTACATCTTCGGGCGGCGGGGCGGATGACCAGGGGCCGCGCGCTCGCGTTCGGCGCCGCCGGCGTCTTCGCCGGGGCCGTCGTCCTCGGCGCGGCGGCGCTCGGGTTCGGCTGGTTCGGACCGGCGGCGCCGGCCACCGCCGAGGCAAGCGACCCTGTGCAGGTCGCGCTTGGCCGGCGCGTCTACGCCGAGCACTGCGCGTCCTGCCACGGCGCGAACCTTGAGGGGCAGCCGAACTGGCAGGCGCGCCGGCCCGACGGGCGCCTGCCCGCCCCGCCCCACGACGCCACCGGGCACACCTGGCACCACCCGGACGCGCAGCTGATCGAGCTGACGCGGAAGGGCCTGACCGGGATCCTGCCCGGCTACGAGAGCGACATGCCCGCCTTCGAGGGCGTGCTGACGGAGGCCGAGATCGCGGCCGTGATCGCCTTCATCAAGAGCACCTGGCCGCCGGACATACATCGCCGGCGCGAGGAGCGCCTGGGCGCGGCGGCCGGCCGCTCCTGACACCACCCGACGTCCACCCCTGGCCCTCACCAAGGAGATCGACCATGCAGACAACAGCGACCAACACTCCTTCCCCTTCCTCGTCCGCGGGCTGCTGCGGCGCCGCTTCGTCCTCCGGGCGGTGGTTCGCCAACCGCAAGATCCTGCTCGCCGCCGTGGCGGTCGTGGCGCTGGGCGGCGCGGCGGCATTCGGCGGCTGGGGCTGGCTGGTGGCCGCCGGCCTCGCCCCGCTTCTGCTGAGCGTGCTGCCCTGCCTCGTGATGTGCGGCCTCGGCCTCTGCATGATGCGTAAGGGGGCGGGCGGCGGGACCGCCAACGCGTCCGCGGATGCGGCGGCGACCGCGGCGGCGCCTATCCACCGCCGGGAAGGGGGCGTGGCATGAGGCGGCGGCGCGCGGTCCGCCTCGCCTTGGGCGCGACGCTTCCGGCCGCCGCCGTCCTGGCCCTGCCGCCGCGGCCGGCCGGGGCCCACTCGATGAAGGAGGTCGAAGGCCGGCTGCACGACCGCGAGCAGTTCTTCCAGCCCTTCGAAGCGAAGCCCGCGCCGGACTTCGCCCTCCACGATGCCGAGGGGTGGCCGGTCGGCCTCGCCGACCTGCGCGGCAAGGTGGTGGTGCTCCACTTCATCTACGCAAGCTGCCCGGACGTCTGCCCGCTGCACGCGGACCTGATCGCGCGCATCCAGGAGAAGGTGAACCTCACCCCCATGCGCGAGCAGGTGCGCTTCGTCACCATCACCACCGACCCGGAGCGGGACACGCCGGAGGTGCTGCGGGCCTACGGCGAGGCGCGCGGGCTCGACCCGGTGAACTGGGCCTTCCTGACCAGCGGGGCGGAGCGCCCGGAGGAGGGCCGACGGCTGGCCGAGGCCTATGGCCTGCACTTCGTGCCGACGCCGGACGGCCCGCAGATGCACGCCGGGTCACGCATGTGATCGATCGCGAGGGCCGGCTCAGGCCGAGGTGCGCACGCTGCGCTTCGTGCGCCACGCCCGGGACCTCGGCCTCCCGTTGGACGAAATCGGCGAGATCCTCGGGCTGTGGCGCCACCCGAATCGCACGGGGAGTGAGGTGAAGAGGTTGGCGCTCGAGCGCGTGGCGGCGCTGGAGGCGAAGGCGGCGGCCCTCCGGGCCGTGGCCGCCGCGCTGCACGACTTGGCTGAGGCGTGTGACTGCGGCCGCCGGCCCGGTCATCCCGACTGCTCGCCCCCCGACGAACGGGCGGCCGCGCCGCCGCGCCGCGGCGGGGGAGGCGGACGACCGGCCTTGGCACGCGGCGACCGCCGCCGGCGGGAACGGGCTGGCCGCCCGGGACAGCCTTGAGGGCGGTTGGGATGCCGCCGGGTGCAAGCCGCGAGCGGGGTCCCGGCACCTGGCCCGCAGGCCCGCCGCGTGCCCGCAACGCTACAATGCACGGCACGCGCGGGTCGGACGCCATCGCGGGCTACGGAAGCACTTCAGCGCACCTCGATCTCCGCCGGGCCGACCTCGCCGTTTCGCATCGCGCAGGTGACCGGTGCGTGCGCCTCCGCCCAGCGGACGAGCTCGACCAGCCTGTCGCTCGAAATCCCCTCCGCGCCGATCCTCACCCGTGTCCTGATGTTGGTCATCGCGGCCGACACGGTCTCATCCAGGCCCAGCATGCCTCGCGCGTCGCCCTCGCCGGACACGCTCACCTCCAAGAGGTCGAGCGAGACGCCCAACTGGGCGGCGCGCATGGCGACCACGGTCGCGGTGCAGGATGCGAGCGCGGCCCGCAGGAGCCAGCCCGGACTGGGTGCGGAGGCGCGCCCGCCCATCGCGGGCGGCATGTCGGTGCGGAGCTCGCCCGCGGGGCCGGCGATCCGGCAGGCGACCCCGCCCTCCAGGACCGCGGTCACGGCCGGCCCGGCGCTCTTCGCCTTCGCCGGATCCTCGGAGAGGACCGTCGCGGTCTTCTCGAGGGCGCCTCGAATCGACACTGTCGACACGGTACTTCCTCCATCTGGCATCTGGGCGGCCGGGCGGCGCAGCCGGCCACCATGGCCGGATGTCCGGCGCCTCGCCCGGCCCGGTGTGGCGGCCTTCTCGTGGATCGCACACCTCCGGTCATCGCAGCCCGCCGCATCTCCTCCCGTCGTCTGAACCGAACGGGGGGCGCGCCGACGGCCCGCGCCCCCGCCGGAACCATGCCGCCCGCTACTCCTGCTGGCGGACGCCCATGAACTGCAGCAGCAGCATGAAGAGGTTGATGAAGTTCAGGTAGAGCCCCAGCGCGTCCATCACGCTGCGCTTCCCCGCAAGCTCCGTCCCCTCCGCATAGGCGTGCTCAACGTAGTCCGCCTTGATCCGCTGGGTGTCCCAGGCCGTCAGGCCGAGGAACACGATCACGCCGATGATGCTGATCGCGAACTGCAGCGCCGTCGAGCCGACGAACATGTTCACCAGGCTCGCGACGATGATGCCGATCAGGCCCATCAGCAGGAAGCTGCCCATCCGCGTCAGGTCGGCCTTGGTCGTGTAGCCGTAGAGGCTCATGCCCCCGAACATCGCCGCCGCGATGAAGAAGGCCCGCGCGACCGAGGCGCCGGTGAAGGTCAGGAAGATGTGCGAGATGCTCGCGCCCATCACCGCCGCGAAGGTCCAGAACAGCGCCTGCGCGGTCGTCTTCGACAGCTTGTTGATGCCGAAGCTCAGCACCAGCACGAAGGCCAGCGGCGCGAACATGGCGATGTAGGCCAGGATCGTCGGCTGGACCGCGGCACCGCGCGGCGTCATCACGCGCTGGTAGAACAGCGCCTGAAGCTCGGGCGTGTTGGCGATGAAATACGCCACGATCCCGGTCAGCAGCAGCCCCGAGGCCATCCAGTTGTAGACCCGGAGCATGTACGCCCGGAGCCCGGCATCGACGGCGGCCGCGTCGGCGGTTGCCGTGCGACCCCAGCTTGGCGCATCCGCCGTGGGTCGACAATCGGGATGAAGGACCATTGGTCGTGAACTCCCGTTCGAGGCGCCGGCATTCGAATTCGATGTGGAGACATTGTGATCCGGCACAAGCGGAATTCAGGGCCGCGCGGCCGGATGCGGCGCCCTGGCCCGCACTCGCACACCGAGGTTGAGATTGGCTGCGAGCCGTTCGGCGGCAGACGCCATGCGCTACCCTCCACGCGGCCGCGGCGCCGGGGGATCGCGCGCCGCAGCCGTTCGTTCCCACGCTCAGGCCCCCTCCGCGCGCTGCCGCGCCGGCTGCGCCGCGGCCGAGAGGTTGCGCGCGGTGTTCGCCAGCGCGAGATGGCTGAAGGCCTGCGGGAAGTTGCCGAGCTGGCGTCCCGCGCGCGGGTCGTACTCCTCGGCCAGAAGCCCGACGTCGTTGCGGAGCGCGAGCAGCCGCTCGAACAGCGATCTCGCCTCATCGCGGCGGCCGAGCAGTGCCAGCGCGTCGGCGTACCAGAAGCTGCAGGCGAGGAAGGCGCCCTCGCCGGGCGGTAGCCCGTCCCCAGCCTCGGCCGTGTCGTAGCGCAGCACCAGCCCGTCCACCATCAGGCGCCGTCCGACTGCCTCCACGGTGCCGCGCACGCGCGGGTCGCCGGGCGGCAGGAAGCCCACCTGCGGGATCAGCAGCAGGCTCGCGTCGAGCGTCTTGGCACCGTAGGACTGGACGAAGCTGTTCAGGCCCGGGTCGAAGCCCTGCCGGCAGACCTCCTCGTGGATGGTCCGCCGCAGTGCGCGCCAGCGCTCCACCGGCCCCTCCAGCCCGAACTCCTCCACGCCGCGCACGGCGCGGTCGAGGGCCACCCAGGCCATGACCTTCGAGTGGACGAAATGCCGCCGGTCGCCGCGCACCTCCCAGATGCCCTCGTCCGGCCGGTCCCACACGGCGGCGACCCGCTCGGTCAGCGCCCGCTCCAGCGCCCAGCCGGCCGCGCTCGGCGCCAGGCCCGCGCGTCGGCCCTGGTGCAGCGCGTCGGCCACCTCGCCGTAGACGTCGAGCTGGAACTGGGCGTGGGCGGCGTTGCCGACGCGCACGGGGCGCGAGCCCTCGTAGCCCGGCAGCCAGTCCAGCTCCCGCTCGCCCAGGTACCGCTCGCCCGCGAGGCCGTACATGATCTGCGTCTGCGAGGGGCTCCCGGCTGCGGCTCGCAGCAGCCATTCGCGCCAGGCCCTCGCCTCCTCGAGGTAGCCCGCGTCGATGAGGGAGATCAGGGCGAGGGTGGCGTCGCGCAGCCAGCAGAAGCGGTAGTCCCAGTTGCGCGGCCCGCCGATCCACTCGGGCAGCGAGGTGGTCGGCGCGGCGACGATCCCGCCCGTCGGCGCGTAGGTCAGCGCCTTGAGGGTGATGTGCGAGCGCAGCACCGCCTCGTGCCAGTCGCCGGTGTGCCCGCAGCGCGCCGACCATCCGGTCCAGAACGCCTCCGTGTCCGCGAGGGCGGCGCCGGGATCCACGGGCGGAGGCGCGGGCAGGTGCGAGGGGCCGTAGGTGAGGACGAAGGGCACGACCTGCCCCGCCTGCACCGCGAACTCGCCCCGGGTGACCAGGCCCTCGCCGTACAGCGGCACCGGCGTGCGCAGCTCGACCATGTCCGGGCCGGCGATCGCGCGCAGGCCGCCCCCCTCCGGCAGCCGCGTCACCCAGGGCACGTCGGCGCCGTAGCCGAAGCGGAGCGCCAGCTCGGTGCGCATCGCCACGCGCCCGCGCCGGCCGAGGACGAGGCGGACCAGGTCGGAGGCGTCGCCGCGCAGCGGCATGAAGTCGACGAGCGTGACGGCGCCCTCGGCGGTCTCGAACTCGGTCTCCAGGACCAGCGTGCCGGGCCGGTAGCGGCGCGTCACGCGCGGGGCCGGGTCGGACGGGGCGACAAGCCAACGTCCATGCTCCGGACCGCCGAGCAGCGCGGCGAAGCAGGCGGGGCTGTCGAAGCGCGGCCAGCACAGCCAGTCGATCGAGCCGTCGCGCCCCACCAGCGCCGCCGTCTCGCAATCGCCGATCAGGGCGTAGTCCTCGATCCGCGGGGCCAAGGCCCGTCCCTCCCGGTCAGCCGTTGTCGCGGAAGGCGGGGTAGAGCGTCATGCCGCCGTCCACGTAGAGGGTCGCGCCGACCACGTAGTCCGAGGCGTCGGAGGCCAGCCAGACGGCCGCCTCCGCCACGTCCTCGGGCTCGCCGACGCGGCCGTAGGGAATCAGCGCCAGGAGCTTCGCCTCGGCCTCGGGCGTCGCCCAGGCCTCGCGGTTGATCGGCGTCCGGATCGCACCGGGCGAAATGGCGTTCACCCGGATGCGCCTCTCCGCCAGCTCCTGCGCCAGGGTCTTCACGAGCAGCGCCACGCCGCCCTTGGAAGCGGCGTAGTTCGCGTGGCCCGCCCAGGGGATCACGTCGTGCACCGAGCTCATGCAGACGATCTTGCCCGCCGCGCGCGAGGGGCCATCGGGCGTCACGCCCTGCGCCAGGAAGGCCCGCACCGCCTCCCGCGCGCAGAGGAACTGGCCCGTGAGGTTCACGTCGATCACGCGGCGCCACTGCGCAGTGGTCATCTCCGCGAAGGGCGCGTCCTGCTGGATGCCGGAGTTGGCGACGAGGATGTCGAGCCGGCCGAAGGCGCCGAGGGCGGCACGGAACATCGCCTGCACCTGCGCCTCGTCCGAGACATCGGCGCCGAGCGCGACCGCCTCGCCGCCCTCGCGGGCGATCTCCTCGACGAGCGCCTCCGCCGCGTCGCGGCCGGAGCGGTAGTTGATCCCCACCGCGGCGCCGGCCCGCGCGAAGGCGCGGGCGATGCCCGCGCCGATGCCGGAGCTGGCGCCGGTGACGATGGCCTTCTGCCCGTGCAGGGGGCGGTGCGCCTCGGTCATGCCCGCTGTCTCCTTCCCGCCCTAGACCACGTAGCGATCCCAGCCCGCGTAGTGCTCGCTGGTGCGCCTGCCGCGCGGCAGGCTGAGCGCGGCGAGCAGCACCCCGGCCGCGACGCTCGCCCAGGCCGCGACGGGCGAGGCGACGCCCTCCAGCAGCCAGGGCGCGGCCACGAGCCAGGCGCCAAGCAGGGCGTTCACAAAGCGCAGCGGCCGCGCGACCTCCGCCGTGGCGATGATCGCCACCGTGATGGCGAGCGCGCCCACCACGTGGTCGCTGTTGGCCATCGGCCCCGACGTGCCGAAGACCAGCCGGGTGAGCATGAGGAACGCGCCGATCGCGATCGAGACGGCAAGCGTCCAGGGCAGCGTGATGCCGCGCGTCGTGTCCGCCCAGAAGGCAGGCCAGCTGGCGAGGGCGTCCGAGCTGTCCTCCTGTCCGCCATCGACCGCGTCGCCCTTGAAGAAGGTGCGGAGCAGCGGCTTGCCCCGGCAGTGCGACCAGTAGAGGAACTGGCCCATCGCGATCACCTCGTCCAGCGCGAAGGGGATCATGATCAGCATCGCGAGGGCCGCGATGAGTGCCGGCGTGCTCCAGGTCCCGATCATGATCGGCTGGATGATGATGAAGTAGATGCTCACCACCCCGAGCGGGATCACCAGGATGCCGAAGAAGGTCACCATCCAGGGCATCGTGCGCCAGCGAGCACGGGTGCCCATCACCGCCATCAGGATCTCGAGCATGTAGCTGACTGCCCCGAGCCCGGCGTCCGGGATCGGCCAGGCCTTCGAGACGGAGGAGGTGATGATCTCCGCCGTGCCGTTCCTGGGGTCGGCCGGGTCGCCCGCGAAGAAGGGCTCCCAGACGAAGTCCACGTGCCCGAGCTGATAGGCCGTGAGCATCCTGGAGATGAGAAGGCCGATGAGGCCCATCGCTGCGATCGGCAGCCGCTGCGCCCCGGTCGAGGGGCAGTAGGTCCAGCCCGGCGGGATGACCTTGGGGTCCATCATGCCGGCCATGCTCATGCCCGGCATCATCGGCACGAGGACCGAGAATGCGATCACCAGCGCACCGACGAGCAGATCGTTGTTGTACTGGGCGGCGCTCGGGCTCCAGAGGAGAAGGGGCGCGAACAGGAGCCAGATCCCGATGCCGGCGTTGGCCCACTGCGCGAACCAGGCCGTGCGCTTCGGGAGCGAAAGGGCGCCGAACAGGGCGATCAGCAGACCGCTCGCGACGTCGCTGGCCATGAGCGCGCCGGCCCGCCACTCGACCGAGGGCAGGCCGCGCTCCTGCGTCACTGCGCGCACCGCGGCGCCGACGGTCTCCTCCGTCACCGCGTCGTAGACGAGCGGGCTGGCGGCGAGCCAGAGGCCCAGGCCGATGTTGGCGAAGTGGGCCCAGCGGGTGCGCCGCGCATCCGCCTCCATCGCCGCCATGTGGTCATGCCCGCCCATGCCCGCCATCGCGCCGTGCCCGGCATCCGCCTTGCCCTTCCCGGCGTGACCCATGGCGGCATGATCCATGGTGGCGTGGTCCATGGCGCCGCCCCGGGCCGCGGCGGGCGAGCCCTCGGCGTTGCTCCTCTCCGGCGCATCAGGCGAAGGCCGCTTGCCGTACCAGGCGACCAGCGCGGGGTTGAGCTTGTTCGCCTTGTACCAGCCGACCGGGTCGCGCTTCAGCGCCTCGACGATCCTGGGCAGCGTGTCACGCAGGGAGCGCTTCGGCTCCCAGCCAAGCAGGCTGCGCGCCCGCGAGATGTCGAGGATGTAGTGGTCGCTCGACTGCTCGACCATCCAGGGCTTGACGAACTCGTCCCCGCCCAGCACCTCGTTCTGGAGCCACACGCCCGCCAGGGCCAGGGTCTTGGGCACCCGGACGGTGGTCCAGTCCTCGCCGTGCAGCGTCTCGCCGATGATGTTCTGCACCTCCGCGTAGCCGAGCGCCTCCGGCTCGCCGACGAGAAGCGGCAGCTCGGCGGGGAGTTCGCGGCGGCGCTCGATGAGGCGGGCAATGG
>ERZ1066123.2256-NODE-2256-length-10181-cov-6.947857_pt1 | contig 10181 bp, 4 predicted proteins | sample MGYA00382770_ERZ1066123 | MGnify/ENA primary metagenome ERZ1066123 (study PRJEB33369, sample SAMEA5778353) | biofilm metagenome | biome: Industrial cooling water; feature: Water cooling tower basin; material: Biofilm | place: United Arab Emirates | collected...
TTCTTGTCCCCCTCCGGGAACCGCAGCAGTACGTTCCAGCCGGTCTTGGTGGCGACGAACGCCCACGCGGTGCCGGCGGGGGCTCCGGTCACTTCCATCGCGGTGATGCGGCCGTCGGCGGTCGGGACGACCAGCAGCCCGGCCGCGGGGGTCTCAAACGTCGCGTCCTTCAGGTTCAGCGGGACTTTGGCACCGTCCGGGCCGATCAGCCGGGGCTCCTTGGCGGCGACGGCGGCGAAGAACCACGGGGTCTTCTTCGCGCCCGCTTCAAAGGTGAAGCTCCGCTTCAGCCCGGCGGCGACGGTCACGGTCACCGGCGTCGGCTTCTCCGTGATGCTGATGGCGGTCTTCTTGTCCTCCGGGTCCGCGAGGGTGTAGCGGAACTCCGGCTGGCCCTTGTCGTCGAGGCCGTAGCCGGTGAAGGTCAGGTGCCGCGGGCCGGTGTAGGCGGCGTCGTTTTCGAGTTGGTGGCCGTAGGCCGGGTCGGTTGATCGCTTCTGGAAGTCGGGTGGCGTGCGCGAGTCGGTGACGGCCCACGGGTTCCCGGGGGGTGCGGTCCAGAACTTCGGGCCGAGCAGCTTCGCCGGGTTCCCGCCGCGGTTGACCCACACCGGGGACAGGTCGAGGAAGTTGCCGCTCCAGGCGTACCCGAGCCGGCACTGGGCCGTGTCGAAGACCAGGTTCAGCCCGCCGGGGTAGCCGACGGCAACGGGCTTCGTCCCGGCCGCGTCCGGCATGAACGTCCGCATGATCTCGGGGCGGTCCTTCACGGCCACGACGACGCCCTTCGGCGGCTCCATGCCCGCGGGCAACGGCAAGCCGGGGCCGAGGGCGAGGTACGCCCACAGGGCTTCGACCTGCGCGTCGCCGTCCCCCTTCAAGACGGTCGTGATCTGCGACTTCCCGTCGAGGAAGTTTTGCGGCATCCGCGTGCCGGGGGCGAGGCGTTGCGGCTGGTGCATCCAGCGGCCGTACCAGTCGTACCGGACGCGCTGGGAGGTCGTGGCGAGGTCCGGTCCGCGGGTGCCGCCGCTGACGACGCCGGAAATGTCGTGGCACGTCGCGCAGCCGAGGCCGTTCTTCCCGGCAAGCGTGCGGCCGTCGGCGATCTTCTGCGGGGACGTGGCCAGTTTCGGCGGGGCGTCGTCGGGGGTGGTGCCTTCGAGTTTCGGCAGCGCGTCCGGCAGGAAGCCGACGTTCCCCTCGCCGTACTGCGGCATCCGGAGCGTCATCCAGCCGCGGGCGCGGCCGGCTTGCGTCAGCACGGCCTTGGCCCACGACGGCCGGAGCTTGTGGCCGACGCCGGTCAGCCGCGGGGGTTGGACGTCGTCCGCGTTCTCGGCTTTTTCCAGCGTCTTCATCATGTCCGCGAGGGCTTCGGAGACGCCGCCCTCCGCGTCGCGGTTGTGGCAATTCAAGCAGTTGAACCGCTTCAGCGCGACCCGCGCGTGGTAAGCCGGGGCGGGGGTGCCGGGGCCGGTGAGGCCGTCTTTGAGGAACGCGGCCGCCGCGGCCTTCTGCTTCGCGTCCAGCGGGAAGCCGGGGACTTTGCCGACGGCGGGGGCGGCCGCGAGGCAGCCCTTCCCGGCGTCCGCTTTCTTGACGGCTTCGAGGTTGGGGAACTTGCCGTCCGCCTTGACCTTGTCGATCGCGTGGCAGTTGACGCAGCCGCGGGACACGACGAGTTGCTTGCCGAGCGCCTTCCACTGGTCGGCCGGCTTCAGTTCGGAGAACGCGAGGGGGTCGATGCCCGGCACGTTCGCAGCAACGTCGGACGGCTTCACCGCGGGAACCGGCGGGGCGGGGCGGTCGATCTTCGGGTCGGCCGTGCCGCACAGGTAGCGGGCGATGTCGCGGGCCTCGTCGCCGGTCAGGACCATGTTCGGCATCCGGCCGTGCGGGTTGGTGGCGAGCGGGTTTTCGAGGAACTTTTTCAGCGTGTCCGGCGTGAACTTGCTGCCGACGCTGCCGAGCAGGTAGTAGCCGGTCGGCCCGGCGGTGCCCACGGAATACAAGGAATCCTCGGGCTTCAGCGGTTCCTTTTCGTCCTCCTCGTCCTTCGCCTTGGGCTTGGTCGGCGGCTCGGTGAGCTTGTCGCCGTGGCACGCGGCACAGCCGGCGGTCAGGAACAGCTTCTTCCCGGCGGCCACGCTCTTGGCGAGGTCGCCGGGCTTGATCGCCTCGGGCTCCTTCACCGGGCCGCCGAGCGCGGACAGGTACGCCACCACCGCGTAGCGTTCCGCCCTGCCCGCGTCGGTGTCGGCGAACATTTTGGGCATGACGGTGTGCGGCCGCACTTTCTGCGGGTCCGCGAGCCAGGCGTCGAGCCAGCCGGGGTAGGCGCGTTCGCCGATCTTCGACAGGTTCGGCCCGGTGCGGTCGGTCAGCGTCTTCGCGACCTTGTCCGCGGCGTCCGGGGCGTGGCACTTCGTGCAGCTCAGTTCTTCGACCAAGAACCGCCCCTGCTCGCGGGCCAGATCCTCGGCGAAGGAGGCGGGGCGTTGCTTCGGCAGGTGGCCGAAGAAGAAATACGGCACCGGTTCCGGCTTGAAGAAGTTCGGCCCCTTCCAGATGAGCTCGGCACGAACGGCTTCCCCGGTTCGAGTCAGGGTCGCTTCAAATGGCTGGATTCCCCCCGCCAGATCGAGTTCCGGCCCGGCGATGAGCTTGGCGTCGGCCGGGTCTTTCCCCGCCGCTTCGCCGGAGAAGACTTCCTTGCCGTCGACCGTGACTTTCAGCTTCCCGAGCAGCACCGCGTCGAACTTGTACTTCCCCGGCAGCGTGACGTTGATGTACCCGCTCCAGGTGAACGACTCGCCGCCGGCCGACCGCGGGTGCGGGGACTCCCCGGCCGCCAGCGTCAGGGCGACCGTCGGGTCGAGTCGGGTCACCGCGAACGTCGCCGGGGCCGCGTCCTTCGCCGTGAAAACCAGCCCCGGTTTGAGGTCGACCCGTTGGACCGGTTGCCCGGTTGCGGCCGGGACGACGGCGAACGCGAGCGCCAGCGTGGCGATCCCAGGGCGGAACATGAGGGGATTCCTTGGGGGAACAGCGTCGGCGGGTGGGTGAGAAGAATTATCCGGGTTGGACCGCCTCGGGCAAGCGGGATTCTCCGCGATCGGCGGGGGAATTTCCTCTTCTGCACGCCGCGAAAAAGTTCCGGCCGCCGGCTTCATCGGATATACTTGCCCCTAGCGGCCCGACCCGTCCGCGCGAACCGCCCACAAGAGAGTCCGGCGTGAAGGCGTTCATCAGCGATATTCACAGCAACCTGGAAGCCCTGCAAGCCGTGCTCGCGGACATCAAGGCCCAGGGCATCACGGAAATCTACTGCCTCGGGGACGTGGTCGGGTACGGCCCGAACCCGCGGGAGTGCATCGACCTCATCATCGACTGCAAGCTCGTGCTGATGGGCAACCACGACCAGGGGGCGATGTTCGACCCGGACGGGTTCAACGCCTCCGCGGAACGCGCGATCTTCTGGACCCGCGCCCAGCTCGAGACCGGCACCGACCCCCGGCCGATCCGCGAGAAGCGCTGGGAGTTCCTCGCCGAGCGGCCGCGGAGCCACCGGGAGAACGGCTACCTGTTCGTCCACGGCAGCGCCCGCAACCCGCTGAACGAGTACGTCTTCCCGGAAGACATCTACAACCAGCGGAAGATGGAACGCATCTTCGCCCTCGTGGACAAGTACTGCTTCCAGGGGCACACCCACGTCCCCGGCGTGTTCACGGAGAACCTGCAGTTCTTCAGCCCGGAAGACGTGAACGGCGTGTACAAGCTCGACGGCCGCAAGACCCTCTGCAACGTCGGCAGCGTCGGCCAGCCGCGGGACGGCAACTGGCGGGCGTGCTACACGATCCTCGACGACGACACCCTGCGGTTCAAGCGGGTCGAGTACGACGTGGAAAAGACGATCAAGAAGATCTACGACATTCCCGACCTGGAAAACTTCCTCGGCGACCGGCTGCGGGAAGGGCGGTAGGTTCGCCCGCCGTGAGGGACTGGGCATGAGCGCCGAATCGTTCGCGAACGGGCAGTGGGCCATGACCGCCGGCGAAGACGACGGCCGGCCCGTCATTTTCCGCGTCCGCACCGACCGGCCCTACGGCCTCGTCCCCGCCGCCTATCCGCACCTCATCAGTGTCGTCTGGAAGTACGAGTCCGACAACGCCGTCGGGATGCCGTCCGCCGCGGACGCGGAACGCATGACCGAATTCGAGGATTTGCTGACCGCCACGCTGCACAAGCACGTCGCCGCGGTGCTCACGGCCGTCGAAACCGGCACCGGCGTCCGGGCGTGGCAGTGGTACGCCCGCGACCCGGACGAGGTCGTCGAGCTGGTCAACCTCGCCCTCGCCGCCCACGACCCGTTCCCCGTCGAATTCGCGGGCGACGAAGACCCCACCTGGGACGGGCACTCGAAGGCCCTCGCGATCCTGGCCTCCCTCGGCCCCGTCGAAGCCGGTGCCTGACGCCGGGGCACAACCGGCGCTGACCTGCTTCCGATTCGTGCGGTAAGATATCGCAACGTCGCCTGTCTCAACCCCGCCCTGGTTGTCGATGCCGCCCAACCTGAACCAGAAGTGGCTGGCCGTCCTGCGGGCTTTTCCGAGCCTGCTGTCGCCGCCCGCCGAGCCGAACGAACGCCTGCCCGCGGACCCGTTCGCCCTCGTCTCGGCGGGGCGGCTGACGCGGTTCCAGTACGACCTGCTGTCGTCCGGACAGGGGAAGGAACTGATCCTCGGCAACTACGTCCTTGTCGACCAGATCGGCGAGGGGGGCATGGGCGTCGTCTACAAGGCCCGCCACGCGAAGCTCGGGCGGACGGTCGCGGTCAAGGTCATCCGGGCGGAGCGCCTCAAGACGAAGACCGCCGTCCGCCGGTTCGTCCGCGAGGTCCGCGCCTCCGCGAAGCTCGACCACCCGCTGATCGTCCGGGCGCTCGACGCGGATTCGGTCGACGGCCGGCACTTCCTCGCGATGGAGTACGTCGACGGCTGCGACCTCGCCACGGAACTCGAACGCGGGCCGCTGTCCATCGCGGACGCCCTTGCCGTGGCCTTCCAGGTGGCGCTCGCGCTGCAGCACCTCTACGAGAACGGCGTCGTCCACCGGGACCTGAAGCCGACCAACCTGATCCGCGACCGCAAGACGCAGGCGGTGAAGGTGCTCGACCTCGGCCTGTCGCGGATCGTCAACCCGGAGCCGGGGGCGGAGAGTGCCGCGCTGACGCAGGCCGGCACGATCATCGGCACCCCGGACTACATGGCCCCGGAACAGGGGCAGGACGTGCGGGTCGCCGACACCCGGTCGGACCTGTACTCGCTCGGGTGTACGCTGTACTTCCTGCTCACCGGGCGGGTGCCGTTCCCCGGCGGGACGACGATCGAAAAGATCCTGCGACACTGCCAGGACAAGCCCACGCCGGTGACGGCGTTCCGGTCCGACATTCCCCCCGAGGTGGCCGCGGTCGTCGACCGGCTGATGGCCCGCGAGCCGGACGACCGGTTCCAGACGCCGGCCGAACTGATCTCGGCCCTGACGGTGCTCGGGACGATGCCCGTGTCCCCCGGCGGCCGCGCGACGGGGGCAACGGGGTCGAACCCGAACCTGCACCTCCCCACGTCGACCCCGCCATCCGACGCCGCCCTGGTCCCCACCGTCGCGATGACGACCGGGGACAGCAGCTGGCGGGTGGCGCTGGCGGAAGTCATCGCCCGCGACTCGACCCTGTCCGGCCGGCACCCGGTGCCGGAGGCCCGGCCCGCCGTCCGATTGAGGGAGTACCGGTCGACGGCCGTCGCGGTCGGCGGGCTGCTGGCGGCGGTGCTGCTGCTGGCCGTCGCCATCGTGCCCTGGGGCCGCATCTTCCCGGCCCCGGCTCCCCCGACCGAACCCGGCGACGAACCCCGCGCCCTCCGGGACCGCATCGCGAAGTGGCTGGAGACGAAGGACCCGGCCGCCGCCCCGGCCCTGCGGGCGGACGCCCAGGCCGCGCTCCGCAAGGCCGCCGGCACCGCCGACGCGGTGACCATCGCCAGGTACCTCAAGCAACTCCCTTCGCCGCTCGACAAGCTCCCGGACCCGCCGGGGTTCCAGGCGATCGGCTCCGCCCGGCAGCGGGCGTTCGGGCCGGTCAACCACCTCGCCGTCTCCGCCGACGGCAAGACGCTCGTGTTCGGCGGCTGGGACCGGTCGATTCAGGTGTGGGACGCCGAGACGATGACGCCGAAGTCCCAGGTGAACCTCCATCTGACGACGATCAACCGGGTGGCGGTTTCCGCGGACGGCAAGCGGGTCGCCGGGGTGTCCGGGTTCCAGGACCGGGACCGGGACGAGGGGTTCGAGCGAACTCTGTACGCCGTCGACCCCGGCAAGGACCAGACGCTGAAAATCGACAACACGCCGACCGGCGGGGGGTGGTGCCTGTCGGCCGCGTTCACGCCGGACAACCAGGTCTTCGCCGGCCAGTACGAAGAGGCCAGTCTCTGGACCCTCGGGGCCAAGGGTCACCGGCCGACCCGAAAGTTCTACGCCGAGGGCATGAACTGGTGTACCGCCGCCGCCGTCTCCGCCGACGGGAAGGCCGCGTTTACCGGCGGAAACGCCGTCAACTGGCAGGTTCACGACCACGCGCTGGTCTGGGATCTCGGTGCGAGTCCTCCCCCCCCGGACAAGAACGGATACCCGACCCCGGAGAAACCCGCCCAGCGGCTCGCCGGCCACCACGGCCCGGTCCTCGCGATGGCCCCCCACCCGGACAACAAGCGGGTGCTGACCGTCGACCACGAAGCCGCCCGCGTGTTCGACTACCACAGCGGAAAACTCTTGAAGGAAATCCGCACCCAGGGGGTCTACTACGGCGGCTGCTGGTCTCCCGACGGGAAACAGATCGTGGTGGCGACGGGAGCCGGACGGGTGCTCTGGCTCGACCCGGTCAGCGGGACCGAACTCCGGGCCGGCACCGGCCACTTGGGGCGGGTGACCGCGGTCGCGGCCAGCGGCACGCACGTCTTCTCGTCCGGCGAGGACGGCACCGTCCGCAAGTGGGATCCCGCCACGGGCAACGAAGTCCAGCCCGTGACCCCCGGCTACCCGGTCGCACGGATCGCGTTCGCGGACGAGGACCGCAAGCTGGTCGTCCTTCCCGCCCGCGGCACCCCGGCCACCGCCGCACCCAACGACCCGGACCTCTCCCCCGCCGCGAACGGGAGCCCGGCCGACGGGGAGGCGCTCGCCCTGGTGCCGGACGGCACGAAGGCCCTCCTCCGGTCCCCCGACAACGGCCGGGCCACGCTATGGGACTTCTCCACGGCGACCGCGACCTCGTGCGACGTGTGGCCCGAGTCCGCCGACGCGAAAGCGGCCGCCCTTGCCCCGGACGGCAAGCGGGTCTGGTACGCCGTGTCGAAGGACAAAGACCCGTCCGGGACGCTCCGCTGGACCGACCTGGAGACCGGCGAAACCCTGAAGTTCGCGATCCCCCCGGAAGTCGGCGGCGAGGACACCAAGGCCCACCGGGAGAAGCGGATCGCCGCCCGCGAAGTCACCGCCGTGGCCGTCTCCCCGGACGGCAAGGTCGGCGTCGCCGCCACCCGCAGCCGGGAGGTGTTCGGCTGGGAGTTCGCCTCGAACAGGCTGGTTCTGCGGCACAAGGACGAGGCCGACCACCCCGGCGTCGTTCGACAACTGGGGTTCGGGCCGGTCGGCCGTCGGGTGTTCGGCGTCGGCCTCGGCGCGGACGTCTGGGTCGCCCCCCTCGGCTCGAGCCGGACCGACGAGTTCTTCCACACCGCCCCGAGCAACACCCCGCGGTGCGTGGCCGTGTCCGCGGACGACGACCTCGTCGCGGTCGGCAGTTGGGACGGCGAAGTCACCCTCCACAGCCCGGCCGGGGCGTTGAAGCGGACGATCAAAACCCCCGGCCCGGTGACGGCCGTCGCCTTCAGCAGCGACGGCCGCGGCCTCGCCGCCGGGCTCGCGAACGGGACCGTGGCCGTCTACAAAATCCTCGGCCCGTAACGCGGCAACCTGGCCCGGTCACTTTCGGGGCCGGATCACGTCCTTGCCCACCCACGGCCGCAGCACCTCCGGCACGACGACGCTTCCGTCGGCCTGCTGGTAGTTCTCCAGAATCGCGACGATGGCGCGGGTGCAGGCCACCGCCGTGCCGTTGAGCGTGTAGACGAACCGCGTCCCCTTCTTCTCCTTCGACCGGTAGCGGATGTTGAGCCGCCGCGACTGGTAGTCGGTGCAGTTGGACGTGCTGGTGACTTCGCCGAACTCGCCCTGGCCCTTGTCCCCGCGGCCGGGCATCCACGCCTCGATGTCGTACTTGCGGTACGCCGGCCCGCCGAGGTCGCCGGTGCAGGTGTCGATCACGTGGTACGGGACGCCGAGCCCCTGGAAGATTTTTTCCTCGATGCGAAGGATGTCGCGGTGGAGTTCCTCGGCCTGTTCCGGGGTGCAGAACGCGAACATCTCGACCTTCGTGAACTGGTGGACGCGGTAGATGCCCCGCGTGTCCCGCCCCGCGGCCCCGGCCTCCGTGCGGAAGCAGTGCGACAGCCCGACGTACTTCTTCGGAAGCTCCGCCTCGTCCAGGATCTCGTCGCGGTGCATCCCGCCGAGGGTGATCTCCGCGGTGGCGATCAGGCACAGGTCCGTGTCCGCGATCGTGTAGACCTGCCGGGTGTCCGGGTTCGGGTCGCGCGGCAGGAACCCGATGCCTTCGAGCACGTCGACTTTCGCGAGGTCCGGCGTCACGACCGGCGTGAACCCCTCTGCGACGAGCGTCTGAATCGCGTAGTTGACGAGCGCCAGTTCGAGCAGCGCCCCCTCGTTCTTGAGGAAGTAGAACTTCTGCCCGGTGACCTTCGCGCCTGCTGCCAAGTCCGCGAGTTGCAGCGATTCGATCAGGTCGACGTGGTCCTTCGGCTTGAAGTCGAACTTCGTCGGCTCCTTGAACGTGGCGACGACCTTGTTGTCCGCGGCCGTGTGCCCGACGGGGGCGTCCGGGTGCGTCATGTTCGGAATAACGGCGAGGGCGGCCTTCAATTCCTCCTCGGCCCGCTTCACGGCGGCTTCGAGTTCCCCGAGCCGGTCCTTCATCGCCCGGCTTTCGCCGACGAGTTTTTCGCGGAGGTCCTTGTCCTTGCCGGCGGACTTGATCTGGTCGGAGATCGCGTTTTGCTTCCCCTTCAACTCGTCGTACTCGCGCTGCAACCGCCGCCGCTCGTCGTCGAGCCGCACGACGGCGTCGACGTCCGCCTTGACGAGCCGGTTGACGGTGTTGGCCTTAACGGCGTCGAGATTGTCGCGAACGAAAGCGGCGTCGAGCATGGCCGGGGTCCGGTGGGGGAACGTCACAAAACGACGTTTTAGCGATTCCCCCGCTCCCCGAGGAGGTTCTCCGCCACGGGGTCGATGAGCGTGTGGCGGATCAACTTCTCCACCGACCGGACGTCGTCGAGCCCCAGGAACCCGTACCGCGCGACGTGATAACTCGACCGGCCGACCGGGTCGCTGCGCGAGTACGTCGTCGTGACCGTGGTGTGGGTTCGGAACACGAGGTCGCCGGCCCCGGAAATGAACCACGAGTCCCGCCGCCGCATGAGTTGCAGCAACGCGACCGAGTAGCTGTCGAACTCCCCCTCGCCGAAAAACCCGGGAATCCACACGATCGCCCGGCGGTTGGTGAGGACGTAGCACGTCTTGGCCCCGCGGTTCAGGGCGAACAGCGCGGTGAGGACCGGGCCGCCGACGAGGGTCGCCAGACCCAGGAGGGGAAACAGCGTCGCGAGGGCCGCGCCGTTCTGGGCGTTGAACCGCGTGACCAGGAACACGGCGAGAAGGAAGCCGCCGATCGCGCTCGGGATCAGGGCGACGGCCGCCCCGCGGACGACGTTCAGCCGGGTCACGCGGGGCGACGGCTGCCCGGTCCACACGACGGTTTCCCCCGGCGTCAACTCCTCCCGCACGCGGTCCGCCATGGCGGCGGGGAGGCCCGAGTAACCCTGACCGGCAAACCGAGGCGGTCGGTTGTCGGCCGGCGGTTCGGGCGGCCGCTCGGGCGAGGCGGAAGCGTGGACGGGCTCCGCCACCGCGGACGAAAACCGACGCCCGTCGGCGGGAAGAGGGACGTTCGGAACGTCGATGTCGTCCGGGACGATCGGCTT
>ERZ1066123.2258-NODE-2258-length-10176-cov-18.143365_pt1 | contig 10176 bp, 10 predicted proteins | sample MGYA00382770_ERZ1066123 | MGnify/ENA primary metagenome ERZ1066123 (study PRJEB33369, sample SAMEA5778353) | biofilm metagenome | biome: Industrial cooling water; feature: Water cooling tower basin; material: Biofilm | place: United Arab Emirates | collected...
TCCTCGACGCCGAGCTGGGGATCACGGCGCCCTCGGCCTACGAGCTCGCGCAGCTGTGGCTCAACCTCGCCGCCCTCTGGCGGCAGGTCGCGGCGGCGCTCGAGCGCGCCCGCACGGGGGCCAACGCGCAGATCGACGCGGCGCCCTCGGCCGAGGCGGCGGGCGCCATCGCGCAAGGGACGATCGCGGCGCTCGAGACGGCCTTCGCGGCGACGCTCGCCGCCCAGCCACCACAGGAGGGATGATGCTCGCACTGGCGTTCTACACCGGGGAGGGGACGGCGATCGACGCGATGATCCGGCGCACGACCGCGAGCCGCTACAGCCACGTGGAGCTCGTGGACCAGGCGCGGTCGACGCCCGGGACGATGCGCGCGGTCTCCGCCTCCTGGCGCGACGGCGGCGTGCGGGTCAAGACGATCGAGGTCAAGGACGGGCACTGGGATCTCGTCGAGGTCCCCTGGGCGCTCGAGGAGGCCTTCGCGATCGCCGCGGGGCAGGCCGGCGGGCGCTACGACCTCGCCGGCATGGTGCGCACGCAGGTCCTTCCGCGACGCGCGCCCAAGGCCGGCTGGTGGTTCTGCTCGCAGCTTCTCGCCTGGGCGCTGGGCCTGTCGCAGCCCTGCGCGCTGACCCCCGGCGGGCTCTGGAAGCGCGCCTGGGACATGCAGGACGCCTTCGAGGCAGGCCGCCGCGCAGGGGATGCCGCATGATCGCCCCCGTCGACGTCTTCCGCGGCGAGACCTTCGCGCTCGAGGCGCAGTACCTCGACGACGCGGGCCAGCCGCGCAGCCTGGCCGGCGTCACGGTGACCGCCTGGCTTGCCGGCCCCTCGGGCGCGATCCCGGTCGCGGTCGCGATCGGGAGCCTCGCGCAGGGGCTCTACCAGTTCCGCCAGGAGCGCGCGCTGACCGCCCTCTGGCCGGCCGGGTTCTGGACGCTCTACGTCGCCTACGCGGACACGGCCGAGACCGAGACCGAGGCGGTCGTCACCGTCACCGTGCGGGATCCCGCCTGATGCCGACGCGGCTCATCCCCGCGGCGCGGCGCACGGCCGTCGACGACCGGCCGCGGCTGCCCGGCTGGGTGCCGCCCGCGCCCGCGGCCCCGCCCGCCCCGCCCGGGGGCGGCGCGATCCGCTACACCCATACCCAGGCGAGCCCCGCGGCCGTCTGGACCATCAACCACAACCTCGGCCTCTACCCGCTGATCCAGGTCTTCTCGCCGGGCAGCCAGGCCGTCCTCGCCGACGTCACGCACGTCTCCGTCAACCAAGCCACCGTCGCCTTCAAGACCGCCCAGGGCGGCTTCGCGACCTGCCTTTAAGGAGGCCCTGACCATGCCCCTGCCCGTCCTCACCGACCTCGATCTCGGCGGCGTAGCCCGTGTCACCGGCCTCCAGCCCGGCATCGCCGCCACCGACGCCGTGACCAGGGCCCAGCTCGACGCGGCCGTCGAGGGCCTCGCCTGGAAGGACAGCGCGCGCGTGGCCACCAGCGCCAACATCTCGCTCGCCTCGCCCGGTGCCACGGTCGACGGGGTGACGATGGCCGTCAACGACCGGGTGCTCGTCCGCGCGCAGACCGCGTCCGCCGAGAACGGGATCTACGTCTGGAACGGGGCGGCCGCGGCGATGACCCGCGCGCTCGACGCCAACAGCTTCGACGAGCTCGAGAGCGCGGTGATCTCGGTCGAGGAGGGCACGAGCGCCGGCTCCACCTTCCGCCAGTCTGCGGTCAACGGCACGCTGGGGGCCACGGCCGTCACCTGGGGCAGCTTCGGCACCGGCGCGCCGGCGGCCTCCGACACGACCGCGGGCATCGCCGAGATCGCCGTCCAGGCCGAGGTCGACGCGGGCACCGTCGCGAACATGATCGTGACGCCTCAGACGCTCGCGAACTGGGCGGGCCGGGCGCGGAGGTTCCAGCAGACCTTCGGCGACGGATCGGCCACGAGCTTCGTGCTGACCCACAACCTCGGCACCCGCGACCTCGACGTCGCGATCGCGCAGACGTCGGGCACCTTCGACCGGGTGCTGGCGGAGGTGGAGTTCACCAGCGTGAACAGCGTCACGGTGCGGGTCAACGCGGCCCCCGCGGCGGGCGCGCTGCGCGCCACGATCCTCGGCTGACGCGATGGGCCTGCAGATCCTGTCGGACCTTCTCGTCGAGGGCGCCCTGCGGCTTCAGGCCCTGGTGAACCCCGCCCCGCCGACGGACGGCCGCATCCTGGTGTACGGCAAGCGGGTCGGCGGCCGGATGATGGCCGCGCAGATGGGCCCGTCCGGGATCGACACGACCTTCCAGCCGAACCTGGGCGGCAACCGCGTGTCGATGTGGACGCCCATCGGCTCCGGGACGACGATCGACACGATCAACGGCGTCGGCTTCAGTTCCGTCGGCGCGATCACCGCCGCCGCGATCGACCAGACGAACGTCCACCGCTACCTGCGGCGGGTCGACTGGCTGATCGGCACGGCCTCCGCCAGCGCGGTCGCGGGCTACCGGCACAACGGCGTCCAGCAATCCTGGAACCTCGGCTGCGCACTGCCCCAGCTCGGGGGGTTCCACTACCGCACGCGCTGGGGGCCCGCGACGGGTGCGGCGCTCGCAACGGGCCGCGCGTTCACCGGCCTCTCGGCCGCGGGGGTGGCCCCCACCGACGTCGATCCCTCGGGGATCAGCAACCAGGTCGGCATGGGCTGGGATGCGGGCGACGTCAATGCGCAGATCATCGTGAAGGGCACGGACGCGGCGGTGAAGGTCGACCTCGGCCCGGAGTTCCCGAAGGCCGGTGCCGACCGCGCCAGGGTCTACGAGCTCGCAATGTTCGCGCCGCCGGGCCCGGTACAGTCGCTGGGCTGGTCCGTGCTCGACCTGTCGACCGGCGCCTTCGCCGAGGGCGAGATCACCACCGGCCTGCCGCTCGTCTCGGCCGGCCTCGGCCCCCGGGGCTGGGTCAGCGTCGGCGGCACCTCGAGCGTGATCGGCTACGCCTTCATGGGCCTCTACATCGAAACCGACCTCTAGGAGCATCACATGGCCTACCAGTGCCAGACCTTCGACGCCGACGACGCGGGCAACCCCGCGCCCGGCCTGATGACCGTGCGGATCAGCGCGGACGGCGCCGCCTACGACGGCAGCCACGCCGACCTGACGGAGGCGCAGTTCCTCGCGGCGCAGGCGTGGGTCGCCGGCCGCGCGGCACAGGCCGAGGCGGCGCGGATCGCCGAGGAAGCCCGGATCGCGGCGGAGGACGCCGCCCGCGCGGAGGCCGCCCGCCTCGCCGCCATCGCGGCCGAGGCGGCCCGCGTGGCCCCGGTCGTGGTCGACGTGGACAGCTACGAGGCGCTGCAGGCCGCGCTGACGGCCGCCGCGCCGCTGCCGGACGGGCGGACCCACGTCATCCGCGTGGCACCGGGGGTCTACGGCGACCCCTACTCGGGGCGCGAGCGCGTGCTGACCGCACGGGCGTATCCGGGCAGCCTCGTGGACCCGAACGAAGGGCTCGGCATCGACGAGCGCGATCTCGAGGCCGTGGCGGCGCTGACCGGCGGCGTCGTCATCACGGCGCAGGTGCCGGGCACGGTGCAACTGGCCGAGCGGATCGTCATCACCGGCGCCGGCAACCTGGCGGTGGACGCGCTTGCCTTCACCGCGCAGTCGCCGCGCGACAACGGCGAGGGGGTGCGCGAGTTCGAGGCCGACAGCTGGTCGCAGCTGCAGTTCCAGAAGAAGGCGGGCCGCGTTGCGGTGCGCGGCTGCACCTTCGGCGGCACGCTGATCGAGGCCCCGATCGCGCGCTACATCGGCGCGGTCCGCGGCGCGGACATCCTCGAGGACTGCCTGCTCGACGGCTTCACCTACGGGACCTATGCGGGCCGTAACGAGGTGATCCGGCGCAACGCGCTGCGTCGCCAGTGCATCGACGCGATCCGGGTGGGCTTCGGGATCAAGGAGCCCTGCCAGGTCCTGATCTACGGCAACGTCATCCTGGACCCGATCACCTCCGCGCCCTGGGCCGGGCAGCACCGCGACGGCACGCAGGTGGGGGCGACCACCACCGCGCCAGAGGCGACGATCACGATCGACTACCACGACAACGTCATCTATGGCGCAGGCTATTTCCAGGGCCTCTACATGGACGACACGCCGGGGCTGATCGTGCCCCGGATCAAGCGCGTGCTGATGGTCACGACCCATGCCCAGGGGGTCAACCTCTGGAACGCGGACCGCGCCGAGGTCTCGGACCTGACCGTGGTCTACCGGGGCAACGGCGAGGCGCCGCCGTCCAGCCCTCCGGGGATCGTGTTCTTCATCCCCTCGGTCAAGGGGCCCTGCGCTGTCGCCAACTGCATCGGGGTCCGGTTCAACCTCGGCTCCAAGCTCATCGGCGCGGCGGGCAACATCATGCTGCCCGTCACCACGGCGGCCTACCGCGCGCAGTTCCCGAACGGCGACTTCGGCGACGGGCCGTACCCCATCGACAAGCCCCTGACCGGCACCCCGGCCGAAGTGCGCGCGGCCCTGCTGCAGCGCTACGCCAGCGCCGACCCGACGAAGGGCTTCGAGGGCCGCACCACGGTCTTCCCGCGCATCGCCGCCTTCGACCCGATCACGCTGGTCGCGGCCGGCTCCCGCGTCGAGACCCCGGCGCAGGCGATCGCGTGGGGGCAGGACCTCGAGGTGGTGCCCGATCCCGGCGTCGAGGTGCGGGTTCTCGACGCCGGCGGCACGATCCGGCGCGACTGGGGCGGCGCGGTCGCGGCGAGCCGGGGCGACCGCATCCAGTGGGGCGGACAGGCGCCGGCAGGCGACCTCGCGGCCGGCAGCATCGGCGGCACGGTCGGGACCGAGGCAAGCCGCGTCGTGATCCGCACCGGCATCCGGCCCCCCGATCGCTACCTGACGATCCCCGCGACGGGGAGCTGTTTTCTGAGAGCGCCTGCGGTCCCCGGCCCCGACGTCTACAAGGTGGCCTTCGGCCTCACCTGGCGCAGCCCGGAGCCGCTGCGGGGCCAGGCCACGCTCCTCAGCCAGGAGAGCACCGCCTGCGATGTGCGCGCCGCAACCGCGGTTCCCGGGGCGGCCAGCGAAGGCGCGCTGTGGTGCCGGATCGAGGACGGGACCGGGGCGATCCTGGCCACCGGCGACCTCCTCGACCCGGATGGCCGGCGGGTGAAACCCGAGGGCGGGGCCTGGCACAGGACCGAAGGCTATGTGGACGTCCGCGCCCGCACGGCGACGGTGGTCCACGACGGCGTTGCCATCGACATTCCCATCCCCGACGGCGCCGGCAACGGCCGGCTGCAGGCGGCGCGGCGCTTCGCGCTGCTGGCCTTCGCCTCGGGGCTCAACGGCATGCGCGGCTGCGACGTGGCCGACGCCTGGATCAAGGTCGGCGACGATCCGCGGATCGACCTGCCGAATGATCCCGCCTCCGCGAACGCGCATCCCTGGAAGGCGGGGACGGAGGCCTTCCGATGATCCGGGCGGCGCTTCTTCTCGCGTTCGTCGCGGCAACCGCGGCGGCGGAGCCGGTCGTCATCCGCGACGACACCGGTGGCAACATCGGGCGCTACATCGAGCGGCGCGCGGACCTTGCGCGCGGCGGGCCGGTGCGGATCGAGGGCGCCTGCCTCTCGGCCTGCACGATCTTCACGACGCTCGCCAATGCCTGCGTGGCCCCCGACGCCCGGATCGGTTTCCACGGGGCGAGCCGGGTCCCCTTCGTCCAGCGCTACGCCGACATGCGGATGGGGCGCTACTTCCGGGGCGAGGTGCGCCGGCTCTATCTCGCCGAATGGCGGCACCTGCGCGGGGCCGGCAATCTCCACGTGGTCACCGGGCGCGAGCTCGCGCGGCTCGATCCGCTAATTCAGCTTTGCCGGCGGCGGTGATTGTCGAGAACGGAAATGGGGCACGGGTCGCTATGATGGATCGACGGTAATGGCGCCCGTCTGGATCGCTAATTCAGGACCCGTTTCAGGCACCATTGAAGGCCGGCCAAAACCGCGATTAGATGACGCGGAAACCGCGACTGGAGGAAGAGCCCATGCCCCGATCCGACTTCGACCCCGTGGCCGCGCTCATGCTCGAGATCGAGCGTCAGTACGGGGACCTCGTGCCCGTCGACATCGGCGAGCCGGTTCCGACCGCGCCTCATCCCGAAGAGGTCATCCGCGAGGTCGTCGCGCACGCCGAGGCGACCGGGACAAAGGTCATCCTGCCGACGATCTAGAGGCTGAGGACGGGCGGTACGCCGGCGCGGCGCGCGCCCTCCGCGACGGCCCGGCCTGCCTCCGGCTGCCCCGTGCCAGGAATCGCGTTGCTGCAGATCTTGGTGTCAAACCGTGCAGAATTGCGTGACAAACTACATCGGCCCCTCAGATCCAGTCGCGCGGCACCCGCTCCGACCAGTCGCGGGCGTGGATCAGGGTCTCGCCGTCCCAGGCCTCGACGCGCGCGGTGAAGGTCAGGTCCTGCGCGTCGCAGGCGACCGCCATCCGCGCGCGGGTCCGCACCGCCCAGCCGCCGCGCGAAAGACGCTGGTGCCAGTCGAACGCGGCCCGCGCCGACAGCGGGTCGTCGGGGTGGACCTCCCACCGCTCCTCCATGCGCTCGCCCGTGGTCAGGCCGTGGGCGGCGTTCTCCAGAAGGCCCGTGTCGTCCTCCACCACGAGGGCGAAGGTGCCGGTCACGAGGTCGTGCTCGATCCGCCGCGCGGCGCGGGGTGGGGCGACCGCGCGGTGCCCGCGCGGGGGCGCCACCGCGGCCGGGGGCGGCGTCCAGCCGGGCAGGTCGCCGGCCACGGGCAGTTCGAGCAGGCCGCCCCGGACCGTCACCCCCGCCCCCGGCCTGGCCGGCCAGACGAAGGGCCAGCAGCTGGTGGACAGCGCCACCCGCAGGCGATGGCCCGCCGCCAGCCGGTAGCCGCAGAAATCGAGCGGCACCCCGACCTCGATCGTCTCCCCGACCGGGACGGGCGAGGGCCGCTCCATCCCCGCGCGGTGCGCGAGGTTCAGCATCCCATGCGCGATCCGCACCGAGGCCCCATCCGGCGCGATGTCGCACAGCCGCGCGACGATCCTCCCGTGCGGCGCGTCGCTTTCCAGCGTCAGCCGAAGCCGGGGCGTCCCGAGAAGCGTGAGCGGCGCCCCGAGCGGCGCGGCGTCGAAGCAGGCCGACAGCGCATCGTCCGCCGCCTGGTCGCCCGGCATCTCGGCGTTGAGGCCCATCGGGAAGAACTCCCCCGCCCGCAGGCCCAGATGCTGCGGCGTGGCGACCCGCACCGACAGCGCGCCCCCCGCCCCGCCGAGGATGCCCCCCGGCGACAGGGCCCGCCGCTCGACGCGCCCCGGGACCGGCCAGCCGCTGGCGACCCACCGGCCGGGGCGCGCCGCCGCGCAGGCATCGGGCGGCGCGCTGTCGAGCACGAAGGCCCGCAGCATCGGATCGTCCTCGGCCCCGTTGGGCACGCCCTTCAGCCAGCGGTCCCACCAACGCACCATCTCCTGAAGGAAGCCGATCCGGGGGCCGGGCACCGCCGTGTGCGGATACTGGTGGACCCAGGGGCCGACCAGCCCCTTCACCAGGCCCCGCCCGTTCGACAGCAGCTTCGACACCGTGTTCATGTAGCCGTCGGCCCAGCCGCCCACGATCAGCACCGGCACCTCGACCGCACCCCAGTCCTCGGCGATCGAGCCGTGCCGCCAGTAGGCATCGCGGGCCTGGTGCGCCGCCCAGCGGGGGGCGAGGAAGGGCATCGCCCGGAGCCGCTCCGTCCAGGCCTCGCGCCAGTCCGCGCGCAGCAGGGGATCGGGCGGCCGCGAGGAATAGGACAGCATCGTGGCCCCCCACCCTGCGTTCTCCCCGAGGAGGCAGCCGCCCTTGAAATGGATGTCGTCGGCGAAGCGGTCGGTGGTGGAGCAGACCGACACCACCGCCCGCAGCGCCGGCGGCCGCAGCGCCGCCACCTGCAGCGCGTTGAACCCGCCCCAGGACTTGCCCATCATCCCCACCGCGCCCGAGCACCAGGGCTGCGCCGCGGCCCAGGCGATCACCTGCCGGGCGTCGTCCCATTCCTGCGCGGTGTACTCGTCGGCCATCAGCCCTTCGCTGTCGCCGTTCCCGCGCATGTCCACGCGCAGGCAGGCGTAGCCCCGCGCGGCGACCCACGGATGCATCCCCTCGTCGCGCAAGAGCGTGCCGTCGCGCTTGCGGTAGGGGATGTGTTCGAGAACCAGCGGCACCGGGCCCGCATCGACGGGCCGCCACAGCCGTGCCGACAGGCGGCAGCCGTCGGGCATGACGATGCCCGCGTCGTCCTCGACCGTGACCTCGTGCAACGCTGTCATGGACCCTCCCCCCGGCGCGGACGGACACCCCTGCGTCGCCCGTGGGCCAGAGACTAGGCACCCGGGCGGGGCAGGATGCGCCGAAAGCGACGCATCGCGAAAGGATCGCCCATCGTGACCGGCCAGCCCAACATCCTGATCCTGATGGTCGACCAGCTCACGGGCACGCTGTTCCCCGACGGGCCGGAGCCGTGGCTCCACGCGCCGAACCTCCGCGCGCTGGCCGCCCGCTCGGTGCGCTTCGCCAACGCCTACACCGCCTCGCCCCTCTGCGCCCCCGCCCGTGCGTCCTTCATGTCGGGCCAGCTGCCCCGCCGCACCCGCGTCTACGACAACGCGGCCGAGTTCGCCTCGGACATCCCGACCTTCGCGCACCACCTGCGGCGCGCGGGCTACCAGACGAGCCTCAGCGGCAAGATGCACTTCGTCGGCCCCGACCAGCTTCACGGGCTGGAGGAGCGGCTCACGACCGACATCTACCCCGCCGACTTCGGCTGGACGCCGGACTGGCGGAAACCGGGGACGCGGATCGACTGGTGGTACCACAACCTCGGCAGCGTGACGGGTGCGGGCGTGGCCGAGATCACGAACCAGTACGAATACGACGACGAGGTGGCGCACCACGCGGTGCAAAAGCTCTACGACCTGTCGCGCGGCCATGACCCGCGCCCCTGGTGCCTGACGGTCAGCCTCACCCATCCCCACGACCCCTTCGTCGCGCGGCGCAGATACTGGGACCTCTACGAAGGCTCGCCGCACCTGGAGCCGCCCGCCGCGATCCCCTACGCGGATCAGGACCCCCATTCGCAGCGTCTGATGGACGCCTGCGACTGGCGCGCCTTCGACATCACCGACGATCACGTCCGCCGCGCCCGCCGGGGCTACTTCGCCAACATCAGCTACGTCGACGAGAAGATCGGCGAGATCCTCGCCGTGCTGGAGGCCACCCGCCAGCAGGCCGCGATCCTGTTCCTGTCGGATCACGGCGAGATGCTCGGCCGCCGGGGCCTGTGGTTCAAGATGAGCTTCCGCGAGGGTGCCGCCCGCGTCCCCCTGATGATCGCCGCCCCGGGCCTGACGCCGCGGCGCATCGACACCCCCGTCAGCACGATCGACGTGACCCCCACCCTCTGCGCCCTCGCCGGCGTCTCGATGGAGGAGGTCATGCCCTGGACCGACGGGGAAAGCCTCGTGCCGCTGGCCACCGGCACCCCCCGCGACACCCCCGTCGCGATGGAATACGCCGCCGAAGGCTCCGTCGCCCCCATGGTCGCCCTGCGGCGGGGCCGGTGGAAATACACCCGCTGCCCCGCCGACCCCGACCAGCTCTACGACCTGGAGGCCGACCCCGAGGAGGCCGTGAACCTCGCCCAGAACCCCGCCCACGCCGAAACCCTCGCCCGCTTCGGCGCGATGGCCGACGCCCGCTGGGACCTTACCGCCTACGACGCCGAGGTCCGCCAGAGCCAGGCCCGCCGCTGGGTCGTCTACCCCGCCCTGCGGCAGGGCGGCTACTACCCGTGGGACCACCAGCCGCTGCGGCTGGCGTCGGAGCGGTACATGCGCAACCACATGGACCTGAACGTGCTGGAGGAGGAGAAGCGGTGGCCTAGGGGGGAGTGAGGGATGCCAGGCACCAACCACCTCATCCTCCGCCAACTAGTGGCTTAAGCATAGGCTGAGGGTCCGGTAATGCGCCCGGCAAATTGGTGACGGTGGGCAAACCTCGTGGCTCGGGATGCGGTATAAATAGCTGCATAGAAGGAGAAATAGTTATTTCCGGAGGGCTTCCCCTATAGTTACGACGATACCAAGCTATAA
>ERZ1066123.2259-NODE-2259-length-10166-cov-14.461577_pt1 | contig 10166 bp, 10 predicted proteins | sample MGYA00382770_ERZ1066123 | MGnify/ENA primary metagenome ERZ1066123 (study PRJEB33369, sample SAMEA5778353) | biofilm metagenome | biome: Industrial cooling water; feature: Water cooling tower basin; material: Biofilm | place: United Arab Emirates | collected...
GGCGATCCACAAACCATACTGCTCGAGCATGAAACCCTCCCCAGAGTCGTTGATGAACGGGACGGGCCGCGCGACCGGCAAGGGCCGGAGCGAGAAAAAACGCGGTGCCGTCGTCTAGTGGTGCGCGCCGCTTCCACTGCATGTGGAAGCGGGTGCGCACAAGGCCGCACGCGTCGTGGGTGGAACGTGGAGCGACGCACGAAGCCGAACACGCGGAACGAAACGCACGATGTCGCTGCTGCGGATCCATCGCCCGTGCACCGAACCGTGGTGCATCCGACACACCGGCGAGGACGGCCGCGAACCGCAGGCCGCGCCTGGGCGCGTCCACGAATCGCGACTGTCCGGACCCGGCACGGTCGCCCTGTATGCCGACCAACAGCCGCGGGCGTCGGTGAAAACGCAGGCGGCCGGCCGGGTCGCGACCGACTATGGCACAGCCCCGGTCCGGGTGGGAACCGGAGAAGCGTGTCGGTCTGCGCGAAATCGACGGCGGAAGGACGGGCAGACGCAGGCGTGAGCTATCCGTGCACCGGGGAGACGGGGCAGGCGGGGCTGCGATGCCCGGAGGACGGGCTGCGTGGTGATGCCGGGGCGCCGGGTTGGGCCTGAAGGCCCTCCTGCGGGGACAGTGGGCTGCGGGAGGGAGCTGCAGAAGGGGCTTCAGGCCTCACCTGCAGGTCGATGTGCAGGGCATGTCTGCACCGCCGGATCGCCGATGGCGTCGGAGATGGCCGGTGCGCCGGCGGATTCGGGGCGGCGGTTGTTCAAACTGCTTGGGCTGTCCCGGTCGAGCGGGACAGCCGATCATTCGCGACCCGGCCGGGTCCAGCGAACGGGCTCCGGCGCATGGTTTCCAGCGCACCGGTATCGATCGTCTCGTTTCGCCTTACCGCTGCGGGACGACCTTGTAGCGTTGTTCCTTGATCGCCTTGGCGGCGGCCAGCACCATGTCCTGCGGCAGGCGCACGGTGTAGTCGGGGTGGACGTAGGCGAACTGCACCACGCCTTCGCCATCGACCACGAACACGGCGGGCACGGGGAGGACATGGTGGGTGTCGCCCGAGCGGGCCTCCAGGTCGATCCCATAGCCGGACAGCTTTTCGCGCGTGGCGGCGTCGACCTGGTAGCCGATGCCGAACCCGCGCATCGCCTCGGCCCCACTGTCCGACAGCAGGGTGTAATCGAGCGACTGCTCGTCGAGCGTCTTCTTCAGGTGCTCGGGGGTGTCGGGGCTGAGCGCGATCAGGCGGAAGCCGAGCGCGTCCAGATCGCCGCGGATCAGGCGCAGGCCGCTGAGCTGGGTGTTGCAGTACGGGCACCAGCCGCCGCGATAGAACACCAGCACCGCAGGCTGGCCGGCGAGCGCATCGCGCAGGCCGAGCGCGTCGCCGTCCAATGTGCGCACCGTGGCCGCAGGGACGGGTGTGCCGGGCAGCAGCGGGCGCACGTCGCGGTCGGACTGCGGCCAGGCGGGCTCGGCGGCCGGGCTTTGCGCGGACGCAGTCACCTCCGCCACGGGTTGGGCCGCGTCGGCGGCGGGTTGTCCACCTCCACAGGCGCCAAGGCCGAGCAGGGCGGCGACCGCGAGCGCGCGGAGGAACGGGGCGACCGGACGGGCCGGAACGGAAAAGGATCGGGACGACAGGGACAGCAGACGCATCGGAAAGCTCCATGGCAGAGGGGCGGCGGCCGCGCTGCATGGCAGCGCGACCCCACAGGGAGGCGCCTGGGAAGCGAAGCGGTGCGTTCGCGGGGATGTGTCCGTCCCGGGCTGTGTCGGTAGCGCCGTCCAGCCCCCGGCCTGAGCCATCGCGCGGCGTACCGCTCGCATGATCGCCTGGTGCGCCATCCGCTGCGCGGGCATGGCGCGTGCCGGATGGCGGCCCCGACGTGCCGCATCGGCCGCCGGCCGGTTTCAGGTCCGCTGGAACGGGCCTGACACCGGTGCGGAGCGAAGGTCGTTGCCCGGCGCTTACCGCGGGGTGCCGTCCGCGGCAGGGGGCGCCGGCGCGGCCGGCTCATCCGTCGGCGCATCGGCCGGAGTGCCCGCAGCGGTGTCCTGCGGTGCCGCCGGCGCGTCGCCAGCGGCGGCCTCCGTGGCGGGCGCCGCGGCCGGAGCGCTGCCTTCTGCGGCGGCCGGCGTGGCGGCTGTGGCCGGAGCGGTGCTGTCGCCCGCGGCAGGGGCGGGTGCCGCGCCATTGAGTGCCGCTAGCGGGTCGACATACGGCGCGGGGATGGCCGGCAGGCGCGCATCGGCGATACCGAACTGCTCCTTGCCGAGCAGCCGCACGCACAGCCAGCCCAGGTGGCCGACGATGTTCTTGGTCAGCGCGGCACCGTCGGCATGGAGCTGATCGCGGCTGGGCCGCACCGGGCTCTGCATGGTGTTGGCGTTGCAGGCCAGGTTGCTGACCTGGCGGCCGGTTTTGGTGTCGATCAACTGCACCTGCACCGAATAGCCCACCCAGTATTCCGCCCACTGGGTCGCGTAATACCCGTAGTTCCAGCCGCCATGGCGCACCGACAGCACGTAGTCGGCCTCCGGGTGCAGCTTCGCCAGCTTGGCGGCCTTCTTTTCCTTGGTGGCGGTGGTGTCGACCGGCTGCACCTGCAGGCCGTATTCGGACTGCAGCAGGGCGGACAACTGCTCGCGCACCAGCGTGGTCGGGTTTTCGATGCCGTTTTCCTCGACGAAAGTGTTGCCGGCCTTGATCATCGCGCCGACCCCCAGCAGGCCGAAACCGGCCTTGCCTGCGGTCATCGCGATGAAGGACTCGGGTTCGTGCAGCACGACCGCGGCGGTCTTGCCCTGCAGCGCGGCGGCATCGGCCTGCGAGAGCGGGATGGCCTTGTCCTTGGCGTGCGCATGCGGCGTGGCCACGAGCGCGACGATCAGCGCCGCCATCATGGCAGCGGTGTTCAGGATGGTCTTCAAGCGGAGTTCCCCAGAAGGCGCCGGAGCGGGCGGCGGCGCGGTCTACACGGATGCGATGCTCGCAGCGTCGCCCGGCCGCCGCGGTGCGTCGTTATCGCGCACCGGTGACCTGCGGTCAATCGCCGGCCGAGCGTCCGGGCCGCAGGCTGGGATCGGAGTCGCGGAATGGGTCGGGAAGCCGCCGCAAAGAAGCCAGCACAGGCCCCTGGGGCCGACGGTGGCCGGCTCCACCGGGAGGAGGAGCGCGTGGGTGTCCCCGAACGTCCCCGAACGGCTTGTGTCCCTGAACGGCTTCCCCGACCGGCCTCCGGACTGATGGGTGTCCCGGATCGATTCCCCGACCGGCTTCGGAACGAATGGGTGAACCGCATCGATTCGCCCTCGACCGGCCCGTTGGCCCGCATGCCACCCGGTCGCTTCGCTCCATGCAATGTCCGAGGGGCTTCTGCTGGGCGCTCCAGGCCCGATGCGCACAGAGCGCCACTGCATGCTCCACGCCGTCCTGCCCTGCGAAGTCCATGGTCGGCGCGAGTTCAGGCCGGTTGCGGCCAGATGGTCCCCGCCGCATGCCCGCGGCCAGCCGATATGGAGCCCTGCCGTGCGCCCATCCCATCGCCCATCCTCGCTGTTGACGGCCTGTGGCCTGCTGGTGGCCTGCCTGCCGGCCGCGTTCGCCGCCACGCCGTCCACGCCCGAGGTGCGGCGCGACGGGCCGTTCCCCGCGCAGGCCACGGGTGCGCTGCACACGCTGCGCATCATCCCGGAGACCTGCCATTACCTGCGGGGCCGTTTCACCGGCGATACGCAGATGCCGTATCAGGTCGACGCAGTGGCGCGCGGCGGCAGTTGCCAGGCGCGTGCGCGGATCGCGCGCGCCGCCACGCGCCCGACAGGCGCCGGCTGGCTGCTCAATGATGTGCTGCAGGTGCCCCATGCGGGTTGTCCGGGCCAGCAGGCCACGGTGAGCATCTGGCGGCGCAGCGGCGGCAACGCGCCACCCGCGCACGATGCGCAGGGCCGCGCCCGGCTGTATCTGCAGGACGAGAAGCAGCGCGCCCAGCGCGGTGCGCTGGCGCAGCTCGGCGAATACGTCTATGTGGTCGCCAGCGAAGGCCCCGCCTGCGGCCGTTGAAGGCAGGCGTCACGCCTGCCGTTCGCCCGTTCGCTATGTCGGTCTCGTTTTCTCGGGTCGACCGTATCCTTCCATCCATCTGTTTGACCGGTCACGCCCGCTCGATGGCATCTGGTCGATCACATCGGATGGATCACGTCTGATCGATCACGTCTGATGGCTCGTGCCTCACCCGGCCCGCCTCAAGGCGTCGACGTGTCCTTCGCTTCGCGCTTCGCGCGCATCTCCTGCAGCCAGCGCTGCCGCTCCTCCGGCGTCATTGCCCGCAGCTTGGCGCGCAGGGCCTCGCGCTGCTCGGGCGTCATCGCGCGCAGGCGCTCGCGCAGTGCGGCGCGCTGTTCGGGGCTGAGGTCGCCGCCGCCTTCGAACCGCGCCCGCGCATGTTCGCGTTGTTCGGGTGGCATGTGCTGCCAACGCTTCGCCCCGCGCTGTGCGCGCTGACGCTGTTCGGGCGTCATCTGCCGCCAGCGTTCGGCGTGCTGCAGCATGCGGGCGCGCTGCTGCGGCTGCTGGTTCCAGCGTTCGCGCAGCACCTGGATCATCGCCTCGCGCTGCTCGGCGGGCAGCGCATCCCATTCCGGCAGCGGCGGCGCGGCCTGGCGCTGCGGGGGCGGTGCAGACGTCTGTGCCGCGGCCTGGCCACCGGCCGCGAGTGCAGCCCACAGCAGCATCGCGCATGCACGCCGCAGGCTCGGTGATCGGTACAGGGGATTCATGCTCGTCTTCATCGTCACAGCGCCTCCACGCCGGCGCCGTCGTCGGCGCCCAGCCACAGGTAGAAATCGGGCGACTCCTCGAGTGCGGCCAGCAGGGCATCGTCCCGGGCGGCGTCGAGACTCTCCACATCGGTCGCGGGATCGCCATCTTCCGTCACGGACACCGCAAGCAGGGCCGCGATCGCATCGACATCGGCATCCAGGCGGCCGGTCGATGCGCCGGTGGTCCGCGCGTCATCCGCGCGGCCGGCATCGGTGCCGACAGACACGCGCGTGGTGCCCGCCTCGCCCCGTCCGTCCGCCATCGCCGGCACGGGTGTGCCGCTTCGCGCGTCGGTCCCGGACACGTGGCCAGCGGAGGCGGCCGGTGTGACGTCCGCTTTCGTATCGGTCATCGCAGTCGTCGGCACGCCCGTGCCCGTCTCCAGCGGTGCCGGCGACCAGAACCGCATCCCCAGACCCAGCGCGAGCGCCAGCGTCGCGGCCATGGTCAGGGTCGGCACCCAGCGCACGCCCTGCGCCTTGCGCGGGCCGGCCAGTGCCGCGCGGCGCCGCTGCTGCAGCTGCGCGCGCACCCGCGGCGACAGCGCGCCCTGCGCGGCCGCATGCGCCTGCCGCGCGCGGGCGTCGAAGCCGTCGTCATCGTGCAGGGTGGATGTATCGAGGTCGGAGGTATTCATCGTGGCGTGGGTCTTGGTGTGAAGCCGGGCAGGGGATGCATGGCGAGGCAGGCTTCGGAGCCGGACACGGGCCGGGTTCCGGATGCAGAGGGCAGACGCGTCATCGGAAATCCTCCAGCCGGGCACGCAGGGCTTCGCGCGCGCGCGACAGATGGGTTTTCACCGCGCCTTCCCCGCAGCCCATGATGCGTGCGGTGGTGGCCACGTCGCACTCTTCCAGAATGCGCAGGGTGAAGGCCTCGCGCTGCCGGCGCGGCAGGGCGCGCAGCGCCTCGGCCAGCGCGGTGTAGGCCTCGCGGCCGTCGTGGGTGCGCGAAGGGTCCGGGGTGTCGTCGTCGCGCCAGTCGATCTGCACATCACCGTCCTCGTCGCGCGCGGTCGACGAGGTCAGCCAGCGCATCCGGAACAGCCCGCGGCGCTGGATGTCCACCATCCGGCTGCGCAGGATGCTCCAGAACAGCGGCGTCCATTCCTCGGCCGGCCGCTCCTGGTATTTCAGCATCCGCAGCATCGCGTCCTGCACCGCGTCCAGCGCATCCTCGCGATGGCGCAGGCCCAGCTCGGCGAAGCGGAAGGCGCGGGCCGAAATGCCTTCGAGGAAGGCATCGAGCGACAGCGCTTCCGTCGATTGCGCACCCGTCGGCCGCTCCTTCGACGCCGCCTCGGCGGCGCCGGAACACAGCAGCCCCGGTGCCGGCGGGGATTCGGCATCCGGGGCGGAGCTGGCGGGCCCGCTGTTGATAAGCGTGGAACTCACGCCCGCCAGCCTAAACCGTCCATCGTCGGGAAGGCGACCATCGGCCACGGCATCACCGCTGTACACGGCACCGTCCGGTGCTCAATGCCTGTGGTCCCAGCGGCGTTCGGCGCGCGCGCCGCGGCGGTCCAGGCGGGCATCGGCCACATCGCCGCGGCGGTCCAGCCGGTCTTCGATGCGGTCGCCGCGGCGGTCCAGGTGCTCGGCCCGGCGCTCATGGCCGTGGGCGGCGGCGCGGTCGGCCTGGCGGTCATAGCGCGCGTCGATCCGCTCGCCCTGGCGGTCCAGGCGGGCGTCGATGCGGTCGCCCTGGCGGTCGTAGCGGTGTTCGAGGCGGTCGCCGCGGTCGGCCGCGTAGGCCGGGCCGGCGGTCAACAGGGCGAGCAGCAGGGCGGCCAGCAGGGGAGTCTTGGAGCGCATGGGAGTGTCCTGTGGTGGTATCGGAAGGGGAGAAGTCAGGGAACCAGCCGGCCGGCGGGGTGCATCAGGCACGGTGCTGGAAACGCCCCCATCGCCCGGCGGTTGACAGCCCCCGCACGCGGCGCCGCGTTCGCCTCTTCCTTCCATTCAGTCCCCGGTTATGATGCGGGCAGACCCCCACTTCGGAGACTCCCCCATGGGCGAAGGCCTTGACGCCAGCGGTTTCGGCGCGCTGTACATCTTCATGCTCGCGGCCATCGCCGGCCACGTCATCATTTCGCGGGTGCCGGTGATCCTGCACACCCCGCTGATGTCGGGCAGCAACTTCATCCACGGCATCGTGCTCATCGGCGCGATGGTGGTGCTGGGCCACGCCGAAACCCCGCTGGAACAGGCCATCGGCTTCGTCGCCGTGCTGCTGGGCGCCGGCAACGCTGCCGGCGGCTACGTGGTCACCGAGCGCATGCTCGACATGTTCAAGTCCAGCAAGAAGCCGGGCGACAAGGAGGGCAAGTAATGGAATCCATGCTCGGTCAAATCTCGTTCGGTCAAATCTCGCTCGACCAGATCCGCGGCCTGCTGGTCAACGCCAGCTACTTCGTCGCCGCCACCCTGTTTCTGCTCGGCCTGCAGCGCATGGCCAGCCCCAAGACCGCGCGCAGCGGCATCCAGTGGGCCGGCGCGGGCATGCTCATCGCCACCTTCGCCACTTTCTTCCTGCCCGGATTGCACAACATCGAGTTGATGGTGGCCGGCATCGTGATCGGCACCGCAGCCAAGTGGTACTGGGGCAAGAAGGTCGCCATCACCGACATGCCGCAGATGGTGGCGCTGTTCAACGGCATGGGCGGCGGCTCGGCCGCGGCCATCGGCGCCGTGGAGCTGCTGAAGTTCTCTGCCAGCGGCGAGACCCCGCCGTACTTCACCCTCACCCTCGCAGTCGTGGGCTCGCTGATCGGCGCGGTCTCGCTCACCGGCTCGGTCATCGCCTGGGCCAAGCTCGACGGGCGCATGGACAAGCGCTACACCTTCCCCGGCCAGCAGGTGTTCAACGCGCTGGTGGCGCTGGCCGCGGTGGTGCTGGGCGTGATGGCCCTGGTCACCCTGCAGCCGGTCTACATCATCGCCTTCTTCGTCGCCGCCCTGCTGCTGGGCATCCTGATGACCCTGCCCATCGGCGGCGCCGACATGCCGGTGGTCATCTCGCTCTACAACGCCTTCACCGGCCTCGCGGTGGCTTTCGAAGGCTATGTGCTGGCGAACGATGCGCTCATCATCGCCGGCATGATGGTCGGCGCCGCCGGCATCCTGCTCACTCGCCTCATGGCCAAGGCCATGAACCGCTCGATCAAGTCGGTGCTGTTCTCCAACTTCGGCGCCACAGGCGAAGCTGCGGCCATCGAAGGCAGCCAGAAACCCATCGACGCCAGCGACGTGGCCGCGATGATGGCCTTCGCCGAACGCGTGGTCATCGTGCCGGGTTATGGCTTGGCGGTGGCCCAGGCCCAGCACAAGATCTGGGAACTCAGCCAGAAACTCATCGAACGCGGCGTGAAGGTGAAATTCGCCATCCACCCCGTCGCCGGCCGCATGCCCGGCCACATGAACGTGCTGCTGGCGGAGGCGGGCGTGCCCTACGATCTGATCGTGGATATGGACGATATCAATCCGGAGTTCGCGAATACCGATGTCTCGCTGGTGATCGGTGCGAATGACGTGGTGAATCCGGTGGCGAAGACCGACCCGGCGTCACCGATTTATGGCATGCCGATTCTGGATGTGGTGAATTCCAAGAACACCATCGTGATCAAACGTGGCAAGGGCACTGGGTTTGCGGGGATCGAGAATGCGTTGTTCTATGCGGACAATACGCGGATGTTGTATGGCGATGGTGCCGACATGGCGAATCAGTTGGTGAGTGAGTTGAAGGGGTTGGATGGGGGGCATTGAATTTTTTGCCGACTGTCAGTTTTTCATTTCGGCAAAAAGTATTGGATGATATCTGTTTTAATATTCAAATGTAATTTTGCGCCGCTTTTTTAATTGTAAAATTATCGATTTTTCGTTTGATTATTTAACGGGTCGTTCTCAGAAACGGTAAAAATCATTTTATTCAAAGCCAAACAGGGGTTTGACTCATGGACGTTGAAGAAAAAATCAAGGCGTTGATGAATTTCAGGAACGAAAAGCAAAGGATTTCATTTGATGCTGATTATCAAGAAATATTTAGCGATGAGGGGGCAAGGAAGTCCAAATTCATACTTGAAACATTGGCGACAAGACCTGACGTTAAGAATGAAGACTTGGATAAATATGTTTTTGTCAGCATAGGTGGCGCTGACGGATCTGAGGCAGAGCAGATCCTTAGAGAGACAAGGGTTGGCGTTGCAATCCTTGTGGACATAAGTGATGAGGCGTGTGAAAAGGCAAGAAAAAAAAGGGAAAAGATAAAAGAGGAAACGGGTAAAGATTTAATTGTTATGCAGGGGGATGTCACTCAACGATTGGAAGATGTTGTTCGCCAATTGGAGGATCATAAGATAAGATTGAAAAAATCAGGGTTAATTCTTTCTGCGCAAGCTGTGCTTCACGAGCTACCTAGAAGGAGCCCGAATTTTACAGAAAGTATATTTTTCGGCTCTTTATTCCGCGTTTATGAAAACAATATGTTTTTTGGTAGAGAGCCAATCCGTACTGAGAGGTGGCCAAGCAGGGTGCAAGTAAGAATAGGAAACGCTAGTTCTGACTCTCTTTTTGCGCTGGCAGAGATAATTAATGACAGGCTATCGATAACTAATGAAGCAATTGCTCCTGTAGCGAATGGCTATGTAAGCCTAAATTCCATCCTTGCATTAGAGTTAATTCATAAAGTGATACGCACTAAAAGCGTGTCAGAATTTGCTCACGAAATTGGTGAGCAACTGACTAGTGTCCAGCCAGATTTGCTCAGGAAGAAAATTGAATTTTATCTAGGCGCTGGTAAGGTTTCTATAGAAACTACGAATCCTGGCGGGTTTTGGATGCTTGGCGAAAATACGATGTCAGTGCAAAAGATGAGGAGGGACATGACTTATCCATCCCAACAACCCACGCAAAGTTTATCGGAATTTCCTTAAATCCAAGACCTGCGGATGGAAATGTTTTTCTTGCAAAAAAAGATGGGCTGCGTTCAAAAAAAAAAGAAGTGAGAAAGGGCAGAGTTAAGAGTGTCAATAAAAGAACGCAAATTAGGCTGCATTATAAGTCTGCAATAGAGGGCGCCAAATCACGTTTTTACGTTTATGGTGTTGGGCTGAGCGGGTGGGTAGATGAATATAAGAATTTAATAAGGGAATTGCTCAGAAAGAATGTGGATGTGAGAATTCTTGCGCTCAGTCCTAGGCGAGAGTCAGCGCAGGTAGTATTTCGTGGAAAGGAGTACTCATTGCTTGATTGGAAAGATTATGTTTCGAATAGTGGAAATAAAAATATTATGTCTTCACGGTATCTTCAAGGTTGGGCTTTTGAAGAAAATGCGAGGGCA
>ERZ1066123.2260-NODE-2260-length-10162-cov-6.261799_pt1 | contig 10162 bp, 6 predicted proteins | sample MGYA00382770_ERZ1066123 | MGnify/ENA primary metagenome ERZ1066123 (study PRJEB33369, sample SAMEA5778353) | biofilm metagenome | biome: Industrial cooling water; feature: Water cooling tower basin; material: Biofilm | place: United Arab Emirates | collected...
TTCCGCGAAGGCGTCGGCGTCCCGGTCGGCGGCGAACCGCTCGACGAGCCCCGCGTCCGTCGCCGGGTCGGGCCGGACGGGCGCGAGCCGGGCGAGGGATTGCACTCGAATCGCGGCCATCGGGCGGCTCCGGGTCGGTGGACGGGGAGAAGTGGTCGGCCGCCCCGGATTTTATCCCGGATTTTTTCCCCGGTCGCCGAAAACCCAGTGGGTCCGAAGGAACGGGGCATGTAGGATAGCGGCGGCCCCACATGAGCCAAAGCATCGCCGCAACGAATCCGGGAAGCTCCGTACCGTTCGCCCCCAGGTCGGGCGCGAACGATCCGTCACTGCCCAAGGGAACCTGACGACTCCCGCGGCACCGTCCCTCCCCCCACTCTTTCCTCGGGTGTCGCCGTGCGATTCCTGCTCGTTCTCAGCGCCTGCCTCGCGTGCCTCTCCGGCCTGGGGGCCGCCGAGCCTGTGCGGCCGAACGTGCTGCTCATTCTCGCGGACGACCTCGGGTATTCGGACCTCGGGTGCTACGGCGGCGAGATCGCCACCCCGAACCTGGACGGGGTCGCCCGCGCGGGGGTGCGGTTCGCGCAGTTCTACAACACCGCCCGGTGCTGGCCGACCCGCGCGTCGGTCCTCACCGGGTACTACCCGCAGCAGGTCCGGCGCGACCTGGTCCCCGGCGTCGTCAGCGGGGTGCGGGGCAAGCGGCCGGAGTGGGCCGTGCTCCTCCCGGACCTGCTCCGCCCGCTGGGGTACCGCTCGTACCACTCCGGCAAGTGGCACGTCGACGGCAAGCCCGTCCAGACCGGGTTCGACCACTCGTACAGCCTGGACGACCACGACCGGCACTTCGCCCCGAAGACCCAGCTGCAGGACGACCAGCCGCTGCCGGCGGCGAAGGACGGCTACTACTCCAGCACCGCCATCGCCGACCGCGCGATCGGCCACCTCAAGGACCACGCGGAGAAGCACGCCGGCAAGCCGTTCTTCTCGTTCGTCGCGTTCACCGCCCCGCACTTCCCGCTGCAAGCCCCGGCGGAAGACGTCGCCCGGTACGAGAAGGCGTACCTCGCCGGGTGGGACAAGACCCGCGCCGCCCGCTGGGACCGGCTCGCCAAGTTCGACATCCCCGGCCTCGCGCTCTCGCCCCCGGAGCGCGACCTCGGCCCGCCGTACAAGTTCCCGGACGCCCTGAAGAAGCTCGGCCCGAACGAGGTCGCGCTGCCGACCGCGTGGGACGACCTGACCGCCGAGCAGCGGAAGTTCCAGGCCGCCAAGATGGCCGTCCACGCCGCGATGGTCGACCGGATGGACCGCGAGATCGGCCGGATTCTGGCCCAGGTGAAGGCGATGAAGGCGACGGACGACACGCTCGTGATGTTCCTCTCGGACAACGGCGCGAGCGCCGAGATCATGGTCCGCGGCGACGGCCACGACCCGGAGGCGGCGTGCGGCACCGGGGCCACCTTCGTCTGTCTCGGGCCGGGGTGGTCGACGGTCGCCAACACCCCGTTCCGCCGGCACAAGACGTGGGTCCACGAGGGGGGCATCTCCACGCCGTTCGTCGTGTCGTGGCCGAACGGCCTGCCCACCCGCGGCGAGTTCCGGCCCACGCCCGGCCACGTCGTCGACCTCGTGCCCACAATCCTCGAAGCGGCCGGCGGCAAACCGCCCGCCGACCGGCCGCCGCTCCCCGGCCGCAGCCTCGTGCCGGCGTTCGCGAAGGACGGCACCGTGAAGCGGGACTCCCTCTGGTGGCAGCACGAGGGGAACCGGGCGTACCGCGTCGGCGACTGGAAGATCGTCGCCGCCGGGAAGGACGCGGCGTGGGAACTGTACGACCTCGCCACCGACCGGGCCGAGTCGAAGAACCTCGCGGCCGCCCACCCGGACCGGGTCAAGGCCCTCGCCGCCGGCTGGCAGCGGGAGCACGACGCCATCGTGGAACTGGCCAGGAAGTGAGCGTCCCGATTCGCCCGGCCGGTGCTCCGGAAGTCCTTACCCATGAAACCCGCCCACCCCCGCGTCGCCCTCGTACTCGACCTCCAGTGGCCGTACAAGCGGCACTCGGAAATCTTCGTCGGCATCCAGCGGTACGCCGTCGAGCGGGGGTGGGAGACGATCATCGACGAGTTCGCGCACGACACGCTCCGCCGGAAGCAGACGGCCGCCCACCGGTACCACGGCGTGATCGCGCGGGCCAACCTGTCGCTGGCCCGGACGGCCCTGGCGCGGTCGCTGCCGGTGGTCAACGTGTGGCCGAGTTCGCCGGCCCGGAACCTCCTGCCGGCCGTGGTCCCGGACTCCCGGGTCTCGGGCCGGCTCGCCGCCGAGCACCTGCTCGCCCGCGGGTTCCGCACGTTCGCCACGCTCACGTCCCCCAAGAACGTGGACAACGAGCTGGAGGTCCGGGAGTTCGCGGACGTCGTCCGCCAGGCCGGGTTCGACTGCCGGTCGGCGTACATCCCGCAGGACTACTCCGGGAGCGTCGCCAACTGGCGGAAGACGGAGCAGATGACGGTCCGGGCGATGGACCAGTGGACGCCGCCGATCGGCGTGTACGTCGGGCAGGAGGTGTGCGGCCGGCTGCTCGTGCAGCTGTGCCAGCAGCGGGGCTGGAAGGTGCCCGGCGACGTGGCCATCGTCGCCGGCAAGAACCAGGAAATCCTGTGCGAGCAGCCGCGGCCGTCGCTCACGAGCATCGAGATCGGGTACGACCGGATCGGGTACGCGGCGGCCGAACTGCTGGACCGGCTGATGGACGGAGAAGCCCCGCCGGCGGAGCCGATCCGCATCGTCCCGCAGGGGGTCGTGGTCCGGGAGTCGACCGACTTCTTCGCGGTGGACGACGCCGTGGTCGCGGCCGCCCTCGCGTTCATCGCCTCGCACAGCCACCGGCGGATCGGCCCGGACGACGTGGCCCGGGCGGTCAACCAGGAGACGCGGACGCTGCACAACTACTTCCGGAAGACGCTGAACCGGCCGATCGCCGCCGAAATCCGCCGGGTCCGGATCGAGCGGGCCAAGCGGGAACTGACGCAGAGCGACCGCGGGCTCGCGGAGATCGCGCGGGACTGCGGGTTCGGGAACATCCAGCGGCTGTACGAGGTCTTCCGCCGCGAGGTCGGCCTGGGGCCGCGGGAGTACCGCGAGCAGCGGCAGGTGAAGCGGGGCTCCTGACCCGTCAGCGGGACTCGAACTCGGCGGTCACCAAACCTTCGCCGGCCCAGGCGGCCTCGCTCGCGACCTCGCAACCCGTGCGGGGGCCGGACGTGTACTTTTTCCCCGCGACTTCCACCGTAATCTTGTAGAAGCCCGGCGGGAGGAACGCCGCGAACTTCGGATCCGAGACGTGCTCCGGAGCGAGCCTGACACTGGCAATCCCCTCCTCGTTCGTGACCCCGGCGGCCGGGTGGAGGGTGCCCCCCAGAAACGTCTCGGGCTGGAAAGTGACCGTGGCGTTCGCCACCGGCGAGCCGTTGACGAGCACCTTGCAGGCCACCGGCATCAGGGCGACCTTCTGCTCCCGCCACTGTGCGATCCGGGCGTCGATCTCGTCGGCGGTGATCGCCTTGTCGCCGTTGGCGTCGATCTGTTCCAGGGCGGCCTGGAGAGACGCGGCCTTGGCGAGTTCGGACCCGCCGACCTTGCCGTCCTTGTTCCCGTCGTACTCCGCAAGGGCGGCGGCCCCCGCCCCGGCGGCGAACGCGGGGAGTTCCACCCGGCCCGGCGAGCGAGCACAGCCGATCCCGAGCAGACACGTCAGCGTAATGGTCAACAGCCCGGCGCGGGCTCGGAAGGCGGTCATGAGAAGGCCTCGTGAAAGTCAGTCCGGCAGGGTCACGCGCTGGTTGTCCGAGATGCTCCCCATGCGGCCGTGCATCACCGGGTCGATCGAGTACGGCATGCCGCGGACGCTGCCGTCGCACATGACCATGTTGAAGACGGCGTGCGGCGAGCCGAAGATGACGCGGGACGACACGCCGGGCGTGTCTTGCATCGGGTTCATCGGCCCCTTCGTGCAGCGGAACACGTCCAGGTCGTGCCCTTGCGCCCACCCGCCGTCGTTGCCGGCCGCGTTGCCCGAGACGTTGTAGAAATCGGGGTTCAGATACCGTTCGCCCGCGAGATACGTCGTCGAGAGGCCGTCGCGGATCCCCGACAGCTTGATCCCCGGCTGTTGCCAGAGGACCCCGTTCAGAGCCCGGGTGTTGTAGTCCGCCTCCAAACACGCACCGTCCGAAGGAGTCTTGTTCCCGCCGTTGCCGGCGTAGTCGGACCGCGCCCAACTGCTGGGCTTGGCTCCGATGTTGGTCAGGCTGATGTTTCCGCTCACCATCCCGCTCCCGCGGGAGGGGCAGACATAAGTCTTGACAACCGTCTGGACCATCTGTCGACTTTCGGCCTGACGGGCGGCACTGCCCTCGGCGAACTGGATGCCCTTGTCGTGGAGGGCGGACTGTTCCAGAAACGGCAGGATGTTGTACTGCCAACCCCCGAATTGATTCACGCCGAACCCTTGGTGGGGGACGCCGGCGAACCGCCACCCGAACCCGTGGCCGGAGGTCGGCAGCCGGCCGTTCGTGTCGACGTGCCCCTGGCACGCGAGCCCGATCGTCTTCAGGTTGTTCTGGCACGTCGAGCGGTTCGCCGACTCGCGGACCTTTTGCACGGCCGGGAGCAGGATGCCGACCAGGATCGCGATGATCGCGATCACCACCAGCAGCTCGATCAGCGTGAACCCAGGACGAGGAGGTGCGGTCTTCATGGCATCGGCTCTCGGGATCGAATGATGAATCGCGCGGGTCGGACCGCGCCGGGTGGAATTGCGGAGACAATCCTGCTCGGGGTGTGGGGAAGTTCGCATAACGAATCTGCCTGAACGCGAGCGGAGGCGAGGCCGCGAGTCCCGTCGCGTGTCAGTTCCAATCATGGCCTGCTTTTTTCACGGCTGGCAGAATTCCAGTAACGACTCTCGGCAACCCGTTCTTCACATTCCGTACCCGGATTCGTGGCGCAATTTCCGGGAAACGGCATTTCGCCGACCCATAATCAGGTCACTGCCGCGACACCCCGCCGCCGGCCGAGCCCCCATCGGCCCGATTTTCGACGAGACTGCCGAGAAGCGTGCGGCGGGACGTGCGGCCACCTTCCCCTTCGGAGACGATCCATGCTGGCGAGCAGTCGAGCGCGGTCCGCCGCGGGCTTCGCGGTCCTGGTCTGGTCGAGCGCGTTCTGTTTCGGCGAAGGCGGGGCCAAGGCCTCCAAGCCGGCCGCCGTCAACCTCACCGCGGAGGGGGAAGCCCTCCGCGACCGGTACGCCCAGGAGTTGTCCGCGCTGCGGGCGGACCTCACCAAGGCGCTGCCGGCGATCGACCCCGCTAAGAACGCGGCCCTTCAGAAGGCCCGCGCCGCACTGAAGGCCGCCACGGCGGACCAGGCCAAGGCCCAGCAAAACCTGGACAAGGTCAACGGGGCGAAGGGCCTCGTCGAGCACGCCAGGGGCAAGTGGATCGGCGGGGCCGAGAAGGGCATCGCCCAGGCCCAGGACGCGCTCAAGAAGGCGAAGACCGACGCCGAACGCGCCGCGGCGACGGCCGACCTCGCCAAGTGGCAGGCCAACAAAGAAGACGGACAAAAAGCCCTCGCCGAGCGGCAGGCCGCGTACGACAAGCTCGCGAAAGACCTCCCGGAACTGACCAAGGCCAGCAACGAAGCGAAGGCCGCGCTGGCCAAGGCGCAGGCCGAGGAGCAGGCCGCCGCGAAGGCCGTCCTTGGCGAGGTGAAGAGCGTCCTGGCGAACGACAAGCTGGAACCGAAGCTCGTGAAGGCGGCCGTGCTCGCCGAGGCGACCCCGGCCGGGCTGGCGGCCTTCGCCCAACAGGGCAAGGAACAGCAAGCCCTCGTCGACAAGTTGCTCGGGGACGAAGCCCTCATGACGGAAATGCTGGTGGCCGGCGGCCCGAAGGACGGGAAGTACGGCGAGGCGATGCAGATCTACGCCGACGTCCAGAAGGCGAGCGACCGGGCCGGGAAGGGCGTGTACCACCGGATGGCCGTCGCCACCGGCCTCGCCCACGCGGTGCCGATTCTGCAGCGGAAGACCGACGCCGACAAGGAATCGCCGACGACCGTCGACCCGGTCAAGCGGTACCTGCACTACGAGAAGGCGCACCTCGCGGGCGAACTCGACCCGGCGTTCCCGACGCTGACGACCTGGGAGCTGCGGTACACGGTCGACAGCTACGCCCCGGACGCGATCCTGGCGTGGGCGCGGGAGATGATGCGGAACTACCGCCCGGACCACGTGCTGAACGCGGACTACGGCTGGCGGTACTCGGGGCTGGTCCGGACGGACGTGGCGTACAAGCACTCCAACGAGTACCAGGACCTGGACACGCTGAACTTCTTCCAGAACATCTGCAAGAACGGCGGGATCTGCGGCCGGCGGGCGTTCTTCGGCCGGTACGTCGTCCAGGCGTTCGGGCTGCCGGCCCGGCCGTTCACCCAGCCGAAGCACGCCGCCCTCGTCCGGTGGACGCCGAAGGGGTGGGTCGTGAACCTCGGGGCGGGCTGGCCACACGGCTGGTTCCCGGAGGCGACCGGGCCGGAGTTCCTGCTGGAAACCCAGGCCCGCCGGTTCCCCGACGAGCACCGCCGGGCCCTTCGGGCGGACTGGATCGCCACCGCGATCGGCGAGCCGGTCGTCCGGGACAAGAAGACGCCCCTCGGCCCGTGGCGGCAACTCGCGGACGACGAGCTGCGGGCGATCGTGGCCGAGAAGAAGCCGGCCGAACTCGCCGCCCTCGGGGCCAACATCGCCGAGGCGAACGAGTCCGCCGACACGAAGGCGGCGGCGGTCGAGAAGGCGACCGTGACGGACGCCGACAAGAAGGTCGCGACCGGGCCGGCCGGCGAGATCGTCATCCCGGCCGCCGCCTGCGGGGGCGGGAACCACCTCGTGAAGAGCTTTCAGGGCGGGCTCCAGATGATCGGCGGCACCAAGCCGATCACCTGCACCGTCGAAACCCGCCGGGCCGGAAAGTACGCCCTCACGGCCCGCGTCGTCACCGTCCACGGGGACCAGACGCTCGCGCTGACGCTCAACGCCGGCAAGACGCCCGCCGACGTCCCGCTCCCGTTCACGGTCGGGGCGTGGCAGTCGTCGCAACCCGTGGAAGTGACCCTCGTCGAAGGGAAGAACACCCTCACCTTCGCACCCGCGAGCCAGGCGTTCGCGCTGAAGGAATTCGTGCTGACGCCGGTGAAGTAACGCACCCGGCGAGCTCCGAACGAAACGCCGCGAACCCCCGGTCGATCTGGCCCGCCTCGGTGCCGGTCGGACCGGGGGTTCGATTTTTCACCCGCCGAGCAGCGGGCGGAAGGCCAGATTTCCGGGGCTCGTTCTCGCCGACGTGCGAGCGGCGAATTCCGACCGGACGGAATTTCGGCTCGCATTCGTCCCAAGTCGAACGTAAAGTTATTTGTCAACGGCTCGCCCGCTGCCCGGAACACGACTCGCACTCGCACCGGGAAGACTTTCTACTCTCCGTTCGTCGAGGGAGATCTCCCATGTCGTCTGGACCGTCCCGTCCTGCGTCCCGCGCGGGGTTCACGCTGATCGAACTGCTGGTGGTGATCGCGATCATCGCGATCCTGATCGGCCTGCTGCTGCCGGCGGTCCAAAAGGTCCGCGAGGCGGCGTCCCGGACGAAGTGCCAGAACAACCTGAAGCAGCTCGGCATCGCGATGCACGCCTGCCACGACGCGAACGGCGCGTTCCCGTCCGGCGGGTGGGGGTGGAACTGGGTCGGCGACCCGGACCGCGGGTCGGGCGTCAGCCAGCCGGGCGGCTGGGCGTTCTCGATCCTGCCGTACATCGAGGGCGAGAACCTGTTCCGGATGGGCAGTGGTCTGACCGGCACCGCCAAGAACGACGCCTGCCGCCAGGCGAATCAGATCGCGATCCCGTTCTTCAACTGCCCGAGCCGCCGCCAGGCGACCGTCTACCCCGTCACCTTCTCGTCGTTCGTGAACGCCACGAACCCCCTCGGCATGGGGCCGAAGCTCGACTATGCGGCGTGCGCCAGCAGCACGGGGGCGAATCAGGTGTACGGCGGGCCGGGCAACTACGCCGACGGCGACAACCCCGGTTACTGGGCCTCGCACGTCGACGGCCAGAAGGCGATCGACACCATCACCCGATTTAACGGCGTCTTTTACACCCGAAGCAACGTCCGGATCGTGACGATCACCAAGGGGGCCAGCAACCAGATCCTGCTCGGCGAAAAGAGCCTCGACGCGAACCGCTACACCAACGGCACCAGCGGCGGCGACAACGAGACCGGGTTCGCCGGGCTGGACAACGACAACTACCGGAGCACCCACGTCTCGCCGATCAAGGACGTGCGGGGGTCGGACAACGAGAACGCTTTCGGCAGTTGCCACGAAGGGGGCTGTGCGGTCCTCCTCGGCGACGGGTCCGTCCGGTTCGTCGCGTACTCCGTCGACGTGAACGTCTTCAAGCCGATGGGCGACATTCGGAGCACGACCGTCGCGAACCTGCCGTGAACGGCAATAAAATAAGCGGGACACCCCGTCCCTCGCTGGCGCTTCGGGCTGGTGTCGACACCAGCCCGAAGCGCCAGCGAGGGACGCACCTCATTGCGCCGCGTCCAACTCGTCCAGCCACGCCTTCGCCGCCGCGTCGCTCGGCATCCGCCAGTCCCCGCGGGGGGAGACGCTGACCGAGCCCACCTTCGGGCCGTCCGGCAGGCACGACCGCTTGAACTGGTTGGCGAAGAACCGCGTCAGGAACACCCGCAGCCACTTCTTCACGTCCGCCGCGGGGTAGTGGCGGTCGAACTTCGCCTGCGACGCGAGGAACAGGATCTTCGCCGGCGGCGTCGCGAACCGGAGGAAGTGGTACAGGAAGAAGTCCACGAGTTCGTACGGCCCGACGCTGCTCTCGGTGGACTGCGGCGCGGTGCCGTCGGCGGACGCGGGGAGCAGTTCCGGGGAAATCTCCGTCGCGACCACGTCGAGGAGCGTCTGCCGGACTTCGCCCGTGAACTCGTTCTCGGCCGCCCACCGGACCAGGAACTTGACCAGCGTCTTCGGGATGCTCACGTTCGGGTTGTACATGCTCATGTGGTCGGCGTTGTACGTACACCACCCGAGCGCGAGTTCGGACAGGTCGCCGGTGCCGATCACGAACCCGGCGTTCATCAAGAGGCTGGTGCGGACGCGGGCCTGCACGTTCTCGAAGGTCAAGTCGTGGCGCTTCTCGGGCGGCAGCGTGCGGAGCTTCTCGGTGAACGTCTCGACGGTCAGCCCGTCGAGCGGGATGCCGAACGGGGCGTGGCCGATCGCGCGCATCTGGTCGAGGCACGTCGCCCGGATGTCGGCTTCCCGGGTGCTCGCGCCGAGGGCGGCCATCAGGGACTTCGCGTTCGCCAGCGTCCGGCCGGTGGTGCCGAAGCCAGGCATCGTCAGGGCCTTGACCTTCGACCGCGGCTCGCCGAGGGCGTCGAACGTCTTGCAGGTAACGAGCAGCGCCAGCGTCGAGTCGAGCCCGCCGGAGACGCCGATCGACACGGGGATCCGCCCGACGTGGTCGAGCCGCTTCGCGAGCCCGGCGACCTGCGTGGCGAAGATGTCCTCGCACCGGTCGCGGAGGGTGGCGGGGTCGGACGGCACGAACGGGTGCGGGTCGACATAACGCATCAGCTTCGACGAATGCGTTTCTCGTGTCGTCATCGCGAACTTGACGCGGCGGAACGCCGGGGTGCCGGCGTTCGCGTGGAAGCTGGACGTCTGCAGACGGTCGTGCAGCAACCGGTCGGGGTCGACGTCCGCGACCGTCAGGTGCGACTTCCGCCGGAACCGCGCCGACTCGGCGAGGACGCTGCCGTTCTCCGCGACGAGGCAGTGCCCGCCGAAGACGAGGTCGGTCGTCGACTCCCCCGGCCCCGCGGAGGCGTAGACGTACGACGCAATGCACCGGGCCGACTGCCCGGCGACGAGTTGCTTGCGGTACGCCGGCTTGCCGATCGTCTCGTTGCTGGCCGACAGGTTCGCGAGCAGCGTGGCCCCGGCGAGGCACTGCCAGGAACTCGGCGGCACCGGCATCCACAGGTCTTCGCACACCTCGACCGACAGCACG
>ERZ1066123.2262-NODE-2262-length-10158-cov-6.759972_pt1 | contig 10158 bp, 12 predicted proteins | sample MGYA00382770_ERZ1066123 | MGnify/ENA primary metagenome ERZ1066123 (study PRJEB33369, sample SAMEA5778353) | biofilm metagenome | biome: Industrial cooling water; feature: Water cooling tower basin; material: Biofilm | place: United Arab Emirates | collected...
GTGCCGAATGTGTGGGCAATGTTGCTGACGGTCGGGGCAAAAGGCAAGTGAATTTTTCGCGCTGCCCGGAATGATTGCCCCGAACGACATAAACAAATTTCACCTACTTGTCCCATCCGAACGGCCGGGCGTCAAGCGGCGTAGCCGGTCATTTTGACTTTTTGTTCCGGTCGGGAAAGCCGACTTTCACAGACAAAGTCTTCATCGTCTTTGCGTGATAACGGTCGCGAACTGCCAATTTGCCGCCATCACCTTCCTAGAACGTTCCCGATGCGTCGCGCCTACATAGGGCGTGAAAGAGCTCCACGTCCTCAACCTCGGTGCCGGCGTCCAAAGCACCGCCCTGTTCTTCCTCGCCCGCGAACCCGACGCCAAGTTGCGATTCGACCTCGCGATCTTCGCCGACACCGGCGACGAGCCGGCCGCCGTCTACCGACACCTCGAACACCTGCGTTCACTCGGCAGACCCGAGATTTGGGTGCGATCCGCCGGTCGGCTCGGTGACGACCTGGTTCGCGGGCGGAACTCGACGGGCGGGCGATTCGTCTCGATCCCGGCGTTCACGAAGGACGCGAACGGCAAGGTCGGGATGGTGCGCCGTCAATGCACCGCCGAATACAAGATCGAAGTCGTCAACCGGGCGATCCGCCGCGAACTTCTGGGGTTGAAGCCCCGCCAGCGCGTCCCGAAGGACACGCACATTTTCCAATACTTCGGGATCAGCACTGACGAGGCGGGAAGAGCCGAACGTGGTAAGAAGCGATTCGAGAAAGTGCGGCACACGACGCCCGTCTACCCCTTGATCGACTTGGGCTGGAGCCGCGCCGACTGCCTCGAATACCTTCGGACGAAACTGCCCGACGAGGTGCCGAAGTCGAGCTGCGTGTTCTGCCCCTACCGCACCAACCAGTCGTGGCGACACCTGAAGGCCACGGACGCGGCGGGTTGGGAGCGGGCGGTCGAGGTCGACAGGGCGTTGCGGGACGACGCCAGCGCGTGTCGCCGGGGCTTCCGCCAGGAACTGTTCCTGCACCGTTCGTGCGTTCCGCTGGACGTGATCGACCTGGACGCGCTGTCCCCGAATCGGCTCGACCCGATGACACAGGGTGAGTGCCACGGGATGTGCGGAAACTGAAAGGGAAAATAGTTTGTGCAGACGGGAGTGAAAGTGAGTTTGTGCAGGTCAGGCAAGTCGTTTGCTGTCACAAAAAACTCGTTGCGATCGTGTGCAGATCGGGCAGGAAACCCGCCCCACCTCCTGCACCAGTCTCCGAGCAACTACGCCGACCCGTTAAATGTCGACTTCAGAGGCAGGGGTTCGTGCATCCAGCGGCTACGCCCCGATCAGCCCGAGAGCGGCGGTGTACATGGGGTGGAAGGCCACGTAGCAGTTCGCGGCAGACAGGTCGTGCTCGGCCGGGTCGAACGTCCTCGCGGGGTCCGTGCGGCTGTGCTTATACTGGAGTATCCCTGACTCCAACAAAATGCGGGCAAATCCGCAGTAATCCCGCTCGTAGGACGCGATCCACTTGTACGGCAACGCGGGGTCGTCGAGCGTTTGCATGATTGCCGCGTCCATCGCGTCCTTCACCCGCGTGAGCGGGAACTCCTTGGGGAACCCGCTGAACGGCCTCAACGCTTTCGCGATCCCCGGATACAGGTGGGACAGTTCCGCACCGATGTCGGCCAGTCGCTCGGCGGAAAAGATTTGAAACGATGCCCTCATCGCAGCCTCGTTGACGGTCGCCTCGCCCGAACGTCTGGCCTCCGAGAGGCACAGCGACGCCAACCGGATCGCTTCTCGCGGCTTGCCGGTGGTCTTCCGAAACAGCCACTCGAACGCCCCCTCCGGGAACAGGTGCCCCCACACCTTGGACGGCGTGACCTCGACGATCTTGGTCACCCGCCGCTCGATCATCAACTTGACCGACTCCGCGTCCCATTGGACCTCGCACAGCGCGTCGCGGAACTTATCCTTGTGTTCGACCGGCAACTCGTGAAGGATGCGGTCCTGGATGGCGACCACGCACTTCAGATGAGGCGGGCGGCAGATTTTTCTCAAGGAGGTAAACATGGCGGCGAGAACTTGATTCTGGACCGGTTCGTTGTGCCAGTCCACGTCGAGGTCGTCGATGATCAGGTAGTACCGTTGAGACAACAGATCGGCGAGCCGCTTCGACACGTCGTTGATCGTCCCCAAGAGGTCGTACTGGTTGCTCTTCGCCGTGGCGGCCGGGTCCAGTTTGACTTTCATCTCCACCTTGCCCACGTCTTCGCCGCCGACCACCCCGGACAGTTCGACCTCCTTGAGGAGTTTGACGAACCTGGTCGAAAGGGTTTCGACGTTGCCGTTGTCGTCGAGCCGCAACCGCAGCAACTTTCGCAGTCGATTCTCGTCGCGCCCGCGTATCAGGCTCATCACAAGACCCAGCAACTTCGACTCGTCGGGGAACTCACGCCCGCCCACCTCGGTCAGGATGATGTAGTCCCACAGCGACTTGTACAGCCACTGGTGCTTGTCCGCCTCCTTGAGGAATGACGACGGGACGTTCAGGTTGGCGAACGTTGACAGGGCGAGTTCGGTCGGGGAGAGGTTGATGACGTGGGCCTGATCCGACGCCATGTGGAGCCGAACCATCTGTAGGATTGCCGACTTGCCGACGCCCTTCGGACCCTTGAAAAACGAGGCGGAATCATTCACGTTGAGCGCGCGATCGACGTACAGTTCCTTGCGGATGTAGTAGTCCGCCAGTCTTGCATCGTCTTCTGCGGCCGACCGCCCGAGGTCGGGGCTGGTGTGTCCTGGACGGAGTTTGATCTTGGGAGCGTGTCGCGGCCGTTTTGCCATAACGAGTCGACTCCTCGGTGCGGACAGCGTGATGAGGTTGCTCGGTCGCCCGTGTCAGTGCCCGAAGGCTCACTTCCCCCCTGCCATCACTTTGCGGCGGTTTGCCACTAGCCCCCGAGTGCGTCCTTGCTCGCTGACTTTGAGCCAGTCGATCTTCTTTAAGAGTGCGAACAACTGCCTTTTCCGCCCCGGATTCACCCACGTCACAAAATGGACTTTCCCCCGCATCTGGGATTCCGTCAGGTACGGTCCGACGAACTCTCCACCCTCGGCGAGTGAAGCCGCGTCTTTCAACTGTCGCTCCACCTCCGCGACGTAATCTCGCCTTACATCCGGGTGACCGTTCCGGAAGCGAACGCCGGCGATGCTCGCGTCGCGTTCGACCGCCTCGAAGGATGTCTTGTCCGGGTGTGGTCGAAAGCCGTGTTCGGTCAGAATCGTGTGGACGAGGTGCGGAATCCCGCTTGCGTCCAGGTCGAACGGCGCGGAGATCGCGAGGTCGTCCACGAACCGGGTGTAGGTCAGCCCGAGTTTCGCGCACGCCCCGGCTATCCGGTCGTCGACCGGTCGCAGGAGTTGATCCGCCAGCGCCGGGCTGGTCACCAGCCCTTGTTCGAGTCGGTGGCGGAATGTGCAGAGGCGGGTGCAGAGCCGCGCGACTTCGACCGAACACCCGAGCCCGGCGAACAGCCGGGCGACCCGCTCCCGGTGGATGCTCGGATAGAAGTTCGCGATGTCGGTGGTGAAGACGAACCGCTGACCCAGGTGCGGGGCGACGTTGGTCAGGACGCTTCGCCCCCGAACCCCGCCGTGGCTGTGCGGCGACCGGTACAGGGTGGAAAGCACGTCCGCGTGGAAGCGTTGCTGCAACGTCCGCAACTTCCCACGCGCGCTGACCACGTGCCTCGGCTTGTCGGGCTTTCGCGGGTCGTGGACGACGAGTTCGTCGTAGAAGTCGTCCGCCCGTCGCAGCACGCCGTTCAGTTCGCGAGGGGTTGTCCGGAGCAACAGCGCCAGACGCTGGGCGTCGGGGATGTCGAGGTTCACGGTCGCCCCCCGACGGGGCGGGCGAGGTCGCCGAGTTCCTTCTTCCAGGCGCTCGCGAGTTGTAGCATCGGTCGACGCACAGCCTCGGGCAGTTGCTCGATGTCCCCGTGGAGGCACCACGCGAGGACGTACACGTCGACGCCCCACAACTCGCGGTAGCGGTCGAGCAGCCCAGGGGAAGGCACCGACTTGTCGTTCTCGATGTTCGAGAGGTGAACCGGGGTGATCCCCAGGGCTTCAGCGGCTTCTCGCTGACTCAGACCCTTACGATCCCGGAGATACCTCGCGGTTTTCCCGATGGGGAGCATGGTTCGCCCCTTGGGGGGTCAGTGATTTGGATGGGGGAGTGCTAGATTCGCTTCCGGCCCGACATCAGCAACGCCGCCAGTGCCGTCAGCGACTCTGCCTTGGCGAGGTCGATGACGGAGCGACTGAGGCAATCGGTGACTTGTGACTGAAGCCCTTCCAGCACCCCCCACGTTGTCTCTCCCGCGTCCGACTCACAACTCAACGCATTCCAGAAGTCAATGACACTCCGTTCGCGAATCTGTCGGTCGTCCGGATCGTCGGGGGACGGCTCGGCGAAATCGAACATTTCAGCCTCCTCATGGGCGAGACAAGATGTGTCTCACAACGAGACCCATCCATATCAGCCGATGTGATTGCTCACTTCGACCGTTGTCTCTTCTCGCGGTCGGACCCGGCAGGTGCCGCGTTCGTGCGAGGAGGAGTACAGCAGTGGTCGGGGTCGCTCTCCGTCGCTCGACGCGGCGAAGCGGTCACCTGAACCACCAAGTCCCGTCGCCGGGAAACGCATCCTTGCGTGCTGAGGAGGCCCAAACCGTCACGAGGGGGATCTTAAACCGAAAGTTTATGGCGGTCAAGTCAGATTGTCGTTGCGTCCAAAGGGGTGGTGGAGTGAAAGTCGTCTTTCACTCCTTCGGTCGTCGCGGCTTCCTCCCCCCGGTTGAAGAAACCGGTGCAACTTCCAAGTACCGTGAGAAAGCCCCGCCCGGATCGACCCCACAAGCGACCGCCCACCGCGCGAACTCGCCCACGTCCACCCGCCGATTTCCTGTTTCGCAATTATGAACCCAGCTCTGCGGCTTGCCGAGTTTCTGACCGATGTCACGCTGGGTCAGCCCCGCCTTTTCCCGCAATTCCTTGAGGAAATCGGGGAGCGGCAGGTAGCCGGGGTCGTGCTGCGCCTTCGTCGCCATCGGGCGAGATTAAGCCCGCTCGTACTTGACACGAGTTCCGGTTCAAGCCAGAATCAAGACACCAGTTGAGTGTCAGCCCGGAGTTCGCCCATGAAGTCGCCTCGTCCCTGGCTCGCGCTCGGACTCGTCGTCAGTCTCTCGACGCTTCCTGCCGCCGACGCACCGGAAGTCGTCACCGTTGTCGCCGAGGGCGCAGGTACGACCCCGGAAGCAGCAACAAAAGACGCCATCCGCAACGCCGTCCGGCAGGTCGTCGGTGTGCTGATCGACTCGGAAACGCTCGTCAAAAACGACGACCTGATTTCCGACAGGTTGATCGCGGCGAGCAACGGGTTCGTCACCAAATACGAGAAATTGAGCGAGAAGAAGGACGGCGGGCTGATTCGGGTGCGGATCAAGGCGGTGGTCGAAAAGGGTCAAGTCGCGAGCCGACTCAAGGAGGCGAAGGTCATCACCACCGCCGTGGACGGTTCCTCGCTCGCGGCGGAGAAAATGACCAAAGAGGAAGCCCGCAAGAACGCCAAGGCACTGATCGCCAAGCAGTTCGTCGGGTTCGAGAAGTTGCTGAAAGCCGAAGTGGTCGGACGCCCCGCTCTCGACAAAGAAGGCTCGCTCGTCGCCCAGGTCATCGTCGGCGTCGACGAGGACAAGTATTTCGCGAAGATCAAGGACTTGGAGGCGGTGCTGGACAAGGTCGCGGCGAAGAAGGACACGCTGCTGGTGACCCCTCAACAGGGGTTCGGTAACAAGGACTTTCCCATCCGGTCGTTCGGGCGAGAGTTCCGTTTTCAGCATAACGGATACAAACCGGAAGCCGACCTCCAGGCATCGACCATCTGGGTTATGAATTTCGCCGACGCGAAGCGGACGAAACTGCGGTGGAACGTCTACCGCGTGGACGCATCGCTTGCCGACGCGGTGAAGCCGCTCGAAGGCGACTACACTCTGGAAGTGACCCTGACGGACGCGAACGGCAAGACCGTCGGCGTGGAGGAAATGCCACTCTACTCCCGCGGTGAATGGGAGCCACGCCGGTCGTCCAGCCGCGTCCACCGGACCAACGTGCGGGACTTCGACGGGTGGATGCTGGTCAGCGCTTGGCAAGGTCCGGGCGAATACGACCCTCGCTATCCGGTCGTGATCGCAACCGCCCCATTTGCATTCTTCAGTGAGAGTTGGGTTGTTATGCAAGCCGACCGTCTTCCGTATGTCGCGAAATTCAAATTGACCGACGCAGAACTCGCACGTGTGAAGTCCGCGACGTGCCGCGTCGTGCTCAAACCCTTCAAGGACGAGTGATTCCCTTTCCTGTTTCCCAGGTGCTGCCATGTTTCGCCCGCTTCTGACTGCCACGTTTGCGTTGCTCGTGAGCTCGCTTCCTGCCCGCGCCGACGACACCGAGAAGGCGATGGCAAAGATCGCCACCCTCGGGCCGGGCGTTCACGCGATCAAGACGGACAAAAAGGGACGAATCGTCTCCTGCGTCGTGGTGGGGCAAGCCCGGATCAGCACGGTCTTGGGCAAATCGAAGGGGCTTCAAGTCGCCCGCGACAAGGCACGGCTCGACGCCTCGGCGCAGTACGCGAAGTGGTTGAACGAACACGTCTCGGTCTTCGAGAGCAGCGAGGACGAAACGATTCTGTTCCTCGAAGGCAATGAAGAAAATGACAAGGCAGCGATGAAGGAAGCGGGTAAGTCGGTCGAGAAGCAGTCGAAGAAGATGCAGTCAATTTCTCAGGGTTTGGTGCGTGGTCTCCAGGTGCTGCACGCGCAGCAGACGGGCGACGACAAGACCTACACCATCGTCATGGGCTGGGATGCCAAGACCGCCGCGAAGATCAAAGGGATTGCCGAAACGGATGACGCAAAGCCCGACGACGAGCCGGCGAAGAAGCCCAAGTCGAAGAAGCCGGATCAAATCGAGGACAAGTCGGTCACGTCGCCCGACGCCAAGAAGTTCCTCCCTTAACCGCCGTCTCGGAGCCACTCATGTCCGCCCTCGTCGTCCTCGCGAGTATCGCGCTTGCCGACCCAATTCCGGCGAAGATCGTCCTTGGCGGACCGCGAAAGGTCGAGGCAACGATCGACCGGCAGGGCGACGGGTGGAGTGTCAAAGTGCGGATGCTCCCCGTCAGGGCATTCGACGCCGCGACGAACGACCGCCTCACCCGCGACAAAGCCCGATTGTATGCGCTCCAAGCGTTGACTCGGCATCTGATCGGGAAGGACGGCGGCGAACTTGCGGTGTCGGGTGCGGTGGTGGCAAGGACTGGCGCGGACGGGGGCTTCTACACTCTCGAACTGACCGTCCCGTGTGACCGCGTCGTGGTCGTTGACAAGGAACAGCCCCCACCGAAATCCGACGAGCGAGTTGCGTTCTCGTCCGCGTTGTTCACTCGCAAGTCCGACCTGGAACGCACATGTCTCCTCGTCTCGGACTTCCTTCTCGCCGACCTCGAACGACTGGCTCACGCCAAGGGTGAGTCGTTCGACAAAGGGATTGCCGACCTCGAAGAACGGACAAACGCGGCATTCGAAGTGATCGCCAAAGAAATTGACGGCGAAAAGTTGCTACTCGAAATCGAGGCGAAGGAACTACGCGAGACGGCGGCGATGCAGAAGGCCCGCGTGTTCGACGCCCTGCGTGGAGCAGTCGCCCGTCACGACGGAGCGGCGAAACCCGCCGAGCCGCCTCCAGCCGTCACGAAGGCATTCCGCGACATCGAGGTCGATCCGCCGTTCGACGGCGTGCTGTTCGCGAACGTGCTGCTGATGGAAACGAGCGGTGCGAAGGTCGTGCGGCTACCCGACGGCGGGCGGATGATCCTCGCAGTCGGCTCGACTGTGTTGAAGGACGGCTCGCCGAACGAACGCCTTCGCGCCGAGTTGATCTGCCGGACGAAAGCCCTTGCCAGCCTCGTCGCCGAGAAGGAGGGCGTCCAGGTCGTGCGGGTGGAACGTCTGAAGGAAACGACCGTGGTGACGGTCGATTCCGGAACGGAAGCGGCGACGAGTGTCAGCGACTTCCTTCAGGTGACGACGGCGAAGATTGAGGGCATCGCGAAGGACATGCCGGTCGTCGGACGATGGAAATCGAAGGACGGGACGGTTGTGTACCTCGCGATCGGTGTGGTTCTCGGTGCGGCAGAGAAGTAATTCCGAACACCCTGTACGAGAAACCCATGTCCGATGTCATCCGCCGATCTCTCTCGAAGGTCGTCCCCCAGGACAAGGTTTTCGACGCCGTCGTCGAGCAATTTCGAGACGACGCAACGGTAATCGACGACGGCGATGCTCTGATTCTCAAGGGGGTCTACAAGGGGTTCTGCGCGTGGGAGGCGACCGTTCGGCTCGTGACTCGCGACGACCGCCTTCGACTGGTCGCCGATGTCGCCTGTACGTGGTCACCGCTCTTCTGGCTGTCCGTCGCGATCTTGTTCATGGTGACCTGCGCCGGGGCTGCCGTCCCGTTCCTGCAATACGGCTGGTTCAAAGGGAAACTCCTCACGTTGATCGAGCAACGCCTCGACAACGTCGTTGACGATCTTGGCTGATACCACAAACGAGAGCAGTCATGCCCGACCGCAACTCATCGCCGCCGAAAGCGAATTCCGCCAAGATCCTCCTCGTGATCGGTGCGGGGTTCGGCGGGTTGTTCGTCATGTGTTGCGGTGGGTGTGCCGTCGTCTCGATCATTGGTCAGCGAGAAATGCAGGTCGTTCGCCAGGAGATGGCAGACGCGGACGCGCTGTGGAACGCCGGCAAGAAGCAGGAAGCCGTCGCGAAGTACCGACCGCGACTCGATTCGAGTTTGATCGACGACCAGACCCGGCCCGTCGCGTTCGGGCGAACCATCGACCTCGCGTTTGAAGCCGGTGATGTCCGGGAAGGGCAGCGGGTGATCGAACTGGCATCGTCCCGGCGGGTTTCCCCGTCCGTGACCAGCCCCGAAGCGAAGGTCGCTCTCGCGGCGTTCGAGGACGACAAGCGAAGGGTCGCGGCCGAGAAGAAGCAAGTGCAGGCGAAGGACGACCGGGAGACCCGCCTGAAGCGGTTGGAGTCGAGTCGGAAACTGGAAGACAACGTGCGGGCCGTGATCGAGCGGGAGTGCGTCCGCCGGAATCTGACCGTGGAGGTCACCGACTTCGACCTCGTCCACAAGGGCGGGAACGAGTACGAGGGGCTGCTCCAATTCGCCGACGGAGATCGGCTGTCGGTCCGGGTCGTCTCGGACGGGAAGAAGTTCCTCGTCACCTTTCCGGGGGAGTGACCGACCCGGCATTTCGATCTGTAGACTTGTTAACCTTCTGTTACGGAAAGTGTTATGAAACCTGCAATCCTTCTCGTCTGCCTCGTCATCGGGGCGGCACCGACCGACCCGCCCGTGGACATCGCCAAGGCGAAGGAGCGGTACGCGGCCGACGTGCTCAAGGCGAAGGCCGACGTGGGCGAACAGCTCGACAAGGCCCTCGCGGCCGCCCGTGCGAGCGGGGACAAGAAGGCGGTCGACCGCCTGCTCGCCGAGAAGTCGCTGTTCGACGACGCCGGGCAACTTCCGCCCTCCATTCCGACCGTGAAGTACACCGCCCAGACGAAGCAGGCGAAGCAGACGCTCGAAGCGGCGTACCGGGAGGCCATCAAGCAGTGCGTCCGCAACAGCGAGGACGCCAAAGCCACCGAGCTCGAAGCCGAACTCCTCGAACTGTCGACGCCCGAAGGCGCGGAGCCGGCGGGCAAGGGTTTCGGGAAGATCGTCGGGACGTACTCGTTTAACGGCAAGAAGTGCTTCTGCGACCAGTGCCGGCTGTCGCCCGACCTGTTCGTCCTGGTCAACGAAAAGGGGGACAAGGTGGTGGCCACCCTGGACGCGAAGAACAGCGTCCTGGTCTGCCCGGCGTGGAAGACCAAGATGACGATCACCCAGAAGGGCAACAACGTCGGACTCCGCGACCCGAACACGAACGCCGTCTGGGTCAAGGCGAAGTGACCAACCCGCTTCCGAACTCGCCCGACTCGGCGGTGCTGTTCCGGGCGACCCCGAAA
>ERZ1066123.2263-NODE-2263-length-10156-cov-7.767647_pt1 | contig 10156 bp, 6 predicted proteins | sample MGYA00382770_ERZ1066123 | MGnify/ENA primary metagenome ERZ1066123 (study PRJEB33369, sample SAMEA5778353) | biofilm metagenome | biome: Industrial cooling water; feature: Water cooling tower basin; material: Biofilm | place: United Arab Emirates | collected...
CCTTCGAGCCCTCACCCCGCAACGAGCACTTCGCCCTTGCCGCCGTGGAGGAGGTCGCCGCGGTAGCAGCGGACGGTTCGCACGTCGAGGGGGGCGGCCGGCTCGAACGGGAGGTCGCGGAGGAACTTCGCGAGCCAGCCGGCGAACGCCGGGCGGTACTCGCAACTGAACCGGAAGCTCGGCGGCAGGTGCGGGTCGCCGGTTGCGGCGAAGATCGTGCCGCGCTTCATCCCCGCCCCGGCCCGCGGTCCGAGCCCGCCGAGGGCGACGACGCTGCCCGCGATCATCGCCGCGCCGGCGAACTCGCCGCAGCGGCCGCCGACGACCACGATCCCCCGCCGCATGAGTAATCCCGCCTCGTCCCCGGCGTTCCCGGCGACGAGGATTTCTCCGCCCGTCATCCCCTTCCGGCTGCCGCGGTACGCCGCTCCGACCTGATGCCCGGCCGACCCGAGCACCCGGATCCGCCCGCCGCGCATCTCCGCCCCGAGCCAGTCGCCGGCGTGCCCCCGGACGGACAGTTCCCCGCCCGCCATCCCCGCCCCGGCGTGCATGCCGACGTCCCCCTCGACGAAGATCCGGCCCGAGCTCATCTTCGCGCCCACCCCCTTCGCCCACGGGCAACCGCCGTGCAGCAGGATCTCCCCGTAGGACGGGTCGCCCGTGACCGCGAAGAACGCCCCGAGTTCTTCCCGGCGGTTGCCGTGGAACACGGGGAGCCGGGCGACTTCGGCCGGGGACAATCCCGCCACGCGGTCCGGGGTGACGCCGTCGAGTTCGACGGGGATGGTCGGGTTCGCGACGGGGGTGAGGTGGAGCATACCGCTCAGGATACGAAGCCGCCGCGGCCCCGCGCTCGGTTCTCCGGGAACGAGCGCGGGGCCGCGGCGGGGGGAATCGGGTCGCCGGTCTAGGCGGTCATGATTTCCTTGATCTGCTTGGTGGCGATGCCCAGGGGCCGGTCGAGCGGGACGCCCATGCAGGCGAGCAGGGTGGTCAGCAGGTCGCCCTGGTTCGCCTTGACATCCGGCAGGAACCGGCCGGTCTTGATCGACCCGCCGCCGCCACCCGCGATGATGAACGGCAGGTTGGCCCGGGTGTGCTTGTCGCCGTCTTCGAGGCCGGAGCCCCACATCATGATGCAGTTGTCCAGCAGCGTCCCGTCCGCCTCGCGGATGGCCGCCATCCGCTTGATCATGTGGGCGAACTGCGCCACGTTGAACGCCGTGATGTCCGCGACCTTGTTGACCTTCTCGGCCTCGTTGTTGTGGTGCGTCACCGAGTGGTGCTCGTTCTTGAACCCGAGCTCCGGGTACGAGACGCCGTTCGGGGTGGAGCCGATGTAGGTGCTGACGCGGGTCGTGTCGGTCTGGAAGGCGAGGACGTTCAGGTCGCACATGACCTGCATGTACTCGCTCCGCTTGTCCCCCTCGGGGATGCGGACGTCGATCGGCGGGGTGTCGGTCGACTTGCGGTTCGCCGCCCCGATGCCCGCCTTCGCCAGGGCCGCCTCCTTCTGGCGGTGCTCGATGGTCGCGATGCGGCGCTCGACGGAGCGGACGCTGTCGAGGTACTCGTCGAGCTTCTCCTGGTCGAGCTTCGGCAGCCGCTTCCGGAGGTCGCGCGCCCCGTCCAAGACGAGGTCCAACATCTGCCGGTCCAGAGGGTCGGCCTGGGCGGCCTGGCCCGGCCGGTTGCGCTTGCCGAAGAGGCGGTCGAGCACGGCCCGGGGGTTGATCTCCGCGGGGAGGGCCTGGGTCGGGGTGCTGAAGCTGCAGTGCGAGTAGTAGCCCTCGTTCAGCCCCTCCTGGTTCTCCTTGTGCGTCTGCGGCATGGTCGCGAGTTCGAGCGACGGCAGCGACGTGTACCCGCCCACGTAGTTCGCGGCGATCTGGTCCGCGGAGATGCCGATGTCGATCCGGTTGCGGCGGGTCGCGTTCGGGAGCTTGGCCGTCAGCCAGGTGGAGAGTTCGAGCGCGTGCGGCGCGCCGTTGAACGGGGCGATCGGCACCCCGGCCACGCCCTTCATCATCAGGCACTGCTTCAGCACCGGCTTGAGCGGTTCGAGCGCGGGCGGCGGGGCGGTGAGGAACGTGTCCGGCGACTTGGGCCAGAACCGGTCCATGATCACGCCGTGCGGCATGTACATGAACCCGAGCCGGACCGGCGGCTTGGCGGCCTTCGCGCCCGCCTCCGCCCGGCCCATCGAGTCCAGGAGCGGCAGCGCCAGGGAGGCCCCGAGGCCCTTGAGACACGTCCGGCGGTCGAGGAGGGGTTTACTTGGCATGGGGGGCGGGGGGTTGAATTTGGCGGTGGAGGAAGGGGTAGCTGGTGACGACGGCGGCGATCAGCGATTGCATCCGGTAGTCGTCCGCCGCGAGCGACTCGACGATCCGGTCGACGACGATCTCGTCGTAGCCTTCGAGCCGCCGGCAGAGGGCGTAGGCGAGCATCTTTTCGGTGAGGTTCCGCGCGAGGTCGGCCTTCCGCCCGGCGACGTACGCCTTCAACTCCTTCGGGGAGGCGAACCGCTTGCCGCCGGGGAGTTCGCCGGCGGCGTCGATCGGCCCGCCGGAGTCGTCCTTGTCCCGCCACCGGCCGATCGCGTCGAAGTTCTCCAGCCCGAACCCGATCGGGTCGAGGAGCTTGTGGCAGTTCGCACAGGCGGGGTTCTTGCGGTGGAGTTCGGTCCGCTGGCGGAGGGTCAGGGTCGCGACCTTTTTCGGGTCTTGCTTCTCCAGGGCGGGGACGTTCGCCGGGGCGGGCGGCACGTGCTGACCGAGCACCTGTTCGAGCACCCAGACGCCGCGCTTCACGGGGCTGGTCCGTTCGGGCATCGAGGTCACGGCCAGCACGCCGGGCAGGGCCAGGATGCCGCCGCGGTTGGCGTCCGCGAGTTTGACCCGCTTCATCTCCGGGCCGGTGACGGTCTTTTCCAGGCCGTAGAGCGGGGCGAGGGTGCCGTTCACGAAGGTGTAGTCGCTCTCCACGAGGCCGACCACGCTGCGGTTCTCCCGCACGACACTGTCGAAAAACAGGCGGGCTTCGTCGGTCATCGCCGTCCGCATGGCCGGCGTCATGAGCGGGAACTTGGCCGTGTCGAACGTCTTCCCCGGCAGGCCGCTCAGGCCCAGCCACTGCGCCCCGAACCCGTCGAACACCGCGCGGGACCGCGGGTCGTCGAGCAGCCGCTTGACCTGCGCCCGCAGGACCTCCGGCTCGTGGAGCTTCCCCGCGTCGGCGAGGGCCGAGAGTTCCGCGTCCGGCACGGTCGCCCACAGGAAGTACGACAGGCGCGACGCCAGGTGGTGGTCGTCCAGCGGCACGATCGCCTTGCCGGCCTCCGCTTCCCGGCCGGGCGTGATGAACAGGAACTGCGGCGAAACGAGGACGGCCTTGAGCACCAGTCGCATCGACGCCGTGTAAGACAGCTTGTTCGCCTGCCCCAGGTCGAAGACTTTCAGCAGGGTCTCGACTTCCGCCTCGCTCGCCGGCCGGCGGAAAGCCGTGCGCGCGAGCGACCGGATCGTCTTGCGGGCCGCCCCGCGGGGGTCGCCGGTTGTCGGCGGGTCGCCGAACAACTTTTTCTCGGTCGCGGACCCCTTCAGGCGGTCGACGACGGCGGCGGCGATCGCCAGGTACTGTTCGGTCTGGAGCGGGGACAGGGTGTTGAGGTAGCCCTCGCCGGCCACGTCGTCGGGCAAATCGGCGGCGACCGCCGGGTCGACGCCGAACAGGTCCCGCAGGGTGTTGCCGTACTCGGCCTTCGTCAGGCGGCGGAGCACGAACGGCCCGGGGTCTTGCGGGCTGAGGAACTTGATCTTCTCGACCCAGGCGACGACCTTCCGCCGCTCCGCGGCCTTCGGCTGCTTCTCCGCGTCCGCGGGCGGCATCTCGTCGTCCCGCACGCTGGCGAGCACGAGCTGCCAGACGCGGCGGAACTGGCCGTCCTCGGGCCGCTGGAACATCTTCGTGAAGTCGAGCCCGGCCTTCCGCTTCTTGGTGCCGTGACACTCCACGCAGTAGGTCTTGAGGAACGGGACGACGTCGGCCCGGTACGCCGCCATCAGTTCCTTGCGGCGGTCCTCCCCCTCTTTCTCCGCGGCGGCAGACGTTCCGGGGAGTGCCAGCACCGCGGTCGCAAGGACAGCGGCGGTTTGAACGACCCGGTGTCGGGAAGCGACAGAACTGGGTTCAGTCATCGGGAGTGGGGAGGCCATAATGGTCGCAAGACGGCGGGGCACGAGGCGCGGAGTGTCGGCAGGCGGACCGAAAAAGCGGCGGTAAGCAGTCGAGCAATAGCAGGATACCGCGCACGGGGCGGCAGGCCAAATCTCAAAGTGAGGAAATGGAACCGGCCGGGTCGCGGGGATCGGGTGAACGATGAGGGCCGCCGACCCCAGGGGCGTTGTGCGGGCCGCGAACGTGCCCGAAGCCGCCGGTTCTCACCCGACTCGGCCCCCGCTCGCCAACAGCGGCGGATTCTTACGTGCGGCCGCCGCGGTGCGGAGGCGCGCGGCCGAGGCAGCCAGGGCGAGGCCGGCCGTCAGGAGTTCCGCCCACCACCGGAGCGCGGGATCGCGACCGGCGTCTGTGTCCGCGAGGTCCGCCAGGAACCGGGCCACGTCGGCACCCAGGTCCGCGGGGTCGAACGGAACCAACTCGCCCGCCTCGAGGTCGGCGGCGATCGGCTCGAACAGATGGGTAAAGTCCGACGGAGAGGCCGTGTTCCCCGATGCGTCCCGGTCCACGCGGACGAAGGCCAGCGGATCGATACTCCGCGCGTCCGCAACGGGGACGCGGTGGGCGGCCGAGCGGACCGGGGATTCGGACCGCCGACTCTCGACGGTGTCGACGAAAATCGGCGTCGCGTACACGAGGTGGGCGTCCGCGTCATCCGCCGTCGGTGCGGCCGCGGTGACCCACGCCGAAGGCGGGCCGGCCGAGAACGGTTCGGACAGCGGTCCCTTCGGCGGGTCGCGGCGGTCCGACAGCGGCTGCCCTTCGCCCGACCCGACCGCCGGCTGGGACGGGGCACTGTTGGCCAGGAGCGTCGGCAACAGCTGCATCTGGACGAACGCCGAGCGAAGGCCCGTCAAGACCCCGTCTGCCCAGCGGTTCCCGTAGAGCTCGCGCATCCCGCGCTCTCCGCTCTCCAGGCGTTCCAGAACCCGCACCACGACCGGGAATTCGGACGGCTCGAACGGCACGCGTTCGACGCCGTCCGGCGACGAGATCAACACGGCGTTGGGAGAGCCGTCCGCTCCCGTCGTCGGCAGCGGCTGCAGCCGGATCGTGATCCCCTCGGTCGCCAGAAGTGTCGTGAACAGGACGGCGGGCAGCCATTCGGCCGGCGGCGCGGTCGTCGGGACCCCGAGTTGCTCGGCCAGGTGAAAGACGGGTCCCAGATTCTTGCCGGGCGGGAGGTAAAGATTGCCTGCAGTCGGACCCTCAATCGCGCCCAACCGGACGAGGTCCGCGGTCAGCGACGCGCTCGGAAGGGCACGGTCGTCGAGCGGTTCGCAGCGGGGGACGAACTGGAAGTGGCCCACCGGTCGCTTCGGGAACGCGGGGGCCGTTAACCGTCGGATCCAGGTTCGCAAGGCGGTTCCTCCCTGAACGAGCGTCACGGTTCCTGAGCCAGTTTCGCGCCCAGCCGGCGCGCGGGGGCGAACCGCGGGTCGATGTCGATCGCCTCTTGCGCGGTCCGGCCGGCCGCGAGCCGGTCTCCGGCGGCCAGGTGGGCGAGGGCCAGGTTGTACCGAGCGACGGCGGGGGGGTAGCCCAGTCGTTCGGCCAGCGCGAAGTCGGCGATGGCGTCGGCCGGGTGGTTCTCGCGGAGCCGCACCAGCCCGCGGTTGAGCGCGGCCGCGGCCAGCCCCGGTTCGCGGTCGAGGGCGAGGCCGAACTCCCGGACGGCCGCGGTCGAGTTCCCGGCCGCGGCGTGGGCGAGCCCGAGGTGGTAGGCGCACCGGCCCCGCTGGTCCCGGGCCACGGCGGCGGCGGCGGCGAACCCGGCGACCGCGTCGGCCGGCCGGTCCCGGAGGTACGCCGCCACCCCGAGGGTGAACTGCGGCCAGAACCCGCCGGGTTCCGCGTCGGCCGCCCGCTGGAGCGGTTCCACCGCCTCTTCGATCCGCCCCGCGTTCAGCAGGAGCCGCCCCAGACGATACAGTTCCCCCGGCGGCGCGGACGGACCCGGGGCCGGGGGCGGGGGGGCCGGCCGCCCCTCTGCGTTGGCCCGGTGGACCGACCGGGCGAACGCCGTGACCGGATCCGCACCTAGCACGGCCTCCGCCTCGGCGAGCCGCTCGTCCGCGGCCTGGTGGGCTCCCGCCTTCGCCCGCAAGTCGGCCGACAGCAAGGCCAGATCCCGCAGGTCCAGACGGACTTGCGATTCCGTCTCCGGCCGGAGTTCCCCCCCGCCTTCGGGGGAAAGGATCGGACCCCGAGCCCCCCACAACGCATCGGCGGCCGCGGTCACCCGCGACAGGGTGTCGCCCGCGAGCCCGTCCGGGTCGAAGCCGAACCGCAGCCGGTCGACCAGCCGGTGAAGGTCCTCCGCGGTCCGGCCTCGGAGTGCGGCCCGCCGGCCCTGCGCGAGTTGCGTCCGGAGGGGGGCCGCAATCGAAAGCCGTTCGGCCAGCGCCGCGGCGGCGTCGAACTCCGCCAGGGCGGCCGCGTACTCGTTCCGCGCGAGCAGTCGCCGACCGGCCTGTTCGTGAGCCCCGACCTCGCGGAGCCCGTCACTCGCACCGATCGCCGGCCGAGCGAACCAGACCGCCGCCCCGACCGCGGCCGCCGCGCCCGCGGCGGCCAGCGCCCACCGCACGCGGCGTCCAGTCCGTCGAACCCGACCCGATCTCGCCCGGACGGCCTCGCCCGATTGAACCCGTTCGAGGTCCGCCGCCAGCGCGGCGGCCGACGGGTAACGCCGCGTCGGATCTTTGGCCAGCGCCGTCAGGCAAACCGCGTCCAGCCCTCTCGGCAGGCCGGGACGCCGGCGGCCGGGCGGGACGGGTTCGTCGTCTACGACCCGCCGCATCAACTCCCACGCCGTCCGCCCGTCGAACGGGGGCCGGCCGGTCAAGCACTCGTAGAGGATCACGCCGAGGGCGTAGACGTCGGCGGCCGGCCCGGCCGCCGCCCCGCCGCTCGCGACCACTTCCGGGGCGATGTAGTGCGGCGTGCCGAGCACCGCACCCGTCGGCGTTCGGCCGGCATCGAAGTCCAGAAACTTCGCGAGGCCGAAGTCCGCGATCTTCGGCTCGCCGGACTCGGCCAGCAGCACGTTGCCGGGCTTCAGGTCCCGGTGGACGACCCCGCGGGCGTGGGCGTGGTCCGCGGCCGTCGCCAGGGTCCGGACGAGGTCGACCGCCGCCGCGGGGGGGAGCGGGCCGCGGGCGAGCCGAGCCGTGAGCGACTCCCCCCGCACGAGTTCGAGGGCGAGGTAGGGGTTCCCGCCCACCTCACCCACTTCGTAGATCTGAACGAGATTCGGGTGGTTCAGCCGGGCGGCCGCCACCGCCTCGGTCCGGAGCCGGCTCGGGCCGCTGGCCGACAGGTATCCTTCCGCCACGAACTTCAGGGCCACGGCCCGGTCGAGCCGGACGTCGAGCGCCTCGAACACGACGCCCATGCCCCCCCGCCCGAGTTCGCGAAGCAGGATGTAACCGGGGACGGCCGGCGGGACCGATGTCCGGACCCCGGGCGGGAAAGGTGGCGGCTCGGCAGGGAACGGTTGAGTCGGACGGCCGGACCGCGAGAGTGGCGCGGCGATCCGCGAGTGCGGCGGGCTCACTCCTGGTCCTCCTGACCGAGCGAAACAATCACCGGATCGTCCGGATCCGATGTTCCTGATCGCGCCCCTCGGGAAGGTTATGGTGGCGACTCGGTGGGTGCGGTGTCAATCGAAAAATGGGATCGGTGCGTCCCTCGGCCGGGTGCCGTTGCGTGCCCGCGGGGGGATAGCGCCGCACACATCGGGACCGCCCGGTCACTTCGGCTCGGCCGCGTACAGGGCCGCGTTGGTCGTGACGAACAAGGTTTTCCCGTCGGCCCCGCCGAAGCAGAGGTTGGTGCCGCTGCCCTTGGGAATCTTGACCTCGCCGACTTTCTTGCCCTCGGGCGAAAGGACCACGACCGCCGCCCCGGCCGTCGCGTAGACGTGTCCGTCGGGGGCGGCCGCGATCCCGTCCGGCCCCGTCACGTCCGCCCACTTCTTGCCCTTGCCGGCGGTCACGTCGACCGACCCGTCCTCCTTCACCGGGAACCGGTAGATCCCGGACTTCTTCTTGTCCTTGTAGTTCGACACGCCGATGTACAGGTGCTTGCCGTCGGGCGAGAGGGCGGCCCCGTTCGGGTTCGCGAGGTCGCCGAGGTCGGCCCCGTCGTACACGACCGCGGCGGTCTTCTTCGCCACGTCGACCGCCGTCACCCGGCCCTTCTCGGGGTCTTTCAGCGTGGTGAAGTACAGGAACCCGTTCGCGGCGACGGCGAGGTCGTTGAGAGACAGTTCCTTCCCGCCCGGCGCGGTGTCGAGAATCGCGGAGGGGTCTTCGCCCGGCCGCCACGCCGCGAGCTTGCCGCCGAGGACGCCGTAGAACTTGCCGTCCGGCCCGACCTTGCCGCGGCCGCCGTCGCGCAGTTCGGTCACCGTCGTGCCGACAACCTTGAACAGCTTCCCGGTGTCGACGTCGGCTGCGAGGAGGCACTTCTCCCCCGGCAGCCACGTCGGGGTGTCCAGCTTTTTGAACCCGTCCTTGACGAGGGTCAGCGGGCCGTAGGCGGGCACGGCCGTCGCCTTCGCGGGGGGATCGGCCTTGCCCGGCGTCGGCGACTCCGCCGGAGGGGTCTTCGGCGATTCGAGGACCGCGTACTTCCCTTCGGTCCGGACCGGGTCCAGGCTGGGGACGTACCCCTCGCGGGCGGGCACGGTGTACGGTTCCAACTTGTCCGGCCCGACGAACGGCCGGACCGGAATTTTGTTCTTGTCGTCGGTCTTTGCGTCGGCCGGGAGGAGCGTGCCGGTGGTCAGGTCCACCCGCACGGTGCGGCCCGGCTTGCCCGCGACGCGGAACTCCAGCACCGTGTAGTCCGGGCTGACGCGGCACAGGGCGTAGCCGGGCCGGGGCGTCGACCGGTACGACAGCGGCGGGTAGTCCGTCACCCAGTGGACGCGGTTGAACACGACCAGCACCGCGTCCCACTCCGCCGACGCGAGCACGTCCCGAACGCCGAGTTCCTTCAGGACGGTGCCGTCCTTCTTGTAGACGATGACCCGTTTGGAGAACGCCTCGTGGCCTCGCTTGTCCTCCGGGACCGACCCCGGCCTGTCTCCCTTGAACGCATCGGCCCCGTAACCCTGGGTCTTCTCCGCGCTCCAGAGCGTCACGTGGTTCCACAGGGCGAAGGTCTCCCCGTCCGGGGCGACGAACAGTTGGGCGTAGATCTGGCCGCCCTGAACGCCCCTGGCAGGGAAGGTCTCGGTCCGGCCGGTTTTCGTGTCGGTCCAGGTGAACTCCCACCGGAACGGCCCGCGGGCCGGGTGGGGTTTCGCCGGGCCGCCCTTGGTTCCCGCCTTGGGGTCGACGACCTGGGCCGCCGTGACGACGAACCGACCGTCCATCGACTGGCCGCCGTCGATGTACACGGGCTGTTCGTACCCTGCCGGGGCGAGCAGCGGGGCAACGGCCGACACGACCACGGAAGCGATCAGGCGGTTCATGGATGACTCGGTTCGGAAGTTACTTGACGGCGTAAAATGCCGGATGGCTGCACACGCGGGTGCCGTCGGCCTTGACACCCACGACGATCAGGGCGTGGAGGCCCCTGTCAAACTTCACCCCGTTCAGTTCGTAGGGGGCTGCGGCGACCGAGCCGAGCACCTTGTCCCCGTCGCGGAATTCGACGGACTTGTACTCCCCCTTCACGGCCGCCACGAGCTTGACCGCCTCCCCCGCCTTCGCGAGCGGCGAGTACCCGAGCCCGCAGTCGTCCCGGTTCTTCCCCGTGCGGTACTCGGTGACCGGGGCGACGACCTTCAGGTCCGGCTTCGCCGAGTGGTACGCCCGGTAGACCCAGGCCGTGTACTCGTCCGGGAGCCACACCGGGCTGACCATCCCCTTGGCCTCCTTCGCCGGGGCGATCGGCACCC
>ERZ1066123.2266-NODE-2266-length-10139-cov-107.388635_pt1 | contig 10139 bp, 7 predicted proteins | sample MGYA00382770_ERZ1066123 | MGnify/ENA primary metagenome ERZ1066123 (study PRJEB33369, sample SAMEA5778353) | biofilm metagenome | biome: Industrial cooling water; feature: Water cooling tower basin; material: Biofilm | place: United Arab Emirates | collected...
GCTGGGCGATGGCGGCCGGACGGTAGACGTCGCAGCTGACCACCATCACCTTCTTTTTCTTGCGCTCCTTCAGGAACTTCGCGAGCTTGCCGACCGTGGTGGTCTTGCCCGCGCCCTGCAGGCCCGCCATCAGGATCACCGCCGGCGGCTGCTGGGCCAGCGAGAGCTCGGCGCCCTGCCCGCCCATCACCAGCGTCAGTTCGTCGCGGACGACCTTGATCAGCGCCTGCCCGGGGGTGAGCGACTGCAGGACTTCCTGGCCGACCGCGCGCACCTTGATGCGCTCGATCAGCGCCTGCACCACCGGCAAGGCGACGTCGGCTTCGAGCAGGGCGACGCGGACCTCGCGCAGGCTCTCGCGGATGTTCTCCTCGCTCAGGCGGCCGCGGCCGCGGAGCTTCTGCAGGGTGCCGGACAGGCGCTGGGTCAGGGATTCGAACATGGCATGCGGGGCGCCAAGGCGGCGCGCGAGGCTCGGGCATTCGGGCCGCGAAGTATAGCCCCCGGCGGATGCGAGGCGTTCTCGATTCGCGGGGTGCTGTGCGACACTCGCGACATGCGCTACGCCCTCCTGCTGGCGGCATCCGCTGCCGTCCTGTACATCGTCGCCGCCCTGGGCCTTGGACGCCGGCTGCGCGCGGGCGACGCTGCGCGCGGTGCCGGCGGACCCCTGCTGCTGGCCGCCGCGGGCGCGTTCCTGCATCTCGGTCTGCACGCCTGGTCGGGGCACCTGCGCGGAGGCCCCGACCTCCACTTCTTCGCCGCGCTTTCGCTCGTGAGCCTCGGCATGGCCGCCCTCACCGTCGCCGCCGGGAAATTCGAGCGTCTTGAGGCGCTTGGCGTCATCGTGTTCCCTGTCGCGGCCGTCTGGGCGGTGGCCTATGCGGCGGGTGGACAGTCCGAGGCGAGCGCGAACGTGCTCGCGTGGCCGATCCTGCTCCATGCATGGCTGGCCCTGCTCGCCTACGCCGCGCTCGCGCTGGCGGCGCTGTTCGCAGCGGGCCTGTGGCTGCAGGAACGCGCCCTGCGACAGCGCCGGATCACCGGGGTCGTGCGCGCGCTGCCGCCGCTGACGCAGTCGGAAAGCCTGCTGTTCCGCACGCTGGCCGGCGCATTCGCGCTGCTGACGCTCGCGCTGGCGACGGGGCTCGTGTTCGTCGAGAACCTTTTCGCGCAGCACCTCGCGCACAAGACCGTGCTGTCGCTGCTGAGCTGGGCGGCGCTGGCCACCCTGCTGTTCGGGCACTGGCGCTGGGGCTGGCGCGGCGCGCGCGCCGCACGCTGGACCCTCGCCGCCATGGCGCTGCTGCTGCTCGCGTTCTTCGGCAGCGGCTTCGTTTACGAATTCCTGCTGGCGCGCTGAGGGTCGACGATCAGCCGGCGCGACGCGGCGCTCATCGAGCGACGCGCGTGTCGTCGAGCCTGCCGAACACCGCGTGGTCCTGGATCTCACCGTCGCGGATTGCGCGCGCACGCATCAGCCCCTCGCGGGCGAAGCCGGCCTTTTCGAGGACGCGCAGCGAGGCCGGGTTGGCACAGGCCGCATACGCGGTGACGCGGATCAGCCCGAAACGCGCGACGACCGCGGGCAGCACTGCGCGCACGACGCGCGTCATCAACCCGCGGCCCCAGTAGGCCTCGCCAAGCCAGTAGCCGAGCTCGGCGCTGTGCGCGAAGTCGGCCACGCCTCTGCGCAGCCCGATCCCGCCCACCGCCTCGCCATCCACGTCGATGGCCCAGCCCTCGGGCTCCGGCTGCGACGCGAGGAACGCGAGCCAGGCCTCGGCGTCGGCGGGCCCGTACGGATGGGGGAAGCGCGTCGACAGGAATCGCGCCACCTGCTGCGAATTCGCGTGGCGAACGAGCGCGTCGCGATCATCGAGGGTCCACGGACGCACGCGGCCGCCTTCGAAATCGACGTGGAACGGCGGCGCGCCGACGGCGGGAGGCAGCGAGCGCATGCGAAGACCGGCCTCAATCCGCGGCGTGTTCGAGCGCGTCGGCCAACCGCTCCACGCCGATCACGTCGAGATCGCCGACGCGGCCGGACTTCGGCGCGTTCGCCTTCGGCACGACGGCGCGCTTGAAGCCGTGCGTCGAGGCTTCCTTCAGCCGCTCCTCGCCGTTCGGCACCGGGCGCAGCTCGCCGGAGAGCCCGACTTCGCCGAACGCGATCGTCTTGTCGGGCAGCGGGCGGTCACGCAGCGAGCTCAGGATCGCGAGCAGCACCGGCAGGTCGGCGGCCGTCTCCTGCACGCGGATGCCGCCGACGACGTTGACGAACACGTCCTGGTCGAACACGCCCACGCCGCCGTGACGATGCAGCACGGCCAGCAGCATGGCGAGGCGGTTCTGCTCGAGGCCGAGGGCGACACGGCGCGGGTTGGCCAGCGGCGATTGGTCGACCAACGCCTGCACTTCGACCAGCAGCGGCCGCGTGCCCTCGCGCGTGACCATCACCGCGCTGCCGGGCTGCGGCTGCCGCGCGCCGGACAGGAAGATCGCGGACGGATTCGCGACTTCGCGCAGGCCTTTGTCGCCCATCGCGAACACGCCGAGCTCGTTCACCGCGCCGAAGCGGTTCTTGAACGCGCGCAGCACGCGGAAGCGGCTGCCCGCCTCGCCTTCGAAGTACAGCACCGCGTCGACCATGTGCTCGAGCACGCGCGGGCCGGCGATGCCGCCTTCCTTGGTGACGTGGCCGACAAGAAAAACGGCGGTGCCGGTCTCCTTCGCGAAGCGCACGAGCTTCGCCGCACTCTCGCGCACTTGGCTCACCGAGCCGGGCGCGGCGGTCAGCAGCTCCGACCACAGCGTCTGGATCGAATCCGCGATCATCATCCGCGGCTTGGCCTGCGCGGCCTGCGACAGGATGCGCTCGACGCAGGTCTCGGCCAGCGCGTCGACGCCGTCGATCGACAGCCCCAAGCGCTGCGCGCGGCCCGCGACCTGCGACAGCGACTCCTCGCCGGTGACGTAGAGCCCGCGCACCTGCGAGGCCATCGCCGCGATCGCCTGCAGCAGCAGCGTGGATTTGCCGATGCCGGGATCGCCGCCGACCAGCACGACCGAGCCCTCGACCAGGCCGCCGCCGAGCACGCGATCGAGCTCGCCGATGCCGGTCGACACGCGCGATTCGGCCTCGTGCTTCACCGCCGACAGCGGCGTGATGCGCGCCTGCTCCGGCGCGCCGGCCCAGTTGCCGTGGCGCGAGACGGCCTTGGCCGCGGCGGGCTCAACGACGATCTCGGACAGCGTGTTCCACGCGCCGCAGGCCTCGCACTGGCCCTGCCACTTCGGGTAGCTGGCGCCGCAGTCGGTGCAGACGTAGGCGGACTTCGGCTTGGCGACCATGGGGATTCGCGCGATGGGGAGGCCGCATGGTGGCGGCCCCGCGTCGCCGATGTCGAGACGCCTGTAGCGCCCGGGAACGAAAAAGCCGCCCTTGGGGCGGCTTTCACGTGTGGTGCCGGAGAAGGGACTCGAACCCCCGACCTACGCATTACGAATGCGCCGCTCTACCAACTGAGCTACACCGGCAGCAGGCGCGAAAGTCTAGGGCCGAGCCGCCCGAAGGTCAATCCGGGGTCATCGATGACGCCTTCGAGGGGGTCAATCGACGAGGCTAATCCGCAGCTCCTTCGGCAGCGCGAAGACCACGTCCTCCGGCTTGCCGGAGAGCTCCAGGGCGGCCGCACCGCCCAGCTCAACGAGGCGGGCAATCACCCCGCGGACGAGCAGCTCCGGCGCGGACGCCCCGGCCGTGACCCCGACGCAGCGCTTGCCCTCGACCCAGCGCGGATCGACGTGCTCGGCGCCGTCGATCAGGTAGGCCTCGACGCCGTTCTTCTCGGCCAGCTCGCGCAGGCGATTGGAGTTCGAGCTGCTCGGGCTGCCGACCACGAGGATCAGGTCGCAGCGCGCGGCGAGCTCGCGCACCGCGTCCTGGCGGTTCTGCGTGGCGTAGCAGATGTCGTCGTGGCGCGGGCCCTGCATCGCCGGGAAGCGGCGCTGCAGCGTGGCGATGATGTCCTTGGTGTCGTCGACCGACAGCGTGGTCTGCGTGGTGAACGCGACGTTGTCGGGCTGCGCGATGGCGATGGTTTCGGCCTGCGCGACGTCCTCGACGAGGTAGATCTGGCCGGCGCCGGCCTCCTTGCGCCACTGGCCCATCGTGCCCTCGACCTCGACGTGTCCGGCGTGACCGATCAGCACCACGTCGCGACCCGCGCGGCAGTGGCGCGTCACTTCGATGTGCACCTTCGTGACGAGGGGGCAGGTCGCGTCGAACACCTTGAAGCCGCGCTCGGCGGCTTCGTTGCGCACGGCCTGCGAGACGCCGTGGGCGCTGAAGATCAGCGTTGCGCCGGCCGGCACGTCGGCGAGGTCCTCGATGAACACGGCGCCCTTCGCGCGCAGGTCGTCGACGACGTACTTGTTGTGCACCACTTCATGGCGCACGTAGATCGGCGCACCGAGCTGCTGCAGCGCCCGGTCGACGATCTCGATGGCACGGTCGACGCCGGCGCAGAAGCCGCGCGGGTTGGCGAGCAGGATGTCGAAGCTCATCGCTGCGCTCCTCGTTCGGCGCTGCCTGCGGTGAAGCTGGCGACGACCAGCAGCGCGGCACCGGCGACGATCGCCGAGTCGGCGAGATTGAACACCGGCCAGCTGAAGTCGCGCCAATACCAGTGGATGAAGTCGACCACGTAGCCGAAGCGAAGGCGATCGACGAGATTGCCGATCGCGCCGCCGATGATCAGCGCGAACGGCAGCGCTTCACGCCAGTGGCCGCGGGGCATCTTCCGAAGCCAGTGCACCAGCAGCAAGCTGATGCCGATCGCCAGCGCCGAGAAGAACCAGCGCTGCCAGCCGGACGCACCGGCGAGGAAGCTGAAGGCCGCGCCGAAATTCTTCGCGAGGGTCCATTCCCAGAATCCTTCGATCACCGGTATGCCCGGTCCGCCGTACTCGAGGATGGACAGGAAGTAGAGCTTGCTCGCCTGGTCGAGCGCGATGACGACAAGCGAAAGCCACAGCCACGGCAGGGCGTTGCGGGCAGGCGCGTCGGTCGAGGCGGGGACGGCATTGGCGTTCGACGGATTCACGAGGGTTCGTTGCTCAGCGCGGGCGGCGGGCGTGGGTCAGAAGTAGCGGCGGTTTTCGCCTGCGCCGTCGACGTTGGTCACGCAGCGGCCACAGAGTTCCGGGTGCTCGGCGTGCGTGCCCACGTCGTGGCGGTAGTGCCAGCAGCGCACGCACTTCGCCGCGCTGCTCGCGGCGGCGCGGATGAAGGCTCCAGCGACGCCATCGGCCGCGACGGCGTCGGCAGGTTTCGCCGCAGCCGGGTGCAGGCGCAGCTCGCTGGTGATGAACAGAAAGCGCAGTTCGTCGGCGACCGGCGCCAGCGCGGCCAGCGTCGCGTCGTCGAGGTAAAGGTCGACCTCGGCTTCGAGCGACGCGCCGATCGCGCCGCCTGCGCGCATCGGCTCCAGCACTTTCGCCACCGCCTCGCGCAGCGCCATGACACGCGCGAAACCGTCCTTCGACAGCGCGCCGTACTCCGGCAGCGGATCGAGGTCGGTGCTCCACGTCGTGAACAGCACGTGCGCCTCGCGCGCGCCCGGCAGGTGCTGCCAGAGCTCGTCGGCGGTGAAGCTCAGCACCGGCGCGATCCAGCGCGTCAGCGCGTGGGCGATGCGGAACATCGCCGACTGCGCCGAGCGACGGCCGCGGCTGTCCACCGGCATCGTGTACAGCCGGTCCTTGGTGACATCGAGATACAGCGAGCCCAGGTCGTTGGTGCAGTAGTTCTGCAGCGCGGAAACGACGGCGGCGAAGTCGTAGCGCGCGTAGGCCGCGGTGATTTCCGCCTGCACCTCGCCCGCGCGCGCCACGGCCTGCGCGTCAAGCCACAGCAGCTCGGCGTTGGGCAGCAGGTGCGTCGCCGGGTCGAAGCCGGCGAGGTTGCCGAGCAGGAAGCGCGCGGTGTTGCGGATGCGGCGATAGGCGTCGGCGGTGCGCTTCAGGATGTCGTCGGACACCGACATCTCGTTGCGGTAGTCGGCGCTGGCGATCCACAGGCGCAGCACGTCGGCGCCCATCTGGTCGATGACCTTCTGCGGCTCGACGACGTTGCCGAGCGACTTCGACATCTTCCGGCCGCCGGCATCGACGGTGAAGCCGTGCGTCAGCACCTGGCGATACGGCGCCACGCCATCCATCGCCACGCCGGTGAGCAGCGAGCTCTGAAACCAGCCGCGATGCTGGTCGGAGCCTTCGAGGTAGAGATCGGCCGGCTTGCCCAGGCCCTCGTCGGCGCGCGCGGCGAGCACGGCCTCGTGGGTGACGCCGGAGTCGAACCAGACGTCGAGGATGTCGGTGACCTTCTCGTAGTCGGCGGCTTCAGCGCCGAGCAACTCGGCGGCATCGAGCGCATACCACGCATCGACGCCGCCCTGCTCCATCTTCGTGGCCACGGCCTGCATCAGCTCGACGGTGCGCGGGTGGATCTCGCCGGTGACGCGATGCGTGAACAGCGCGATCGGCACGCCCCAGGTGCGCTGGCGCGAGATGCACCAGTCCGGGCGGCCGTCGACCATGGCACTGATGCGCGCTTCGCCCCAGTCGGGGAACCAAGCAACGCCCTTGATCGCGGCCAGCGCGTCGACGCGCAGGTTGGCCTGCGTCATCGAGATGAACCACTGCGGCGTGGCGCGGAACGCGACCGGCGTTTTGTGACGCCAGCAGTGCGGGTAGCTGTGGTGCAGCTTGCCCGAGGACAACAGCACGCCGCGCGCGGCGAGTGCGGCGACGATCAAGTCGTTGGCCTTCCACAGATGCGCACCGGCGATCGCGACGTCGCCCTCGGGCGTCGGAATCGGCGGCGTGCCGGGCAGGTACAGGCCCTTGCCGTCAACGGGATTGATCTGTGCGGCGGTGTAGCGGTCAGTGAGGCCGTAGAGCCTGCCGACCGCGAAGTCCTCCTGACCGTGGCCGGGCGCCGTGTGCACGGCGCCGGTGCCGTCGTCGGCGGTGACGTGGTCGCCGAGGATCAGCGGGATGTCGCGCGCGTAGAACGGATGCGCGAGCGCGAGGCCTTCAAGCGCACGGCCCTCGGCGCGGCCCAGCACGTTGGTCCCTGCCACGCCGTAGCGCGCCAGCGCCTTCTCGACCAGCGCTTCGGCCAGCACCAGCAGCACGCGCTTGCCGTGGCGCGCCGGACCTTCGACCAGCGCGTAACCGAGCTCGGCACCGAGCGTCACCGCCAACGAAGCCGGCAGCGTCCACGGGGTCGTCGTCCAGATCGGCACCGCGACGATCGCCTCGTCATCAACGCTCACGCCGAACTTGGCGGCGAGCGCCTGCGGATCCTTCGCGTCATACGCAACATCGACCATCGGCGAGGTCTTGTCGGCGTACTCGATCTCGGCTTCGGCCAGCGCGGAGCCGCAGTCGAAGCACCAGTGCACCGGCTTCGCGCCGCGCAAGAGATGCCCGCGCTCGACGATCTTCGCCAGCGCGCGGACCATGTCGGCCTCGAAGCGGAAATCCATCGTGCGGTACGGATGGTCCCAGTCACCGAGGACGCCCAAGCGCTGGAAATCGCGCGACTGCCCGGCGATCTGCTCGGCGGCGTACTCGCGGCAGCGCTGGCGGAACGTCGCCGCGTCAAGCTTGTCGCCGACCTTGCCAAACTTTTTCTCGACCGCGAGTTCGATCGGCAAACCGTGGCAGTCCCAGCCCGGCACGTAGGGCGCGTCGAAGCCGGCCAGCAGCTTCGACTTCACGACGATGTCCTTCAGCACCTTGTTGACGGCGTGGCCGATGTGGATGCTGCCGTTCGCATACGGCGGGCCATCGTGCAGCACGAAGCGCGGGCGGCCGGCGGCGTGCGCGCGCAACTGGTCGTACAGACGGCCGTCCTGCCAGCGCTGCAGCGCGGCGGGCTCGCGCTTCGGCAGGTCGCCGCGCATCGGGAACGCCGTGTCCGGCAGCGAGATGGTGGGCTTGTAGTCGATGCTCACGGCGTCGTCAGGCTCAAAGAATGGAGTTGGCCGGCGTGCGGCCGGTCGAGAAGGATCGCGCGCGCTTCCGCCGAATCGCGATCCATCTGTTCGATCAATGCGGGCAGGCCATCGAACTTCAATTCATCGCGCAGCTTGCCGACGAACTCGACGCTGATTCGCCGGCCGTAGAGGTCGCCGCTGAAATCGAACAGATGCGCTTCGAGCAGCGGCTCTTTGCCGTTGACCGTTGGCCGCGTGCCGAGGCTCGACACGCTGGCCATCGGACGATCTTCGACGCCGTGCACCCACGTGGCGAAGATGCCGTGCATGGGCGGGCGCCTGCCGCCGAAGCGCAGGTTCGCGGTCGGGTAGCCGAGCGTGCGGCCGAGCTGCTTGCCGCGCACCACGCGGCCGGGAATCGCGTACGGGCGGCCCAGCAGCACGGCGGCGCGATCGAAGTCCGCATTCGCAAGCGCAGCGCGCACGGCAGTGCTCGACACGCGCTCGCCGGCGTCTTCGACCAAGTGCAGGGCCTGCGTCGCGAAGCCGAGCTCCGCGCCCATGCGCTGCAGCAGGGCGACGTCGCCGCCGCGGCGGTGGCCGAAGCGGAAATCCGGCCCCACCCACACCTCCCGCGCGTGCAGCTTCGCGACCAGAACCGCGCGCACGAAGGCTTCCGCGGGCATCGCGACCATCGACGGGTTGAAGCGCAGCAGGCCGATCACGTCGACATCGAGCTCGCGCAGCCCGGCGATCTTCGCGGCGGGCAGGATCAGCCGCGCGGGCGGCTCCGGCGCCATGAAGAATTCGCGCGGCAGCGGCTCGAAGCTCAGCACCACGAGCGGCAGGCCGAGCGCGAGCGCGCGGGCACGAGCGCGGCCGATCAGCGCCTGATGACCCCGATGCAGGCCGTCGAACGCACCGATGCAGACCACGCTGCCGGCGGGGGTGGGCGACGCCCCCCCGATGTCACGGAACAGCAGACTCATAACGCCTGAAGTATAGCGGCGGGCAGCCAACCCCAGCGTCGTTTGCCGTCGTCAGCCGGCCCGGCGCGCCGTCAGTGCGCCCAGACCTGCCGCGGCCGGACGCCCAGCGCCAGCAGGGCCAGCGCATAGACCGCCGCGCCGGCGCCGACGCAGCCCAGCGCCCAGCCGATCCGCGGCGCCTGCGCCATCGCGGTGAAATCGCCCAGCCATGCGCGCAGCGCGGCCAGCGTCGCGGCCATCAGCGCCGCCGCGACCAGCACCTGCAGCAGGTAGCGGCCCCAGCCCGGCTGGGTGCGGTAGATGCCGTCACGGTGCAGCCAGCGCCACAGCAGGGCCGCATTGGCCACGCCCGCGAGCGCCGTGGCCAGCGCGATGCCGGCGTGCGCGCCGACGATGCCGTAACGCCAGAGCGGCGTCGTGATCGCCGCGATCAGCGCGATGTTGATGAAGACCGTCGCGACCGCCGCGCGCATCGGCGTCGTCGTGTCCTGACGCGAGAAAAAGGCCGGCAGCAGCACTTTCGTCAGCATGAAGGCGGGCACCGCGATCGCCGTGGCGGACAGCGCGAGGCCGGTCATCTTCGCGTCCTCGGCGGTGAACGCGCCGCGCTGGAACATCGCCGATGCGAGCGGCTCGGCGAGCATCAGCAGGCCCACGCCGGCCGGCACCCCGGCCAGCATCACCATCCGCAGGCCCCAATCGATGGCCCTCGCATAGCCCTCGCCGTCGCCCGCCGCGTGCCGCGAACTCAGGTGCGGCAGGATCACCGTGCCGATCGCCACACCGAACAGACCTAGCGGGAATTCACTAAGGCGATCGGCGCTGTACAGCCAGGTCTGGCTGCCGGTCACCAGCAGCGACGCGAAGATCGTGCCGACGATCAGGTTCAGCTGCGCGACCGACGACGAGAACAGCGTGGGCAGCATCAGCGCGCCGACCTTGCGCACCGCCGGATGGCGGAAATCCAGCCGGAGCCGCGGCCGCGCGCCGACGCGCCGCAGCGCGGGCCAAAGCAGAAGGAACTGCAGCACGCCGGCGATCAACACGCCCCAGGCCAAGGCCATCGGCGGGACGTCGAACAGCGGCGCCAGCGCCAGCATCGCCGCGATCATCGCGACGTTGTGCAGCACCGGCGTCACCG
>ERZ1066123.2281-NODE-2281-length-10089-cov-7.351106_pt1 | contig 10089 bp, 5 predicted proteins | sample MGYA00382770_ERZ1066123 | MGnify/ENA primary metagenome ERZ1066123 (study PRJEB33369, sample SAMEA5778353) | biofilm metagenome | biome: Industrial cooling water; feature: Water cooling tower basin; material: Biofilm | place: United Arab Emirates | collected...
GGTTCGAGTCCTGCCCGACGCACTGTTTGAACTGCGGCCCGTTCGTCTAGCGGTTCAGGACGCCGCCCTCTCACGGCGGCAACGGGGGTTCGAGTCCCCCACGGGTCACTCGGCGAGCCGCCCACCCCTCGGGGTGGGCGGCTCGTTCTTTTTTCGGCGAGTCGTCCCGGATTCCCGCCCCCGCACTCCCACGGCGGCCCGGATGGGGTACACTGGAAGGGACATCGCACACTCGGGACGACCCCTCCCATGCCATATTCCGCGGAAATCACCCGGGCGAACCCCGCCGGGATTCTCATCCTCATCGACCAGTCCGGGTCGATGGGCCAGCCGTTCGCCGGCCAGGCCGACAAGCGGAAGGCCGACGGCGTGGCCGACGCGGTGAACCGGCTCATTCAAAACCTTGTCCTCAAGTCCGCGAAGGCGACCGGCGTCCGGGATTATTTTCACGTCGGCGTGATCGGGTACGGCGCGGAACTTGCGGCCGGGCTCGGGGGTTCAATACCGGACGACGTGATGCAGCCGATCAGCAAGGTGGCCGACAAGCCCCTTCGCATCGAGACGCGGTCGAAGCTGGTGGACAACGGCAAGGGGGAGCTCGTCCCGCAGCCGATCCGCTTCCCGGTGTGGTTCGACGCGACCGCGGCCGGGAAGACGCCGATGGCCGGGGTGTTCGAGGTCGCGGAGCAGGTGCTGAAGCGGTTCATCAAGAGCCACCCCGGCTCGTTCCCGCCGACGGTGCTGAACCTGACCGACGGCCGTCCCTCCGACGCGAACCCGCTGCCCATCGTGGAGCGGGTTCACGACCTGGCGACCGCCGACGGGAATGTGCTGGTGTTCAACCTGCTGATCTCGACGGAGCCCACCCCGCCGGTGTTCTTCCCGGCCGACGAGTCGAAGTTCGAGGACACGTACCAGAAGCTGCTGTTCCGGATGTCCAGCGAGCTCCCCCCGAAACTGGCGGACGCCGCGAAATCCGATGGGTACAAGCTCGGGGCCGGCGCTCGCGGGCTGGTGCTGAACGCGGACCTGACCTCGGTGGTGCGATTCCTGGACATCGGGACGCGCGTGACGACGGGGATGCGGTAATCGGTTCGCTTCCGCCCGAGTGTAACTGCGTTGATCCGCAGGAAGTCAGCCGCTCACTTGCGTTCGCGGCTCTTGGTCAGACTGAGACGTGTAATGCCCAGCCGCGCGTTTGAGTTGTTGTGGACGACCGCGTCCGTGCCGAAGTCCGGCCAGCGGGCGGACGAGAACGAGGACGCCTGCGCCGCGAACCCCACCGCCGGCCGGTTCGCCGTCGCGGACGGGGCCAGCGAGGGGTGGCGATCCGGACCCTGGGCGAGGCACCTGGCCACCGCGTTCGCCAAGGCCCCGCCGGACCCGGCGAGCTACCCGGCGTGGCTCGCCTCGACCCGCCTGGAGTTTCCGAACGGCCAGCCCGAAGCGCTATCGTGGTACGCCGAGGAGAAGCAGGCCCAGGGGGCGTTCGCCACGCTGCTGGGGGTGGCGTTCCGCGAGTCCGCCAACGGCGGCGGGGCGGCGTGGAAGGCGGTCGCGGTCGGCGACTCCTGCGTCTTCCAGGTGCGCGACGGGGCGATCGTCACGGCGTTCCCGATCGACTCGCCGGGGCGGTTTAGCAACCAGCCGCCGCTGGTGAGTTCCACCGGGAACGGCCCGGAGCCCGACTGGTTCGCCGGCCGGGCCGAGATCGGGGACGAATTCTTTCTGCTCACGGACGGGCTCGCCGAGTGGTTCTTACGGGAGTCGGTCGGCGGGCGCTCGGCCGTTGAACGGCTGAACGAACACCTGGACAACCCCGCCGCGGCCGCGTTCCGGGCCTGGATTCACGACCTCCGGCAATCGCACGCCCTCCGCGATGACGACTCGACCGCCGTCCGCGTCCGCCTCGAACACGCCCGCCGAGTGGAGACGCCCTCATGAACTGGCCGCTGCCGCAAGACATCAACGAGGCCGTGCAGAACCCGGCGTCGGCGTTCGCCGACCCGGACCTGTCCGCCGGTACGATCGACGTCGGCCCGCTCGGGGTGCCGCTGCCCCGGTCCGGTGGGTTTGCCGACGTCTACCGGATTCACGGGGCGGACGGCCGCGACTGGGCCGTCAAGTGCTTCACCCGCCCCGTCCCCGGCCTGCAGGACCGCTACGCCGCCGTCGACCACTACCTCGCTCAGGCCGCGCTGCCGTTCTGTGTCGGGTTCAGCTACCTGCCGGAAGGCTTGCGCGTCCGCGGCGGCGAGTTCCCGATCCTGAAGATGCCCTGGGTCGAGGGCTTCCCGCTCAACGAGTTCGTGTCGGACAACCTCGGCCGGCTGAACGTCCTCGAATCCCTGCTGACCGTGTGGGGCCGGATGTGCCGGCGGCTTCGCGAAAGCGGCCTAGCCCACGCGGACCTGCAGCACGGGAACGTGATCCTCGTGCCCGGCACCCAGAAGTCCCTGCTCGGCGTCCGGCTGGTCGACTACGACGGCATGTTCGTCCCCGCTCTCGCGGGTCGGCCGCCGTCCGAGTACGGGCACCCGTCGTACCAGCACCCGGACCGCGTCGCGAAGCAGGTCTACTCCGCGGACCTGGACCGGTTTCCGCACTTGGTGGTCTCGACCGCGCTGCGGGCGCTGGTCGTTTGCGGCAAAGGGCTGTGGGCGAAGTACGACACCGGCGACAACGTGCTGTTCCGGGAGGCCGACTACAAGAACCCGGCCGGGTCCCAGCTGATGCGGGAACTGTGGGACACCCGCGACCCGGCGCTGGTCGCGCTGCTGTCGCACCTCGCGATCGCCTGCACCCGGCCGATCGAACAGACGCCGTGGCTCGACCTGATCATGCCGGAAGGCAAGTCGCCGACCGTGTCGCCGTCGCAGGAGCGGGAGGCGGCCGCGATCCTGGGGGCGGCCGTGTCGCACAGCGTGGCGACGCCCGGCGCGTCGGGGATGCACCGGGTGCCGTCCGGGGCCGTGGCCGTGCCGGCCGTGCGGGTGGCCGCGCCGGCGGGACCGGTCCCGGCCCGAGCGCTTCCGGTCGCCCCGCGGGGCTCGGAGCCGCAACTCGCGTTCGGGCACGAGTTGAAGGCCGGCAGCCGCGGCGGGAAGCGGGGGAAGTCCCTGGCCGGCGTGCTCGTGCTCGCGGCGGTCGTGCTGCTGGCCGCCGGGGCCGGGGCGGCGTACCACTTCAAGCTCATCCCCGGCCTCTCTCCGCAAGCCGTTGCCCCGCCGCCTTCGACCGAAAACTCGACCCCGCCGCCGCCCACCGATCCCGGGCCGCCGAAGCCGCCCGACGTCCCGGTCGTCGCGCCGGCCCCGACGCCGGAGGTGACCGCCCGGCGCGTGTGGGCCGTCGCCCCGGAGGAGTTCGTCAAGCCGGTCGAACCCCGGCACGCCCGCTTCACCGCAGACGGCAAGGGCGTCGTGGTCGCGGGCACCGGCGTGCCGGGCTTGTGCCTCGTTCTGTCGACGGTGGACGGCCGCACGGCGGCGAAGTTCCCCGGCCACGAAGCCGCCTGCATCGCCGCGCCGGGGCCGGACGGGAAGGCCTTCTCGCTCGGGTCCGGCGAGTCGAAGTTCCTCGTCTGGTCGACCGCCGACGGCAAGCCTGCCGACCCCGTCCCCCTGCCGGACAAGACGGCCGGTGAATACACCCGCTTCACGCTGTCCCAGGACCTGAGCCGAGCCCTGCTCGAAGGCCCCCGGCGGGTTCGCGTCGTCGACCTCGTCGACGGCAAGGACGTGACCCCGCTGCCCGCCCCGACGCCGGGTCAGGTCGCGCTCGACCGGGACTACGGCCGGATGCTCAGCCTGATCCCGCGGGACAAGCAACTCGTCCTCTGGGCCGCCAACGGCACCGAAGAGGCGAAGATCCCACTCACCACACCGGCCTCCACCATCGAGGCGTGGTCCCCGGACGGCAAACTCGTCGCGTTGCTCAACTTCGCGGCCGGCACCCCGCCCCGGCAGACGCTCGCGGTCGTGGACGCCGCCACCGGGCAGCCGGTGAAGACCCTCGATTCCGGGTACGTCCCCGGTTCGACGAAGTTCTCCGCGGACGGCTCGCACCTCGTCACCCTGGCGAAGAGCGGCACCGCGGAACTGTGGCGGACGGCCGGCTGGGCGCTCGTCGCCGCCATTCCGTCGACCGTCGCGGCCCCGCCCACGTCCGTCGACCTGTCCCCGACCGGCATGAAGGTTCTCCTCACCGGCCCCGGCAACGCGGTCCGGTTGTACGACGTGGGCGGGACGGACGTCGCGTTCGACCCCGGCAAGGCGAAGAAGGGCGCGGTCGCCGAACTGTGGCGGACGGAGGCGGCCGACCCGAAGACGCAGACCCTGAAGTTCCCCGCCGTCAGCCCCGACGGGAAGACGCTGTTCGCCGTCGTGGCCCCGAACTCGTCGCAAGTCGACACCGGCACCGGGCCGCTGTTGAAGGCCTACGACGGGATCTTCGGCGAGGAGAAGTTCGCCGCGAAGGTCGGTAAGCCGGGCACGCTGCCGTCGGCCGTCACGCCCACCGCCAGCGGCCGGGTCGCGGTGCAGTTCCCGTCCCCGCTCGTCGGCCCGACGCTCATCAACGTCCTCGACGGAAAGACCGGCGAACCCGCCCGGCCGACGACATCGATCGACCGCAAGGTGCTGGACCAACCCCGCGCGGTCGACCCGGACGCCCGGTTGTTCGCGGCCGTGTACGACGGCGACGCCCCGACGGTCGGCGTCTGGGACCTCGAAACCGGCTCGCAAGTCGCCGCGATCGCGAAGGGGAAGCAGGCCCCGCGGTTCCTCGGGTTCGCCGGCGGGGACGCCGGCCCGGCCCTCGTCGTCGCCTACCCGGACCGACTCCTCCGGTTCACCGGCCCGGCGTTCGACCAGACCACCGTCGTCACCGACAAGATTTCGCTCAAGACCGGCCTCGGCGTCGGGCTGACCGCCGACGGCAGCCGGCTGCTGGTCGCCGCCCCGAGCGCGGTTGCCGCCCCGGTGTTCACCTTTTCCACGATCGACGTGAAGACCGCCGCCCAGCGGGACGTGCTGCGGGACCGGAAGGCCGCGGACGTGCAGGTGCTCGGCGGCGACCGGCTGCTCGTGGCGGACGAGGCCGGCGTGACGCTGACCGAAGTCGCGACCGGCAAGCCCGTCTCCGCGACGACCCTCCCCGGCAAGCCGACCCGCGTGGCGGCCGCGCTCGACGCCACCGTCCTGGCGGCCGTCGAAGGTTCGACGCTCGTCGCCTACCGGGGATACCTGGACGCTCCGCCGCCGAGTTTACCTCGGACGGAGGGACGGTTCGGCGTCGTGTGGGTGAAACGCGCGGCGGAGTTGGGGCGAACCCCGTTCCGCGCCGTCAGCGTCGGGGCGGGCGGCCGGGTTCTCGCCGCGTCGGGGCCGCGGCTGCTGGCGTTCGACCCCGCCGGGCCGCTCACGTCCCTGCGGCCGACCGCCCCGGTCGAATTCATGACGACGACCCCGGACGGCACCCTGTTCACCGCCGAACGGCCGGGCGAAGACGACGCCCCCCGGTTCCGCCGGACCGACGCGAAGACGGGTAAACCCCTCACCGAGCCGTTCGAACTGCCCCGGTCGCCGACTTCCGCCTTCGGCTACGACGTGGCACCCGACGGCCGAACGGCCCTCGCCTTCGCGGATTCGACGCTGACCGTGTGGGCCGTCCCCTCGGCCCGCCGGCTGTGGGTGAAGGAACCCGACGACGACGTGCGGTTCGTCTCGGCCGCGTTCCTGGACAGTTCCAAGGTGCTGGTCGCCGCGCGCGGGGAGCGGAACGAACTGCTGGTCTTCGACGTCGACTCGCAAAAACTCGACCGCACGATCGTCTTGCCGGACCGGGCCGCCGGGCCGATCGCCGACGTGGACCCCGTCGGCGGGCTGGTGCTGATCGCGTACCCGGACGGGGAAAACGGGGCCGGCGCGTTCGACCTGAAGACCGGCAAGCTCGCGTTCCCCCTGGGGAAAATCTCCGGCGACATCCCGCCGCGGTTCACCGCCGGCGGCCGGCTGATCGTCGCGGCGGCCGAAGACAAGCTCGTCGTCTTCAGCGCCCGGACCGGAAAGGAACTGACCCGCGACGCCCTGCCCGCCCCCGTCAAGGAGTTCGCGACCTCGCCGGACGGCACCCACGTCGCCGCCATCTACGGGCCGGCGGACGCGCCGCGGTCGGAACTCGCCCTGTTGAAACTGTCCGACGCCGGACCGGACGACCCGAAGCTCGTCGAACGGCTGGCGCTGCCCGACGAGGCGACGATTTACACGGCGATTGCGGCCGTCAAGGAGGCGAACAAGGCGAAGTACGCGGTGACGACCCCGGTCGGGAAGAAGGCCCTGCTCGACGCGCTGCTCAAGGGGGCCGCCGCCGGCGAGCCCGCGGCCCGGTTCGCCCAGTTCAAGGAAGCCCTCCGGCTCGCCGTCGACCTCCGGGACTTCGCCCAGATGGACGCCATCGGCGAGCAGATCGGGAAGGCGTTCGCGGCCGACGAGTACGAACTCAAGGCGGAGGCGCTCGGCCGCATCGTCGACACGTTGACCGTGCCGGTTCCGGCGAAGGCGTTCGCGGACGTGTGTACCGAGCAGGCCGAGCGGGCCGCCGAGAAGGCGAACTACGACGCGGCGGTCAAGCTCGTGCTCCTCGCCGGCAAGGCGTACCGACAGGTGGCGTTGACCAGGTCGGCGACGGCGGTCGACGCCCACGTCGCCTACCTGAAGCGGGCGAAGGTCCGGGCGGCCGCCGCAAAGGACGCCCTCGAACCCCTGCGGGTGAACCCGGACGACCCGGACGCGAACCTGACCGTCGGCGCGTTCCGGTGCGCCTTCCAGGGCAAGTGGGACGACGGGCTGAAGCACCTGGAAAAAGGCTCCGATCCCGTGCTGCGGTCGGCCGCCGCCAAGGACCTCGCCGCGGCACCGGACTCGGAACTGGACATCGGGGACGCCTGGACCGCCGCCGCGGCCGCCGCCACTGGCCCCGACGACCGAGCCGCCTACGTCACCCGCGCCCGGTACTGGTACACGAAGGCCGCCGCCGGCCCGCCGATGACCGCCGCGAAGGCGGACGCCCGGCTCGTGGTGAAGTCCGGCACCCTCGACCTCAAACCCGGACTGATTCAGGAGTTCGTCGGCGTCAACGCCAAGGGCGTCAAAACCACGGGGATCAAGGTGTCGCTGGCTCCGGTTCTGGACCTGAACGGGGCGGACCTGGACTTCGACCGGGGGAACGGCGCGACGGTCCGGTGGACCGGGTTCCTGTTCCCCCCGCGGCCGGGGCGTTACAAACTCATCCTGTCCAGTACCGACCCGGCCCAGATGAAAGTGGACGGCGCGCTCGTCATCGACATCCCCCGCGACCCGAACGAGCGCGAAGTCGCCAGGAGCGTCTCGCTCGTCCTGACGGACAAGCCCGTGCCGATCGAAGTCGGTTGGAACGGCGGCTCCGGCCGCCGGCAGCGGATCCGCCTGACGTGGGTGCCCCTCGGCGGGTCGGAAGAACTCGTGCCCGTCGAACACCTGCTCCACGACAAGCGGGCGGACGCGCTCATCACGAAGTAAGGATGATTTCGTCCTGTGGCACCGGCCTCTGGCCTGTATGAGTTTGCACCGGCCAGAGGCCGGTGCCACAAGGCGATGCTCCCCACTCGACCCCGAGAGGACGGCACACTTTTTGGAGACTTCCGAAGCGAGACCGCCATGCTCCCCGCCGACGTCATGACCCAGGTCCGCCGGTTGCAACTCCGGGCGCGGCGGGCGGTGCAGTCGCTGCTCGGCGGGGCGTACCACTCCGCGTTCAAGGGGGCCGGGCTGTCGTTCGAGGAGGTCCGGGAGTACCAGCCCGGCGACGACGTCCGGGCGATCGACTGGAACGTCACCGCCCGGGCCGGGCACCCGTTCATCAAGCGGTACGTCGAGGAACGGGAACTCACCATCCTGCTCGTCACGGACCTGTCCGCCAGCCAGCGGTTCGGCACCGGCCGGCAGCCGAAGCGGGCGGTCGCGGCGGAACTCGCCGCCCTGCTCGCCCTCGCCGCCGTGGGGAACAACGACCGCGTGGGGCTGGTCGGCTTCACGGACCGCGTCGAGCGGTTCGTCCCGCCCGCGAAGGGGGGGCAGCACGCCCTGCGGGTGCTGCGCGACATCCTGTTCTTCGAGCCCGAGCACCGCGGCACGAACGTGACCGCCGCACTGGAATTCTTGAACCGCGCGCGTCGCCGTCGAACCGTCGTGTTCTTCTTCAGCGACTTCCTCGACAGCGGTTTTGACGACGCCTTCCGCCGGGTCGCCCGGAGGCACGACCTCGTCGCGGTGCGGACCTCCGACCCCCGCGAACAGGAGTGGCCGGCCGCCGGGTTGGTCACGCTGGAAGACGCCGAAACCGGCCGCCAGGTGGTGATCGACGCCTCCGACCGCCGCTTCCGGGCGGAGTACGCCGCCCGCTCCGCCGAGCGCCGCGCCGCGTTCACGAAGCTGGCCCGGTCGTCCGCCGTGGACGTGATCGACGTGTCCACGGGCGGCGACCACGCGGACGCGCTGCTGAAGTTCTTCCGCGTCCGGGAACGCCGGCGGAGGTAAGGCACTGTCCAGTTCCAGCACCGTGCTTTGGCTTGTGGCACCGGCCTCTGGCCGGTGGGCCTGCACCGGCCAGAGGCCGGTGCCACAAATCAAAACGTCCCGACGAAAAACACGGTGTCGATACCGGATCGCACCTCAACGGGAGGAACATGCTGAGCTACCAGATCGAAACCGCCCTGGTCATGGCCGCCGTCGCCGCCGCGTGTGCGGTGCCCGGCGTGTTCCTCGTCCTCCGCCGGCTCGCCATGACCGGCGACGCCATCGGCCACGTCCTGCTGCTCGGCATCGTCCTGGCCTATTTCGTCGTGCGGGATCTTTCCTCCCCCTGGCTGCTCCTCGGGGCCGCCGCCAGCGGAGTGGCGGCGGTCGCGCTCGTCGAGTTGCTGCAGCGCTCGAAGCTCGTGAAACAAGACGCCGCGCTCGGGCTCGTCTTCCCCGCCCTGTTCGGCCTCGGCGTGATCCTCGCCACCATGTACCTGCGGAACACCCACCTGGACGGCGACGCCGTGCTCCTCGGGTCCGCGGAACTCGCCGGATTGGACCGCATCGAAATCGGCGGAGTCGACCTGCCGCACGCGCTCGTCGTGATGGGCGGGGTGTTCCTGTTCAACGCCGCCGCCGTGGCGATGTTCTTCAAGGAATTGAAGCTCGGCACGTTCGACCCCGCCCTCGCCGCGACGCTCGGCTTCGCCCCGGCGGCGGTTCATTACGGGTTGATGACGGCGGTGTCGCTGACGACCGTCGCCGCGTTCGACGCCGTCGGCCCGGTGCTCGTGGTCGCGTTCCTGGTCGTCCCCGCCGCGACCGCGTCGCTGTTCACCGACCGCCTCGGGGTGCTGCTCGTCCTCAGCGTGGTCGTCGCCGTGGCGGCCGCCGTCGCGGGGGCGTGTTTGGCGATGCTGCCGGCGATGAACACGAACATCGCGGGGACGGCCGCTTCGCTGCTCGGGGCGGTCTTTGCCGTCGGGTGGCTCGTCGCCCCGGACCGCGGGTTGGTCGCGCAAGCGGCCCGGCGGTGGCGGCAGCGGCGGGCGTTCCACGAGGCGATGCTCGCGATCCACCTGCTGCAACACGAGGGGACCGCGGCGGAAGCGGACGAGTCGCGGGAGGCGGGGCTGCACCGGCACTTCCGCTGGGGGCCGGACGAGATCGCCGCGGTCGTCCGGCGGGCCGAACGGAACGGCCTCGTCACGCGGGCCGGCTCGTTGCTGCGTCTCACGGACCGCGGCCGGACGAAGGCCCGAGAGGTGTTGGGCTCCGCCGCGTGACACCGCCCCGCCGATCGGCTATTGTGAGGGTCCGCCTGCCGCCCTTTCCCCGCACCCGAGGTTCCGATGTTTCGCCTCGCCGCCGGTTTCCTGCTTTCCGCTCTGTGTCTCGGAACCGCACTCCCCGCGGACGACTTCAAGCCGGAGCCGGGCTTCACCCCGCTGTTCACCGGCGACAACCTCGACGGGTGGAAGCTGAAGGGGGAGGCCCTCGACGGCAAGACGGAACCGGCGAACAAGCGGTT
>ERZ1066123.2282-NODE-2282-length-10089-cov-7.296691_pt1 | contig 10089 bp, 8 predicted proteins | sample MGYA00382770_ERZ1066123 | MGnify/ENA primary metagenome ERZ1066123 (study PRJEB33369, sample SAMEA5778353) | biofilm metagenome | biome: Industrial cooling water; feature: Water cooling tower basin; material: Biofilm | place: United Arab Emirates | collected...
GTGCAGACGCAGACCCGCCGGCACTCGTACATCGTGTCGCTGCTCGGCATCAAGCACGTCGTCGTCGCCATCAACAAGATGGACCTCGTCGGCTTCTCGCAGGACGTGTTCGAGCGGATCAAGGCGGACTACACCGACTTCGTCGCGAAGCTCGACATCCCGGACATCGGCTTCATCCCGATGTCCGCGTTGAAGGGGGACAACGTCGCGTCCAAGAGCGAGGCGATGCCCTGGTATCACGGGCCGGCCCTGCTCGAACACCTGGAGACGGTCCACATCGCCAGCGACCGGAACCTCGCGGACGTGCGGTTCCCGGTACAGTACGTCATCCGCCCGAACCTCGACTTCCGCGGGTTCGCCGGCACGATGGCCTCCGGCATCCTTCGGAAGGGGGACGAGGTCATGGTCCTGCCGTCCGGCAAGCGGAGCCGGGTGAAATCGATCGTGACGTTCGACGGCGAACTCGACGAAGCGTTCCCGCCGCTGTCGGTCACGGTCACGCTGACGGACGAGGTGGACGTCAGCCGCGGCGACATGCTCGTGCGGCCCGACAGCCCGCCGCACGTGAGCAGTCAGATCGAGGCGATGGTCGTCTGGATGGCGGAGCAGCCGCTCGTCCCCGGCCGGACGTACACGCTGAAGCACACCACCCGGCAGGTGTCCGCCGAGGTCGCGGCGTTCCGCTACGGCGTCGACGTCAACACCCTGGAACACCGCACGATCGCCCGGCTCGGGTTGAACGAAGTGGGGCACGTTCAGCTAAGCCTCACGCAACCCCTCGCCTGCGACCCGTACCGCGAGAACGCCGCCACCGGGGCGTTCATCCTGATCGACCGGCTGACGAACAACACCGTCGGCGTCGGCATGATCCGCGAGGCCGGGCACGACGCCTGGGGCGCGGAGCCGACGGCGAAGTTGAAGCTGCGGGAGAGCCTGATCCCTGCGGCCGAGCGCCAGCAGCGGTTCGGCCACACCCCCGTGACGGTGCTGCTCGTCGGGCTGACCGGCAGCGGCAAGAGCCGGATCGCCTACGCCCTGGAACGCCGGCTGTGGGACGCCGGCCGCGCGGTGACGGTCCTGTACGGCCAGAACATGCGGCAGGGGCTCAACCGCGACCTCGGGTTCACCGCGGACGACCGCTCCGAGAACCTGCGGCGGTCCGCGGAAGTGGCGAAGTTGCTGACCGACGCGGGCGTCATCACGATCGCCGCGTTCGTGGCCCCGCACGAGTCCGTCCGCGAGAAGGCGAAGCAGTTGCTCGGCCGGGACCGGGTGCTGGAGGTGTTCTGCACCGCCCCGATGGAGGTGCTCCGCGAGCGCGACCAGAGCGGGGCGTACCGCCTCGCGGACGAGGGCAAAATCGCCCAGATGCCCGGCGTCACGGCCGCCTTCGAGGAGCCGAAGGCCCCGGACCTGGTGCTGCCCACCGACAAGCTCGGCGTCGACGAGTGCGTCGACCGGATCGTCGCGCTCATGACGGCGAGGGGCTTTCTGCGCTGAACCGGAACGGATTTCGTCGGGCGGGTCGAGCCGCTTCGGCAGTGACCCGCCCGAGTCGTAACGAGCCCACGCCCGGGCCGGTGCGTCTTCGCCGCAAAGCCGGCCCGACCCACCCTCCGAAAGATTGGGTCAAAACGTCACGACGCACTTCACCAGTTCCGCGTGCGTCAGGGGGCGGTCGGCGGGGAACAGGATGTACGCCGCCGGGGTGTTCGCGCAGTCCACGATCACCTGCTTGCGGTTCGGCACCAAAAAGCCCGTGTCCGTCGGGATGTGCCCGCTCACGAGCAGGTCGGAGTCCACCTTCCGCAGGTAGTCGTCGACCGTCCGGTCGGCGGTGTCGCGGCCCCAGAGCATCCCGTAGATCAGGCCGCCGGGCTGGTAGTCCGCGTCGGTAAACTTCCCGACGTCCAGCCGGCTCGGGTCGAACGTGCCCATGTTCCGGCCGGGGGTCAGCGTGTGGCTGATGAACACGGCGTTCGGCGTGCGGATCGCGACCGGCAGCGCCTTGAACAAGTCCAGGTACGCGAGGTAGATCTGCGGCCCGGCCGCGCCGTAGGCCACGTTCGGGCCGTTGCGGAACAGGTCGTTCAGCGACTGGTCGTCCGCCTTCCCGACGGGCCGGTCCGTCCACTGCGCGAGTTCGTGGTTCCCCGGCAGGTAGTGGACCTGCTTCGGGAACTGGCACTTCAGGGCCGCGAACAGGTCGACCATCTGGTGCGACTTGTCCGCCCCGTTGGGGTACCGCTGCTTGCCGTGGATGAGTTCCTGCAGCACGAGGTGCCGGGTCGGGTGGTTGGCGAGGTCGGCGGCCTGCAGCACCACCTGGAAGTTCGGGATGTGGCCGTGCAGGTCGCCGGCGACGAGGACTTCCGTGCAGTCCGCGGGGCGGAGCATCGCCCCGGTGCGGCCCGGCGTGTCCCGGACGAGTTCGGTGGCGCGGCGGAGGGTCGTGAGCATCCGGTCCGGCGGGGGCATCGGACGAGTCCTGTTGCGGGCCTGGGCGCGTGGGGTCTGGGAGATTGTAGCTCGCGAATCGCTCCGCGGTGGAGAGTGGGCGGGGACTTGCCGCCGGCCGGGCGGGTCGGACAATGCCGGGGAATCCCGCGGTCCTCTTCCGGTCCCCCTGTGTTCGCCCCGAACCCCGCCCTCGCCGGCCGGACGACCCCGGAATGGAACTGACCCGGAACCTCCGCGTCGACAGCGCGACCCGCCTCGGGCCGTCGCCGCCCCGTCACCTCGACGAGGGGTGCCCGGTCGCCGACGCGGTCGAGATCATGCGCCGCGAACGGGTCGGCTGCCTGCTCGTGACCCGAGCCGGCAAGCTGATCGGCGTCTTCACCGAACGCGACCTGCTCGCCCGCGTCCTCGCGCCCGGCCGGCCGCTGTCAACCAAACTGGCCGACTGCTACACCCCGGACCCCGTGACCATCGACCCGAAGGACACGGTCAAGACGGGCATCGACCGGATGCAAGCCGGCGGCTACCGCCACCTGCCGATCATCACCGCGGACGGCACCCCGGTCGGGATTCTGTCCGCGAAACAAGTGGTGCGGTATCTCGTCGACCACTTCCCGGGGATCGTGTACAACCTCCCCCCGCGGCCGCACGACAACTACCCGAGCGAACCGGAAGGGGCGTGATTCGATCCTTCAATAATCCTGCTTCTCCAGCCCCAGAAACGCGGCCTTCATGTCCTCCGCGGAGCCGTACCTTTCATTCCTCTCCTTCGCGACCGACTTGTTCAGCACCTTCACCACGGCGTCGTCGAGCTTCGGGTTCAGCACCTTGGCGCTGCGGGGGGGCGCGTTCATCCGCCGGCGGAACGTCTCCTCGGAGGACACCGATCGCTCCCACGGCATGTCGAACGTGAACATCTCGTAGGCCGTGATGCCGAGGGCGAACAGGTCGACGCGGTGGTCGGTGGCCATCCGCTTGATGATCTCGGGGGCCAGGTATTCGGGCGAGCCGGTGCGGTTGCCGGGGCCGCAGTACTCGGGGGCGTAGGGGATCGTCAGGCCGAAGTCGATGAGCTTCACCACGTCGTCGGTCGCGACCATGATGTTCCGCGGGCACAGGTCGCGGTGGAGAAATTTTTGGGCGTGCAGGTAGGCGATCGCGTCGCAGAGTTGCGCGATGAAGTGGATGCGCTTGCCGTCCAGGTACTTGCTCTTGGAGTCGACGTAGTAGCTGAGCCCCTTCCCCTCCACCCACTCCATCACGAGGTACGGCTCGCCGTCCGTGGTGACGCCGTGCTCGTAGGTGGTCACCAGGTTCGGGTGGTTGAGCTTCGTGCAGATCTGCCCTTCGGTCGGCTTCTTGGTCTTGAGCCCCTTGAACCGCTCCTCGAACTTCTTGGTCTTCTCTTTGTCGAGGAGCTTGAGGCAGATCGTGCGGCCGAGGGTCCGGTCGTACGCCTTGTAGACCTTCGACATGCTCCCCTGGCCGGTCTTCCCCTGGAGGTCGAACCGCTTGGCGACGTTGACGGCCTTGCCGCCGCCGGAAAAGAGGCCGAGGAATCCGTCGAGTACGCCCACGGCGATCCCCCGCGTGAGGCTGGTGGAGAAGAACCCTTCCCCCAACCCCTCCCCGAAGCGGAGAGGGGAGCCAGAACCCGTTTTCTCCCCCTCTCCGCTTCGGGGAGGGGGCCGGGGGGAGGGGTTGTCTTTGCCCCCAGCGGCTCGTTCACTGTATCTCGCAGTAGTCGATGATTCGAGCAACTTCCGTGCGAATGTCGCTGCGGTGGACGATGCGGTCCACGAAGCCGTGCTTCATCAGGAATTCGCTCGTTTGGAAGCCGTCCGGCAGTTCCAGGCGGATCGTGTTCTTGATCGTTCTTGCCCCCGCGAAGCCGATCATCGCCTTCGGCTCCGCGAGGGTGATGTCCCCCTGGAACGCCCAGCTCGCGGCGACGCCGCCCATCGTGGGGTTCGTGAGAATCGAGATGTAAAGTCCGCCCGACTTCGCGTACCGGGCGAGGGCCGCGGACACCTTCGCCATCTGCATGAGGGACAGAATGCCCTCCTGCATGCGGGCCCCGCCGCCGGACCCGCTGACGAAGATGAGCGGCCGCTTCATCTCGGTCGCCCGCTCGGCGGCGCGGGTCAACTTCTCGCCGACGACGCTGCCCATGCTGCCGGCCATGAACGCGAAGTCCGTGATGCCGAGCACGACCCCCCGGCCGCGGATGAACCCGGCCCCGGTGACGGCGGCGTCGTTCAGGCCGGTCTTCTGCTGCTCGTCCAGAATCCGCTTCGCGTAGGGCTTGGAGTCGACGAACTCGAGCGGGTCGACGGGCCGCAGGTGGGCGTCCCACTCCTCGAAGCTGCCGTCGTCGAGCAGCTGGGTGATGCGGACCGCGGCGGGGACGTAGAAGTGGTGGTGGCAGCCCGCCTCCGGGCAGACGTTCAGCCGGGCCTCGACGTCCTTCTTGAAGACGGTGGCCTTGCAGTTCGGGCACCGGACCCACAGGCCCTCGGGCACCCCGCGCTTCGGCCGCTCGCCGACGGACATGCTCTGCACCTCGTACCCTGCCGCCGTGCCACGGGAAGGATCTATCCTGCCGTTGTATGGCCCGGCCGCGGGACCGGACACGGGCGCGAGCCGGCCCGCTCGGAACGGCCCCCTTGCCTTGTTCCGGGTGCGTCCGCTATAGTGCCACTCTTCGGCCCGCAACTTGCCCGCCGGCTCTCGCGTGTTCGGCCGACACGCGGCAAGGTCCGGCGAACGGAACTGGGACCCATGAGCGAACCGCTGATCGACCTCCGCGCCCTCCTCGTCGAACGCGAGGAATTCGAGGGCAGCATGGTCACGAAACTCCGGGAGGGCCTCGCCCAGGGCGGCTCCCAGGTCAAGAGCCTCCGGGACATCCACGAGACGCTGAACAAGCGCATGGCCGCCGCCGCCCCCGCGCAGCAGAAGAAACTCCACCTGAAGCTCGGCGTCACGCAGTTCTTCCTCGGCCACACGGCCCACGCGGTCGAACACCTGAAGCACGCCGACGGCCCGCTCGCCGCGTTCTTCCTGGGTCGGGCCCTCGCCCTCCGCGGGGAGTACGACGACGCCCTGAAGGCGTTCGAGAAGGCCGAGAAGTCCGGGTACGCCGCCCAGCAGGTGCAGCTGCAGAAGGCCGGCGTGCTGCGGCTGCAGGGCAGCATCGGCGAGGCGAAGGCGATCCTGACGAAGCTCAAGGACATGGCCGCGCACAACGCCGAGTACCACCACCAGGAAGGCGGGCTCGCCGAGGCGGAAGGGGACACGCCGCGGGCCGCCCGCAGCTACGAACGCGCCTCCGAACTCGACCCGTCCCACACCGGGGCCCTGTTCCGGCTCGGGTTCCTGAACGACCTCGCCGGCAACGACTACGACGCCATCAACTACTACGAGAAGTGCCTGAAGTACCCGCCCGTCGGCAAGGGCGTGCTGTACAACCTCGGCGTGCTCTACGAGGACAACGGCCAGTTCGACAAGGCCGCCGACTGTTACCGCCGGCTCAAGCGGGCCGACCCGACCGACGAGCGGGCCAAGCTGTTCACCCGCGACGCCGAAGCGAGCATGACGCAGACGTACTCGCCGGACGACGAGGTCATCAACCAGCAGATGAGCAAGGTGATGGAAGTGCCCATCACGGACTTCGAGCTCAGCGTCCGCAGCCGGAACTGCCTGAAGCGGATGAACATCCGGACGCTCGGCGACCTGACCCGCGTCACGGAGCCGCAACTGCTGGCGTCCAAGAACTTCGGCGAGACGTCGCTCGCCGAGATCAAGATCATCATGGACGCCAAGGGCCTCCGGATCGGGCAGTCGCTGGAACAGGGCCAGCAGTACGAGTTCCGCTACCGCCCGGCCCCGAACCTGTCGCCGGAAGAACAGGCGATGCTCGGCAAGCCGGTCAGCGACCTGAACCTGTCCGTGCGGGCGCGGAAGTGCATGCAGCGGCTCGCGATCGCGACCCTCGGCGAGCTCTGCCAGCGGACCGCGGACGAACTGCTCGAGGCGAAGAACTTCGGCATCACGTCGCTGAACGAAGTCCGCGAGAAGCTGACCGGCTACGGCCTGAAGCTCCGCGGGGACTGAGCGAAACACGCCTCGGCGACCCGCCCACGAGCGTGGGCGGGTCCGCGGCCTTACCCGCGGACTGGCGTCCGCGGCTCGCCGGATCGGAAACCCTTCTGTCGTCTCTGGTCGAACCGAATCCCCGCCGGTAAACCGAACCGCGACGGGGCGGCCTGCGTACACGCGGTGAGCCCCCGCACCCGGAAGCCGGCACCGCATGTTGACCTCGCTCACGAACACGAACCTGATTCTCGGCGGGCTGATCCTCGCGGTCGTCCAACTCGTCGCGGCGTTGCCGTGGCTGCGGGCGCTCGACCCGAAGTGGTTCGCCCGGATCATCCGCGACCCGGTGTACCTGATCGCCGGGCCGCTGGCGGTCGGGGGTTTGAGCGTGCTGTTCCTCGCCTACAAGGGGAACTCGACGTACATGCCGCTCTACGGGCGGATTTACGGCTCGGTCCTGCACGCGCAACTGCTCGTCGACCTGTTCATCTACCTGCCGGTGGCACTGGCGTTCGTCTGGCCGAAGGGCGGGGCGGTGGCGTACGCCGCGTTCCGCGAGGGCTGGCGGCAGCCGATGTTCTGGGTCATCACCGGGTTCGGCCTCGTCGCGACCTGGATCGCCGTCGTCCTGCCGTACTTCACCTTCGGCGACGACTTCAAGATGTTCAAGCAGATCGGCTTCGACATCGTCATGCTCGCGGCCGTGCTCTTCGGCGTGCTGGCGTCCGGCATGTCGATCTCCGAGGAAATCGAGGGCCGGACCGCGTTGACGCTGCTCAGCAAGCCCGTCACCCGCCGGCAGTTCCTGCTCGGGAAGTTCGTCGGCGTGCTCATGGCGTGCGGGCTGATGACGTCGGTACTCGGGTGGAACCTGAACTGGGCGCTGCTGGTGCAGCCGGAATACGACCAGATCAACAAGGACCGCTCGTTCGACCCGATGCCGGACGAGGCGAAGCAGAAGCTGATTCCGGTCTTCACGAAGGCGATGCCGGCCGGCCCCGCCCGGACCGCGGCGGAAGGCGTGGCGATGTGGACCGGCGACACGGCCGCCTACTCGCTGCACCTCGCCTGGGGGTTCGGGCAGGTGATGATCCTGGTTTCCGTGGCGACCGCCCTCGCGACCCGGCTGCCGTTCGTCATCAACGTCGTGGTCTGCCTCGTCGTCTACTTCCTGGGCCACCTCGCGCCCGTCGTGGTGCGGGTGACGGACCGCCTCGCGGACACCGGGACCGCCGGCGTCGGGCTGATCCGGTTCTTCGGCAACCTGTTCGACACGATCCTGCCGGCGCTCGAGTTCTTCAACATGGGGCCGGCCATCGTGCGCGACACGCCCCTGGAACTGGCCGCGTTCGCGGTCTACGTCGCCACGATCTTCGGCTACTCGCTGATTTACACGTCGATCGCCCTCGTCGTCGGGCTGCTGCTGTTCGAAGACCGCGACCTGGCGTAGTGCGGCGTCGGGCGGCCGTTCCCGGCCCCGCAGTATCCGACGGCCGTTACACCGCTGCACCGGTCTGGGCAAGGCATCCGTGGAGCCGGGCGAGGTCCGCCGTGTTCAGTTCCCTCCCGTAAAACCCGGCGGATGACTCCGTTCGCCCGGCGTCGAACGCGGCCGCGTACCGTTTCACCGCGGCGAGCGGGCAGCCGGTTCGCGCCGCGATCGCCTCGGCCGATTCCCCGGCGGCGATGAGGGCGAGCACGATGTGCGGCTTCCCCTTCGCCGTGCGGCGGGGCTCCGTCAGGTAGCGGTACGGCCTCAGAACGAACGCCAGGGCGGGGTCCGCCTGTTTCTTGGTGCGGTGTTTCAGGGACAGGCCGACGCGGGCGGTCGCGAGGACCGGGCGGTTGCCGGGAGACTCCGCCGGCGCGAGCACGAGCGGCTGCGACTCGTCCCAGGCGGGGCGGGGGCCGATCGCCGCGTCGAGTTCGGCCACGGTCGTGAAACCGCTGGTTTTCAAGACGCGATCCACGAGCAGCGACGGGCCGTCGACGAACCCGCCGTCCGGGGGTTCGAGGCCGCGAAGGAGGACGCCGCCGTGGGCGGTGCCGTCGCCGAAGGCGAGGTCGAGCCCCTTGAAGCTGCCGCCGCGGTAGGTGCCGCGGGTGCGGTGGAAGTACCACCGGCCGGCGTGCAGCTGGACCGGGTCGCGGTGGGCGAACACGTCCGCGTGGCCGGGGCCGTGGTAGTAGACTTCGACTTCCGCGAGGCGGTGGGGCTTGCCGGCGATGAGAAGGACCGACCGGTTCAGCAGCGTGTCGGCGATGCGGAAAAACCAGTCGGCCGCTCCGGGACCGTCGGCGAAGTCGGCCGGGCGGGCCAGAGTGGCGGGGTTCACCGGAGCCACTCCTCCAGCTTCGCTTCCAACTCCGCGACGAACTGGCTCCGCGGCAGCACCCGGTCGCACCCCGCGGCGCGGGCCGCCTTCAGCGCGGCCACGTCCACGTGCGACCCGTACCCGATCACCCGCGGCATCGTCGGGCACGCTTCGCGAAGGTCCGCCAGGAACGCGGGCAGGTCCAGCCCCGGGTTGTGCAGGTCCACGAGCACGCACGCCGGGGCGGACTGCTTCGCCGCCGCGACCGCCGCACCCGCGGAGCGGACCGGGGTGACGGTCGCCCCCACGGCGCGGGCGGTGGCGGTCACCTTGCTGGTGAAGATCAGGTCGTCGCACACCATCAGGCCGGGCACGGCTACTTCCCCTTGTACTCGGCCTTCACCTGCTTGACGACTTCCGCCAGGGCCTCGTCGTACTTCTTGTCTTTCAGCAAGACCCGCAGGGACTCCCCCAGTTTCTTCGCGAAGTCCGGCGGGAACCGGTTCTTGTACGCGCCGGTGAGTTCGATCGTGATGAACCGCGGGTCCATGCAGATGGTGAACGCGAGCCCCTGGGCGTTCTCGGCCTTCATCCGGGCCTCGGCCGCGTCGCTGAACAGTTTCATCCGCTCGTCCGGCTTCCCCGCCTTCGCCTTCTCGATCCACTCCTTCGGGGCGGCCGCGGACGTCTCGATCAGCAAGTCGAACTCCTTCTTGAACAGCTCGGCGAGGGCCTCGTCCGCCGCCTTGACCGCGTCCGGGGAGAAGAGTTTGGCCCCGTCCGCCACCGTCAGCGGCTTGTCCCGTTTCGTCACGGCGGGCGCGGTCGTGTCCGCCTTGAGTTCCTTCACCGGCCGCGTGGCGAGGAGTTGCTTGACCTCGGACACGTCGACGAACGTGGAGACGGAGTTCGCGTTGATCGCCCCGCCCTGGGTGACGCCGACGAGTTCGCCCTTGTCGTTGAGGAGCGGCCCGCCGCTGTCGCCGGGGTTGGTCGGGGAGTCGGTCTCGATCACCTTCGCCTCGAAGTTGACGACCTTGCCCTTGCCGAGCTCGGCCTTCCACTTCTTGCGGTACGACTGCCGGACGGTCCCCTTCACGTACCCGAACAGCGCCCCGGACTTGCCCGCGTTCCCGATGCTGTGGACGTTGTCGCCGGGGTCGGGCGTCCCCGCCGCCTGGGGGATAGCCTTCACCTCTTCGGGCACCTTGTCGAT
>ERZ1066123.2283-NODE-2283-length-10088-cov-22.270009_pt1 | contig 10088 bp, 8 predicted proteins | sample MGYA00382770_ERZ1066123 | MGnify/ENA primary metagenome ERZ1066123 (study PRJEB33369, sample SAMEA5778353) | biofilm metagenome | biome: Industrial cooling water; feature: Water cooling tower basin; material: Biofilm | place: United Arab Emirates | collected...
CGTCCTCCGGCCGTCCTCTGCGCCTCCGTGGTGACGCGGTTCAGCGATGCCGACGAAGCGCCGATGCCCGTCGGTTCCGCGATGCCGACGAAGCGGCGACGTCGGCGCCGGAGTAACGTACGAGCGATGACGGATCGCTGCCCGCGGACACCCGAGGCGCTCGACGACGTGCTGAGCGCGCCGCACGACATCGCGGTCGAGGCGCTCGCGGCGCTCGACGGCGACCTGATCGTGCTCGGCGCCGGCGGGAAGATGGGGCCGACGCTCGCGCGCATGGCGCGGCGGGCGCTCGACGTGGCGGGGCACGGCGGGCGGCGCGTGCTCGCGGTCTCGCGGTGGGGCGACGCGCGCGCGGCGCAGGGGCTGCGCGACGCGGGCGTCGAGGTGCTGGCGGCCGACCTGCTCGACCGCGCGCAGGTCGACGCGCTCCCGTTCGCGCCGAACGTCGTCTTCATGGCGGGGCAGAAGTTCGGCACGCAGGGCGACCCGACGCAGACGTGGGCGATGAACGCGGTCGTCCCCGCCTGGTGCGCCGAGCGCTTCGCGGGGGCGCGGCAGGTCGTCTTCAGCACCGGCAACGTCTGCCCGCTCGTGCCGGTCGCCTCGGGCGGGGCGCGCGAGGGCACCGCACCCGCCCCCGTGGGCGAGTACGCGATGAGCTGCCTCGCGCGCGAGCGCGTGAGCGCGGCGCTCGCGGCGCGGCACCGGTCGCCCTGCGTGCTCTACCGGCTCAACTACGCCTGCGCGCTCACCTACGGCGTGCTCACCGACCTCGCGCTCAAGGTGCGCGACGGCGCGCCGATCGACCTCGCGATGGGCCACGTCAACGTCTGCTGGCAGCGCGACGCGAACGCGATCGCGCTCGCGCTCCTCGCGCGGGGGGCGGTGCCGGCGGTCCCCGTGAACGTCACCGGCCGGGCGACGCTCGCCGTGCGCGACCTCGCCCTCGCCCTCGGCGCGCGCCTCGGCCGCGCCCCGCACTTCACCGGCGAGCCCGCCGGCGACGCGCTCCTCGCCGACGCCTCGGCGCTCCCGTCGCACCTCGGCGTCGAGCCCCCCGAGCTCCCGCTCGACACGCTCCTCGACTGGACGGCCGAGTGGGTGGGGGCCGGGCGTCCGCTCCTCGGCAAGCCGACGAAGTTCTCGGTGCGCGACGGGCGCTTCTGACGCGGCGCCGGCCGGAGTCGGAGCGGGCGACTAGACTGCCGACGTCGGCGGGCGAATCACCGCCGCCGGCAGCGGGCGGACCGTCGACCCCTCGGAGGAAGCGCGCGTGAACGTTCGCCAGCACCTGCTGGCCGGACAGGTGATCCCGGCCCATCCGCTCGCGCTCACGCCGGCGCGGACGCTCGACGAGCGTCACCAGCGTGCGCTGACGCGCTACTACGTGGCGGCGGGGGCGGGGGGGATCGCGGTGGGGGTGCACACGACCCAGTTCGCGATCCGGGCGGCGGGGCTCTACCACCCCGTCCTGCAGCTGGCGATGGAGACGGCGACGGCGGCGCTGGCGGCCGAGTCGGGCGACGGGGTGCCGCGCCCCTTCGCGCGGATCGCGGGGGTGATCGGCCCGACGGCGCAGGCGGTGCACGAGGCGTCGATCGCGGCCTCGCTGGGCTACGACGCGGTGATGATCTCGCTCGCCGGCTTCGACAACGCCGATGATCGTGCGTTGCTGGCGCATTGCCGAGCGGTGGCGGAGGCGCGTCCGATCGTCGGGTTCTACCTGCAGCCGGCGGTCGGGGGGCGCGTCCTCTCGTATCGGTTCTGGCGCGAGCTGGCCGAGCTGCCGAGCCTGGTGGCGATCAAGATCGCCCCGTTCGACCGGTACCGGACGATCGACGTCGTGCGCGCGGTCGCGGCGAGCGGGAGGCGCGACGTGGCGCTGTACACCGGCAATGATGACGCGATCGTGCAGGATCTGGTGACGCCGTTCCCGGTGCGCGTCAACGGGGCGTCCACGACCGTCCGCATCGTCGGCGGCCTGCTCGGCCAATGGGCCGTCTGGACCCGTCACGCCGTCCAGCTCCTCGCCCGGATCAAGGCCATCGGCGAGGGCCCGGTCCCGCGCAACCTCCTCACCGAGGGAGCCGAGCTGACCGACGCCAACGGCGCCCTCTTCGACGTCGCCCACCGCTTCGCCGGCTGCATCCCCGGCATCCACGAGATCCTCCGCCGGCAGGGGCTCCTGCGCGGCACCTGGACCCTCGACCCCCGCGAGCAGCTGAGCCCCGGCCAGGTCGAGGAGCTCGACCGCGTCTCCGCCGCCTACCCCTGGCTCACCGACGACGCCTTCGTCGCCGAGCATCGCGAGCGCTGGCTCTCCTGACGGTGTGCCGGCCGGGTGCCGCGTCCGGTCGGCGTCGCTCGAACCGCCGAGCTCGCGCCCGCCGGTCCGGTGCCGTGAAGGGTCGGCATCGCTGAACCGCTCGGAACTGCGAGAAGAAGGGCAGGAACGGCAGCGAACTGCAGGGACGGCAGACGTCGTTGAGGATCCGCGCGCGGAGCCGCCATCCCCACGGAACCGAGAAGAAATCAATTCCTGAGGCGGCTCGGCCGCCCCCTGCGCACACGGACGCCCACCGCGGCCTGCCGTTCCCTGCCGTTCCTGCTGTTCTTCTGGCAGTTCCGGGCGGTTCAGCGATGCCGACCCTGCACGGCGCCGGACCGACGCGCCGGCGCCCGGCGGTTCCGCGATCCCGATGGCCAGACGGCGCGTCGGGATGCGCCACGACGTCGACGCCGCGTCCCGGAACGCGATGCCTAGATTCGCGCGGATGCCGATGACGCCGACCCCGACGCGACTCGCGACGATCGCGAGCGCCGCCTTCCTCCTCGCCGCCGCGCCGGCGGCGGCGCAGTCGCTGCGCATCGTCACCGCGACCGACAGCGTCACGCTCGACCGCGCCGCGCTCGCCGCGCTGCCGCAGGACACGGCGACGATCGTCCCGCACCGGCACGGTGCCGCCCCCGCAGCGCCCGTCCGCATCACCGGCCCCGCGCTCGCCACCGTCCTCGCGCGCGCCGGCGTCCGCACCGACTCGCTCCGCGGCGCCGCGCTCGCCACCACCGCCCTCGCCACCGCACGCGACGGCTACCGCGTCGCCTTCTCCCTCGGCGAACTCGGCGCCGACCTCGGCCGCACGCGCGTCCTCGTCGCGATCGCCGCCGACGGCCGCGCACTCGGCGAGAGCGACGGCCCTCTCCGCCTCGTCGTCCCCGGCGACGGCCGGCAGGCGCGCTGGGTGCGCCAGCTCGAGCGCATCGTCGTGCGCGCGCCGTAGGCAACACGGCGGCGGGGGCGCCTGTCGGCGGAACCCGCACGCCGACCCGGGTGAACCCGAACTCCCTGCGCGCCCCCCCGCATCGCACGTTGCGGGGGCCCGTGACCGCGCGGGTTCGTTCGTTGCACACGGACGCGGGAGGTGGCGCCACCTCTCCACGCGACGGTCCCGCCACCGCCCGTCGCCCCGACGCTCATGCCCGTGTCCGCTCCCGCGCCGTCGCGCCCCGCCGCGTACACGCCCGGTCCCGCCACGCCCCCCGGCGCCACGCCCCCCGACGCCCCGGCACCGCGCGCCGACACCGCCCTCACGGCGCTGACCGCCCACTGGCGCGACGACGTCCCGGCCTCGCTCGTCGTCTTCCTCGTCGCGCTCCCGCTCTGCCTCGGCATCGCCCTCGCCTCGGGCGCGCCGCTCCTCTCGGGGCTCGTCGCCGGCATCGTCGGCGGCATCGTCGTCGGCGCGGTCTCGGGGTCGCCCCTCATGGTCAGCGGCCCCGCCGCCGGCCTCACCGCGATCGTCCTCGCCGGGATCACCGCCTCCGGCAGCTTCGCGCGCTTCCTCCCCGCCGTCATCCTCGGCGGCGTCCTGCAGGTCGTCCTCGGCGTCGTCCGCGCCGGCGCCGTCTCGTACTACTTCCCCACGTCGGTCATCAAGGGGATGCTCGCGGCCATCGGCCTCACGCTCATCCTCAAGCAGGTCCCCCACGCCGTCGGCTACGACGCCGACTACGAGGGCGACTTCGCCTTCGTCGAGGCGAGCGGCGAGAACACGTTCACCGCGATTGCGCACGCCTTCCAGCAGGTCCAGCCCGGCGCGATCGCCGCCGCCGGGCTCGGCATCGCCCTCATGGTGCTCTGGCCGCGCACCCCGCTCGCGAAGCTCCGCCTCCTCCCCGCCCCGCTCGCCGCCGTCCTCCTCGGCGTCGCGCTCAACGAGGCGCTGCGGGCCATCGCCCCCGAGCTCGCGATCCGCGACACGCACCTCGTCACCCTCCCCGAGGGCGGCTTCGCCGCGATCGAGGCGCAGGTCACCCGCCCCGACTGGAGCGCCCTCGCCTCGCGGCACACGTGGACGCTCGCCCTCACCCTCGGCGTCGTCGCCTCGCTCGAGTCGCTCCTCTCGCTCGAGGCGACCAACAAGCTCGACCCGCTCAAGCGCGACGGCCCCCCCGATCGCGAGCTCGTCGCCCAGGGGGTCGGCAACATCGCCTCGGGCTTCCTCGGCGGCCTCCCGGTCACGGGCGTCATCGTCCGCAGCTCCGCCAACGTCGACGCGGGGGCGCGCACCCGGCTCTCGGCCATCGTCCACGGCGTCCTGCTCATCGTCGCCGTCCTCGCCTTGGCCCCGGCGCTCAACCGCATCCCGCTCGCCGCGCTCGCCGCCGTCCTGCTCGTCACCGGCTACAAGCTCGCCGCCCCCGCGCTCTGGCGCACCGCGTGGCGGCAGGGGTGGGCGCAGTTCCTCCCGTTCGCCTTCACCATCGTCGCGGTCCTCTTCACCGACCTCCTGCGCGGCATCGGCGCCGGGCTCGTCGTCGGCCTCCTCTTCATCCTCTGGCAGCACCTGCGCGCCCCCGTCTTCACGCAGGTGAGCCCGCCCGGGGCGGTGCTCACGCGCTACCAGCTCCCCGACCAGGTCACCTTCCTGCACAAGGCGAAGCTCGCGCGGCTCCTCGAGGCGGTACCGCCGAAGAGCCGGATCGAGATCGACGGCCGGAAGACCGCGCGCTTCGACCACGACGCGCTCGAGGTCCTGCTCGAGTTCCGCGAGACGGCGCGCACCCGCGACATCGACTACCGCCTCGTCGGCGTCCCCGAGATCGCGCTCGCCCCCGCGCACTGAGCGCCCCTCGTCACGCCACGGCGCCGCCCCCGCACGCACCACGCCCGAGGACCGCATGGAGAACTTCCGACGCATCATCCAGAACAACCGGGCGTGGGCCGCGTCGATGACGCACGACGACCCGGAGTACTTCGAGAAGCGCGCGACCAAGCAGGAGCCGCACTTCCTCTACATCGGCTGCGCCGACAGCCGCGTGCCGAGCAACCAGGTCACCGGCACCGAGCCGGGCGAGCTCTTCGTGCACCGCAACGTCGCGAACCTCGTCATCCCGAGCGACCTGAACGCGATGAGCGTGCTGCAGTACGCCGTCGAGGTGCTCGACGTGAAGCACGTGATCGTCACCGGCCACTACGGCTGCGGCGGCGTGAAGGCGGCGATGGGCAACCAGAGCTACGGCCTCGTCGACCACTGGCTCGGCCCCGTGCGCAACGTGGTCCGCTGGAACCGCGCGGAGCTCGAGCGGATCGAGGACGAGCAGGCGCGCTTCGACCGCGTGGTGGAGCTCAACGTGCTCGAGCAGATCTACCACCTCACCGAGACGCCGATCGTGCAGAACGCGTGGGCCAAGGGGAAGCGCCCGCTGCTCCACGGCCTCGTCTACGACATCCACTCCGGGCTCCTGCGCGAGATCGCGACCGGCATCGACTGCCAGGAGGCGGCCGATCGGCTGGCCGAGCGGCGGCTGAGCGGCGTCCCCGCGGGCCCGCCGCCGATCGCGGGGCACATGACGCCCCCCGTCCTCGCCGGCGACGAGCTGGCCGACGCGATCGCGCAGCGCGTGCTCCGGCAGCTCTCGCCGTCGCCGGCGTCGAACGGGAAGCGCTGAGCGCACCCGCGAGATCGCGCCTCACCGCGGAGGCGCGGAGGAACCGCTCCGGCCCTCTGCGCCTCCGTGGTGACACCCCAGGCTCGCCGCACGCATCACAACGTGATCGGTCGTGCCGTCGCATGCGGCGCCGCGGGCCCCCGCTTCCGGCGTCGTGCAGATTGCGGGATGAGCCTCCCCGACGTCCGCACCATGGACGCCACGATCGGCGGCACCGCGCTCGTGCGGCTGCAGCGCATCCCCGGTCCCGCGCTCGCCGAGCGCGACGTGACGATCCTCGGCAAGCTCGAGGGCGACAACCCCGGCGGCTCGGTCAAGGATCGTCCGGTGCTCTCGATGTTCCGCCGCGCGGAAGAGCGCGGCGAGCTCGCACCCGGTGATCGGCTGATCGAGGCGACGAGCGGGAACACCGGCATCGCGATGGCGATGATCGCCGCGATGCGCGGCTACCGCATGACGCTCGTCATGCCCGACAACCTGAGCGAGGAGCGGCGTGCGAGCATGCGCGCCTACGGGGCGGAGCTGGTGCTCACCCCCGCGAGCGCCGGCGGCATGGAGCACGCCCGCGACGTGGCGGCGGCGATGGTGGCGCGCGGCGAGGGGCGGATGCTCGACCAGTTCGCGAACCCCGACAACCCGCGCGCGCACTACGAGACGACGGGCCCCGAGCTCTGGCGCGACACCGGCGGGCGGATCACGCACTTCGTGAGCGCGATGGGGACGACCGGCACGATCATGGGGGCCGGGCGCTACCTCAAGGAGATGAACCCCACCGTCACGATCGTCGGCTGCCAGCCCACCGACGGCTCGAGCATCCCCGGCATCCGCAAGTGGGCGCCGGCCTACCGCCCGCGCATCTACGACCCGGCGCGCGTCGACCGGATCGAGGAGGTGAGCCAGGCGGAGGCCGAGGCGATGGCGCGGCGGCTGGCGGTGGAGGAGGGGATCCTCACCGGCCCGAGCGCCGCCGGGGCGTGCGTCGTGGCGCTGCGCATCGCGGCCGAGCTGTCGGGGGCGGTGATCGTCTTCATCGTCTGCGATCGCGGGGACCGGTACCTGAGCACGGGGCTCTTTCCGGGGTGACGCTCGCGATCACGGGCGCGCGAGGCGCGTGACCACGAGCGCCGCGACGGCGCCGAGGGCGAGCACGAGCGCCGCGAGCGCGAGCGCCCGCATGAGGCGCCGGACGCTCGGACGCGCGGGGAGGTAGAGCGGGTCGCGGGCGAAGGGCATGCCCCACGGTGTCGGCGACCGGCGGCCGGCGCGCTCGGGGATGGTCCGCTCCCGCGTCACGACCCGGACGCGATCATGGACACGGCCCCGGACGCGCGGCTGCGGCGACGGGAGGGGGCGCCGAGGCCGGACCGCGGGGGCTCCGGGTTGCATCGCGGCTCCCCGCTCGACCGTATTCCCGTGCCCGGCTCGCGACCGACGCACCGCAGCGTCGCGAGCATGCCCCGTCGCCGTCACTCTCGCGCCCCCGCATGGCTCCCCTCCCCCGCCTCGCCACCGTCCTGACCGCCGCCCTCGCGCTGGCCGCCGCTCCCGCGGCCCACGCGCAGCCCGCTGCCCCGAGCACCGGTGCCACCGGCACGCTCCCCACCATCGCCGCCCGCACCGCCGGCATGGAGAAGCGCGACGGCTTCCTCCCCCTCCATTGGGACGCGCGCCGCGGTCGCCTCTACCTCGAGATCCCGCGCCTTGAGGAGGAGTTCCTCTACGCGACCTCGCTCCCGTGGGGCGTCGGGTCCAACGACATCGGCCTCGATCGCCAGCAGATCGGGCGCGAGCGGCTCGTGCACTTCGTGCGCAGCGGGCCGCGCGTGCTGCTCGTCGAGAAGAACGTGAACTTCCGCGCCGACTCCCCCGACGCGCGCGAGCGGCGCACGGTCGAGGAGTCGTTCGCCCGGAGCGCGCTGTGGGGCTTCGAGATCGAGGCCGAGGAGGGCGGGCGGCTCCTCGTCGACGCGACCGCGTTCGCCGTGCGCGACGCGCACGACGCCGCCGGCGCGCTCCGCCGCACGCAGCAGGGGAGCTACACCGTCGACGCGTCGCGCAGCGCCGTCTTCCTCCCGCGCACGAAGGCCTTCCCGCGCAACACCGAGATCGAGGTGATGCTCACCCTCACCGGGCAGCCCGCGGGGCGCTACGTGCGCGAGGTCGTGCCGACGCCCGAGGCGATCACGATCCACGAGCGCCACTCGCTGATCGCGCTCCCGCCGGCGGGCTACCGGGTGCGCATGAACGACCCGCGCACCGGCTTCTTCGGCCCGGCGTACATGGACTACGGCACCCGCGTCGGCGACCCGATGGTCAAGCGGCTCCTCTCGCGCCACCGGCTGCAGAAGAAGGACCCGAACGCCGCCGTCTCCGAGCCGGTGCAGCCGATCACCTACTACGTCGACGCCGGCGCCCCCGAGCCGATCCGCACCGCGCTCGTCGAGGGGGCGCGCTGGTGGAACCAGGCCTTCGAGGCGGCGGGCTTCCGCGACGCCTTCCGCGTCGAGGTCATGCCCGACTCCGTCGACCCGATGGACGTCCGCTACAACGTCATCACGTGGGTGCACCGCGCGACGCGCGGCTGGAGCTACGGCGCGAGCTACACCGACCCGCGCACCGGCGAGATCCTCAAGGGGCACGTCACCCTCGGCTCGCTCCGCGCGCGGCAGGACTACCTGCTCGGCGAGGGGCTCCTCGCCCCCTACGCCACCGGCACCGAGCGCCCCGCCGTCATCGACTCGCTCGTCCTCGCGCGCATCCGCCAGCTCTCGGCGCACGAGGTCGGGCACACCCTCGGCATGGCGCACAACTACGTCTCGAGCACGCAGGGCGCCGACGGCCGCGCGAGCGTGATGGACTACCCGCACCCGCTCGTCCGCCTCGACGCGCAGGGGAACGTCGACCTCGCGCGCGCCTACGCGACCGGCATCGGCGAGTGGGACAAGGTCGCCGTCACGCTCGGCTACGGCGAGTGGGCCCCCGGCGCCGACGAGCAGCGGATGCGCGACAGCATCGTCGACGCCGCGCGCCGCCGAGGGCTGACCTTCCTCACCGACCAGGACGGCCGCCCCGTCTCGAGCGCGCACCCGCAGGTGCACCTCTGGGACAACGGCACCGACGCCGTCGCGGAGCTCGGGCGCGTGCTCGCCGTGCGCCGCGCCGCGCTGCAGAAGTTCGGCACCACCGCCGTGCGCCGCGGCCAGCCGCTCGCGCTCATGGAGGACGCGCTCGTCCCGCTCTACCTCCATCACCGCTACCAACTCGAGGCGGCGGTGAAGACGGTCGCCGGCGTCACGTACGCCCCCGCGCTCCGCGGCGAGGGGCTCCCGCGCGCGCAGGAGCCCGTCCCCGCGGCCGTGCAGCGCGCCGCGCTCGACGCGGTGCTCGCCGTCGTCTCGCCGCGCGAGCTCATGCTCCCCGCGAGCATCCTCGAGACGATCCCGCCGCGCCCCTTCCTCTTCGAGCCGACGCGCGAGCTGTTCGACAAGTGGACCGGGATGACCTTCGACCCGCTCGCCCCGGCGATGACGGTCGCCGACGTCACCTTCGACCTCCTCCTCGACGACGAGCGCGTCGCGCGCGTCGTCGCGCAGGAGTCGCAGGGCCAGGGCCTCGGCGGCGCGGCGCTCCTCGCGACCGTCACCGGCCGCGTCTTCGCCCCCGCCGGCGCGACGACGCCCTACGCGCGCGCCGTCGCGCAGCTCGTGCAGCAGAGCTACGTGAACCGCCTCATGCAGCTCGGCGAGGGGACCGGCAACCCCATCGTCCGCGCCCTCGCCCGCGCCGAGCTGCGCCGGATCGCCGCGCGCAGGCCGGCCTCGGGCGCCGACGCGACGACGACCGCCTTCCTCGCCACGCTGACCGAGGACATCGCCTCGTACCTCCGCGGCGACAAGCCCGCCCCGAAGCGCAGCGAGCGCCTCACCGTCCCCCCCGGCTCCCCGATCGGCGACACGTGCGGGCAGCCATGAGCGTCGCGCGCGCGTCGAAGTCGTGTCGGTGCCGCTGAACCGCTGCACCGCGTAACCGCGTCACCGCCGGGCTCCGCGCGGCGCCGGCATCGCTGAACCGCGTCACCACGGAGTTGGAATGAGAAAGGCCTTCCCCCGGCCGGTCGCGGCATCACCGTTGGTGCT
>ERZ1066123.2284-NODE-2284-length-10087-cov-7.490630_pt1 | contig 10087 bp, 8 predicted proteins | sample MGYA00382770_ERZ1066123 | MGnify/ENA primary metagenome ERZ1066123 (study PRJEB33369, sample SAMEA5778353) | biofilm metagenome | biome: Industrial cooling water; feature: Water cooling tower basin; material: Biofilm | place: United Arab Emirates | collected...
CGGCCGATGTGCGCCCGATCCGGCTGCGCGCCGAGCTGGCGCGGGGCGCACCGGCCGAGACGCCGGCGCAACTCGTCGGCAAGCAGCTCCGCCGGCCCGTCACCGCCGGCCAGCCCATCCAGCTTGCCGACGCCACGCCGCCGGCGCTGGTGGAGCGCAACGCGCTGGTGACTCTCGTGCTGGAAGCGCCTGGGATGCAGCTCACCGCCGGGGGCCGCGTGCTGGAGGCGGCGCCGCGCGGCGCCACGGTGCGCGTGGTCAACCTCATGAGCCAGTCCGTGGTCGAGGGTGTGGTGGTCGCGCCCGGGCGGGTGCGCGTGGGCGCCGGTGCGACGCCGGCCGCGGTCGCGGCACGTCGGTAACGGAGATCGCTCATGCGCCTTGTTCCAGCGCTGCTTGCCGCCCTGCTGGCCCTGCCCGGGTGCAGCACCTTCGAGCGGCTTTCCCGCGTCGGCCGCGTGCCCGACATGTCGCCGGTGACCGATCCCACGCGCGATCCGGCGTGGCGGCCGGTCAGCATGCCGACGCCGGCACCGCTCGACCCGCCGCCGCTCGCCAACAGCCTGTGGCGGCCGGGCAGCCGCACCTTCCTGCGCGACCAGCGCGCCGCGCAGGTCGGCGACCTGATCACCATCCTGGTCTCCATCCAGGACCAGGCGCAGCTGCAGAACCGCACCCAGCGCGCGCGGGACGGCACGGACACCATGGGCATCCCGCAAATCTTCGGGCTGCAGACGCGCTGGTTCCCACCGCCGGCGAACGTCAGCAGCCTGGTGCAGACCAATGGCAACCAGACCTCGGACGGCGACGGCACGCTGCGCCGCAACGAGACGGTGACGCTGCGCCTGGCCGCCACCGTCACGCAGGTGCTGCCGACCGGCAACCTGGTGGTTTCCGGCAAGCAGGAGGTGCGGGTGAACGCGGAGCTGCGCGAGCTGGCGGTGCAGGGCGTGATCCGGCCGCAGGACATCGCCAGCGACAACACCATCCGCCACGACCGGCTCGCGGAAGCGCGCATCGCCTATGGCGGCCGCGGCACGCTGTCCGACCTGCAGCAGCCGCGGCTGGGGCAGCAGATCCTGGACATCGTGCTGCCGTTCTGAGGATCGCCGCGCGGAGGCGGCAACCGGTACGCCTTCCGTGATGCCCGCATGTGCAATGGAGCGGCTGCGCAGCCCATGGCCCGGACGTTCCGGCGGCCAAGCGGGGCCGGCGCCGCGGCGCTTGCTTGAACCCGCATGGGGCGCGGCCTAGACCCCGCCTCCGGCTCGCCCGGGGCGGGCCTCGAGGGCAGGAGCAGCAGCCATGGGCTACAGGGTCGCGGTCGTCGGCGCCACCGGGGCGGTGGGGCGCGAGATGCTGAAGACCCTCGCCGAGCGTGATTTCCCGGTGCGCGAGGTGGTGGCGCTGGCCTCCGGCCGCTCGGCAGGGATGGAGGTCTCCTTCGGCGAGAAGTCGGTGCTGAAGGTGCGCTCCCTGGAAGGTTTCGATTTCAAGGACACCGAGATCGCGATGTTCTCGCCCGGCGCTGCGGTCTCGGCGGTGCATGCGCCGCGGGCGGCGGCGGCGGGCTGCGTCGTGATCGACAACACCAGCCAGTTCCGCATGGAGCCGGACGTGCCGCTGGTCGTGCCGGAGGTGAACCCGGGGGCGCTGAAGGGTTTCAGCCGGCGCAACATCATCGCCAACCCGAACTGCTCCACCATCCAGATGGTGGTGGCGCTGAAGCCGCTGCACGACATCGCGCGCGTCGGGCGCGTGGTGGTCAGCACCTACCAGTCCGTCTCCGGAGCGGGGAAGGAGGCGATGGACGAGCTGTTCAACCAGACCCGGGCCGTCTTCGTGAACGATCCGGCGATGCCGGAGCAATTCCCCAAGGCGATCGCCTTCAACTGCATCCCGCACATCGACCGCTTCCTCGACGACGGCGCGACGAAGGAGGAGTGGAAGATGGCGGTGGAGACGCGGAAGATCCTCGACCCCGACATCCGGGTGTTCGCGACCTGCGTGCGCGTGCCGGTCTTCATCGGCCATGCCGAGGCGGTGCATGCGGAATTCGAGCGGCCGATCACCGTCGAGGAAGCCTGGGAAGCGCTGCGCGACGCGCCGGGCGTGCAGCTGGTGGATAAGCGGGAGGATGGCGGGTACGTCACGCAGCTCGACGCGGCGGGGGAGGATGCGGTCTTCGTCTCGCGCGTGCGCGCCGACCCCACGGTGCCGCACGGGCTGGCCTTCTGGTGCGTCAGTGACAACCTGCGCAAGGGCGCGGCGCTGAACGCGGTGCAGATCGCGGAGGCGCTGGTGGAGCAGGGGTTGGTCCAGGCGCGGGGGGTGGGGTGATGGATAGCTCCGGAGGTGGCAGGGCTACCCGCGACGCACTCATCGAGGTCGCCTATTCCTTTGGTGCGCCGGCCAATACCGTGCAAAGCGTGATCAAGTCCGTTGAGGCACTCAAGCTTGGTACGGTGGCTCCGTTGAAGGACAAACGAGGCAGCCGCCGAGCTGGGCGCCGCTCTCGCCCAGGCGAAGAAGCCCGCCGACGCCAGCATCAACGCGGTCGTGCATGTGCTGCGTGCCCTGGGAGAAAAGCCCCCGCATGAGTGGTGACGACCTTATTTACCTCGCCGAGCTTCGCAGGAAAGCAAAGCTTGCCGGCGGTGGTGACGGCAGCATGCTGGAGCGGCGCGTCGCCGCCTTGGAAGCCTACATGCGCGAGGTCAAGGGCATCCTCGGGCGCATCGGGAAGAAGCTCGACCAGTTCGAGGCGAAGTTCGACCGCTTCGGCGAACGGCTGCGCAAGGTCGAGGTGGACGTGTCGGAAATGAAGGGGCGAGTCGCCCAGTTGCCCACCGCCTGGACTTTGCTCACCGGCGGTGCCGGCCTGAGTCTGGCAACCTTCGGCTTCGCCTTCGTCCTGGTACGCTTCGCCGTTCCGCACTGAATGCTTCTGGCTTCGGCGTCCGCACCACCCCAAAGCTTAGCGGAGACCCGGGCTGCGCGGCACCCGCCCTTGCCGCCTTTCCGCCCCGGTGCGATAGCACGGCCGCAGACAGACCCGGCCGCGGACCCGCATCGGCGCCCGCCGGCCCGGACACCGCCCCCGACCCTCGCCGAGGACAGCCATGGCCGCGAAGATCAAGGTGAATACCCCCGTCGTCGAGATGGACGGCGACGAGATGACCCGCATCATCTGGGGGTTCATCAAGGATCGGCTGATCCTGCCCTATCTCGACATAGACCTGAAGTACTACGACCTCGGCATCGAGTACCGCGACCAGACCGACGACCAGGTCACCATAGACGCCGCCAACGCCACCAAGCAGTACGGCGTCGGCGTGAAGTGCGCGACCATCACCCCGGACGAGGCGCGCGTCGCCGAGTTCGGCCTGAAGCGGATGTGGCGCAGCCCTAACGGCACGATCCGCAACATCCTCGATGGCACGATCTTCCGCGAGCCGATCATCTGCCGCAACGTGCCCCGGCTGGTGCCGCACTGGTCGAAGCCGGTCGTGGTCGGCCGCCATGCCTATGGCGACATCTACCGCGCCGTCGAGATGAAGGTGCCGGGCGCCGGCAAGGTGACCATGACCTATACGCCCGAGGGCGGCGCGCCGCAGGAGATCGGCGACTTCGCCTTCAGGGCCGGCGGCGTGGCCATGATGATGCACAACCTGAACAGCTCGATCGAGGGCTTCGCCCGCGCCAGCTTCAACTACGGCCTGCAGCGCAATTACGCGGTCTATTTCAGCCATAAGAACACCATCCTCAAGGCCTATGACGGCAACTTCAAGGACATCTTCCGCGCGATCTACGACGCGGAATTCAAGGCCGAGTACGAGAAGCGCGGCCTGACCTACGAGGACCGGCTGATCGACGACATGGTCGCCTCCGCCTTGAAGTGGGAGGGCGGCTACATCTGGGCCTGCAAGAACTACGACGGCGACGTGCAGTCCGACATCGTGGCGCAGGGCTTCGGCTCGCTCGGCCTGATGACCTCCGTGCTGCTCTCGCCGGACGGGAACACCGTCGAGTCCGAGGCCGCGCACGGCACGGTGACGCGCCACTACCGCGAGCACCAGAAGGGCCGCGAGACCAGCACCAACCCGATCGCCTCCATCTTCGCCTGGACGCGCGGCCTCGCCTATCGCGGCCGCTTCGACAACACACCGGACGTGGTCGCTTTCGCCGAGGCGCTGGAGGCGGTGTGCATCGAGACCGTCGAGAGCGGCCACATGACCAAGGATCTCGCCATCCTCATCGGCAAGGACCAGCCCTGGCTGAACACCCAGGCCTTCCTGGCGAAGCTGGACGAAAACCTGAGGAAGAAGGTGGGCTGACGCGGCGCGGGCGCCGATGCGGGTCGCGGTCCTCGGCGGCGGCGTCCTCGGCGCGTGCGCCGCCTACCACCTGGTGCGTGCTGGTGCGGAGGTCGTGCTCCTCGACCGTGCGCATGAGGGCCGCGCGACCTCCGCCGGCGCCGGCATCGTCTCGCCCTGGACGACCCGCTACGAGGGCGAGGCGCTGTACCGCATCCTGCTCGGCGGTGCGTTGGCCTATCCCACCCTTGTCGCATCGCTCGCCGAGGATGGCGAGCATGACCTTGGCTACGCCCGCGTCGGCACGCTCTGCGCGCCCGCCGACCCGGCGGTGCTGGATGCGCTGGAGCCGCTGGTGCGCGGCCGCGCCAACGAGGCCGCCATCGCCGGCGCCGTGACGCGCCTCACCCCGCGCGAGGCGAAGGCGCTCTGGCCGCCGCTGGCGGGCGATCGCGCCGCGCTGCATGTCGCGGACGGCGCGCGGGTGGACGGGCGGCGCCTCTCGGCTGCGCTGCACCGCGCCATCGCGCGGCGCGGCGGCGCGCTGCGCGACGGCCTCGCCACGCTGCTGGTCGAGGGCGGGCGCGTCCGCGGCGTGGTGCTCGAGGGGGAGAGGATCGGCGCCGATGCCGTCATCCTCGCCGGCGGCGCCTGGGCGCCGGAGATCCTTGCGCCGCTCGGCATCCGCATCGCCGTGCAGCCGCAACGCGGGCAGATCCTGCACCTGCGCCTGGAGGGCCAGGACACCGCCCACTGGCCGGTGCTCTACCCGATGACCTCGCACTACCTGCTGACCTTCGAAGAGGGTCGCGTCGTGGTCGGCGCGACGCGCGAGTCCGGCGCAGGCTTCGATTACCGCGCCACCGCGGGCGGCCTGGCGGAGGTGCTGGAGGCCGGCCTGGCCATCGCGCCCGGCCTCGCGCATGCCACCATCATCGAAACGCGCATCGGCTTCCGCCCCATGCCGCCGGACGGCCGGCCGCTGCTCGGCACGGTGCCTGGCCTGCCCGGGCTGGTCATCGCCAATGGCCTGGGCCCGAGCGGCCTGACCGCCAGCCCCTTCGCGGGCCGCATCGCGGCGCAGCTGGCGCTCCGCGAGGCGCCCCCGATCAGCCTGGCGCCCTACGACCCGCTGCGCGTCTGATGCGCGCCCGGCGGACGGACTCAGGTGCCGCATGCAGCTACTCTCGCCACTCGACTGGCTAGCCTTCGCCATCTTCGCGGTGAGCTGGGCCGGCTACTCGCTCGCCGTGGATCGCCTGCCCGGCCTGTACCGCCGCAGCGTCATCGCCGCGATGGACGAGCACCGGCGGCAATGGATGCGCACCATGGTGACGCGCGACAACCGCATCATGGACACGCAGATCATCGGCAACCTGATGAACAGCACCTCCTTCCTCGCCAATACCGCCATCTTCATCCTGGCCGGCCTGGTGGCGATGATGGCGAGCCCGGAGCTCGGCGCACGGGTGTTCGGCGCGCTGCCCTTCGCCACGCCGCCCGACCCTGCGCTGTGGGAGATCAAGATCGCGCTGCTGCTGGTGATCTTCGTGCGCGCCTTCTTCGAGCTGACCTGGGCGCTGCGGCAGTTCAACTACTGCTCGATCGTCATGGGCGGCATCACGGCGAGCACCACGGATCCCGCCGGCTTCGCCCGCGCCGAGGTGGCGGCGAAGGTGGCCAACCGCGCGGCGCGGCATTTCAACAGCGGCCTGCGCGCCTACTATTTCGGCCTGGCCGCGCTCGCCTGGGTACTGCACCCGCTGGCGCTGATCGCGGCGAGCCTGCTGGTGCTGCGCGAACTGTACCGCCGTGAGTTCCGCTCCGTAGTGCGCGACGCGCTGCAGCAGCCGTAGCCGGCAGGCTCAGCGCAGCGCCACCACGCCCGGCGGCAGCGCCTCGGCGGAGTGCGAGGCGCACCAGGGACGCAGCACGTCCTGCGGCACGCGGCCGCGTGGCGTGCAGCTGCGCGCCGTGCCGTCCGGCGCCAGGGCGCGCTCGATGGCGAAAGCCTCGCGCAGCGTGCCGTCCCTGCGCGAAACCGCGTGGAAAACCAGGTTTACCGCGCAACAGCCATTGCGGCCCTGCGCCACCAGCCAGCCACCCGGGTCGCGCGCGAAGATCAGGCCGGAGACCTCGCCCGCGGCGCGGAAACGCCCGTCCCGCGGCTGCATCGTCCAGACCGCGTAGGTGGTGTTGGCGGTCCCGGTCATCGCCGGCACCCAGAGGTCGGCGGCGCCGTCGCCATCGGCATCCGCGAGCCAGGGCGGCGGGTCCGCCACCTCGCTGCGCACCATGAAGCGCTGCCGTTCCCGGCCACGATCATCGGCGACGCGCACGGACCATCCGCCATCGCCATAGCTGGCCCAGAGCTGCAGCGGCGCCGCGGTGCCGGACCGCGTGGCGGTCAGCGCCACCTCCTGCGCCGCGGCGGGGGCGGCCAGCAGCCCGAACCCGAGGAACAGCGCCGTGGCGGCACGCATCAGGCCGGCACGCCATTGGCCACGGTCTCGCGCACCGCGGCCAGCGCCTCCGCGGCCCGGGTCCCGTCCGGCCCGCCAGCCTGGGCCATGTCCGGCCGCCCGCCGCCGCCCTTGCCGCCGACTGCGGCACTCGCCGCCCGTACCAGGGAGACGGCGTCCGCCTTGCCCTTCGCACCCTCGCCGAGCGCGACGACGATGCTGGCCTTGCCCTCGGCGCTGCTGACCAGCGCGACGATGTCGGCCGTGCCGCCCTTCAGGATTGCTTCGGCCAGGCCCTTCAGGTCGCGCGCCGGCATTTCGCCAAGGTCGCGCAGCGCCAGGCGCAGGCCTGCCACCGTCTCCACCTCCGCCGCGGCGCCGCCGGTGGCGAGCTTCCGGCGCAGCTCGCCCAGCTCGCGCTCCAGCCGGCGGCGTTCCTCCATCAGCGCGGCGACGCGCGCCGGCACCTCGGCGGGGGAGACGCGCAATGTCGCGGCAGCCTCGGCCAGCCGTGTCTCGGCCTCCTCGATGAGCCGCAGCGCCGCTGTGCCGGTGACCGCCTCGATGCGGCGGACACCGGCGGCGACGGCGCCCTCGGAGACGATCTTGAACAGCCCGATATCGCCGGTGCGGCGCACATGCGTGCCACCGCACAGCTCCAGCGAATAGACCCCGTGCTTGTCCTCGGCCGCGGGGTCCTGACCCATGCCGACGACGCGCACCTCCTCGCCGTATTTCTCACCGAACAGGGCCATCGCCCCCGCGGCCACCGCCTGCTCGGGCGTCATCAGCCGCGTCACCACCTCGGCGTTCTCGCGGATGCGGGCATTCACCTCGGCCTCGACCCAGGCCAGGTCCTCGCCGCTCATCGGCGTCGGCTGGGAGACGTCGAAGCGCAGCCGGTCCGGCGCATTCAGCGATCCCTTCTGCGCCACATGCGGCCCGAGCCGGCGACGCAGCGCCTCGTGCAGCAGGTGGGTGGCGCTGTGGTGGGCGCGGATGTCGGTGCGCCGGGCGTGATCCACCTCCGCCTGCACCGGCAGCCCGACCCGCGCCTCGCCATGCGCGACGGTGCCGAGATGGACGATGAGGTCGCCGAGCTTCCTCTGGGTGTCGCGCACCACGATGCGGCAGGCCTCGCCGGCCGAGATCAGGCCGGTGTCGCCGACCTGGCCGCCGCTCTCGCCGTAGAAGGGCGTCTGGTTCAGCACCACGGCGACCTCGGCGCCGACCGGGGCGCTGTCCACGGGCCGGCCGCCCTGCACGATGGCGAGGATCTCGCCCTCCGCGGTCTCCGTGGAGTAGCCGAGGAATTCGGAGGCGCCGACCCGCTCCTTGATGTCGAACCAGACGGCATCCGTCGCTGCCTCGCCCGAGCCCGCCCAGGCAGCCCGCGCCCGGCGCTTCTGCTCGGCCATCGCTGCCTCGAATCCCGCCACGTCCACGGGGTGGCCCTCGGCGCGCAGCGCGTCCTGCGTCAGGTCCAGCGGGAAGCCATAGGTGTCGTAGAGGCGGAAGGCGACCTCGCCGGGCAGGGTCTGGCCGCTGCCGAGCCGTGCCGTCTCCTCCGCGAGCAGGCCGAGGCCGCGCTCCAGCAGGGTGCGGAACCTGGTCTCCTCCAGCTTCAGGGTTTCGACGGCCAGCGGCTCGGCGCGCACGATCTCCGGGTAGGCGGTGCCCATCTGGCGCACCAGCACCGGCACCAGGCGGTGCAGCAGCGGCTCGCGCGAACCCATCATGTGGGCGTGGCGCATGGCGCGGCGCAGGATGCGGCGCAGCACGTAGCCACGGCCCTCGTTCGAGGGCAGTACGCCGTCGGCGATCAGGAAGGTGCCGGCCCGCAGGTGGTCGGCGACGACGCGATGGCTGGCGCGGAAGGCGCCGTCGGGCTCCTGCCCCGTGATCTCCGCCGAGGCGAGGATCAGCGCGCGGAAGGTGTCGATGTCGTAGTTGTCGTGCTTTCCCTGCAGGATGGCGGCGAAGCGCTCGAGCCCCATCCCCGTGTCGATCGAGGGGCGCGGCAGCGGCACCCGCGTGCCCGGCGGCCCCTCCTCGAACTGCATGAACACCAGGTTCCAGATCTCGATGAAGCGGTCGCCGTCCCCGTCCGGGCTGCCGGGTGGGCCGCCGGGGATATGCTCCCCATGGTCGAAGAAGATCTCCGAGCACGGACCACAGGGGCCGGTATCGCCCATGCGCCAGAAATTGTCGGAGGTCGGGATGCGGATGATGCGGCTGTCGTGCAGCCCCGCCACCTTCTTCCAGTAGGCCGGCGCCTCCTCGTCCTCGGAGAACACGGTGACCAGCAGGCGGTCCTTCGGCAGGGCGAAGTCCCGGGTCAGCAGCTCCCAGGCGTAGGCGATGGCCTGTTCCTTGAAGTAGTCGCCGAAGGAGAAATTCCCCAGCATCTCGAAGAAGGTGTGGTGGCGCGCGGTGTAGCCGACATTGTCCAGGTCGTTGTGCTTGCCGCCGGCGCGGACGCATTTCTGCGCCGTGGTGGCGCGGACGTAGGGGCGCCGCTCCTGGCCGGTGAAGACATTCTTGAACTGCACCATGCCGCTGTTGGCGAACATCAGCGTGGGGTCGTTGCGCGGCACCAGCGGCGAGCTTTCCACCACGGTATGCCCGTTCCGCGCGAAGTAGCCGAGGAAGGTCGCGCGGATGTCGTTGCTGCTGCTCATTGCCGGCTGCTCTGCGCCCTTTTCGGCGCCCCGTCGGGGCACCCTGCTCCGACCGCGCGGCATGTCCCGGCGGACTAAGATTTTCGCAGGATCTGGTAGCGCCTGTGGCCAGCAGCGTCGAGAGGAGGGAAGGGTGGCCGGCGCGTGACGTTGCCGACGCGGCGGGCAACCGGCCCCGGGGCTGCCTCGTTCCTCTCCGGCACGGGGGCCGCAGGCCGGACCCGCGCATCGCCCCCAGCCCTTCCGGAGAACGCCGCATGGCCACTACGATCAAGGACCTGCTGACCACCGCCCTGCAGGACACCTACAGCGCCGAGACCCAGATCCTAGACGCCCTGCCGAAGATGGAGGAGGCCGCCACCAGCCAGACCCTCAAGCGTGCCTTCCAGGAGCACCTGCAGATGACCCAGCGTCAGGTGGAGCGGCTGGAGGAGGTCTGCAGCCAGCTCGGCATCGAGCCCGAGGGCGAGACCTGCGAGGCGATGGAGGGGCTGGTCGAGGAAGGTGAGCAGCTCGTCGATGACCTCGACGAGGGGCCGGTGCTCGACGCCGCGCTGATCGGCGCGGCCCAGAAGGTGGAGCACTACGAGATCGCGGCCTACGGCACGCTGACCGCGATGCTGAAGGC
>ERZ1066123.2285-NODE-2285-length-10087-cov-6.059011_pt1 | contig 10087 bp, 10 predicted proteins | sample MGYA00382770_ERZ1066123 | MGnify/ENA primary metagenome ERZ1066123 (study PRJEB33369, sample SAMEA5778353) | biofilm metagenome | biome: Industrial cooling water; feature: Water cooling tower basin; material: Biofilm | place: United Arab Emirates | collected...
GGGCGGGAAGCAGCACAACGTACAACCGGCAGAGTCGGTCAACCGCGTAGCCTTTCCAGTGCCAGTCGGATGCGCCGCGGACAACCGCGGAGCCGACCAAAAGGCCGCTGAGAACGAAGAAAACCACGACCGCTTGATGGCCCAATGCGGTCGCAAAGTAAAGCGACCGAGTCAGGAACTCGGGCGCTGCGACGTGAGCATAGTCGACCAGGAACAAACTTCGGGCGTGCCCCGCGAGGACCGCAAGCGCTGAAATTCCTCGGAGACAATCAAGGTGAACCGAGGCGCGGGAGTCGCGAGTCAATCGCATTCGACTCTTGGCTCAACCTCGGTCGCCGGGCTTTTCTCGCGAACTCTCGTACCACTCGATGGTTTTCTTCAGCCCCTCGCGGAAGGGGGTCGTTGCCCGCCAGCCGAACCGCTCGGCGGCCCGCGAGGTGTCCAGGCAGCGCCGCGGCTGGCCGTCCGGCTTGGTCGGATCCCACCGCAACTCGCCCTTGAACCCGCACAGGGCGCAGATCAGTTCCGTCAGCGACTTGATCGTGATCTCCATCCCGCTGCCGAGGTTCACGGGGTCCGGCGAGTCGTACTTCGCGGCCGCCGCCGCGATCCCCTCGGCGGCGTCGGTCACGTACAGGAATTCGCGGCTCGCCGAGCCGGTGCCCCACACGTCGATGAAGTCCCGACCCGCGTCCCGTGCCTCGACGACCTTCTTGACGATCGCCGGGATGACGTGGCTCGACGCCGGGTCGAAATTGTCGCCTGGGCCGTACAGGTTCACGGGCAACAGGGTAATCGCGGTAAACCCGTACTGCTGGCGGTACGCCTGCCCCTGGACGAGCAGCATCTTCTTCGCAAGCCCGTAGGGGGCGTTCGTTTCCTCCGGGTAGCCGGTCCACAGGTCGTCTTCGCGGAACGGGACCGGGGTGAATTTGGGATAGCTGCAAATGGTGCCGACCGTGACGAACTTCCTCACCCCCCGCTTGCGCGCTTCCTCCATGAGCAGGACGCCCATGACGGCGTTCTCGTAGAAGAACTTGCCGGGGTTCTCGCGGTTCGCCCCGATCCCGCCGACGACCGCCGCGAGGTGAACGATGACGTCCGGCCGCAACTCGTCGAGCATCCGGCGAACCGCGGCCTGTTCGGTCAGGTCGTACTCGGCCTTCCGGGGAACCAGCACTGCGGCCGGAGAGTGTGCCCGAATCGCGTCGCAGACGGGCCGACCGAGAAACCCGGCCCCGCCCGTGACGAGTATCCGTTTGCCAGTCAATTTGTTCACCATCTGAGCCTCACGTCGATGGGGCGTCAAGTCGATCCGGGTTCACACCGCGGGCAAGCAGCCTGAGGTAGACATCGATCATCCCCTCGTAGCTGGCGAGCATGTGGGCGTATGTGATTCCGGCCCAGCCGTCTAGAACGGCTCGTCGAGCGACGAGCATGTACCCGAGGCGGAGTGCGTATCGGCCGGGTAACTTCGCCACTGCCTGCTTGATTGCCCGCCGGCGTTCGACTGGATCGCGAGACAAGAGTCGTTCACCGGTTCTTGCAGGATCGAGTGCTTGCTCGGCCTCGCGCCGGGCGTAGCCGACGTGCTTGATGAACCAGGCATCCAGCCCTTTTGAGAATCCGTGGTGGATTAACGGGGCTTTGAGAGTGCCAACCGGGGAGGTGGTTTCCTCCCGTTGGCCGTGGCCGTAGTCCGCGAACCTGAGTCGGTCGCGATGAAAGAATCGGACCTGATACCCGGGGTACTGACCCGCGTGCCTCAGCCACTTGCCAGCGAACATCAGTTTGCTCGGCACGCGGTAGCCACCGCAATCGGAGCCCGTCGCAACGATGGCAGCCAGTTCAGCGGCTAAAGCCGGCGTCATCCGCTCGTCAGCATCGAGGTGAAAGTGCCACGGAAACTTGGCCGGAATGTGGTCGATGGCCCAGTTCCTCTGAGTGCCGAACCCACGAAACGGGTTGAAATGCACCCCAACCCCGCGACTTATCGCGAGTTCAATGGTTCTGTCCGTCGAACCCGAGTCTAGGACGTGAACCTCACCGAACCCGGCAACGGAGTCGATGCAAGCTGAGACATTGACTTCCTCATTGTGTGTAAGAATGAGGACACTGACGGGCACCAAACTTGTCATTCCGGTCGTCGTGCAACGGCAATCATGCTCTTGGCCAGGATCGCCATGCGCCCGACGCGGTGGAATCGAAGCACCTCGAAGCCGACTTCCGTGAGAAGTTGCGTGAGTGTCGCGATCGACCAGAACTTGATGTGTCCGTGGTCCCAGAGCGCGGTATGGTGGGAGTCGAACTTGCCACAAAGGGCGATGGCTAGGTTCTTCCAGTACCCGTGGTACGGCGTCGAGATGACCGCCACCCCGCCCGGTTCAAGGAGACTGTAGACGGTTCGGGCGTACTTTCTCGGGTCGTACACGTGCTCGACGACTTCCAAGCTGACCACCACCGGAAACGTGCCGAACCTGCCTGGCAGGTCGTCGTATGCGGAGGCGACCTGAAACTCACCGGGGCCGCCCTTGCGTGCCTCACCCACGCCGGATTGGGAGGGGTCGATCCCCGTCACGGCCCACCCCCGGCGTCCCAACTCGTGCGACAACACGCCATTCCCGCAGCCCACTTCAAACGCCCGACGGCGTTTTGCGGGCAGAACGAGTCGATCAAGTTCGGCGAACACCGTCGGCCACAGGTAGCCCGCAGTGTGCGGGAAGTGGCCGGGTTGGTAGACGTACTCGTCCCGGCAGTCATCCGAAGGAGGCGGACCCATCTTGCCCCATCCTCTCGATCAGGAACGGCCCCAACACCAGCGCGTCAAGCGCGCTGCCCTTCAGTGTCTCGATTGCCACCTCCGGGGTGCCGACGATCGGCGAGCCGTGGAGGTTGAAGCTGGTGTTCAGCACCCCGCCGACGCCGGTCCGCGCCTTGAACGCCCGGATCACGTCGCGGTACTCGGGGTTCAGGTCGTTCACCAGTTGCGGGCGGATCGTCCGGTCGAACGGGTGCGTGCCGGCCACCAGCTTGTCGGCACCTTCGGGCGTCGTGTCGAACGCCTCGATCATGTAGTACGCCCACGCGGTCGGGTTCACGATGTACCGTGCCGCGTCCTCCTCCAGGACCGACGCGGCGAAGGGCATCCAAAAATCCCGCTGCTTGATGGCGAAGTTCAGCTTCCGGATCGACCGCAGGTCGCGGGGGTCGGCCAGGATGCTGCGGTTCCCCAGCGACCGCGGGCCGAGTTCCTCCCGCCCGGCGAACCGGGCCACGATCTTGCCCTCCGCGAGCAGTGCGCCGATTTCCTCGGCCGGGTCGGGCATTCGGCGGTACGGCAGCCCGCTCGCTTTTGCCGCGGCTTCCATTTCCGCTTCCGTGAACTCGACTCCCTGATACATGCTCTTTGGCAAGTTCAACCTCGGCTCGACTTGCCGCTCCTGACATAACGCGAGATAGCCGAGGATGGCCGCCCCGACTGGGGTGCCGCCGTCGTCGCTGGCGGGGTACACGTACAGCGCCTCGACCTCCGGCATCTCGCGGATGAGTTTGTTCGCCTTCACGTTCAGAAACGCGCCGCCAGCGGCCGTCACCTTCGGGATGCCCGTGGCGCGGACCGCGTTCCGGACCCAGTCGACCATCAAATCTTCAAAGGCCAGTTGCGTGGCGGCGCAGATGTTGTCGAAGCGGTGCTGGTAGAGCCGAGCGTGAAAGTAGCTGGCGATGCCGGCGGCGAATCGGCCGGTGTTGTTCCGGAACTTCAGCCCGTTGACGGTGAACGCCCCGCGGATCGCGTCGATGCTGTATTGGGCCTGCCCGTAGGGGGCCATGCCCATGACCTTGTATTCGTGCTCATAGGGCTTCAACCCCAGGTGGGCGGTGATGGCCGAGTACAACCCGGCCGCGGGGCTGTGGTACTTCGGCGTCTGGGAAATGACCTCGATCTCGGTTCCGCGTGCGATGTTGACGCTGGCGCAGATGCCGTCCCCGGCTCCGTCGAGGGTCAACACGGTGGAGGGCTCACTCCACGGGCGATGGAAGTGAGCCGTCGCAGCGTGACACAGGTGGTGGTCAAAAGGGCGGATCGGCTTGTCCGAGAGGCCATTCTCCGCCAGACACTTGAGCAGGTCCGCCCGCTTGCGAAGTTACGGCAACAGCCATCGGCCGAGGTTGGTCGCGGCTTCCGATCTCGCCAGTGACGCGAGGCTGTGCAACACCTTGTAGATCGGCTTCTTGCCGCGGGTCGGGAAGGTGGTGCGAATCAGGCTGGAGAGCGTGACGAGGTCCACGTCCTTCGGCTCGACCCGGGTGCGGCGGAACACCTCGGCGATCGAGCGGTCCGGGATGCCGGCGTGGTTCTTGACGTTCCGCCGCCGTTCCTCGTTGGAAACCAGCAATACTTCCCCGTCGCGTAGGAGGCAAACACCCGCATCGTGGCCGTCGTTGATGCCGAGAACGATCATGCGCGGGCAACTCCGGGGGAAACGAGACCAGCCAACGCGAGGCTATACATTTCAACGATCCGACGGGCGATTCGGTCCCAGTTCAAGTGGGAGGACGCATACTTACGTCCGGCCTCCCCCTTGGCGACGGCTCGCGCGGGTTCGGCCAGAATGATGTCGATCGCCGACGCGACCGCCCCGGCGTCCACCGGCACGACCGACCCCCCGCCGGAGGCGGTGACGTGCTCGTGCGACTGCACCTGATCGGTCACGACCACCGGGCACCCGCGGGCCATCGCTTCGGTCACGACGAGCCCGAAGTTCTCGGAGTGGCTGGGCAGCACGAACGCGGCCGCGCCGTCGAACGCGGCCCAGCGGTCGGCGACGGGGACGGGGCCGAGGACCGCGACGCGGTCGGTCAGGCCGTGCCGGGCGATTGCGCGGCGGACCGTCTCGCCGTAGCCCGGCGTCGAATCGTCCACGCCCCCGACGATCGCCAGGAAGGCGTCGGCCTTCACGGCTGAGAAGGCCGGAATCAGGACGTCCGCGACGCCCTTCTTGGGGTGAAGCCGGGACAGGAACAGCACGATCGGCCGGTCGCCGGCGGCGGGTCCGCACCGTTGCCTCAGCCAGTCGGGGTCACGCGGGGTCGCGAAGGCGGCGTCCTCCAGGCCGAGGGGGATGTCGAACACGGGGGCGGTGACGCCGGCGGCGCGGATGTCGCGGAGTTCGCCGGGGCTGGTCGCGTGGAACGCCGCCGCCCCCCGCACGTTCCGCCGTTCGACCGCCCACCAGTACGCCCGCTTCTTCGCCCAGTGCCGCTGCCAGGAATAAGCGGAGAGCATCCCGCACGGCCGGATCGTGTACGGCCGACCGGCCCGGCGGGCGGCATGTGCCGCGACCGCGGTCGGCAGGTTCCAGAGCGTGTGGATGTCGATCAGGTCGAACTCGCGGACGTGCGACCGGAGCCAGGCGGCAAACGGGCGGAGGCCGGACATCAGGTGAACGGCGACCCTGTCGCGGGGCAAGTCGCTCACTTTCAGTCGGTCCCGAGGGCCGTCGGCGGCCGTGGTCAGAACCTCGTTCGCAATGCCGGGCAGCCGGGCGATCGCGGACGTCATCGGCCACAGGGACGTACTCGGCCCGCCGTACCGGGGGGCCACCGCCGGGATGACGTGGAGGACCCTCACCGGCTCAAGAACCGGTTCAGGATAGGTTCAAACCGGGAGCGGAACGCGGAGTATCGGAACGCCGTTTGCCACCGGCGGAACCCGTTCGCCCCCAGACGCGAGGCCTCGTCGCGGTTCCGCAGCAAGTGGATCAAGCGGTCGGCCAGTTGCGATGGGCGGGTCAGGTCGACGTTGTACCCGGTGACGCCGTCCAGGTTCACTTCCGGGGCCGCGTCGTGGACGGACCCGATGACGGGCACGGAATGCCGCATCGCCTCGATGTACACCAACCCGAACCCCTCGCCGCGGGACGGCATGGCGAACACGGTGGTCTCCGCCCACAGCTGCGGCATCACCGCTTCCGGCACGAACCCGCGGAACTCGACCTGATTCTCGGGGAGGCCGAGTTCCGCGGCGAGCTTCCGAACCTGCGGCAATGCCGGACCCGTGCCGGCGACGGTGAGAACGGCATCCGGCACCGCGGCGAGTACGGCAGGCCAGGCGCGGAAGAGTTCGTCGTGCCCCTTGTACCGGTTCGGCACGACCCGGCCGACGATCGTCACCCGCGGCGGGCCGCCGGTGCGCGGGGTGGAAGCGGGCGGGTCGTCGGATTCCGTGGCGAGCCAGCACACCTCGGCCCGGGCGAACCGCGGGTCGAGTTCGGCGGCCCGGTCGCGTGTATGCAGGGAATTAGAGAGCAAGTGAGTCATTCGGGGCGCGGCCGCGACCTGCTTCGAGTGTGCGGTTCCGGTCCAAACTTCAATGCCGTGGACATACGCCAAGCTCGGCCGATGGGGGATCGGTAGCCACTGGTGGGCACGGGACATTCCCAGGCAGTCGTACACGAAGTGGGTATGCGTCGGAATTGCGCGGTTCACTTCCAGAACGTATCGAGTGCGAGAGCCGCGAGCGGTCCGGAACGAGACACCCAGGTCGCTCGACGGCTGAGGGTCGCTGAACGCAATTCCGGTCACGGGGTCCGTCCGCTCGCCGAGAACTTTTGCCATCAACCGGGCAACGCGGGCGATCCCGCCGTTCCCGGCCCGAACCGATTCGGTGGCGAGTAGGACGCGGGGCCGAGTCACGGCTTCGCCAACACCTCAGTCACCATTCCCCGAAACGCGGCGCGGTACTCGGGCCAGCCCCACCGCTGGGCGAGGTCGTAGGCCCGGCGGCCCATCTCGGCAGTCTCGCGGGGGTTCGACAAGCACCATTCCAGGTGCGAGTCGAGTTGGTCGTCTTCGCCGTGGGGGTAGATCAGGCCTTCCTGGCCGTGGGTGACGAAGCCGGGCGCACCGGTATGGGTGCTCGCAATCACGGGTGTGCCGCAAGACAGGGCCTCGTTCAGAACGAGGCCGAACCCGTCGCACGCGGACGGGAAGACGAAGACCTGCGCGGCGGCGTAGTGCGCCCACAGGTCGCTGCGCGGGACTTGCGGGACGTGTTCATACGTCCCTGCGTAATCGGCCAGGAACTTCGGGGCGAGCATCATTTTGCCGATGAGGCGCAGCGTGTGCGTGCGGTACGCGCCGAGTTTCTTCCACACGCGAAGCAGACGGGGGATGCCCTTTCGAAGGCTGACGTGGCCGACATACAAAACGAGGGGCTTGCGATCGCCGGCGGCCGCGTGTGGGCGACCCGGATCGCAGCCGAATGGGATGACCGAGATGCCGTCCGGTGACTTTCCCACTTCGAGTAGGCCCCGCCGGACGAAATCCGACGGGGCGACGACCTGATCCGCGGCATTCAGTTCGCGGTCTTTGCGTCGACCTCGCCCTTGACCGTAGGTCGGCCACTGGTCCGAATCGCTCTCGACGTTCGGGAACGTCTGCTGTTCGATATCCCGAATCTGCCGGGCCGCGGCGTGGTAAGCGATCGGCAAATCGTACACGGTCACGGCACCTACCCGCCGGGCGGCAGCAAACGTTCGCTCGCAACAATCTTCCCGCCCGATCACGATCCGATCCCCGGTTCGCAGGAGTCGGGCCGCAAACCGATCCAACCGGTCCAGTTGGGCATCGCCGCACTCGACACTCGGCCCACAAAGGCCACTCCGGGCCGCGAGCCCACCCCAGATTTCCGGAAATGGATGGGCAACCAGGGTTGTGGCGAGAACCTCGTCCGACACCCGGCGGTTCGCGGTGCGGGCTACGAGTCGAGTTCCGGCAACTCGGTCGATCACCCTGATTCCCCGGCCGATGGCCGAGTCACGATGGTAGGCTCCGCCGCACACGAGCGACCGCAGCCAGCCGGCTTCCGAGAGGGCACGGGCATAATTCCTGACATCGGCCGGCAGCACGGGCGCAACGCATACGACCGATCTTCTCAGTCCCTCGTTCATCCCCTGCCGTCCGGATCGTCCGAGGCCACCGCCGCGAGCGCGACCGCCGTCGCCAGCATGTAGTAGGTGGCAAGCAGGTGGTCGAAGCAAATGTTCATGTTCAACGTGAAAGGAAACAACGCCAGACACGAATACCACGCCCAGGCCCAGTTCCGCCGACGGGTCCGGTCCGCGCTGCCCCACGCCCGCCACAGCATGAGCGGGATTCCGATGCGAGTGGCGACCGCCCCGAGGAACCCGAGCACGCCGATCTCGTACACGATCCGCGCGAGTTCCACCTCGTACACGAAGGCGTAGTTGCTCGCGTCGGCCGCGCCCTGCCCGGTTTGCCCGCGGCCGAGGCCCGTACCCATCGGCACGTTCTCCAACGCGTGCAACGGGTCCAACAGTACCCAGAGCACCCGCGACTCGACCGAGTCCGCCCGTGAATGCCGGACGAAGATGGCGTTGCTCAGGCCGGGGTCGCTGTCGTCCGTCCGCGGGGCGACGAGGTCCGCGAACCCGACGTAGCCGACCGCCAGCACCACCCCCGCGAACGCCCCGATCGCCCGGCCCCGCGGGTGCAGGGCCAGCGTCCCCGCGACGACCGCGAGCCCCCACATGGCCCCGCTCCGGCTCATGGCCGCGACCGCACACAGGACGCCCGCGAAGACGTACCCGTACCCGAACGCGCTCGACGGCCGCCGGCACGCCAGCGCCGACCCGGCCCAGCACGCCGCGATACACAGGCTTGACATCCCCCCGATGTACGCGAACGTCCCGCTGGCCCGGACCCGCCCCACGTCGACGATGGCCTCCTGGATCGAGTTCGTTTGCTGGTTCAGAACGTGCTCGCGCGGCAGGAAGAACTGCGACTCCCCAACGAACGCGTTGGCCACCGCGCACAGGCCGATCGCGTGACACAGCAGCACGACATCGGCCTGCCGCAACGCCGGGCCGACGAGCCACGCCACCCACGGCAGGACCACGATGTTCCGCAGCGACACCACCGCACCCACGGGGGCGAACCCGTCCAGAACGACGAGGGTGCCCGCGAGGATGAGCAGCGTGCCGACCGCAAGCAAGTCCCGTATCCCGCCGAGAACCGGGGCACCTCGGCGACCGCCGCGCGCGAAGTACACCGCCGCCGCGATCGCGACGTCCTTGCTGAAGTACGGGACGCGTACCACCTGCGGGAAGCGTCCGACAGCCGGTTTCGTTCCTCAGAGTGAGTCAGCATGCGGGCGACAGCAACCGACATGCGACCGACTTCTGACTCGGGCACGAGGACCGCCGCGTTTCGCGGGGACCATTCCGGTTCGGTGTGCCTCCCCGCCGTCGCCACCACCGGCCGGCCGTTTGCCAGGCATGCCAATAGCGTTGTGTGCCGCACCGTCACGCCGTTCACCACCGGCTGGACCATCACCGCGCACCGGTGCAGTTCCTCCCGCACCGCGTCGAGCGGGATCGCCCCCGTGGCGGACACTCTTCCGGCCAACGTCGGCTGTGCCGCGGAAAACGCCTTCAGGTACCGGTCGCCGTTCGCCCCGATCAGCCGGGCGGTCGCGTCCGGGAGCGCGGCGAGGATGCCTTCCAACACCGGACCCAGCAGCGGCACGGTCTGCGGGCCGTAGGTGCCGAAGTGCCCGACGGTGAAGTCCGGGACCGCGTCCGGGTCCGGCGGCCGGCTCGGGACGTTGCTCGGGATCGGCAGCCACTCGATCGCCTTCCGCCGGGGGGCGTAGGGCCGCAGCGCGTCCGCCCACGTCGGCGTCGACACCCACACCCGGTCCGCGGCCCGGAGCAGGAGGGCGGCCATGACCCGCTGGGCGGCGGCCATCAGGTAGTGCCGCGGCCGCCCGGCGAACCCCTGAAACGCCTCGTGAAACATGACGTCGACCCGGTCCCCCCGCGCCGCACGCGACGCGACCCACGCCGCGAACCCGAGGTTCATCGCCTGCCACCGGTACCCGTGCGGGGCGTACTGCACGACGATCCGCCGCGGCCGGGGGAACCGATCCAGTTCCCGGTCGACGGCCCAGAGATCGCCCACCCGAAACCGCCCGAAGACATCGTGAGCCGTCACCCCCGGATCGCTCGGCCTCGCACCGCCCGCCGCCGTCCAGACGTGAACCTCATGCCCTCTCCCCGCGAGC
>ERZ1066123.2286-NODE-2286-length-10081-cov-9.447038_pt1 | contig 10081 bp, 9 predicted proteins | sample MGYA00382770_ERZ1066123 | MGnify/ENA primary metagenome ERZ1066123 (study PRJEB33369, sample SAMEA5778353) | biofilm metagenome | biome: Industrial cooling water; feature: Water cooling tower basin; material: Biofilm | place: United Arab Emirates | collected...
CGACGATCGCAGATGGGAATAACCTCCCACGAAAGCAGAAGTAACGTGGCATGCAGCCATCATTCGAGCTGCTGCACCCAGCTCCTTGACTGCATTCCAAGGTGCGGTTGATCTTGGAAAGGCCGCAGTAATGCCTTGTGCACTGTTACCCATGCGGGAAAGTGTAGAGAGGCTCGATGCCTCAATGGCGGAGAACTGGCAGCGCGCTTACTCCCCCTTCTTCGGCGGCTCCAGCAGGGCCGAGGGCCTGACCTCAAGCGCCTCCGCCAGCCGATAGATGTTCAGCAGGGCGATGTTGCGCTGCCCGCGTTCGACACCACCGAGGTAGCTCCGGGCCAGCCCGCTCTCCAGGGCAAGGCGCTCCTGGGACAGGCCCTTGGCCTTCCGGATTTCGGCAAGTCGCTGTCCGAACAGGACGCGGGGATCGGTGGGCATCGTTTCCTCCAATGGGACGGAAACGATGGCGTTAAGCCCATTATTGGGCCACGCTCGATAAGTTCACTCTCTATAAGTGACAATTGGCGCCTAACTTCGTAGGATTCGCCTCAAGGAACGGAGGCTGGCCCATGACCGGAACGATTCGAACGCTCTCGCAGGCGGTGTTGATGGCCCTCGTGGTTCCCGTCGGGGGAATCGCCCTTCTGGCCGCCGCGGGCTCAGGGCTGACGCTGGTGTTCGACGAAGCCAGTCGTTCCGGTGGGGCGCGTACCGTCTTCCTCGTGTCCTTGGCCGTGCTCGTCAGCGTCCTGATGCTGCTGGCGCGCATGCTTCGGCGATCGAAGCGATTCGTCGCCCACGTCAATCAGGAAGAGGGGCTGCAGCTGGACCCGCGCCATCTGCTGGGCTACCCGAGCCCGGTATTCGTGGCCTTCGACCACATCCAGCGCCGGTTCGCACTCTGCAACGCCGCGGCACGCAACTATCGAGTCTACGACTTCCAGCACATGCTCGGCTGGCACACGGAATGGAGCAACCGGACGCGGATGGAGCTCTCCGGCGCAGGCGACTACATCCGGGGGACATCGATGCGATCCCCGACCTTCGAGCCGGTCGAGTACGCCGACAACTTCCGCCTCGTGCTCAGTGTCGCCGATGCCCAGACGCCTCGCCTTGAATTTCCGGTATCCGAGCGTGAAGCGCATCGATGGAGCGCTCGCTTGAATGCAATCTTCAATGGATGAAAGGGGGCAAGAATGATCATGAAGCCTGTGGGACGGGCGGCAAGACTGGCCTGCTTCTGCCTGATCCTGGCCACATGCCCCGCCACCTTTGCGGACGATGTGATCGCGACGAAGCAGGAGTCTGACGGCAGCCGCAAAGTGACATTGAACCTGCGCAGCCTGTTCCGTGCGAAGGGCGACGAACAAATGGCCCCCACCGCCAATCCGAGTGGTGCCATTGACGCATCCGCCAGTCGACAGGATGGCCTGGTTCGTGCACTCGAATGCAGGGAGCGCAACTGGCAATTGCTCGATGGTGTGGTGGATCACGACGCGATGCATACCCCCATCGAGGCCATCAGCGCATACGGCGTGACTGTGACCACCGTCTTCGCGAACCTGGAAACGGAGGCCCCGGAGTGGGGGTTCCAAGTACCGGGAGATGCCGTCCCGTCCGTGGTTCGGCAAGCCGGCCTGGAACCTCATCCGGATTGGCCGGGAGCGTACAGGCGGGAGTTTCCTGATGGCGCCTTGCAGCTTGCCGAGGAGCAGCCAGGCCATTGGCTGCTGCGTTGCGGGCAGTATCCCGAACCTTACGATGACGAGCCGTAGCGAGGTACCCGGCCGGATGCTTCGCCTGCGCCGTGCATCGCGATGGCATCATCGAATCTCCAGATTTGTGCTCAAGAACCTCCATGCCGACCATTGCACCGAACCACGGTATGCCTGACGACGCGACGCCACGCTCGCTGACAGGGGCCGAACTGGCCTCGCTCCGAGCGGAGATGCGGGCATCAGGACACAAGATGCGTGCCCGGCTTCGGTTCGCAAAGCTGATCCGCACACGGCTTCTCGGTGATGCACGCCATGCGCCGGGACAGGCCCGGCACCGGGAGTTCGCGGACGACTATGCGTTCCTCACGCTTACGCTTCACAGGGATGCGGTTGCCGAAGTCCGGTTCGGCGTCCGTGACCGTCGCGACCGTCATACTGTTGGGCATCTGCTATGCGGTTGGGATTCCACTTTCTTCGCATCACGCCCGGCAATCCGAGCCTGTCTACAGGACGAACCTTGCGAGCTGTTCGATCTGTGGGAGGGGTTCGAGCGGTTGCACTGTGCCGAGCTTCCTCCGATCGAGCCGCAAGCATGGCGCGAGCTGCGCTGACTCCTTACCACTACTTACCGTGGCCTGGTAAGTAGTGGTAAGTACGGAATCCAAACGCATCGAGAAGCACCCCGGAGCGGGAGATCGTAACGCTACGATATCGTAGCGTTACGGTAACGACTCCCCGTCAGCCCAACTTCTTCGCAATGTCCTCGGCGCGCGGGTGGTAGTAGCGCTTGAGCATCCGCAGATCGCGGTGACCCGTGACTGCGCTCAACTCCAGCATGTTCGACAACTTGGCGGCCAACCGCGATGCCGCCTCATGCCGCAGGTCGTGGAAGTGGACATCCTGCAGGAACTTGGCGGAGATGGGTTTCCCTGTCGCCTCGCAATCCCGCTGATACTTGGCCTGGGCGCGCTTGACTGCCCTCGAAAACCCCAGCTTCACCGCCATCGGGGTGACAGGGAACACCTGCCCAGCGATGGAGCGCGGCAGGCCCTTGAGGATATCGACTGCCCGCGACGTCAGCGGCACGTCGCGCGCGTCACCGTTCTTGGTTTCCGGGAGGTGCACGACTCGGCGCTTGAGATCGACGTGCTGCCACTGCATGGACAACAGCTCCCCTCTGCGCATGGCGGTTTCGACGGCCAGTTGCACCAGGGGCGCCAGCCACGGATTGCGGCTGCCACCTTTGCCGAAGGTGCCATCCTTCTTCCTGGACGCTTCCTGCAAGGCATTCAGCAAATAGCGCTCTTCCTCCACGGACAGCCGCCGGTCACGCGCTTTCGGTGTTGGCGGGCGCTTGACGTAACGAATCGGGTTCTCGACATGGATGCCCCATTCCCGGCGAGCGTGATTGAGCACCGCGGAAAGAATGCCGAGTTCGCGGATGATGCTGGCCGCGCCGACCTTCTCTGCGCGGCGATCGCGCCATGCGGCTACGGCGGAACTGGTGATGGCGGACATCTTCAGATCGACCAGTGCCTTGTCCTCCAGCAAGAGCCCGATTTTGATCGTCTCGAAATCCTTGCTCTTCTTCCGGGGCGTGACTTCTTCGAGGTATCGCCCGAGGACAGTTCGCAGCGTGGTCTTCTCGGCCTCCCGCCGATCGACGAAGCCTGCGGTTTCGAGCTCGCGCTCGGTCGCCCGCGCCCACTTCTCGGCGTCCTCCCGGTACATGAAGGTGCGCGACTGGTCGGGGTAGCCTTTCACCCGGACCCGCGCCCGCCACTGCAAATCGCCCCGCTTGGTGATCTGTGCCATGTCACCCTCGATGGCCCAAATTTGGCCCAACAACTGCATTTCTACCACTAAGTAATTGAAATGCAAATGCTGTCATCTTGATTGACATGGTAGGGGTCACAGGTTCGAACCCTGTACCGCCCACCAATACAATCAACGGCTTGCATGGTTGATGGTGGTCCGTCTTCCTCATCGGGACGGAAACGATACGAAAAACCGCTCCCTGCAAGGGGAGCGGTTTTTTCTTGGCCGCTTGGCGGCATGTCCGCGGCATGGCCCGGGCCTTGTTTCGAGGCGGCCGTCGTGCGGCGGTCTGGCGGATGCGGATTGCGCGTGGCTCCCGCCGCGCGCGCAGCGACGCCCTGCAGCGGACATCGCGGTGCATCCCTCGGGTGATCCCCGACGCCCCGGCCTCACACCCGCATCCGGAACCCGTGCAGCCTTTCGTAGACCGGGCGGCAGGCCTCGACCACCGCGGCGGCGGCGGGCGTCAGCCGGATCTCGCGCGGGCGCCAGGGTTCGAAACCGGTGGACGCCAGCACGGTGTCGTACCAGTACGGCGCCCACACGCCGTCGCTGTCGCGCGGACCGGAGGGCCAGGACAGCATCCGCGGCGTGAAGTCCACGCCCAGGCGGGCGCAGAGCGCGCGCAGCTGCGCCTCGGGCGCGCGCAGGAAGTCGCCGGCGTCGATCACCGGTGGCGGTTCGCCCAGATGATCGGTCAACCGGTCGAACAGCAGGCCCTGCTGCAGCAGGCCGATCTCCTCGGGCGCCACGGCCGCACGGGACTTGAGGTACGAGGCGACGACTTCGGCCGGGTCGCGGATCAGCAGCACGTTGCGCAGGGGCAGGATCCAGTCCACGGCCATGCCCGGCAGCAGATGGTGGCTCATGTGCTTCTGGTACCACAGCGGGGCGCCGCCGGGCACCGGGCCCGACAGGCTCTCCACGACGCGCCGCCAGTCGATCTCGCCCGCGGCGAGGATGCGTTCGCGGCCGGGATGCTCCAGCCCGGTCTTCGCGAGGTAGGCGGCGTACAGCGGTTCGTCGCTGACCGCACAGTCGCCCCGGTTTTCCCAGGCGCGCATCATTGCGGTGGAGATGTTGCGCGGGCCGCTCCACATCGCGATCCGCACCGGGCCCGGTGCGGATGCGTCGCCTCCGTGGGGGTCTGCCGTGTTCATGCCAGGCGCACGCCTCCACGCAGGGCGATGTCGCGCTGCATGTGCTGGCGGTACAGCGCCTGCAGGCGCGCGGTGGCCGGTCCGGGCAGGCTGCGGCCATCGCCGATGGCGCGGCCGTCGACGCTGCGCACCGGCGCCAGCCCGGCGAAGGTGCCGGTGGTGAACGCCTCGTCCGCGGAATAGACCTGGGTGAGCGTGAAGTTCTTTTCGAAGCAGGGAATGCCGGCCTCGCGGCAGACCGCGAGCACGTTGGCGCGGGTGATGCCGCCCAGGCAGTAGTCGCCCGTCGATGTCCACACCTCGCCACTGCGCACGATGAAGAAATGGGTGGAGTTGCAGGTGGCGACGAAGCCCTGCGGGTCGAGCATCAGCGCTTCGTCCGCGCCGGCCTCGGTCGCCTGGATGCAGGCGGTGATGCAGTTGAGCTTGCTGTGGCTGTTGAGCTTGGGGTCCTGCACGTCGGGGCGCCCGCGGCGCACGTGCACGGTGAACAGGCGCAGGCCCGCGGCCAGGGTTTCGGGCTTGGCGGTCTTGTGCTCGGCCACGATCACCACCGTCGCCGGGCCGATGCACACCCGCGGGTCCTGGTAGGGCGTGCGCTTGAGGCCGCGGGTCACCATCAGGCGCACATGCACGCCGTCGTGCATGCCGTTGGCGTGCAGCGTGGCGTAGATCGCATCGGTCAGGTCGGCGCGGTCCATGCCGATGTCCAGTGCGATGGCCTTGGCGCCTTCGAACAGGCGGTCGAGGTGCGCATCGAGAAAGGCCGGGTGGCCGCCGACCACGCGCAGGCCTTCCCACACCCCGTCGCCGAGGACGAAGCCGCTGTCGAACACCGACACCGTGGCCTCGGCGCGTGGCTTCAGCGTGCCGTTCACCCAGACCAGGATGTCGGCATTGCGCGGGTCGTCATGGACGTCGTGGATGCTGTGGGGGATGTTCTGGGCCATGCATGGCTCCGCAGGGCGTGCCCGGGCGGCACCGGCGGAGTGTAGCGCCGCGGCCGCTGCGCGACCGGGCTGCCTCCAGTGCCGTTTCGAGGGTGTGCGCACCCGGCGGAGCGCGCGTCCGCCGATGGCATGCGCTCATGCCGCGGTGGGCTGCCCTACCGATGTCTGGTCCACGGATGTCCCGTCCACCGAGGCTTCGGCCGCCGCCATCGCACCGGACCGGTCGTGGGCCGAACCGGCACGCAGCGCGAGCGCGGCGCCGAGCAGGCCCGGGCTGTCGTGCACGATGATGCGGATGTCCACCGATTCCAGATACGCCGCGAACCGGCCCTTGTCGAGGAATCGCTCGCGGAAGGCGCTGCTGCGCAGGAAGGGCACGAACCGCGGCACGATGCCGCCGGCGATCATCACCGCCCGCGCGCCGTGGATCAGCGCGGCGTCGCCGCAGACGCTGCCCAGCACCGCGCAGAAGCGGGCCAGCGCGCGCCGCGCATGCATGTCGTGGCCGTCCAGCGCCATCGTGACGATGTCGGCCGGGTCGCGCAGCGTCGCGTGCGCGCCGGTGGCGTGATCGGCCGCGCCGCGCAGCACCGCATCGATGTGCGAGAGACCGGCGCCGCACAGCAGGCGTTCGTTGGATACGCGTCCGAAGTACGCGGCGAACCAGCGTGCGATCCGTTCCTCCTCGGCGTCCTGCGGCGCGAAGCTGACATGGCCGCCCTCGGTCTCGACCACGCACCAGCCCTCCTCGCCGCCGGTCAGCAGGGCCACGCCCAGCCCGGTGCCCGGGCCGATCACCGTGATCGGCCCGCGGCGCAGCGGGCCGGGATCGCCGTGCGCCACGATGCAGTCCTGCGCGCCGAGCGCGGGCACCGACCAGGCGATCGCGCCGAAATCGTTGAGCACGTGCAGCGCGTCCAGCCTGAGCGCCTGCTGCAGCTCGCTTCGGGTGAAGGACCAGGCGCGATTGGTCAGGCGGATCTCTTCGCTGCCGGTGGGCGAGGCCACCGCGATCGCCGCGGTGTGCGGACGCAGGCCCACGTCGGCGAGATAGTGCTCGGCGGCGTGCTGCAGGCTGGCGAACTGCGCCGCCTGCAGCGTGCGTGCCGCGTGCAGGCCGACCTCCGCCGCATCCAGGTCGACCAGCGCGAAGCGCGCGTTGGTGCCGCCGATGTCGCCGACCAGGGCCCACCGGGATGGATCGCCCGGGCCGTTCATGGCGTGCCTGGACAGGTGAGGGCCTGGGTCGGCTCCGCGCCCACGGCGATGTCGGAGAGCGCGATGCGCGTGCCCGGGGAGGCGCGCAGGCCGAACGGCAGGCCGACGCGCTCGAACCTGCCTGCGTCGGTGCCTTCGCCCGCGCCGGCGTCGCGCAGACAGCGCAGCGGCAGGCCGATGCGCAGCCATTCGCCGCGCTGCAGCGCGGCCAGCTGCGGCGTCAGGTCGCGGGTCGCGGCACAACCGTCTCCGCAGCCGAACAGCAGCGTGACCGCGCCGTCGGCCGGCAGGGCATCGATCCGCACGTCCGCCACCAGCCAGGCGTCGTCGGCCGCGGCCGCGCGCAGATCGAGCGCTGGCGAGGCCAGCAGCTCGACGGTCGCCGGCGCGCCGCCGCGCCAGGTCAGCACGCGTGCGTCTTCCTGCGCCCTGCGGTCGAGCGCGGCGATGGTCAGGCTGCCGTCGGGCGTGCCGCCCTGGGTGTGCATGACATCGTAGGTGCCGCCATCGCTGCCGGTCAGGCGCAGGCGCAGTCCGTCCGCGGCGCGGCCACGGGCGAAGAACGCGGGCGGCCGCGACGCCGAGGCGACGATGCCGGAATCTTCCGGCAGCGGGCCCAGGGTGTCGGTATCGGTGTAGCGCAGCCCGTAGCCGTAGGCGAACAGCGGGTCGTAGCCGGGTTGTCCGACGTTGTTGTCGTACTGGTCGGCGCGGCGCGGCCAGGAGAAGCTCAAGGTGCCCTTGAAGTCGTGCTGGATCGCGCCGCGCGCGTCGCGCAGCAGCACATCGGCGATGCCTGCGCCCTCCGACCCGGGCAGCCACGCGGCCACGAAGGCGTCGGAGGCATTGAGTTCGCGGTTCATCCACAGCGGGCGCCCGCTCAGGAACACCGCGACCACCGGAATGCCTTCGCGCTTCAGGCGCTGCAGCAGCTGCAGGTCGCGGTCGTCGCCCGGACGGTACAGCAGGTTCGGCAGGTCGCCCTGGAATTCGGCGTAGGGGTCTTCGCCGAACACGACGATGGCCACGTCGGGCTTCTTTCTGTAGCGGCCGTCGAGCGCGAGTTCCGCGCGCCCGCCCGCGGCGCGGATCTGCCGCTCCAGGCCTTCCCAGATGGTGTCGGCGTTCGGGAAATCGGCGCGGGCCGTGCCGGTGCCCTGCCAGCTGAGGGTCCAGCCGCCGGCCTGCTTGCTCATGTCGTTGGCGCCGTCGCCGGCCACCAGGATGTGCTGGTCTGCGCGCAGCGGCAGCAGGCCGTTGGTGTTCTTCAGCAGCACCAGCGACTCGCGCACCGACTGCCGGGCCACCGCCCGATGCTCCGGCGCTCCCAGCAGCGCGAATTGGCCGCCAAGGGCGCGCTGCGACGGCTTCGGTGCCTCGAACAGGCCCATGCGCAGCTTCACCCGCAGCACGCGCCGCACTGCATCGTCCAGCCGCGCCATCGGCAGCGCGCCCGAGCGCGCGTGGGCGAGCGTGGAGTCGTACAGGCCGCGCCAGCTCTCCGGCGCCATCGCCACGTCCAGGCCGGCGATGAACGTCGCGGCGCAGTCGGTGTTGGTGCAGCCGGGCACCTGGCCATGGCCGTTCCAGTCGCCGACCACGAGGCCCTCGAAGCCCATCCGGGTCTTCAGCACATCCGTCAACAACCCGCGATGGCCGTGCAGCTTGGTGCCGTTGACGCTGTTGAACGACGCCATGACCGCCTGGGCGCCGCTGGCGATGGCCGAGAAATAACCCGGCCCGTGGATGTCGCGCAGCGCGTCCTGATCGATCCGCGTGTCGCCCTGATCCTTGCCGTTGGTGGTGCCGCCGTCGCCGATGAAATGCTTCACGGTGACCATCACGCGGCCTTCGCCGAGGAAATCGGCATCGCCCGGCCGGCCCTGCAGGCCCTCGACCATCTCGCCGGCATACGCGGCCACGATCTCGGGATGTTCCGCATAGCCCTCGTAGGCGCGGCCCCAGCGGTCGTCGCGCGGCACCGCGACGGTGGGCGCGAAGGCCCATTCCATGCCGGTGACGCGGGTCTCGATGGCGGTGATCTCGCCGATGCGGCGCATCAGCGCGGGGTTGCGCATCGCGCCCAGGCCGATGTTGTGCGGGAAGAGCGTGGCGCCGACGATGTTGCTCTGACCATGCACGGCGTCGATGCCGAAGATCACCGGGATCGCCTTGCCGCCGCCGGAGGTGTCCATCGACGCCTCCCAGAACGCATCGGCGAGTGCCAGCCAGGCCTCGGGTTTGGCGTTGTAGACGTTGCCCGGGTCGGAATTGCCGCCGGCCAGGATCGAACCGAGGCGGTAGCGGCGCAGGTCCTCGGGCGTGATCGAGCCGATGTCGGCCTGGACGATCTGCCCGACCTTCTCCTCGATGCTCATGGTGGCGAGCAGGGCATCCACCCGCGCTTCGAGCGCGGGGTCCACGGCCAGCGGCCAGCCCGGCACCGGCCAGCGCGCAGGATCGATGGCATTCCCGTCCGCGCGGCTGCCGGCGGGAGCGGCCTGCGCCCCGGCGCCGTCGGCGTGGGATGCGGGGCTGGACGCGCATCCCGCGGCGAGCAGCAGCAGGGCGGAGAGCGTGGCGCGAACGAGACGGCGCCGCGGCATGCGGCGTGTGGCGAAAAGGCCGGAAGCGGGGTGCATGAGCGGAATGTCCTCCGTGCTGTGAGCGGAAACGTGGCCGGGTCGTCCGGCGGGTGACAGCGCTATCATCTTTTGTTTAGCATACGATGGCGCTGATCGAAGGGCGTGTTGCATCGCGGCAGCGAGGAAGGCGTCGGGTGCTCCCTCGAAGCGGCCCCACATCCGGGCCATGTAATTGGCGACGCCGTCCGGCAGTATCCCCGGGCAGTCGAGGCAGGAGAGCGGAACCGGCCATGCGTGTGCGAATCCAAGATGTGGCGAAAGCCGCCGGCGTGTCGATCAAGACCGTCTCGCGCGTCCTCAACGAAGAACCCAACGTCACCGAGCGCACGCGCGCGAAAGTGGAGGCGGCGGTGGCCCGGATGCATTACCGGCCGCTGCCTTCCGCGCGCATCCTCGCCGGGCGACGCTCGTACCTGATCGCGATGCCGTTCGACAACCCGTCGAACAATTACCTGATGGAAGTGGAGATGGGCATCCTCGATGCCTGTCGCACGCAGCATTACCACCTGATGCTGGCCCCGGTGCGCCATGGCGGCCCCGAGCTGCTGGCCGAGATCGAATCGCTGACCATCCAG
>ERZ1066123.2290-NODE-2290-length-10069-cov-10.052027_pt1 | contig 10069 bp, 5 predicted proteins | sample MGYA00382770_ERZ1066123 | MGnify/ENA primary metagenome ERZ1066123 (study PRJEB33369, sample SAMEA5778353) | biofilm metagenome | biome: Industrial cooling water; feature: Water cooling tower basin; material: Biofilm | place: United Arab Emirates | collected...
GCGCCTCGGCCTCGAGATCCTCGAGGCCTACGGCATGACCGAGAACTGCGGCGTGAGCCACACCAACGTGCAGGGCGACCAGCGCATCGGCACCGTGGGGCCGGCGTACCCCGGCGCCGAGGTGCGGCTCGATCCGCAGACGCAGGAGGTTCAGGTGCGCTGCGCCTGGAACATGCAGGGCTACTACCGCGACGAGGCGGCGACGAAGGCCGCGTTCACCGACGACGGCTTCCTGAGGACCGGCGACAAGGGCGCGATCGACGCCGAGGGGCGGCTGAAGATCACCGGCCGGGTCAAGGACAACTTCAAGACCAGCAAGGGCAAGTACGTCGCGCCGGCGCCGATCGAGGAGAAGCTCAGCGCACTGCCCCTGCTCGAAGCCTGCTGCGTGGCCGGCGCCGACCGCGCGCAGCCGGTCGGGCTGGTGATGCTCGGCGCGCCGGCGCTGGCGAAGGCCGCCACCGCCGCCGGCAAGGCCGAGATCGAAGCCGCGCTGGCGAAGCACCTCGCCGCCGTGAACGCGAGCCTCGACAGCTACCTGCACCTCGACGCGCTGATCGTCGTCGGCGAGGAGTGGAGCGTCGACAACGGGCTGATCACCCCGACGATGAAGGTCAAGCGCGCGCGCATCGACGAGGTCTATGGCCCGCACGTCGAGCGCTGGCTCGCCGGCGGCGCGAAGGTGGTGTGGGCCGAGCGCGTCGTGGCGGAAACGCCGAAGGCCGCGCAGGCGGCGTAGGCCTTTCCCTGACGACTCTCGGGCCGGGGATGGAGCCCCGACCCGCACGCCGCTCCCTGATCAGTTCGTCGGGCAGCCCTGCAGGCCGCCCAGGGGAATCACCGCATCGTTCGCCGCCCACCTGCCCGGCACGCCCGCAGTGAACGCGCCGCTGAGCTCGATCCGCTGCAACGTGCCGTTGCCGAACGTCCGCGTCAGCGTGCCGACCGTGCTCCGCACCGGGTTCCCCGTCCGCGTGCACAGCGGGCAGGCGCCGGTGTTCTGCTCCAGCGTCAGCGTCTGCGTCGCCGCGCCGATGCCACCGCGCTCCGCCACCAGATACCGCGGCACGCCCTGCGCGTCGTAGCCGAACACGGTGTAGAACTCGTAGTCCGGGAACAGCTGAACGCTGTAGCCCGTTCCGGCCTTCGCCGGGTCGAACCAGTGCCCGCTGACGTTGAGCGGCGCTCCGGCGAACGTCGGGCAACCGCCGCCGAAGCTCTCGTAGGCCTCGCTGCCGGTCTCGCCATCCAGCGTGTAGCTGAAGGTGAACGCGCTCGACGACCGCGGCGTCACCGTCGCCTCGCCCACCGGCGTCAGGTGGTTGCGGCTGCCGTTCCATGCGCTGCGGAAGATGGTTGCTCGCCACACGCCCGTTGCGCCGGGCGCCGGCGCCTGCAGGTAGTACCAGGTCGTCGTGCCGTCCTGCAGGTAGGTGTACCAGAGCCCCGCCCACTCGCCGCCCGCCGGGTAGAGGAAAAGCCCGTTGCCGGAACGCTCCGGGTTGAAGTAGCCGCCCGGGCGAAGCTGTGGGCCGGTGCCCGCCAGCGTGGCGCGGACCGTCACGTTGGTCGCGACCGCGGAGGCGTTCACCGGCGTCACGTACCAGCGTCCCGGTGCTGGATGTTGCACCGACAACCTCTCGTACGGACTCTGCGAAACCGCACTGACCGTGGCCAAACCGCGCGCGGGTGCCGCGGGGACCGTGGGCACGGCGCGGCTCGCCGCGGGAAGCTCCACGCGCGAAAGGTAGAGATCGACGTTCCAGTTGCTGAAGGCATACACGTCGAGGCTCGTCGTCCCAGGCGGTACGTCGATGAAAGTGCCTTCATGCGCACCCAGGGCCTGCAACGCGAGCCGATGATCGACGCCGCTGAGTAGCGAAAACGGCACCGCTGGGCCGGACGTCCGCTCGATGCGAATCGGCACCCAACCCAGCGACGTGTTGGCGTCCGACTTCACCTCCAGCCAGCCGCCCCGTTTTTCAGCGAATGCCAGTGCAGGGTCATTCCAAACGAGACGGATCGGGAACGTCGCTCCGGCAGACACCGCGCCCGGTCCGGTCGCGACCACCGACCGTTGGGCTGCCGGTGCGTCCAAGGGGACCTCATAGACCTCGACCCGTGCAGTCTGCGCGCCGCTGCGCGAATGCACACGGACCCAATAGCGGACGTCGGCATTCGCCGGCTGCGACACCGCCAGCTCGCAGGTTTCGGCGACGGAGGACATCGTTCCCGCGCAGGCCAGCTCCGTACTGTCCGCGCGACCGTCGTTGTTGGCATCAAGTCCGAGATAGACATCGACATCGCCACCGGACAGCGAACGGGCATCGACGAACACCCTCCAGCGACGTGCGTCGCTGTTCGCAAAGAAGGTGCGCGACGAGGTCCACGCGCCTCCATTATCGAAGGGCGTGTCCGGCGTTGGGTCGTCCGACAAGGAAGGCGAGCTCACCGAGGGGACCACGAGGCCGTGCGCCTCGAACCGAGCGCCGGTAAGGGCGCGAAGCCCCGTCAGGTCGACGTCGCGGTGGCCGCGATCGCTTAATACGGAGAGCGACAAGGCCGATGCCGAAAGCGGGACAACCTCCACCGTCAACCGGGCATCGACGCAGGGCGATGCAGCGCCGAAGCAAAGCCGGTAGATCAGCGTATCGACGCCGGCGTGATTCGCCGGGATGGTATAGGCAATGACGTCGTCGGCAGCGGTCGTGGTGCCGCGGGTGATCACTGCCGCGGAGCCCATCGAGGGTGCCCTCGCGATGGACAAGACGCCGATCTCCAACAGCTCGGCAGACACCGTGTCATTGGCCAAGACGCTGACTTCGATCGTTCCGCTGTTCTCGCGGATCACGATCCGGTCTTGCCGCACGATCGAGATGGAGGACTGCGATCCGGCGTTCGGGACGGCGGCATTGCTGGATGCGGACGGGAGGCTGGTGCCCGCGCTGTTGGTCGCGGTGACCGTGAAGGTGTAGGCGACGCCATTGATCAAGCCCGGAACCGTAATCGGGCTGGAGATCGCTGAGGCCGCCGCTCCACCCGGGTTCGACGTCGCGGTGTAGCGGATGACCGCTGCCCCGCCATTGCTGGCCGGCGCGTCAAAACTCACCGACGCCGCGCGATCCCCCGGTGCCGCAGCGCCAATGACGGGCGGTGCGGGGACCACCGCGTTGACGGCAAACGTCTGGCTGACCCGAGGGGCGGGCAGGAAGCGGGCGTCGCCTGGCTGGTCTGCAAGGATCACGCATTGACCCGCGCTGAAGGTCGTCAGATCCCCACGGGCATGGACGCCGCACACGCCCGGCGTCGCCGACTGGAAGGTCACCGGCAAGCCCGAGCTGGCGGTGGCGGTCAGGCGCACCGCGGCGCCGAAGCGCTGCTCACCGGGGCTCGCGAAAGTGATGGTTTGCGCGGTGCGGGATCCGTCGCTGACGAATCGGCCTTGGACGATCCGGCGGAGGATGCCCGCTTCCGAGGGGAGCATGCCGGCCACAAACAGACGCCGGTTTTCCGCATCCCAGTGCAAGGCGTTCAATGACAGCCTCGCGCCGGTCGGCGAGAGCCCGCTCACGGTGCTCCACTCGACGCCATTCCATGTCATCAGACGGGAAGGCGAGCCGCCAGCGGCGGACACATCGGCGGTGGCGACGAACAGTCGATTGTTGACGCCGTCCCACGCGAGCTCGTTGACGCCGGCCACGCCCGAACCGAGCGGCGACCACGCCGTTCCGTTCCATGCAGCGACATTGACCGCATCAATGCCGCCCGCCGTGACAAAGTCGCCGCCGGCAAAAAGCCGCGCACCTGCGGCGTCCCACGCCAGCGCATAAACCGAGGGGAAGCCTAGTCCAGCCCCGAGGGCTGACCATGCGCTGCCGTTCCAAACCGCCGCCCGGTTCGCGGACCCTCCGCCCGCGCTCGTGAACGCGCCCGCGACGAACAGCCGGCCATTCGCCGCATCCCACGCAAATGCATTGACTGCGCCATTCGTGCCCGTGCCCAGCGGCGCCCACCGGGCATTGGCCCACTGAGCGACGGAGTTCGCAGCCACACCGCCCGCCGACGTGAACACGCCCCCGGCGAAGAGGCGTCCGTTCGCGGCGTCCCAGGCCAGCGCGTTCACGCTACCGCCGACGCCCGTGCCCAGCGACGACCAGCGGACGCCGTCCCACGACGCCACATTGTTCGCCGCAAGACCGTCCACCGACGAAAACGTGCCGCCGACGAAAACGCGGCCGGTGGAAGGGTCCACCGCCATGGCGGTCACTGGACCGTTCGTTCCTGCCCCCAGCCCTGACCAGCCGCTACCGTTCCAGACCGCCACGCCGTTGGCGGTGGTGTCGGCCATGGAGCTGAAGTCGCCCGCAGCGTACAGTCGGCCACGCGCTTCATCCCACAGCAGTGCCCTGACGGAGGCGTTCGCCCCGCTGCCAAGCGCGCTCCACCCGGTGCCGTCCCATGCCGCGACGCGATTTGCCGCGCCCCCACCCGCGGTACTGAACGCCCCACCGGCGTAAAGTCGGGAACTCTGGGCGTCCCACACCAGCGCCTTGACGGCGCGATTCAATCCGGACCCGAGAGACGACCAACGGAAATCCGCCCACACTGCGATGGCTCGCGCCGCGTTTCCGCCTGCCGCCGAAAACTCTCCACCCACGTAGAGCCGCAGGTTGACGGCATCCCACGCCAACGACGACACCGGGCTGTCGAGTCCAAGGCCTAATGCGGACCAGCGCCCGTCCCCCCAGACCGCCACACGATTTGCTGCGCCGGTTTGAGTGGACGCGAAGAAGCGCCCACCGGCGAAGAGGCGGTTGAATCGCGCATCCCACGCGAGCGCGCGAACGCCGGTGCCAGTGCCGCCCCCCAAGGGCTCCCAGGCCCCACCCCTCCAGACGGCCACCCCGTTGGCGGATGAGCTCCCGGCTCGGGAGAAATCGCCGCCAACGTAAAGATGTCCTCGAAGCGCGTCCCACGCGAAGGCATGGGCAACGCCATCCAGCCCGCCGCCCAGCGCCGACCACTGCGCGCCGTCCCAAGCCGCGACGTGGTGGGCCGAGACCGTTCCAGCCGACCGAAAGTCCCCCGCAGCGAACAGACGGCCACTCGATGCGTCCCAGAGCAACGCGTTCACGCTGCCGACCACACCAGCACCCAGTGCGGACCACCGTTGGCCATCCCACATGGCTGCACCATTTGCCGGGACGCCCCCAGCATCCGTAAACCGACCGCCGGCGTACAGGCGACCACTCGCCGGGTCCCACGCGAGTGCGGCGACCGCGCCGTTCATGCCGGACCCCACGGGCGACCACGTATTGCCATCCCAAACCGCGACATTCCGCACGGGAACACCGCCGTTGGCGATCGTAAAGGAGCCGCCGACGAAGATCCGGGAGCCGACAGCCGCGATCGCATCGACCGATCCATCGAAACTTGCCACCGCCAAGCTCGACCAGTCCGCGTCCGCGAGGGTTCCAGCCACCGTCAACGGATAGCGTGCGCCTGCGTCCGCGATGCGTACGCCCAGGACGCCGTCTTCATGGTGCTCCATCGTCGTCGGAAGCGCGGTGCCGTTGGCGTCCGTGGCTTTTGCGTAAGCCCATGTCAGCACCCTGCCGTCTGCCATGACGACATCGACGCCTTCGGAGAGACTGCCGGTCGCCCCGATCAACCTTGCGCCGGACGCAGCGAGCTCGATCGTCAGGTCACCGTCGCCGTCGGGGCGTTCCGCCACCAGGACATGGTGAACGAGCCCGTCGCCGCTCGCTTCGAACGTCTCCGAAGCCCGTCCACGGTCCACGCTCGCGCGGGTGACGTCGGTCCGAGTAACGCCCGCCCGAAGCCGAGGCACCACGCCGTCCGCTCGCCCGACCCCGCGAAGCGCCCAGTGGAACTGCGCAGAGCCCGCCTCATCGACCGACAGGATTTCTGCACCGTTCGCCCCGATGCGCGCCTCGAGATCATGCATCGACGCCCGGATCCGGACCCGACCGTCGTCCAAGCGCTCGACTGGCAAAGCGGAGGTCGAGTGCTGGCGCACCCTGTCCAGGACGTTGACGCTGGTCGCGGGATTTTGCGCTTCTAATGCCGCGCAGAACGTTGCAACGAATAGAACGGCCGCGAGCGTCAGGATCCGGTAAAGCGCCATATCATCGTCCATGAAGGGTCGCCGCGATGATGCCAGACGTTGGTCACGGCGAACGGGTCAAGACAGGCCGCTCCAACCGCAACGCACTTGATCCGGACCCGGGGGACGTCGGAACGCCCGGTGCCCGCAACAAACGGAGTGCTGCCCGATCCCGATCACCGCATGCTGTGGGCCATGCCTCACGACGCCTCCCCATGACACCGGATCGCCATCGCGCCATGCCTCCGTCTCCTGCCCGCCTCAGCTCGTTGCCGCCCGAGCCTCGGGAAACCAGTCATGCGCGCGCCACTGAAGAAGCGATCGTGGGCCTCGCCCGCAACCTCATTGCCCGCGCCGACGAGCCCTGGCCGCTCGCCGACATGGCCGTGCGCTTCGGCCTCTCGCCCTCGGCCTTCCAGCGCCGTTTCGTTGCGCTCGTCGGTCTGTCGCCGAAAGCGCTGCAGGACGCCGCGCGCTTCGGGCGGCTGAAAGCCGCGCTGAGAAGCGGGTCCAGCGTCACCGACGCCATCCTCGAGGCCGGGTTCGGCTCGTCCAGCCGCGTCTATGGCGAAGCGCAGCGCGAGCTCGGCATGACGCCCTCGGCCTACCGCGACGGCGCCCCCGGCGAGGCCGTCCACTGGGCGGCGCGGGAGACGCGATTCGGCTGGCTGGGGATGGCCGCCACCGCGCGCGGGGTCTGCTTCGCGCAGTTCGGCGACGACGCGCACGGGCTCGCAGCCGAACTCGCGCGCGAACCCCCGAAAGCAACGATCACCCGCAGCGAGCCCGGCGCGCCGCTCGATGCATGGATCACCGAGCTCGACGCGCACCTCTCCCGCGCCGCACCCGCTCCGACGCTCCCGCTCGACCTCCGCGGTACGGCCTTCCAGATGCGGGTCTGGCGCTTCCTTCAGGGCATCCCGCTGGGCGAGACGCGCTCGTACGCCGACGTGGCCCACGCCATCGGCGCACCCAAGGCCACCCGTGCGGTCGGCGCCGCCTGTGGCGCCAACCGGGTCGCGGTACTCGTGCCCTGCCATCGGGTGCTGCGCGGCGACGGCGGCCTGGGCGGCTACCGCTGGGGACTGGAACGCAAGCGCGCGCTGCTCGCGGCGGAGGCCGACCCGCGGCCGTAAGCCGCGGCGCGGCGGCGTTCCATCGGGCTGAACGCTGCATTCCCGCCGGGCCGCCCATCGCCGGGCAGCAGGCGCGCAGGCGCGACCTATACTTCACAGTCTGCACTCCCGCTCGCCGCCTGAAGGCCCATGGCCGCCGTCCCCGCGCTCTGCGTCACCGACCTCCGCAAGACCTACGACAACAAGACGGAAGCCCTGAAGGGCGTTTCGCTCAGCGTGCAGCCCGGCGACTTCTTCGCCCTGTTGGGCCCCAACGGCGCCGGCAAGAGCACGCTCATCGGCATCGTCAGCTCGCTGGTGAACGCCAGCTCGGGCGCGGTGTCGATCTTCGGCGTCGACCGCTTCGCGCAGCGCGAGGCCGCGATGCGGCTCCTCGGCCTCGTGCCGCAGGAGATCAACTTCAACATGTTCGAGAAGCCCTTCGACATCCTCGTGAACTACGCCGGCTTCTACGGCGTGCCGCGGGCCGAAGCGGAAGCGCGCGCCGAGCAGCAGCTGAAGCTCGCGCAGCTGTGGGAGAAGGCGCAGGTCATGAGCCGCACGCTGTCGGGCGGCATGAAGCGCCGGTTGATGATCGCCCGCGCGATGATGACGAACCCGCGCCTGCTGATCCTCGACGAGCCCACCGCGGGCGTGGACATCGAGATCCGCCGCGGCATGTGGAAGCTGCTGCGCGAGATCAACGCTGCCGGCACGACGATCATTCTCACCACGCACTACCTCGAGGAGGCGGAGAACCTCTGCCGCAACCTCGCCATCATCGACAAGGGCCGCATCGTCGAGCAGGGGCCAATGCGCGCGCTGCTCGCCAAGCTCGACGTCGAGGGCTTCGTGTTCGACATCGAGGGCGCGCTGCCGGCCGCGCTGCCGGCCATCGAGGGCGTCAAGCTCGCCGCCGAGAACGACCACACCCTGCTCGTCGAGATGCCGCGCGAGATGGACCTCAACCGCGTGTTCGCCGCGTTCCAGCAGGCCGGCATCACCGTGCGCTCGATGCGCAACCAGGTGAACCGGCTCGAAGAGCTGTTCGTCCGCCTGACCCACAAGGACGCCGCATGAGCGCCCCCGACCGCGAGACCGTCGTCGCCGGCGCGGCCGCTCCGGCGTCGGCGGCCAACCCGAACTGGACCGCCTTCCGCACCATCGTGCGCCGCGAAGTGACGCGCATCGTCCGCATCTGGGGCCAGACGCTGGTGCCGCCCGCGATCACGATGACGCTGTACTTCCTGATCTTCGGCAAGCTGATCGGCGGCAAGATCGGCGGCATGAGCGTCGAGGGCGTGACGCTCAGCTACATGGACTTCATCGTGCCGGGTCTGGTGATGATGTCGGTGATCATGAACGCCTACGGCAACATCAGCTCGAGCTTCTTCGGCGCCAAATTCGGCCGCCACATCGAGGAGCTGCTGGTGGCCCCGCTGCCGAACTGGGTCATCCTCGGCGGCTACGTCAGCGGCGCGGTGCTGCGCGGCTTCATGGTCGGCGCGATCGTGCTGATGGTGGCGATGTTCTTCACCGAAGTGCGCGTGCACGACTGGCTGGCCACGATCAGCACGGTGTTCCTCGGCGCGGTGATCTTCTCGCTGGCGGGCTTCGTCAACGCCGTCTACGCGAAGAAGTTCGACGACATCGCGATCATCCCGACCTTCATCCTGACCCCGCTCACCTACCTGGGCGGCGTGTTCTATTCCGCCTCGCTGCTGCCGCCCTGGGCCGAGGCGGCCACGCACGCCAACCCGATCTTCTACATGGTCAACGCCTTCCGCTACGGCCTGCTGGGCGTCTCCGACGTGCCGCTGTGGGTGGCGTACGCGCTCATGATCGGCTTCGTGGCGGTGCTCGGCGCGTTGTCGCTATGGCTGTTGCGGCGCGGGGTGGGGCTGCGCAGCTGACGCTGCAGGACGCAATCGCGGTCCGCTACACTCCGCGCTCCCACGGAGGAGGATCGAGCATGCGATTGGATAGAACGGTGCTGGCGGTCACGATGGCGGTGGCGTTGCTGGCGGGCTGCAAGAAGGAACAGGCCGAAGTGGCCGCCCCGGCGGACGCCGTGGAATCCGCCGAAGCCGCCGCGCCGGCCGCGGACGTTGCCGAACAGGCGGCCGTGGAGGCGCCTGCGACCGCGGTGCCGGCGGTGGCCGCGTTCGACATCGGCACGCTGCCGGTGGGCGGCAAGCCTCTGGGCGCGTGGCCCTACATCACGATGCCGGCCGGCTACGCGCTTGGCCACGCCGACGAGCTGGCCAGCCGCAGCAAGGACCTGGCGCGGGTGCCGGTGTGGACCGGCGGCCAGTTGCTGTGGGTGGAAGGCAGGGTGTTCAGCGACAGCATTCGCGCGTAGGAAGGCAAGACCCATTCCAGGTTCGAACTGCGCAAGCACCTGCAGCAGGCGATCGAGGCCCTCGGCGGCGTGCGCTTGGCCGAGCGCAACTTCGATAGCGCGGTGCAGGAGGCCAACGCCAAGGAGCTCGACGATTTCCGCGGCGAGTTCGGCGACATGCACAACGCCTACTGGCACGACAACGACGCCGACTTCTACGTCATCCGCCACGCCGACAAGGCGATCTGGGTGGTCACCCAGGCCGACAACAGCGATGGCGCGATCATGGTCGTCGAAGGGCCGCTGCCGGAAGCGCCACCGGCATCGTGATCGCGACCTTCCGTTGCACGAAAAAGCCCGGCAATGCCGGGCTTTTTCCTTGTGGTCGACTCACGCTGCGCGCGGCGCCGCGTCGCGATTGCCGAACCGCTGCACGAACCAGTCGCCGATGTCGTGCAGCACGGTGTAGGCGGCAGGCACCACGAT
>ERZ1066123.2298-NODE-2298-length-10042-cov-6.574947_pt1 | contig 10042 bp, 23 predicted proteins | sample MGYA00382770_ERZ1066123 | MGnify/ENA primary metagenome ERZ1066123 (study PRJEB33369, sample SAMEA5778353) | biofilm metagenome | biome: Industrial cooling water; feature: Water cooling tower basin; material: Biofilm | place: United Arab Emirates | collected...
CAACGGCAGCGTGTCGATCACCGCCCCCGCCGGCGAGAAGAGCACCACGCCCGGCCGGTACCCGTCCCACGACGCCGATGCCTCGCCCACACACCCCGACCGCGCCATCGCCACACCCCTCCGCGTCCCTGGTGAAAAAATCCGTCGGTGACCCTGCCGGCGAGCACGCGAGGATGGATGCCGGGAGCGTTCCACCCCGGGGGGCCCGCTCCGGACCACCCTGAGTCGCCGCGCGCGCGGTGGGGGCGGCGCCGTGGCACCGCGACGCGCGCGGCTCGATGGCGACGACGGGCGCCGGGTGCGGGGCGCGCGCCGTCACCCGTCGCCCCGGGCAGCTCGGAGGCGCGCCGGGATGTACTCCGCGGCGGGTGCTCCCTCCGGGATTCGCACATCCGGTGACACACCGGGCGCCACCTCCGAGGGAATCGGCCGGTTTGGCGAACCGGTCGCCTCCTGCACCATCGCCGCCGCGGTCGCCGGATCCACCACGACGACGGGCCGCGGGCCCCGGTCGGGCAGGTGCACGACGTGATGCACGACGCTGGCCCCCGTCTGGTGCACGTCGAGACGGTCGGCGTAGTGGTCGGGCGCGGCGCGCGCTGCCGACCACTGGAGCGCACCGACCAGGGTCTTGGCGCGCACCGCCTCCGGGTAGGTCTCGACCGGTTCCGCCGCCGTCTCCACGACCCGCTCGGCGTGGACGTGCGCGCGGAACCGTCGGCACGCGTGCCATGCGCGTTCGATCTCGGGATCCTGTGCGCACCACCGGTACAGGCGATCCCAGGACAGGCCGACGAGGCCGAGGGCGTCGCCGGTGGACATGCCGCGGACGATCAGGCGCTCGACCTGGCGGAAGCGGGCGCGTCGCTCCTCGGGGGAGAGGCGCCGGCGTCGCTGCTGCTCGTCACGGGCGAAGGCGCCGCGGCCGGGGGCGGAGGCGAGGAGGGGCACGGGTGGGGCGGGTGGTGGGTGGTGGGGCGTGGTGGGTGGTGGGCGCGGATCGGGCGGCCGGGTGATGGGGCGCGGGGCGGCGCGTCTCCTGCGCACTGTGCAGGGGGCCGGCGTGGGGTGCTGGGGTGGATGTTACGCCCGGCGGGGTGACGCGTCTACGGGGTGCCGGGCCTGCGTGGCATGCAGGGATGCCGCGTGGCATGCGGCATGCACGGGGACACCGGTACGCGCGGGACTTGGGGGATTCGGCGAGGAATCCGCCGCGCGGACACCACACAGTGCAGGGGGATGGATGCAACAGGATCGGATGCAAGCGGATCAGGTCGGGCTGGTCGTCGCGCCGTGGTACACGGTCGCGGTGCAGCGCGGGACCGAAACGCCGACGGGGGGCGGCACGGCGTTCGCGCCGCTGGCCGGGTGGACGCTCACCCAGCACGTGCCGGCGGACGCGGCGACGTCGGACGCGTGGCGGGCCGCGGTGGTCGAGGACATCGCCGCCGCGGTGGCGTGGCAGGATCGGCAGGCGCGCGCGGGCCAGTGCGGCGCCGCGGTGCGGGTGACGCTGCAGCAGCACCGCCCGACCGCGGCCGGCGAGACGACGGCCGGGGCGGTGGCGGCGTGGGCCGTGGATCAGGACGGGGCGGTGATCGTGCAGGCGAGCGCCACCCGGAACGCCGACCGCGCCGCGCGGGCCGCGTATGACGCGATGACCGAGCTCGTCGGCGCGTGGGCCGATGCCGTGGCGGGGCGGGCATGAGCACGCGCGCCGAACGCCACGCCGCCGCGGCACTGGCCGACGCGGGGATCATCGCCCCGAGCGCCGGCATCCTCCGCGCCGCGGTGCGCCTCGAAGCACTGCACGAGGACGAAGCGAGCGCCCGGGAGTGCCGGGACGCGGCCGCCGAGCTGGCCCGCATGATCGCCGAGGCCGGCGAGGCCGAGAGCGACGACGACGCCGAGGCGATCGCCGGCGTCGTGCTCGACTCGCTCCGCACGATCGACCGCGCGCACCATCGAGCGGCGCGGCACGAGGAGCACGCGCGGTACGGGGGGCGCGAATGACGCGCGCGCAATGGACGACCGCCCACCGCAACGCCCGGCGGCACTGGACGCCCGGGTACGTCCCGACCGCCCCCGCTTTCGTCGCGTGGAACGGCGCCGGGTGGGTGCGCATGGCGGAGACGCCGCGCGAGTACGCCGAACGGGTGCCACTCCGCTACGGGACGCGCCCGCACCTGGGCATCGCACCCCGCGGGGCCGCCGCGGCGCGCACGCATGCGTGGTACCTGCGCGCCGCCGCCTACCACCGCCCGAGCGCGACCGCCCGGATTGCGCGCCGCCGCATCGAGGAAGCGCGCGCCTACCGCCGAGCCCATGCGGCCGCCATCGCGGCGCGCCTGCCATGACGCGCCGCCGCCGCCTCGACCACCAGACCGCCGGCGCCCTGCGCGCCGGTGGCCTCCTCGTCCTCTTCGTCCTCATCGCCGCGGTGCTGACCGCGGGGAGCTACTGACCATGCCGCGCCTCACGCACTACACCCTCCGCCACGCGACGCTCGACCCGATCACGGGCGGCACCGTCTCCGAGCTGTTCGGCCGCCACTACTGGCACCGGTTCGATGCCCGCGGCGACTCGGAGGCAATCGAGGTCGCGCGCGCGTTCATCAACCGCGCCGATCCGGCGCGCCTGCAGGCCGCCGACTTTTGGGAGCTCTCCAACCGCCCGAAGTCAAAGCGCGTCGCTCGCCCCGTCGCGACGTTCGTGAACGCGGCCGGCGTCGATGGCGCGCCCGGTGGATGGAACGCGCTGCGCGCGCCCACCTGCGAGGTGCGCTAACCATGCCGCGTACCCCGACCATCAGCACCACGCACCCGGCGTTCCCCGGCCTCACGGTGACGTATCCCCAGGCGTCGAGCCTGCAGCACGGGCGCAGCTCGTACGGGCGCCTGAACCGCGGGCAACTGCTCAAGCTGGCGGAGCGCGGCACCCTGTGGATGCGCTGCCGCTACCGCTACACCGACGATTACGCGTACGACGCGGCGACCAACTACGGCCGCTCGGGCTGGTTCCGGGTGGCGATCGCGCCGGAATGGCCCGACTACCCCGCCGACGAGCACGAGCGCGAGACGCGCCGCCGCGCGATGCGCGCATGGGAAGACGCGGCGCGCGCCGCCGGGTGCGGCATCATGCACCGCAGCGACTTCCGCAGCTCGTGCGGGTACGCCACCCTGCGCGAGACGCGCGGCGAAGCGCCGACGGCGTACCTCGCCGTCTATTCCGGGCTCGTGTACGACCTGCGCACCACGCCGCCCGACCCGCTCGCCGACGCACTCGACGACGACGCCGCGCGCCTTGAGCGCGAAGCCGCCGCCGCCTGGGTGGCGTGGTGGACCGGCCCCGCGTGCGTCGCCGCGCGCACCGCGCACCAGCCGGTGCCGCCCACCCCGCCCGACGTGGTGGAGCTCGGCGAGCGTGCACGGCGCGCGCGGCAGCTCGCCGACGCGATGGAGCGTCCCGCCGTGGCGGAGGCCACCGCATGAGCGCGCGGCTTCGCCCCACCGGCCCGACGCGCACGCTCGCGTGGCGCCTGTACGCCTACTCGCGCCGCGCGCGGCCCGTCGTGCTGGACCTCGATGCGGCCCGCGCAGCCCGAGGGCTCGCCACCGACGCGACGAGCCCAGGGGATGCGCGCCTGAACCGCCGCGACGCCGCGGGGTTGCTCGATCGCGCCATGCGCGAGACGGCGCGGATCCTCGCCGAGGCCACCGGCCGCCCCTACGTCTGGACCTGATCCCATGGACCGCACCGCCCACCTGACCACCGACGCCCGCGCGCGGCGCCTCGCCCGTCGCCGGGCGCGCTGGCTGCGCACCGCCGCGCGCCGCGCGTCCGACGCCGCCCACGCCCTCGACGCCGCACGCGACCAGCTCGTGACGCCGGAGGTGCGCGCCGAACTCGCGGCGGACGCCACCCACCTGCACGCCCTGGCGCAACGCTACCTCCTCACGGCCGCCGCGCTGGAGCTCGGCGAGCGGGTGGCCTAGGTTCCTCACCCATGTCCCCCGACGAACTGCAGCGGATCATTGATGACTCCGGCCTGTCGAATCGCGAGTTCGCGCACAGCGTGCTTGGAATCGACGACACGATCCTGAATGGGTGGCGCAGCGGCAAGCGCGAGATTCCACCTCACCGGGCGCGTTGGCTCGCCCGGCTGGACCGCATCGAGCAGACGCCGACGGGTCTGATCCTGCACATCGCGCACAAGTAACGCGCGGCACACGCGGCACCCCCTTGACGAGCGGACGGCGAGCGGCTATCCTCCCGTCCGCTTCTCATTTCCGCGAAGCCAGCCCCGCCCGTCGCTGCGATGACGAGGCCCGAGCCCGGAGAGACGCCATGCCGTCCCGTGCCCCCCGCCAGTCCGTCCGCCCTGCCGCCAACAACCGCACCGAGCTCACGGACGCGGCCGCACGCGTTGGTCACGCCATCGCCGAGCGCGACCCGCGCTGCGATGCCTACTTCCTCGAGCCAGCCGACCTAGTGACCGCGGGCGACCTGCGCGCCACGTGGCAGCTCGCCACGTACGGCCAAGTCGCGTTCGCCATGCTCGCTGACGCCCTTGGCTACGGCGACAAGCAGCCGCCGTGCACGCCGCGCACGTTCGAGGCAGTGCTGCTCGACGCGCTGGAGCGCATCGAGTGCCAGCCCTGCCGCCCCCTCCCGCCTTGCACCAAGCCGTGCCGCACCCCGCAACCCGAACCGTCCTGGGCCGGAACGGTGGGGCGGGTGCGCCACCAGCTTGAAGCGCGGCGCGGCGTGCGCGCGACCGCCCGCCGCCGCGCGTGACGACGAGGCAGGGGTGCGCGTCATCACAGACGATGCGCACCCCGCCGACAGTCCACAGCGTGCACACCTGCGACAACTGCGGCGCGCCGCTCAATGCGAAAGCGCGCGCCCGCAGAGCCCGCTCGCGTCAGCGCTGGGAAACGGGCGTGCTGCTTGTGCTCACCGCTGTCGTCTTGGCGATGATCGCCGAATGGATCATCGGCTCGGCCGTCGCGGTCGCGATGTTGTTTGGCTGGAAAGTGTAGCCACCTCTGCCGGCGCCGCGGCCTGCTGCAGCGCCATTGCCCCGAGCGCGCACGCGACCACGATCGCGTCGCGCTCATCGTCGTTCCGCCCATGCTGGGTAAACAGCGCCGCGGCGGCTTGTCGCTCCTGCTTCCGTGCCGAGGACGGCGGCGCCTCGAGGGTCGGGATCCCCGACGCGGCCACCGTCGCCCGAACCACCCCGAGCGCTTGGAAGTAGCCGGCGAGCCCACGCATCACCATGTGCGCCCCGCCGCGCTGCGTCCGTTCGCGCGCCACGCCCAGGAACTGCGGCACCTCGACCACCACCGCGGCAAGCGGCTGCGCGCGCAGCTCGCGCCGCAGCCCGGCCGCAATCGAGGCCAGGCGCGCCGCCCCGTCGGCCGTGCGATCGCTGCGCACCGACGCGACGGACACGACAGCCAGCGGGCGCGCCAGCGCATCGAACGCCACCACCGCCACGCCGCACACATCGAGCCCGGGATCCACGCCGGCGACGAGCCGCACCCCCCCGCGCGCCGTCACCGACCTGTCCCGGTGCGGTACTCCCGGCACGCCGCCGCATGCACGTCGATCGCGACGTGCTTCTGCCGCGGCCGATCACCGAGCGCGCCGCACAACGTGACGCCCTTCCCGGCCGGCGGCACGTCGGCGTGCACGCAGGTGCGGCACGTGACGCCCACCGGGCCGGTGCCCGGCGGCGCCACGTAGCGCGCATGCCAGTCCGACGGCGCGCCGTTCGCTCGGGCGGTCGCATGGTCGTCCATGGTGACGCGCCGCCCTGCACTCATCGCGCGATCTCGCTCGCGATCCCCGTGACCCGGCGGACCTGCCAGCCAAGGCGCGCGAGCTCGCGCCACGCCGCCCCCTGCTCCTGCTCCGCCGCCTCGATCGCCTCGCGCCGGCTCGCCCAGGCGCACGCGCCCGACCCATCCGCCGAGACGAACGGCACCACCCGCGCGGCGCCGACCGCCGGGCGCGCCTTGGGACGGTCGATCATCCAGATCGTGAGCAACCGCGGCGGGGCGGGCGTCGTCGTTGTGGGCGTGCGCTTCGTCGTCTTCTTCGTTGCCATGGGATCCTCCGGTTAGGTCGGCGCGCGCTCACGCGCCGGTGTGACACGCACCCAGCACCGCGGCGGCGGCGCCTCGATCGTGACCTGCACCGTGCCCGCGGCGACGCCGGCGCACAGGCAGTTCCAGCTCTCATCGAGCGAGCACCCCGCCGCCGCGGCGATGCCCTCCTCCAGGTGCCACCCCTCCGGCCGCTCGCGCTCGGCCGCCTCGAGGGCCGCCATCCACGCGCGCTGCACACGCGCCGGCAGCGGCACGTCGGGCAACGGCTCGAACCGGTGCCGCCCGCTCACGACTGCTCCTCACGCACCGATCCCGCGTCCGACGCACCCCCACGGGGACGCAGCGCGCGCAGCACGCCGCGCACCACCCCGTCCAGCGTCGAGGCGAGCACGAAGAACACACCACACAGCGCGAACGCGACGATGCCCGCCACGAGGAGCGGCGAGACGAGCGCCAGCGCCGCGCGGGCCAGCCACCGCCGCCGCGGCCACGCCACGCCGAGCCAGCGCAGCCACGCCGGCGCAATCACCCATGCCGCCCCGACGCTCGCCGCGTAGGCCAGCAGCCCCACCTCCCAGCGGTCATCCATGCCGCGCTCCTGGCGGCTGTCGCCGCACCACATGCTTCGTCCGATGGCCCGGGTCGAGCGTCACCGGGATGGCGCGCCAGAACACCGAGGCTTGCTGCGCCGGCGTGCGCAGCGCTTGCCACGCGCGGATCGTCTCCGTGACCGTCCCGCGCAACGTCTCCACCACGATCACCCATCGACCGCGCGACACCCGGCCATCCGGGTGCCGCCCGCGCTCGATCACCACGAACGCCGGCGCCGGCACGGGCCGCCCCTGCGCCGGCACCTCGTGCGCGCCAGCCTGCGGGCGCCGGGGCCGATCAGAGGGCATTGCTCAACCGCACGTGCGCCACCTCGACCATGCGGCTCGCCTCGGCCAGCACGTCACGCAGTCGATGCAGCCGCGCCGGCAGCGACTCCGGCGACGGCGACGCCTCGCTTATCACGGCACGCCCCAGCGACTCGCGCGGGTCCCCGTGCGCACCGGTATAGACGGCGATCGGGTTGTGCAGCTCCATGCCACGCTGCAGCAGCGTCTGCGCCTCGATCTCGAGCGCGTTCAGCACGCCGAGGACCGACACCTGCGCGGCCGACGGGGCAGCCACCCGGTACCGGACAGGCTCAGGCGATTCGTACCGACCCACGGCAATGTTCCTCTGCTCCATGATGCTGCTCCTGTGATGATTCATCCACGATGACCCGATGCGCCCACGCGGGCGCCCGGCCCTGCCCCAACACCAACCAGTCCAGCGACACCTTCGCGACCTGCGCGAGGCGCACGATCAGATCAAGGCGCGGCAGGTAGATGCCGACCTGCTGCCGCGACGCCCCCCACCCGTTCGCCGACAGCGCACCGCCCCATCCGATGAGGCGCGAGATCGCGGAGTAGGAGCACCCGCACTCCCGCGCGAGCTCGTCTACCTCGGCGCGCAGCCCGCCGCGCCGTCCACCCGTCCGCTCGCGCAGGATCGCCCACGCGCACGCCTGCACCCGCCGCGCAATGCGCAGCCGCTCCTGCACCGGGAGTAACGAGGGCGCGGCCGGCATCAGCGCCGCCGGTGCACGTCACGCCCTGGGCACGTGACGAAGTGGGCGATCCCCATGCCTTCCTCGTGCGCCGTCGGGACGAACGCGCCATCCCAGTCGCACGACACCGGCAGCGTCTTCCCGCTCGGCTGCTTCACGAAGAAGATCGGCTCGTCGCACGTCGTGCATGGCCGCGCGCGCGCCCCCGCCGGGATCACAAACCACTGCGGTGGGCGCTCACGCTGGGTCGGCATCGTCCGCCCCAGCGCGCCCAGGACGCGCGCGCACCACGATCCCGCCGCCGTCCGCCGCCTCGAGTGTGACCGAGAAGGACGGATCGACGGCCTCGAGCGCGGCCCGCGACAGCGTGATCTCGTGGTCCGGCTGCTCGTATGCCACGGCGGCCAGCAGCAACAGCAGATACTGGTCCATCCTCACCGCCCGTCGCAGGCAATCGCGGCGTTCGCCGTCATGACCGCTTCGCGGACCTTGCGGATCGCCGTGGTGGTGTCGGGGCCGGGCGGGCAGTGGTCGCGGATGACGGTGGCGAACGCCTTGCCGGCGTCGCGCACCGCCTGGTACGCCTCGAGCTGGCTCCCGCTCGGCGCGTGGTAGGTGAACCAGTGGTGCAACTGCTCGTCGGTCACGGGACGGCCGGCACCGGCCGCGGTCTGCTGCTGACTCATGGGGTCCTCGGAGTTTGTGGTAGAAACAGGGTTTGTGCTGCCAACCTCTTCGCCCTCCGCTTCGAGGTCGTCGAGCTCCCAGACGGCGCGATGGAGCGCGTCCCATGCGTCGCCTTCCATCTTTGCCGCGCGATCGTAGGTAGCGCCCGGGTCAGGGGCGAGCGGCGACGCGGCGACGCCATAGCGCGCCTGCACAAATCGGCGCGCGGCCGCAACAACAGTCTGCGTCGCACGCGCCACCGCCTGCGCCCCGGTGGTCGCGCGGAGCCAGGCGTCGAGGGCGTCGGCTTCCTCGCGCGCGGCACGTCGCATCGGCGCATACCGACTGTTCTCTGCTGCCCATCGCGCCGTGTTGCGCGCCTGCTCAACGACCCGCCGCACCACCGCCGGCACCGCCGACGCGGCGCGGGCGCGCTGGTCGCCGTAGGCGCGGATGGCGGCGAGCACGGCGTCTCGGGTGTCAATCGCCGCACCCGCTATCTCCGCGTTGTCCGCGCCCTCCGCGTCGGCAGCAGCGCACGCCGCGACGTGCGCGACGAGTGCAGCGTCGGCGTGGTGCCACGCCGCGTCCACGGCCACGACATCGGCCGACGGCGTGATCAGGTGCTCGTGGACTGCGATTCCCTCGCGGTAGCGGCCGATCACGCTCAGCACTTCCTCGCTTGCGCCAAGCTGCCGAGCGCGCAGTCGCATCATGCTGACCGCCTGTCCGAACTTGCGCCGCTCCTTTTCGACGGCGGCGCGCACCGCGACAGCCCCCGCCTCGTCCGCCGGGGTGCTCTTTTCCGACACCGAGACGATCACCAGCGGGTCGCCCGGCTTCGCGGTGGTGCGCAGCGTGCCCATCGGCTGCGGCGGGTGGTTGCCGACGCGCACGTAGTTGACCGCCTCGTCCGCCCGGGTGGCGTAGCGCACAGTCGGCGCAGCGCCGGTGAACGTGGCCGCGCTGCACGCCTCGCCGCACTCGTCGCAGCGGTGCGCTCCCTCGATCCAGCGCACGTCGCTCCACCGCTTGCCCCCGTGCGCCGGGCACACGAACGCCGGGTAGTTGGCGAGCGCCTCGTCCGCCGGGCTGGCGGTGGGCACTGACTCGCCGCAACGAGCGCAGTGCAGGGACACCCCATCGTCAAGCCGCACCGAGTCAAGCCTGTGCGGATGATCGCACACCCTCGTCGCGGGCGTCGGCGCCGGGGTGGCGTCAACCTGATCCAAGCAACTGATGACGTAGCCCACAGCAGCCCGGTCATGGGGCGGCAGTTCGCCAGCGAGCCGCCGAGACGCAGTAATCACTCGCGCCCGTTCCACCGCGACGGCGGCGGCGATCTCGTCGGTGATGGTGCGCACCAAGTGTCCGCGCGCGATTTCAGCGCTCGCGTGCGTCCCCACCTCGCGCTCCGTGGCCCAGTGCTGCGCGGCCCGCAGAATCCTCTCACTCATTGGTCCCCTCCTGCGCCGTCTGGCGCCCGACCGCGCACATGGACCGCACGAGCTCCGCCGCCGTCGTCTGGAGCGCCGTGACGGTCGGGGCGAGCGCGTCCCACGCGGCGTCCCGCGCGGCGGCACTCGCGGCGGCACTCGCGGCGTCCGTCGCGGCGTCCCACGCGGCGTCCCCCGCGGCGGCCCCCGCGGCGGCACTCGCGGCGTCC